>Ga0065711_1030782_pt1 | contig 31454 bp, 19 predicted proteins | sample Hoacrofraction12_FD_59098 | JGI IMG/M metagenome (GOLD analysis project Ga0065711, IMG submission 59098) | Hoatzin crop microbial communities from Cojedes, Venezuela - Epithelial fraction 12 v2 (version 2) | ecosystem: Host-associated > Birds > Digestive system > Esophagus > Crop | place... | reverse complement strand
CCACTAAAATTCAAAAAAAAAAAAAAAAAAGCCAGAAAAATGGTGAAATCTTCCCTGGAAAGAGCATATTTTTCATGTGTTCTTGTTTCTGATCTAGGAAAAAAACTGGCAAATACCACTTTTCCAGTACTTTCTGCAATTTGAGATGGAGAAGGATATTATGTAGGAGGTTGCTGTGTTTGAAAGGTATGCTTACCAGCAAGCAGGCTTGATTTTTCAGTCAAGGTGATCACTCCCAATACCTAGTGATTTAAGTAGATGTTCAGGTGAAATATCTGAATATCCTACAAACAGCTGAATCTTTTTGTGCCCTTGGACCTGAACTGAGGGAGCACTTCAGCGTTCCAGCAGAGCCTAAGGGGTTCTTCTGGAGAGAAAGGATTTAAGCACCTGACCAACTCGAAAGACTTTCATGAATTAGGGCTGTGCTACGTGGTTGCAGTGCTGGTTTTATTTAATATAACCTGCTGATTGCTTCTCCCCTCTACTGACAAGATTCAGGTAAATCGTTCTTTCATATCACGTGGGCATAGAAGAGTCAACAATGGACTCCAGGCTGTAAAAAAGGAAATGGTAGTTGTCGTCTTTGACTATGTCAAAGCTGCTGAGTGAAAGAGGGGACAATCCACAGCACCAAAATGAAGTGGGGTGGGCTGACTCGTGCTATCACTGTGTAAGGCTCGCTCTCCGTGTATCAGGCTGACTTCCCCCACTCAGCACAGTAACTGGCCCAGCATCCCTTCTGGCTCCTGAGCACTGTCCCTGGGACCCTAAGGCACGAACATTATTCTAAATGTGTCTGTTGATTCCAAGGTTTCTAAAGAGCTGTAAGGGCTGTGTGGCAGCCTGCCAGGGTGAGTGAAACTTGGGATAGGCATTGCACGATCCAGGGTGCGACAGCAGGCCATATGGGTTGTTAGAGACTTCTGGGATGGTGTTGAGGGACAGACGGATCCACAATGCCTTTTTTAAGCAACCCTTGGAGCACGGTGACTATTGTCTTGGGAGAGCTAGCTGGAGCAGTCCAAACCAGAGCCAGAGGGTGAGCTGGCAATTAAGCCATCTGGATGCTCAAAAGGCCTGTGCTCCAGCACACTGCTTAGCCTGCTTTTATTCAGTAAATTTGCTTTATCCAGTAAAGAGCTATATACCAAATATCATTTAACAACTGTAATGCCAAATGAGGGGGGCAGGAGGGCTCTTCAGTGGCAGGCAGGTGGAAGCACTTGGAATCCACATCTCAAGAATGCAGGCAGAAAGTTATGGCTAAATGATGTAGCCTTTTTTCTGCTGCTTGCTCACCAAGGATTTATTCTGTCTCTGGAAACACTTATGTTAATGCGTTCTTCTGTAATTCATTTTTGTATATATTTTCCATATTTTCTCCCCTATTTCATTTTGTTACCAAAGGTTACTTACATGGAAACAGAAATATTTTGAGGGTTTCTGTTTAAGTTTTTCTGCTTTTCCTACGTCAGTTTTTTTTGCTTAAACTCGAACTCTTTGGCTACCCAAGCAGAATTGCTTCTGCGACAAGAGCATTCCTTCCAGACAACTGTCCAGCAAAGAACAGGATGGCTCAGCCATGACAGGGACATTTACAGAGCAGAAGCTGTACACTAAGCAACAGCACCATCAACCCCCATATCAGCTTGGCTTTTCCTGCATGTGTCTGAAGCCTTAGAGCTCAAAGGGCTCTTGAAATTAAGGAGAATTTGTCCAATCCATTTCAACAGATATGAACTTATGAGGCAGTGCAGACAGGTTTGGGAGTCCCCTCTTTCTGCTGCAGCTGAAGAGAAGCCAAAGCAATACGCAGTCAGCTGGGGGACGTGGGGGGAAGGAAAGAAGGAAAGAGAGAGAGAATCTAAATGTGTGCCTGTGTGTATCTGGTTCTGGTCTCTACAGAGTTAAATTTGTGTCCTAATAGCAGGCTTTTCCAGCCTCATTCCACTGCTCAGGTAGAACTACATCTGCCCTTCATTTCTCTTGTCTCTTAGCAAAAGACAAGCGAAATGGTAATGCTCTTTTCCTGATACCTTCTTCTTGGCTTGTATTGTGTTGCAACTCTGTCTTAATATATGTATTTAGTTTTCCTTGCTCTTTTCTGAAGTGAAGATTGAAAGCAGTAAGCACACCAGGTCAAACACAGTTGGGAGCAAACAGCAGTGCAGATATGGGTGGCATCCAGAAAAGCTGCAGGAGTCATACTCAGACCACCTACCTACTGTATGCGTCAAGACTGCTGCAGCATATAAATTCAAGACAGCAGTGTGCAGTTCCTACAGCCCGCTAGCCAGAGCTGCCGACTGTACATCACTCTTGTATATAATTCTAGGATAGGCTTACAACAGCTAGGTTTCATGCAGCCCTCTGAATTTTTACCAGTGTTGAATTTGTCTTCACTTATGTACAAGATAAAATGCACTAAGACTCCCTTTCTTTGCTCCAGTTTATCTTCATTTTATTGCTTTATTTTGTCTGACAGCGAAGAAATTAAAACACCCCTTAGCTTGCTTTGTTGCAAAAAAACCTGAGCAATGATCAGGGGTTTTTTCTCTTTTGTTCTGTTAGCTAAAGTTTAAGTGTCTCTAACTTTTTTAATCGTGATTTTTAATTAAACCACTTGTTTTTTTACTTGAAGAGCTTTACTGATTCAGTTTTAGAATGTGACCATGTTTACCAGTATTTTATTTTAAGAATTCTACTGCACATGTCTCTTCAGTTATTCCTGCTACCTTTGTAGTCAAATGGTTTAAAAGCTGAATTTTAGCTGTGTAAAAGTTAGGCAGTCAATCTAAGCTGGTTGAATCAGCTCTCTTCACAGTCAATGAAAAAAAGTAAGTGTGTCCAAGAGACAATTGATATCTCTCTACCGACTACAGAAATAGTAGAAGAGTCTCTATTAGACTATAAACCTAATTTTTAGTTGGCTAAAAGAGATCCCTCACTTTATGAAAATCAGGTGATGCAGTCATTTTAAGAACAAAGATTAGGAAAAAGGATGTTGTTTTCTGAAGAAAGGCTTTGATTTAAAAGAGTTGCACAGGATCTGACTGCAATATTGTTACTCATGCATCTACATTTCATTAGAAATAAGTGAATTTGCAGGAAGAAAGTTTCAGGAAAGACATATGTGCAAAAGTCGTACGAAGCTCTTTGTATTCCTGACATATCTAACTACACACAGAGTAGTTTCTGCTGAAATACTGCCCTCATTTTCCATTTCCTCCTACAGTAAAAGACAGCATTCCTAAATGGGATCATGGCAGTTTGGAAGGTAGCAAGACTGACATGGGATGTTTCACCCAACAGTCATCCTGGGATTTGGAGGTCATGACAGGTGACCAGTTTTCTCTGTGTGTCCCTACCAGAAACATTTCAGAATTGCTAGAGCAGTTCATCACACCCTTGAGCAGTAGTCAGAGTGAGAGAGATTTCTCACAGAGCAAAAGGCTGTGCAGAAAGTGCAAGAGTTTGTTTACTGTTACTATTTTCTTGCTGTCAATCTAGTTTTGACCCTGCCTTCCTTCACACTCTTCCGTCTCTAGTCTTGCCATAGATATTGGGTCCCTGACCGCAAAGCTTATACACCTGGCCTCTGAGCATTGTGTCGAGAAGATCCCTCCGTGCCAACTTCTAGCCCTTCCTATCTCTGCTGTCTGCGCTGCATCTTTCGTTGTGCAGAGGACTGTGAAGTAGAAATGACAAATGATGCTTCAGAAAAAACTCAGCACCCAAAAATCTGCCTATTTATTTGTATGCTGTTCAGGGTTAATTCTTGGACTGTTCTTGCCTACCCCACCACCATGTCATTTGGCCCCAAAAGCCCTAAACATACTGAAGCATTATTAATCTTTCTTAAACCCAGATCTACACAATAGCAACACAATCTGCTGTAAGTGCTACAAGATACACCTCATTCACAATACTTTGCTTCGCGTACGATGTTAAGCAGAAATAAGGGGACAGTGTCCTTAGACACCAGATGCTGAACATCTTAGAGTCAAATCAACAGAAATTGCCAAAAGAAATCATATAAATGGCACATGCTTTTGTATTTGAATGTTAATGACTTTATTTCCAGTAGAGGAATTGATTCTGCAGATTTGATTTATTGTTACCTCAGCTCAATAGCATTGATTTAGTTATTGAGCATGATATGTGCCACTGCAGTTATTGTTTCCCAGAAATAATTTGTTTTGATATATATACATTGATCATATTCTTACTATTTTATTAGTACAAGCCATTATGCTACTGGCATGACACGTGCAAGCACAATATACTGTTCTTTATTTCCTGAACTAGTGATATGACATGGGTCAGGGTTACCAGATGCTGTGCTTTCTACTGTTCTGTATCATGTCAGTCAGCAGTCAGCACTCACTGCCGCACCGACTTCTTATTATTTTTGAAAATCAAACGGAAATCACATATTCATTAGCACCTGATACAGCCAGTTAATACAACCTGACAGAGCAGGGAAGACAACTTGACAGTCTCAAAAAGGAAAGTGTTCTCTCCCTCTTGTAGGACACATTGTGTGACTGATGTTTCAGAATCCCAGGTCTCCTCTGGTGTTCTTCCGAAAATGTCCCACTCTCCAGCTTGACTACTGCCAGGAGATCGGTCCCCTTGTTATCTGACTGTCTCTCTTTGTGTGTAGTTTTCATTAACGGCACCTTAAAGTTCTTAAGTACTTTCACTTTAAAGAATACAATCTTCACTGCAAATCTTCACTCTACCTGTTCTGAGCGACATCGTGTCCATTTCTCACAGGGAATGCTTTGCTTTGATCTTATTGCCAGTTCTAATGCTTTTAATTTGATCTCTAATTATTCCCTATAATAACTGTTTCAGTTCATGTGTCTCAGCTTTAATATAAGGGTGATTAAGCACTCCGTGATTGTACTTGGCAGCCACCTTCTACTAAAGAAACATACCATTCCCTGACAACATTCCTACAGGAGTCCAAGTGCTCTTAAATTCTATAATGATTTTAGGAATATATATCCTTTTTCATGTTCCCAGGGTCTAAGGTATAGTCCACCACTGTGCTGGGCCTGCCATCAATACACATGTGAAATACTTCTGGGCTTTATATGCACTTGCTCTGCAATGCAACCACTTTTTCTTGATCTGAGTTGTTTTTAAACAAGAAGGAGTGATTGTGTAACACAGAAGAGTGCTCATTTAGAGAGAACTTTATATCCTGTTTTTCCCAGCCTCCGATGGACCAAGTTTGCAAGAGGTTATGGCCCTCTCACCTGGCATGAAAAACTCTACTGCTTATTATAACACTATGAAACATTGAACTACATACAGTGTTATAGATGGGAATACCGTAATGAATTAAATTAGTTATAGCTTGCTAACTTTGTCAGTGCGTGTTTCTAGAGTCTAGCTAATACTTTATTTTTTACATAGAATAAACAATTGCAAGTTACGAATGGGAATTGAATTTATGTGGCTGTTAGAAGGCACAGAGCTGTAATTTAGAGACAAAACGGACTTTCCATTTTCTTTCCTTTTTATCTGGAAAGCAGTTTCATCTTTCAAAAACAGAGAGAGAGGATTTCACCTTAAGAATGTTTTCCCCTGCAAGTTTTAAGAAAATATAAAATTGTTTTACTTTAAATTATAAATTAGAAACATGTCCATCGAATCTACTTATGCAAATCAGAATCACCTTTATGCAGACCTATGCCAAAGATGTAGGGTATTGATACATATATATATTTTTTTAAGAAATCATTTTGTCTTTGCAATCATTCTAAGGCAGGTGTCACTGGATTCATATTGACTCTGTACTCTTTATAAAGAAACATTTTTTCCAAAAGCTGCAAATCTATTTGTAAACATTTTCAAACACCATCAAAGGAAAAAGTTACACATTTTATCTTTGATACAGTCTTTTTTTTTCACAGCTCAGCTGCAGCTTTTAATTCCCTCGGTTGATAAACCCTTTTGTCAAACATATCCAATGGGAATTTAAAACAGACACTTCTTTCAATAGAGGTTTATGGGGATGTGATAGGTCAAGGCAAATAGATTATAATAAGAAATAATGTTGGATTAATGGCATCTGTTCTAGTAGATGAATTCCATGTTTGCCTCTCACGGTTCAAGATAAATTAATCACCTCTTATACTTTCCAGACATTTCTACGTGTTCTTTTCAAGGGAAGACAAGGGTCAACATTTGTTGAAACTTAATTGTTTCATTGTTGCTTGGTATTTCTCGCTGTGAAGACTGTACCGTAGGACAACTGTAAGTACAACAATCTGTCCTTGCGCCTGCCGCTTTACCAAAACTCTTTGTTACTTTTATTCTTGGACCCACAGACAAAAGATGCTGTGCCCTTGTGGGACTTCTGCTTTGTCATCCCTCTCCATAGCCAAAGGATCTCCTCCTCGTAAGGCAGCACACCCTTTCCCACACCTCGCCAAACTCCAGAGAACAGACAGAAGTATCAGCGCTGGGTATGTACTCGTGACTCAAAGACACAGGGTGCTTTACAGGTTGCAGCAGATCCTGACCCTCTTTTCCAAGCCTCTGCCAGAGGGAAGCTACATCCCAAAGAACAAATACAGCTTTCAGTCTACTGTTAAGAAAAGCACAGAAACTCAGAATTAGAGCCCAGTTCAGCAACTGGAGAAATACTGGAACACATACTTGCTTTTAAGAGGCATTTAGATTATAACTGCTGTGCTACAAGGACCATCTCTTTGTTCCGTGTTCGCATGGTGCTCAGCACCACTAAGTCCCGGCCTGTAGTAGGAGCCTGTAGAGGTACTGTCTTTTGTGACAGAAAGGTAATTACTGTTTCAATGACTAGTGCCCGAATTCTCCCATTGACCTTCCTCAGAGCAAATATGCAGACAATATGCTGCTCCAGCCTTTCGGAATGGATGTTGTCGAGGCCAGTCAGCACTTAAGAAAGGAATTCCAAAACTATTCCATGAGGAAAAAGGGGTACATAAAAGGAGATGCACAGGCCAAATAAAAGAGCAGGTAAAGATCGTATCTGGCCTTGTTTTTTACAAGCCTGTTCTACATGTCAGAGCAGGTATGATGACCACAGAGTTAGCAGAGTATTATAAGAGTGGTACGCCTGTAAATGTTTCCAGAGAAGAGCTCACAGACCTAACAATGGCTGCTGCTTAAAGGAATCCTCAGTTAACCTTTAAGTTCCACTTTTGTAGTAGTCAACTAGAAATTTTCTCACATCCATCTCTTTGGTGCATATCTTGATTCACAAGAGCAAACTTTTCCGCTTTCTTGGGAACTTCTTGGCTGGGCAGGAAACTTTCTGACCCATCAGTTGGGCTACGCCTATTATTTTGACTAGATTTCCTCCTCATGATAATCTCTTTCCCATTCTTCTGCCTTCAGCTCCTTCATAAGCTTTGCAAAGCACATCTTTTCTCTGATGGAAAAGAAAGGAATTTCAGTTCTCTCCCACAACTTTGTGCTTCTGCAATCATTTTGACCCAGGCTCTTACACCTCACCTTCCCATTTATGTCCTCTTGCAAGTTCGTCAAGGAGTCTATTCACCTATTTTCTGTACTAATATGCAGGTTGCTTTCCCAATATTTTTATAACCTTCCTTCTTTCCACTTCAGATTCAGGTTCGTTGATTCCGTCTTACAGGTCATATCTTTCTGTCTTCTGCATTAGCAATACCAGTACATCCTGTTCCTCTTACAAGCTGCAAATAAAACTAGCTTATGATCAAATTTTTTGTTCTCTGAGTCTTGAAAATTTTAACTTCTGATTTTATTCTGAAGTGGCACCTTACCTCTCGATACTAGCTTTGCAAAGTTGAAACCACAATTGCATTCATAAGCAACCTGACTCAAGTTCAGTTGTCATGAATATTTTTGTGTTCTAAATTCATCCCAAGAATGTGGCTTTTCTGAGCAACCCAGCAATAGATATCTTTCAAGAGATGCCTAATTGCTGTTCAAGTAAAAATTCCCAAATTCTTTTCTTACAGTATCTAGTATCAATGCATTGCATTTCAAAGGGAGATAGGAATGAGAAACAGTTACATCTATTAATAATGATGGTAATTTTTTTGTTTGCAATGGTTGGTTTTGGATAAGGAGTTTTCCCCAAGTCTGCACCAGTCTGTCAGAGAAAAATGAACGCGTAGATATATTTTAGTTAATAATATTTGTTTACCTTTGTATATATGTGCATAGACAGACCAAGGCTTATTCTGAAATGTATGGACCCAGTCTGGGATTGCCTAACAGCAAGAGGAATAGTCCTGCAGCTAAAATGATACCTCTAGCATTTTGTTAGCTATCTTTCTAAATCTATATTTGGTTGATACCTATGCCCTCTTGAAACTGGCAAAGAGGTTTTTGAGCGGGCATAGTGCCACGCCAACAGATGGTCATAGGCGAAGACATGCCAGAGAACCAGTATGCGCATCACGTTTGAGAATTAAGTGACGGATTTACATCCAAGAATCTCAAAACAGCAGTCAATGCAGAACATCTGAGCCTATGGTTAAGGGGATATGCTGACTATTCCCTCTCAGAGCTCGATTAACTTTCAAAATCATGATTTTTTTGTTTTTGAGAGAAAACCTTCTCCAGCTGTGAGATTTTGGCTTTAACAAACCAAGAACAGAAAGAAAGAAAAGCATTTAATGAAAAAACCACCTTTAACAGCTCCCTACATATCAAGCACCTGAAATCTCTCCAAGTAAATAAAAATAGGCTTCCATGGCATGGCTCAATTTCCTGGTGAGCAGTCTGACTGACGGCAGAAATTAGACCTGCAGATTACACATCACGGTAGCCTACGTCTGCTTTCTGTTAAACACAGCTCCATCCTGTTCAGGGTATGTCACAGACCACGTCAATTCAAACTGGCACACACTGGTGAATAATACCGCACTCGTGCCAAGAAGGTTTAGCGCATCTATAACTGACAACACTCTTTGCCCTGGGAAAAATAAAATCACTAGTACAAAAAGAGTAATTCTAAATTACATATTCTACATCTTTCTGTTCATTTCTCAAACTGACCCGCAGTAGAAGTAAAGTCCTGAAAAAAAAGGAAACATATTAAGTAGTTTCAGTTGAGTCAGGATTAACATTTATTTTCAGAAAATAAAGATATTACTAATAAATAAGTTGTATGGCTCTAAGGATTATATTGTGAAGGTAAAAGCTGATGCTGTTTGGGGGCAGAAATATTAAGAAAATTTGCATATTTTTCTTCCAGGACTTGAAAATTAAATGATTGTGGTAATTTATTTTAAGTCAAATGAAATATGTGGCTGAGAGAAGATGCTGAGTACCAGGACGAGAAGAAGTCGCCATTAACTGTTATGGAGGCCTACAGCCACTGGAGAGAGGGAACTGCTGTGCATCGTCTGAAGCCACCAACCCTGCATCTTGCCTGGCTCGTTTTGCCTGGTGTCTCTGACATTTTAGGTTATAGCTACACAGGAATATCATGCTGATCTATTTGTTTCAAGCTAGGTGTGGAAGATGAATGCTAATAAACTGTTCATTTCATTTTGCTATCTAACTTGATATAATTTACTTGTTAACCACAGCATCAATGAAGCTTTGTCATTATGTTTCTTAAATGCAAGGCCTTTTCCAAAAAAACAGCAGTAAAACTATTTGGTTCTGCCAAAAATCACTCTTCCGATTTTTCTTGCCATTAGCTGTAGCATGGGTACCTAAAATTATGCAAAATCTGAGGTAGAGAGTTAGGCTAGCAAACTGCTTGATTGCCATTATTTTTGCCAATATCATTTCTGAACTACCAAAGTGTAGTGGAAAACAACACTGCTGAATGTCATCATCAGCATAATCATTGTTAAGAGCTGGATAGAACATTTAGGTCTGCTGAGAGTAAATTTTTTTTGCTAACAAAAAGCAGAGGTATTGCTTTCTCAATGGTAGCCTCAACGATTAAACAAGAACAGGATTCAAGGTTTAAAGCATAGAAGAAATACCAAAAGAAAAAAAGAAAAGAACACTTGCATACTCCTGTACGTAATATATCTTTCCCATTACCCACAGGGTTAATGTTTGGGGTTGATACAAAAATAGACATCCTGTAGGACAGTTCTATAAGGCGTGACCTCTGTACCATGCAGGTTTAGGGAAAATTAGCATTAAGCTTTGTCCCATGCAAGAAAAGGTGCTCCAAACCAACTGTTTATGGAAGTCTCTTCTGCCTCCAGAGTCATACAGGCATTTTTCACCTTTTCCAAATTCACTGGAAAAGTACCCCTTCTCTACTCTGCCTTCACAACTGTCTGCAAACACGGCCACCTAAGCTCCTAAAACAGCTCTTCAGCGGCTTTTCTTCCAAAACTCCTTCTCTCCCCCACAGTTCAAGATGTTTTAGATGGTGCCTACACGATGACTCTTCTCTTGCACTGGCTGAGGAACAGTAAGTAAAATGGCAAGGAAATTGGAAAAACAAATACACATTCTAACTTGTGTTCCTAGGAAACATATTAAAGATGCATTTACAGATACACATGAAAGTAGTTAACTCGGGTATCGGTTTCATTGAAACACTTCATCCCAGCAGTCACTGTAGGCAGGAGACTGACATTTAGCTAGGGTGCAGATGAGATTTTCAGCTGAGCTCCGTCCTGCCACACAGTGTACTGTCAGCTGTGCCTGCATTAGCTAGGTTACTCGAGCTGCTCCAGTGCAGGCATCTCCCTCCTCTTTTTGCTGTGACGACAATTTTCATTTCTATAACTATTTCCTACGACTCCAGATGTGATAATTTCTATGTTAATTCTCCCAGGATAGATCTAACATTTGGGAAATTCTGTTGATTTTAGGTAGACGAGATAGTTGGAAAACAGCAAGACTGTAATTGCATACATAAACATGTAAGTTGTCTTTCTGCAGGGAGATATTTATTACCCGGAAAACATAAAAATATTCAAAGAAGACTTTCAACTCTCCCAAAAATAGTCTGAATGCTTAACAGAAGTAGTTTTCCTTGCAGTTATATTGTGAAATAGTATGCAAATAATGTTCAAAGTTTTCCTTTGCAGCAGTTTCTACTGAAATTTGGATTTTCTTATTCGCATTATATGAGAACCAGGGGCCAGGTAGCATTTGTCCAGTGACCTGCTATTGAAGAGAAAGGTGAGAACTGCTGTGTTATAAATGTCTTCTAGAAGAAGAGGATGAAAGAAGCAAGATGAATATAAAGCCATGGGAACTGAGCTGCAAGGAGAAGGAGAACTCTGCTCTGGGCTGAGTGCGATTGCCTGTATGCAGTACTACTGTAGCATCCAGAGCTGCTGGGGATGTAGTTTCTGATTGCCCTGAGAAATGCTCTCCTGATATATCCCCACATTGAATAAACAACATTGAGAAAGCTCTAGGCAGCTTGTTGAAGGCAAACATTTTGCACGGGGTGCTGACTACGGTCTCTGTGTAGCTATCACAGCACTCTGCTTTGCAGATGGCAGCATTTGTTAAAGCAAGATCTCCAGTTCCTTGTAACAGGCACGTTATCAGAGCTCCTTTTCTGCTCTCTTCTTTCCTAATACTCTTGTAGACTTTCCTTGGTCTCCTTTCAATCAGCACCTAGCTCCAGGGGCACTTCTGCAGCTAGATTTGCTTTGATATACCAGCATCCACATCCTACTGACTGCAGCCTAGATCGGACTGAATGAACAATTCTCAGAAGCCCAGGACTTCCAAAATAGCCTAGGTCAAAACACACAGGAAGTCATTAACACACCATATCGAAAAAAGGGGTTTCTGAGAACCAGTTGGCAGTTGTACACTGGTATCTATGAGTCCTTCTGAGTTCTTTTCTTTTTCACCAGTTGGTACATTGTGCAGTTTTTTCACATCTCCACTCAAAACTAAGCACCCTGAAGTAAGAAGGCACTTGAAAGAACAAACCTTGAAGGTTCAAGAGCTGGTGCTAGTCTTCTGAAACTCGTCCCAAAGGTTTGAATTTTGATAAGGACATTTTCCTCAAATCAGGTACCATTCATCATTTGTCCAGTGTCCTAATGTTGGAAAGGCAAGCGCTACTCCAGAGAAGTCCGTCTTTCTGGAGAAAAGACTGAAAGAAGAAAAACAGACATGAAAGAGAGTGCACTGAGCCGCAAAGAGGTGATTTCAGGATTTGTGTTTATGTTATGTTCCTGAGGAGCTCAGAAAACTGGGGAAAGGAGTAATTAAGTAAATCTAACTGCTCTTTTTCTTGGAATAACGGTGATGCATTTTTTCTGTAAAAAGGAAAAAGATCTAATATAACGGAAGGACACATCTGTTTATCTTACTTTCATGTGTTAGACAGAAAGTGAACCTGAATCCCCACTGCAGAGCTCCAGTTTTACAAGAATATACCTCTACTGATTTTTTAAGCAGTTGGTAACACCCTTGAGTAAAATGGTTGTGGAACAGATCCAGAATATGTATTATTTATTATCCATAAGGGACTGTAAATGGCAGCGTGTACATCCTTTCAGAGAGTGGGGCTGTGTAAAGATTTGAATAGTGTTCATAACATTTTCCCAGTTTTGCTTCTCACCTTTTAGGATTTTCATATTTCAGCAAATGTTCACAAAACAGTAAACTGCCGGCAAATCCCTGCAAAGTCAAAAAGATCAGCTATAATGATTTAACTTGAGAGCTGACACACCTCTACCGGAAATGATCCACTTTTAAGATTAAAACTATGCAAAAGCGGAATTCATTTGCGATTTGCAACAAATGCCAGTATTCTCTATGTCTGAGAGTTTCGAAACTTAATCTGAGCAAGGACTTTCCTGCAAAATATGTGCGTTTACAGAACATATTTATGTTTATATGATTTCCCTACTCCTTCCTGCACATACTAACACTTTCTTTCACTACAAAAATTAGAAAAACATTGTATCTGTGCTCTATTTATAGAAAAAATAATATAAAAGCAGGTGTGAATCTCTACTGGCTACTTTTTGGGTTTTTTTCCCAAGACTTTTTAGTTGCTAGTTTCTGAGCCAGTATAGTGTAACCAATTCACAGCACAGAATCACAATATCTAAATCCTGATATGTGAAAAAATTCACTTCTAAAGGCTTAAAATACCAGCATGCCTGAGGATGAGGAAAACAGTATGGGTCCAGTGATTTAAGGGGTAAGAAAGTTTTTTCTGGCTTAATGCGTAGTGTATGTTTTTTTTCTTCCAGCATTATATGCCACTTGCCAGAACTGTTTGATGCTGTGAATTAGTTGGGATTTTTAATTTCATTAATAATTCACAACTCACTGCAGTGATTCCAGAAAGTCATAGCACCTTATCATACATTTATATCAGTGCTCAACATGGAAAGGAATATTGCTTTGTTTCTAGAAATTGTTGTGATATCTTGGAGAGTAAGTGTAGTTCGGTTAAACATAATAAATATTCTTGTGTGCTTACATGTATTTTCTTGCTTCTAATCTTCTGTATAACCCATAGGTAAACACCCTTTTTAACCACAGCAGCCAATCTGAAGCTACTCCATAGCCTGTGCCCAGGATTTCATCACCTATTGTGCATTTCAATGGCATTTCATCCATTTTCTTGACTTACCAGAATTTTGTCTTCAAGGCACCAGATAGTCAGTACTGTAGTAGCTAAAGCAGATTTTGCAGATCCCATCTGAAACTAAATTGATCTTTAAAAAAATATTGCTGTCACCTTTCATTGCAGACATCAAGAGAGAATGAGAGTCCCAAGTAAGAATGCATCATAAATCAGGAGAGAAAATGATCCTGAAGTGGAAGTTTTAGCACTGAGAGGGCAGAAATTTTATATCTGATAATGACAGTCTAAGCTAGTAGGGAACAGATCTTCAAGTACTCAAACAACATTTCTAAGCCTTCCTTTGTGAGTTACAGAAAATCCATGCTGTTCCAGGGCAGCAGGAAGATTAGGTGCATGCAGGACAGGACAGGAAGCATCATCACAGAGCACATGTAAAATGAAAACTTACTAAATGCAGTTACGGACCAAAGAGAGAACCCTAGAAACGTGCACCCTCACGCTACTTGTTTATCAGATATCTTGGACAACTCCCAGAGCAGGAAAGTGGAAATGTATCAACTTAGAGGAACTCCAAACTGATGGCTTCAGGGAGCACAGATGGGGCTTATCCCCATGTGTTGTGACAGATCATTTCCCCACCACAGATGACTTGTTAGGTTCACAGTAGGTCTCAGAAACCTGAAAATGAGGGAGTCAGCTTTCAGTATTCAAAGAAAGACTTGTTTTTAACTGCACATAGAGGAAAAAACACGTATCTGTCCTTCTGACACAGTACCTGCAAATCAGGGTCAATGGGAAAAGTACAGAGGCCAGATTATTTGCATTTTGCTGAATCATGTACAGCTCAGCAAAAGGAGGATGAAATGCAACTAAATTGGAATGGCAGCATTTCATGCTCTTTTTGCACTGGTGCCAAAACAAAGTACAAAACCCAAAGGTTTTAGTCCAAGATATCCAGCTAAATATCTGAAATCACTAGTACAGAGTCTCAGAACTTCTTAGTTATTCTTAACTCACTGTTATGAATAGCTGTTTGACTGTTTTCCATAGACACCCCTGTGTTTGGGGGTCTTTCAGCAGTTAAAATTGTTTCAATATGGTATGCGGTTAACATAAAATAAGGGAAATTAATGGAATTATTTGCCATTGATGACTATCGATAAATTGGGTGCTTTTGGAGTAAAAATATCCATACTGGTGGATAAATGGTAGTGAATTTCAGGGTCCATGTAAATTATCTGATGAATAATTAGGAGTTAGATCACATTTTTAGTCAAAGCAGACACAGGTTTGCTTAAGAAATTCAGAAACGCTGGAAGAAATCTACCTGTAACACTGCAAAACTCTTCACTGGAGCTAACAAGATTCACTCAAACCAGAAGACAATTGAATTATTATTCCTTTGAAAATAAAGGTTTAGAAACTCGTGCGCCCAGATGTGGTTTCAGATGAAACAGAGAGACAGAATTCGGTATGATAGACAGGGAAGGGGGTGCCTCTTTGTTCCTGACTCTAAGAAGTTAAATAAGCCCTTAGAATAGCATTCACGGCAGGTTTTCTCTGTGTCTAAGACAGCGATAATGATGAGAATAATACATTTCCCTGGTAGGGTTCCACTTAGAACACAGCGTTCTGTTCTTGTCAATTCAGATTAAACAAGACATTTCAGGTTTTGAAAAGTATAGAGGGAAAGTGCAGTGAACTATAAAGCTGGAATTGTACAAAAACAAGTAAACGTGTGTCTTAGAGTTTCAAGGAAAGCTAAACAGATAACATCTTGAACATACGTACAATAAATCTCACAGGTGTGACGATACAGCTCCTGTAGCCGTGTGCGAATGTACCTGTCCACAGTAGTGTTCTATAAATATTATAGACAGAAACTGAATACAAATTGTATTTAAGGTTGCCCAAATACCTATTAAAAGATATGTTTTCAGTGAATTATGAAATGAGCCATTTCAGGTATACAGCTGTATGTTTTTTATTTTTCAGATATACATTATGCACTCACCTCATGAAAGCATCAGGGCACATTTCTGTTAAAGGTTTAACAGTTTCCAAGAACAATATCATGGAAATACACATTTTTCCCTATTTAGAAAATAATTTTAAGTCATTTTACTGTCAATCTCTAGTGTCTTTCATGTACCTCAGAGTGAGGGTTTGAAATGCGTTTGAGTTGAGATGTTCTGCTCTGTATCCCCAAGAAAACTTTCACTGTGATAAAAGAATCTAGGAAATTTTGATGAGGACTGCACTGATGAGGATTGTGATAGAATTCAGCAGCTTTGGGTGGACTGAAGAGTCCATTTCCACCGACCTTTTCACCACAGGTCCTCCAGGTGGTCAAACTGTGTTTGCACCATTTTGCAGAGCAATGTAACCTCTGGGGTCACTCAGAGACTTTTGCCTGCAAGGAGGGTTGCTGCACTCAGCTGCAAGAGGCAGTCCCTGGTATAGAGAGTGAGCTCCAGTTCCTTCTTCTCTTGGTGGCCTCCAACCGTGGAGGAAGATGGTGCCAGATAGCGGTAGGCAAACAGCAAGTGGGAGTTGCAGACCAAGAGCAGTTCTGCACCTGGAGATGTGAGCTGGGAGTGGGAAAGTGAGCTGGGGAGAGAAGCAGGGAAGAAGAGCGAAAGAAGATGGCAAAAGGCGGTCCAACAGTGAGTCTGATTTGGAGAGAGGTGTGTAGGAGCTGTGTAGAGTGACCACTGGGTAGGAGGATAACAGGCACGGAAACATGCTGTTTGCATAGGGAGGATTGCCTACAGCGTGCTCTTTTTCAGAACTAGAAACTGAGCCCAGAGGACATGTCTGTGCGGCATGTGGCAAAATACATCGTCCTATTCCATGCTGGTCTAATCAGCTGCCTGAATAGCCATTATGGGCTCACTGTTGCTATCAGCTTTTTCATTAGATGACACAACAGAAACCTAGGGAGCCATGATTTTGAACACTGCATAGTAAATCCCAGATCAGAACTCAGTATTATTGTGTCTGATTAGACATCTATAGGAAAGGGGCTGCTTTTTCCTGTGTTTTACCTGCTTATCTTTAGGTAAAAAAACCTTACGTCTTTTAAAGAATACTAAGCTTGCAAAGTCAATTCAAAGGTTGAGAAAGACCAGAACTAATACTGTCCATGTAGTCCGATTTTTACAATGTCTTTAATTACAAGATCACATATCATCTTCTGCAGAGCCCGTGTCTCAGTCAAGATGGACATGATATGTGAATGAACTGGGCTGTGTGGGGATTGAGTTATGGTGCCATTACTGTCTGAGTGTGGATTCAGGGCACCCTGATTGCAAAGCAAAGTACACGCATTTAATACACTTGCTCTGGAAGCTTAAAGATACTCAGTGATGAAGGTTAAAGGGTGAAGAATAAGCCAGCAGTGTATAGTAGATACGTTTACTTAACAGCAAATATTCCCATATTTGAATTATATTAATGGTGTATGTTTCAGTTTTGTTTACAGGCCACCTTCCTAACCATCATTAACTGTCTCATTTCCAGAATCGTGCCAGCAATTGTTCCTGTGGAGAGTTTTTAGGAGGATATCCCTATATACACAATAGCAAATGTCCATTAAGTCACTAATTGATAAGAGTTCTATCCAAATTGCTCATTTCCCTCAAATGAACTGTTTTACCTAAAAGATCCAGAAACCTTTACCCAAGACCTGCATGTATAAAACACATTTTCTTTTCATTTGAAACGGAGTACTGAACTCCAGGAGCTGAGTTCAGCTTCCAGTTATCTTTTTTAAATTAAAAGAAATCACAAAATAAAAGAAGACCCAGAAAGAGCATAGAAATTAATGCCTATTTTCTGTCCCTTTCTACCCATCCGGTTGTATTCATAACTACAGCTGGTACAGGGCCCAAATAAATGTTGCTGCAGAGTAATGTATCCATTTTAGTGGAGTAGCTTGTGTGATTTCTCATAAATGCTTTACAATAATGACAGCCACAGCTCGGAAGCTATCATAGTCTTTTTCCCTGGAGAGCAATATGTGAACCATACTTCGTGTTTAACCTTTTCTGAGAGGGCAAACGAAGCAGGAGTCAGGCATAATCAAGAGCTAGAGGGGGGAAACTATGTAATCAAACATGTTTTTCAAAATGCCATTCAAATTGTTTGTTCTGGTTTGTTTCGATGGGTCCTTTTCTTGGTTTGGGGAGGGTCAAGGGGGTTGGACAGAGGAGCGCTAGTTGTAAAAACACTTCCTGAGTGATCCAAAAAAATAAAGCTTTTCCACATCAATTTCCATATTGACCAGACAGTTACCTCACTCGACTGAATCAGGGACCTTCCTTGGGAAGGTCCTTTCTCCACACAGGTCAAAGTGAGCGTGTCAGTTGTGTGCGGGCACACGCCCTCCACCTGCGTGTGTCCGAGGCGCTACAGCGAGCTGGGGATCTGCTCGTGAACCCGGCCTTGCAACAGCGAAATCTTCGGTAGCTCTCGTAACTGATTTCCGTGCACGTAAGGTGAAACCACTCGTAAGTACGCAAAACACCCAAGGACATCTCTAAACTTCAAAGAGCTCAGCCCCTGAATAAGTGATCCTAGATTCATTTCTAGTATACTGTAGTATAGTATGTTAATGGCAGTCTGTCTTTAATGCTAAGGAGCAATACGAGTTTCTAATCTCAGTACAGATCCTTTATTCACTCACTACTGAGCGTGAGCCTTTGTGTCTGGAACAAAGTGTCGCTGCAGCAGCCAGATACATGCGAAAGACCTTTGTGCTATAATGGCCTCTGCTAGGGTGTTTTACCCTCTCAAAAACAAGAGCTATTCCTACATCTTTAGCATGTTAGAAATACATATCTCACATCTAACTTGACATTAAAATTGTTGTAGTCGTTGTACTGGGGGGGATGTTTTTTTTTTCCTTAAGTGCTAGGGAGGTAAATGAGAACATAATTACATTGTCAAAGTCAATAATAGCAAGCAGCGTCTGTCAGGTCTTGCTGTGCTCAGCACTGTTTCACAGGAACTGCTGGGGAGCTCTTCCGCCACCAATCCATTTGGCTCCATTTAAGAACCGAGCACAGGAAGGTAGTTATTGTACAAGATTAGTTTCCTGTATGCTGCAAATTGGCAGGAGCAGAAAAATACAGGATGAATTTATTAGCTTGCAAGGTCAGCTAATAAAAAGAAAACTATGTAACTTGGACTGTTGTTTACTTAAGTCGGATTGCTTGTTAGACTTCATGCAAAATTTAAACTACTTAACTCTTGCATTTCCAGCCTGCAAAATCATCACAGGAAAAAAAACAAAAAAAGTTTTAATATAAAATCTAATCTAGGTGTTCATATTCAAGGAATTTCACAGGGTTATGATACCCTGCTCTTTAAAAAAATCTGTACTAGTAATACAGACCTTGAGATTGACAGGCAACCGTACCTGTTACATTTTGTTACTGCTGTAGAAGGAATATGATGCTAAAGATGATCCTACAATATTTCATTTGTGCAATGAGCAGTAGTATCAAGTTGTATATTTGAGAGAGATTGCTGTTGCTAATGAGATTGAGATTTTGGCCTAAAACCCATTTTTAATTGAAGTTCAAGGGAAAAACCCATAATTTTCAGACAAAAGATTGTAATTGAAGATTATAATAGCATTGTGGTGTTCCAGGGGAACGATATATGATGTAAATTTAACTTATCGGTGTCTTTTCTTGCCACAGACTGTAAATGGACTATAATAAAAGTGTGCCACTGTTTCAGAAACAAAGTAACTCTGTGCTTCAAACAGCAGATAACTGGGGTTAGATCAGTTTGAGTTTTCTCCAGAATCTGAGCATACATACACACACACTCACTCAATCACACAAATAGAAAACTGGATAAAAAGAGAGATTTTAAACTCTGTTGTAATACCTGTACAATGAATTTATTCTAGATTAGCAGTCAGAAATTCCAAGTACTTAAATTGTCTAACTGGATTTTTTTAATGCTCCTAAACATGTTAGGTAGCCATAGCAGCTAAGTGCCCAGTTTATTTCAAAGCACTTTGAAGTACATGAGGCACCTATTCACATCATTCCTAGGGGTGAAATTTCCTAGGGCAAAGATTTAGACTGAAGCCTTTAGGCACACTAAGGTGAGCACTTTTCAGCGGCCCAGCGTCTCACCTGTGCTTCTTACTGAGGCGTTGTTTCACCTGCACTGTGTGTAGGAGGACACCAGAAATTAAACCTTCCACACATCCAAGGAAGAATCAGCAAGTGCTTCTGAAGAGCACAAAATGGAAATACAATCTGCCTTAGTAAACCACTGACTTCTTGCTGCTGGTTATAAGGTGGAAGAATGAGACACCTTACCTGCCTCCCTTGTCCGAGTCCTCATCCAGCGATCAGCACTCACACCTGTCCCTTGTAAAGAAGTAGCTCAGTGTCTCTACCCCCTCCGCCTAGTACAGGCATATGTCTCTCTGCATGTCATGGATGCATCCCTGGAAAGGGCAGTGGTTAGAGTTTTGACAGACAGAAAATCCTCTTCTGTTTTTTTTTTTCCAATAAGACAGTAATATCAGCAATGCATGCAGGAACTTAATACACAGTTGAAATACACATGTGGTGGAGAGGCAAGATCAGGATCATCAAGACAGTCAACTGTCAACTCCATACCAACACAAGAGTTGTTAGAGATGCTGGTTTGTGGTGACCAGCTTTGTGGTGGCCAGAGGTGCTCACTGCTTGTTTAATGAAAAGACAAGGCACAACTGCTTGCAGGCCTAAAATGTTGACTGGCAGAAGCCTTAACAGCATGAGATCAACTTTTGCTATGCCCTGGTGATATTGTTCAACTGATCTTGCATCAGATGGCTGTTCAGAAAGGTCTCTCGAGCCACTGCACCTGTGACACCAGACACCCAAAGTCAGTCTTCAAGAGCAATCATTTTCTTTGCCTCCTTCTAAATAGAACCATGCAAGCAGTTCCTTGTCTACCTCAGAAGCTCACTGCTCATCAGATTCAATTAAGTCAACGACAGCTGAAGGATGGAAAAATAGAATCATAGAATCATAAAGGTTGTACAAGACCTCTAAGATCATCAAGTCCAGCTATCAACCCAACAACACCATTCCTACTAAACCATGTCCTGAAGTGCCATATCTACACATTTTTTTAAACACCTCCAGGGATGGAGACTCAACCAGCTCCCTGGGCAGCCTGTTCCAATGTCTGACCAATCCTTCAGGAAAAAAATTTTTCCTAATATCTAATCTAAACATCCCCTGACACAACTTGAGACCATTGCCTCTCGTCCTATCACTAGTTACCTGGGAGAAGAGATCAACACCCACCTCACTACAGCCTCCTTTCACTTAGTTTTAGAGAGCAAGAAGGTCCCCCCTCAGCCTCCTCTTCTCCAGACTAAACAGCCCCAGCTCCCTCAGATGCTCCTCATAAGACTTGTTCTCTAGACCCCTCACCAGCCTCGTTGCGCTTCTCTGGACATTCTCCAGCACCTCAATCTCTTTCTTGTAGTGAGGGGCCCAAAACTGAACACAGCACTCGTGGTGTGGCCTCACCAGTGCCGAGTACAGGGACACGATCACCTCCCTACTCCTGCTGGCCATTCTGTTCCTGATACAAACCAGGATGCCATTGGCCTTCTTGGCCACCTGGGCACACTTCTGGCTTGTGTTCAGCTGGAAATGGAGATGGTACTTACTCCCAGGAAAATGTCTGGTTTTGGTTTTCTGTATTGTTTTGGTGCTAATGTCCAGAAAGCAGAGGCTGGTAGCCTGGTTTTACCCTTTCCCACTGAAACTCTTTGCCTGCTCTGCCTTAGTCTCGCTTTCTTGGCTACAGGGTGCCCCAGCTTTCCATTTTGAAAGACAGATCGGTGTGCTCTGGGTCCTGTTATAACACCCTTAGGAAAAAAAAACAGTTTTGTGAAATGCAGGAGGACAAAGGCACAAATTCCTCTGTTCTGTTTGAACACACTCCTTCTAGGCTGACTGCCCACAGCTGACGAAGGCACATAGTCTTCCTCTAAGGCAAATGTGCAGAATCATTTTCCAGGCAGCCTTGTTCAGCTTTACTGTCGAGCCACATGCAGAGGAGCTTCTGTGTGCCCAGGCACAGGGACATGCTGTGGCTGTGCCCTAACCTCGTACCCAAATACTGCCCAGCTCGTGGGGATGCCAGCCCGCACTCAGGTGAAGAAAACCCAGGCAGGAGCCACGTCATCAGGGAAACAGGACTTTGAGCCCGAGGGTGGGATCCAGACATCTTAGACTGGGACGGGAATTGACTTCATCTTCTTTCCAGCACTGCCCTGTTCCCCGTAGACCCCTCCTGCACTCCCACGGAGGCAAGGCAATGGGGCGGTTATTTTCCATCCATCCAGTCTAAGCCCGGGTACCTAGCAATTGGGTGGCAAGGGCCAGTGAGAGAGTAAAGAAGGCACTGTTCTCACTACTGCTTACGCATTTCTTAATTAAACATCATCAGAAAAAGAGCAGCAGGAGCAGGGGAAAGCACCCAGGCCCTTCCTCCTCCCAGAGGAGCACCTTCATGGCTACAGTCTCAGATGCCTTCTTGTTTGTTAACCTTTCCCTTTGGCTCCTACAGTGCTGGGCTGCCTCAAACCTGAAGCCCCAGCCATGCCTCATGCACTTTGTGTGCCCATCCTTTATGATTTAGTCGTGAATACTTTGACAGGCAGTTTCAGGTTTGCTGATCTCCTGCGGCAAATTAATCAGAGCTGGAGTGGAATGCAAGTCTGTGGAAATAAGTCACCTAAAATGCAGTTTCCTGAATTGTCTCAAGCCATCTCTAAAAAAGGCAAGGAAGACAAATGCAAACTCTTTTGACAGTGAGAAGTGCAATGATGTACAGCATCAGATAGGGAGGCTAGAGCAATTTGCAGCACACAAGACTTCAGTGCTCAGTCGCTATTGTCTACAGTCAGCACACGCAAATGCTGTGCCCTTAGCACTATCACGCTGCAAAACTAGAGATTAAATGTAATGGTGTCAGAACCAAACACTGACCCAGGGTTTCAAACTGTTCCTCAGACCAAAAGCACCAGCCACACAGTGTTTCTCATGGCTAATCAGCAACTACCTTAAGTCAGGATCCAGAGACTACAGTCTTCAGCAAAATGCAGCTTTTCCTTGTCCAAGTCATCTCTAGGAAAGGCAAAAAAAAAAAAAGGAGAGAGAGAAATACTGTTGGCTGGCACATAGATGCCATAGATCAGATGCAAAATTCACTGATGTAGTAAAATAATTCACCAATGCCAGTTTATTCTACCTGATGATCTGGACTTAGTTTCTGGGATGTCCAATGTCTTCTGGAAGATTTTAAGTGAGTCACAATGTGTCAAGAAGATTTCATCAGAAGGGATTTGGGGGGTTATATTTTTAATGTAAACTAAGCAGATTTAGGGGCTTTGGTCAAGAAATCAGAGGTAACTTTCATTTTCACTCTGGGTCACACTGGGAGGAATATTGAAGAGTGTTTTTCAAATGTTGGTTCTGAGCCGGAAAGCTCTTACTGATGTACACAGTCCTGCTCACTGAGGTTCCCCACCAAAATAAATGAAAACACTCATTTGAGAGCTACCTCTCAGAACAAGAGTTGCCCTCAGCCTGCTGACTGCCAGAGCTGCGTGGTTGTAGCCTGGAAGGCAGGAGGGCAGGTGCCTCTGCCTGTTCCTCTCCATCCCACAAAGCGGGAGCCTTGGAGCAGGACGGGAGTGAGCAAGTGTGCTCTTCTTTCCCACATTCTCTCCCAGAGGGAAGGGAGTTGTCATCTTGAAACCCTACCGTAGTGACCCACTGAGGCATATAGGATTTTAACCTGTAATTTAATCTGGGTCATGCCTAACAATGTAGCCGAGCTAGTCTATGGCAGGAAGCAGGATAGGTCTTCCTTGAGCCACTGCGTGCAACAAAGTGATTCTCTATTTAGGTGAGAGGAATTCTCGTAAGTCTGCCTCCATCGGAGAGGAGAATCACAAAAGAAGTGGTCTTGCCCGGTCTCCAGGATGGTCAAGTAATTGTGAGCAAGCCATGATGTGATGGTGAGCAAGCAAGATAAGCAGGAAAGGGTTTGTGTTCACCTGAATGAGCACTGCACAAATTTTTTCTACTTTTTAGTTATCTTGGTCCTTACAACTAATCAAGTGACAATGCAGGCTCTGAGGGAGTAAGAATTTGATTCAATTTTTAATCCTAACACAACCTGCCTTTTAAATTACAAACTAAATCCAAGTTTTATCAATCTCTGGCCCACAGTCTAGCTAAGATTTTTCACATTCCTTTGCTAGCCAGTTTAATTAGAATTTTCAGGCTTTCATGTTCAAAGTGTCCACTTTGAACTGATGGGGTCAGCAGAGTTCAAAGGAAAGGTTGAAAGACTCCGAAGTCTGAAACAGAAACGAGCTCCAAGCCTTGTCCCAGCTTCACAAATGCTGAGAAAGTCTGGATCTGGAGGTATAGATTGCAGTTTGAGTTCATAGGCAGAAAGGAAAGTTATGTTTGTCAAGCCACGGGGCACCTCCACTTGTTCTGAAGCTGATCAACCTTCTCACAAATCCTGAGCCAACAGAGCTGCTCCAGAGATATTTAGTCTGGAAAAGAGAATATAGCTACAAAATAACAGAATCACAGAATGTTCGGGGTTGGAAGGGACTTCTGTGGGTCATCCAGTCCAACCCCCCCGCCAAAGCAGGGTCACCTACAGCAGGCTGCACAAGACCTCGTCCAGGAGGGTCTTGAATATCTCCAGAGAAGACTGCTCTCTTGCTTGCTTAGTCCACCACTATGCTGAAGATTTACACCTAGAGAATTTTGTTAGCACTACTGAGGTACGCATATTAATGAGCGGAAGCTTGACTATAAAGGGTCATGCCAGGCATCATATGTAAGAAATACCAGTGCTGTCTTCATGTCTGTAATTATGACTTGTCACATTTCCCACAAAAAAAAAAAAAAAACATAAAAAATTATAAGAAATCATTAAAAAACAGATTATAAATACAAAAATTAGGCTTTACAATGTAGTGCATGTTCAGTGACCTGTTTGCACATACCTACCCAAATTGCTACAAGTTGCCTGTCTGGTTTTGAAATTCCTTATGTTTATAGAGTAATAAGGAGCATGATAAATTCAGGTGACAGCATTTCTAGTATTATTCAAAGAATAAAATATAAACATTTATTCCTACCCACCAGTGCAGAAACACAGAGCTAAATGAATAAAAGAATGAATACAGACACTATAAAAAACACTTTTCCCTCCAGGCGAGGTTTGATGTCTGGTTAAACTGTTCTGCATGAAGCCCATCACCGGCAGCCCTGCACACTCTGCATAGGAAGAAAACACTCTCCCAGTCCCAGCAAAGAGGGGACTGAACCATACCAACAGGGTCTGAGTCACCACCCAAGACAGTCAGATCTGTGAGTTTTTTCGCCCGTTCCCAGTTTACAATTCCCTGCCAACTAGAAGTGGATATACCTCATGTTTTCCCTGAACCAGAGTATATGAAGCAAAGTACAAAGTGCCATTGGTACATAAAGACCAATATGTTACATCAACATATGCTTTCTGTAAACACTGATGTAGCAGCAAATGTTACAGTGGAATAGTAGAGCTACACCCCGGAGCTGGGGCCAGAGAAAGTTTAGCCAGAATCATTTTATGCCCCATCCCTGGAAACATTCAAGGCCAGGTTGGACGGCGCTCTGAGCAACCTGATCTAGTGGTAGATGTCTCTGCTTATTGCAGGGGGGTTGGACTAGATGACCTTTAAAGGTCGCTTCCAACCCCAACTATTCTATGATTCTATTCTACAATTCTATGATTGTGCATATACTGAGGTATGCTCTTCACGGCATCAATATAAAACACTTGTTGCTGCCGCAGGTGTTTACCTGGCTGGCGTCCAGTCTTACCTGGCTTAAGAACAAGAGAATAGCCATACTAAGGTCACCTATCTGGGAAAACACCCAGACAGTTGCAGCACTATTACTACCATCCCAGTTTTCCTGATCAAAGGGCGTGTAAACTCTCCCAGCTTGCGAGAAGTAGGACACTCAGAGGAACGCGGCTTTTGGCCCTGAAAACACACCCAGCAGCCAAAGCCCAGGGAAAGGAATCAAGCGGCTAAGGAAAGATGTTGATTGAAAGAGATGTTGAGGAATATCTGGAGCAGAGGAAGATTGGCAGAAGGGGAAGTAGAAAAACTCTTGTCACAGTCCAGACTAGTCACAAGAGACCAGTAAAAGGCAAGAGGAATAGATGTAAATGGTATGAGGGAAAGGACTATGATTTTCTCCCTTTGGATCTATTACCGTCCTCTTCTTTCCTGTGTCCCTTTTTTTTCTATTTTTTTTTTTCAATAGATTGTTTTATGGATGCAATGTCACAGATGTAAATTTACATCAAAAGCCAAACAAAAACAAGGTTTCAGTAACTGCAAAGCAATCTATCCTGCTCTGTGGAGGACTCTTCAGCAAGCTGGCCCCTAAAAATACTACAGAGAGCTGTGACTCATGCTCACAAGCACTGGCTGATCAATGGAAACTTTGAGGAGTCTTTTGTAGGTATTTGTGTATGAGAACATGCACATAAGAGAGACAAAGAGCAGGAATGTGTTGCTATTAGATACCTCACTGTGTCCTGATGAATCCGATGTGTGAAGGTAGCACTTATTCTGCCCTCCAGAAGACATGCTGTGTTATTCCTCTGGCACAATTGTTTTGGTCCTCTTATCAGAGCATATGTTAATAGCTTTATGCTACTTACATTGAGAGATGGAAATTGCTAAGAATTTCAAAGCTCTGTCAGGGAGGAAGTAAGAATGGTAGATGCCCCAGAAACACCCCACAGAGAGATTTAGCTCCTGGCTGCATTTTTACCTTTAGACTGTTTTTTTCAGGCACTTTTTATTTTCCCTCAACCTGCAGAGACACCTATTTTCAGTAACATCTTCCAGGGCAGAAAAAAAAATGCTATTCGTTTTCACTTATGTTAATTAACTGAGACTAAAATCTGCTTCTGAAATAACATCAAATTAGTAGAGAAGAATAGCATATTAGCCTGAACACATCAAAGTGCTGAATGAAGCTGCTCAGCTTCTGTAGTAAAGCAACTTTTATGCTTGCTTTGTAAATCACAATAAAGAAAAAGGTGATTTGTGCAGTACTTTTGGCAGCTTTTGTGTTTTCTGTCATATAGTTCACCTCTTGATTCCTCAGTCACAGAGTACTCTATTTGTAATATTAAAGCTTTTAGAATAATGAAATATGTATCAGGAAATATCAGTAAATACAATTAAACACTGTGCAGTTGCATTGGAGCACTTTCTCAGAGAATTAATGAAATAATGTGATCTGCAGTGGCATATTTCTTTCTGCCTTTTCTTTTCAGCATTTCATGCTTCTTGATCACCCACTGCAAAAATCACCCCCAGGAGGAAAAGAAAAAAATAAAAAGCTTCTTCAGAAAGTGATGAATTTGTGAGACATTATAACCCCTCTGAGACATTTCATGGACGTGTGTTTAGGAACACAGTACAGGCTGACAGCATCAGCTGGTGCAATATGGAAAAAATAGTTAACAATCCCAGTTCTGCCAGGATTTTGGACAAATTGGGAGGCATATGAATGCTGTGCAAGAGCATTGCCTGTGACTGCAGTGTAGTGCAGTGCAGATAGAACAACCTCACATGCAGCTTCCTTGCATGGATTACTTCTCAGAGCAGAGTAGACTTCATTAGCTGAGGAAAACAGTTCACTTCTCAGGTAGCCTGTAGTGTCTAGTCCCTTAGTTGTCCTTCACAGTCTCCTGGTTTGGCTTTGTTTTTGAGGGCGTGAGGGGAGAGAAAATCCACCCTGTTGAAAGGCAAAAAATGGGGTGAATTGCTGCGGTCATGCTATTTTACCAGAAATCTTCTCTGACCAGGGTCAGCAGCAGGAGCAATTTGCTCTCTTTTAGGAAATGCCTACATAAACAATCAAATGAACCCCACTGGGGCCCAATTCAGACAGTTGTGAGTTTGATTTGCTGTCCATATTATTCGACGCAAGAAAGCAAATGCCACTTCAGGAAGTGCTACAGCGGAGGGATGGGAAAGAAGTGGAAAGAGAGCGGCTGCAGACATACCCTCAGGTAAATCTGCACCTGATAACTGATCTCCACCTGTAAAAATCCATGTGTACTACATGCTCAACAGCATAAATCCGTGACACCACTGCGTTGTGGAAGCTCCATTTAACTCCACGCCATCCCCCCGATAAACGATGAGGTGGCCCAGGAAGGCTGGCAGAAGGGAGCCAGGGACTAGCAAGATTGGGGAAAGGCGGCTCTGCAAGCGGGAATTCAGTTGCCTGTGACCTCTCAGCCTGTTAAAGAGGCAGAAGAATATGATAGGAGTCTTAGGAGACAAGAGTGGCATAGAGGATTGAGGAGGGAATGTTCTAGTGCAAAAGCCGTTATTTCTTCAAAACAAGTGAGACTGGTATTTTTTTTATGTGGAGCATAATTAATTTATGGGAGTTTTGACTACTGCAGGATGGTAGAAAGCCAAAAACATACATAGATTTAAAGCTAACTTTGCAGACTCACAGAAGGAAAATCCATTGTGAGCTACTAAAAGGCAAGATACCACCTTTGTGCCAGGTGGACCCTAGCCCACTGCTGTTGAACTAAAGACCGTCCATTATACTCCTCGTGTGCTTATACCCTTCCCTCATCATCCATTACTGGACTGTGTCAGAGAGGGGATAGGAAGCCTACCAGACCCCCATGGTCTGTCTCAGTGCAGCTAGTTCCTTACACCCTTACATTCATTCTATTTACAATGCTGATCTCATATCCAGCCGGCTCCTGTATCAGTAAAGACTGGCTGTTGCTTGCACAGTAAATGGCCAGGAGGCACAGGTATACCTAAAAAGTCAGCTCTTTGGCTCCCATACCATCAGAAAATTCTGGTGTTGAGAAACATCTGTATATATATCTCATGTATTGGGTATGTGTCTATATACCAGTTACGCCTTCAGCTCAGAGCAGCCAACCAGTGTGTATGTAGCTCCAGGCCAAGCACTGATGCCTGTAGACCATCAAGCAGCAAGCTAGATCGTGCAAGCGAGCACTGAGAAGGAGAAGACAGTAGGTTATGTAGTCATAGCAAAGCAAGGGAAAGCATATGCATAGGAACTATGGAACTGCAATTTGAGGAAGGCAGGTGTTTGATGAGAGTTTGAGGTTTTGTGGCAGGAGATGGAGCTACAGCTTGGAGCTTGTAAATCATTTCATTAACTAATCCGTTTCTGTGAGTTGGAGAGTTCAGTTTGCTGAAATAGTGTATTTTCAATCAGTATTGACATTACTATCACTAAGAAAACAGGACCAAATCCTAACAACATGGAATTTATCACCAAAATATTGACTAATTTAAGTCCATTTAGCACTTATCTTCATCAATTACCCCATCTGCAAAAACTGAAGAACTATTATACCTCACTGAGATGTCACCCTGCTCAGCTTGTATTTGTTGTAAACAATTTCTAGATTTGTTGTATTCATCAGCATTGAAAGAAGCTTCACACAAGTGTAAAATAACTAAGAAAGAATTCAGAACTTTCGAAAAGAGTATGCACTGTATTTTGTCAGAATAAATACTTTGATATATTTCACATTAAAATAGCTTAGTAATTTCCCTGTTCATCTCAATTTTCTCTGAAATTAAAAAGCACCACAATACAGCTGAGAAAATAAGCTTTAGTTAGTTGTTCTTTGTTTACATTTTATTTATATGGATCAGCTGCAAACCAGAGTGTTAATGCTATCCACCTTTAATGAACCTTTGTACTAAGGACAGGGAGTTTATAAGAACTAAACCCTGTGAACAATATTGGACTTCATAACTAAGTCAGCACAGTAAGACTAAAATGCTTTATTGGATCTTATTCACAAGAGATTTATACTATACCGCTGATATCTTCCATTCCACTTAATCACTTTTATGAACACGAGCCGAGCCCCTACTGCAAATTGCCACCAGAGAGCTTAGAAGTCTAAATGATACTTCACTGAAGCTTCAGAAAGTCTCTTTGTTCTGGAGAAAACATACTAAATCACAGCAACCTAACCCTCTTGGTTTCTTATTTGCTTTAAAAGATATTTGTCTCCACTATTCCTCGGTGGGATCATATGCATGAACAGAGACCTTATTGAAATGTACCTGTCATTCATCTGTATTGCCACAGCCTGCATTGTCTTTAGGTAACTCAGTAAGCACAAGGTCATTTATTTGCATTTCCTGAGGGCAAGGAGTTTAGTAATGAGGTTTTGTGACCTAGGTGACTTTATATTAGTAATATTATTCCATTACTTTTATATCCTATAGACACCATTATGGCACTTGTCATTGTCACAAGTGTCAATAGTTATCTCCCAATTTATGACAGTAGTTCAACCTTTAAAGTAGTTTCTACATACCTAAGCACTCCTTTATTTGACTCCTGGTGTGAGCAGGGGTCTGAGGGATTTTACAGGACACCATGTCTGTACCAGGGACGTGCCATGAACTGTACCCTGGCAGCAAGACCAGTTGGCCTACAACTCATTGCGTTCATATGCCGGAATGCTCTTGTCTTCCAGAAGAGCTTGCTCACACCCAAACTAGGTGTGGGAAATGATCCCAGCCCCATAACACCCAGACTGGCTATGGGGAATGATCCCAGCCCCACAGAGCTCCCAAGCCGTTCCCAAAGCACAGCTGATTTAGGCCAGAACCAGGGCAGGAAGCACCCTAGAAATTCACCAGGACAAGCAGGCTCGAGACTGCAAATGAAGCCAGGGACTTTGGTTGCTCTGAGCTTGCACCTCAGTTCTCTCTCAGGGATCATGGTACTTCACCAGAATATTTTGAACCTCTAGATAACAAAGATCATAAGGTGCTCAAATGCAATAGTAATAGGGAGGTGCAGCAGCGGCAGAAAGGTACCAAAAAATTAAGACACTCTTTCCATACTGATAATACACACACTATGCCTTGTAAAAGTAATTGAGGATAGCAGTACTGTCAGCTTAGTGCTTCTTGGTAGTATCATGAAAAGCAGCAGCATAATTTAACTTGCACAAGGCTGCAGGAAGGCATCTCTAAGGAGCTACAGTGCATTCAGATTACAAAGCGAACACCCCATGCAGTGCACCACTGAAGTGCCCATTGAAGAGCAAGAAGAAAAAAATGTGTATACTATCATGAAGAGAACCTTCTTCACAGAGGTACTCCTTTTAATTGGGTTTTCCTAGTCATCCTCTTCAAACAACACTGAAAGTGTCTTCTGACAGTAGCAAAACTTCTCCTGCATTTATTAATTGATGACAGTATAAAAGAATAATTAAAAATTCCAAGAAGCCATTCATTCTGTCTGTCCTACAAGTAGCAAGACAGTCTTTCCCACTGTGCTAAAATTAACTGTTTCAGAGAAACGTACAAACAACGTGAACTACAATCAATAACATCCTCATCTGTCAGCAGCACTGCCAAGTGACAGCCAATCTAGCCAGCGCTGGGACTGACCGCTCAGATTACTTTCAGCAGATTGAGCCCTGGTGATCAATACCAAATATTTAACACTTGTACCTCCTGCTTTGTTCCAGCTCTAAGAGCAACGACTGAAACCAGTTTGCTGTCTGGTGCTCTCTCACCACTGGATTTATTTAGTCACAAGCATACCTTATTTGTTCCCAAGAACTTCTGAAGTTTGATCCCCACATTCCACAGGTTTTACACAGAAATAGCTGGTGGAATCTCTAAAAAACAATCTGTGTGCGTATTGCTATCATATACGCCCAAACCCTGACATCTGCTTTTGTGGACACAGTGAGTAGCCTGCTCTTTTTTTTTTTTTTTTTTTTTTTC
>Ga0065711_1003370_pt1 | contig 31459 bp, 24 predicted proteins | sample Hoacrofraction12_FD_59098 | JGI IMG/M metagenome (GOLD analysis project Ga0065711, IMG submission 59098) | Hoatzin crop microbial communities from Cojedes, Venezuela - Epithelial fraction 12 v2 (version 2) | ecosystem: Host-associated > Birds > Digestive system > Esophagus > Crop | place... | reverse complement strand
GGAAGGACTTGGCTCTGCCCTGTGACAAATGGTGGGAGCAGACAGGCGGCTGCACGGCTCTAATCTGTTCCTTGTGTTCTAATCAACGCTTTGCTCTCAAACCTCTTGATTTACGCCCACCAAGAAGCGTTGTGCATCAGAGGAGGTCAGCGGCTGCTGGGCAGCAGTAATCCTGGGAGGAGTGGTCGTTCCATGCGCGGCGGGGGAAGGGGCGTTGGTTTGTCAAGGTTGGTCACTCTGCTTCGTATCTAGGCGGGCAGAAGCAGCAATCAGTGTCTGGGATGTCAAACGCGCGGGTGAGTCACTGGATTACCTGCTGCCACCCATGCGCCAGCCGCTGCGGGTTTAGAGTCCGGTCTGACCCTGGATAAAGCGATTGATAATCTCATCAGGGCTGTTCTGTTTCAGCGGCACGTTACAAACCACGTGCGTCTGACTCCGCTTGTTCTCTGGGTGTTCTTTCCTAGTCAGACCTGCAAAACGCGATAACCCGATGGAAAAGGGCCAGTGGGCTCGCCCGGGGGAGCGACTGCCTGCTGTCGGGCTTGGGTCGGCCTCCGCTCCCTCCTCCTGCCCCTCTCTGCCCCCTTCCCCCCTGGTTTCTGTTTCCCTGTGGATTTCTGGCTGGAAGCTGCTGCGTGCTTTGGTCAGTACTTGCTGGTGCCTGGTTTGCACCACATCCTTGGTGTGATAGTTGGCACGAGGAGGGTTGCTGCGAGCGCTGCTGCGCGGGCGGGGGATGCTGACGTGCCCAGGGAGGGTCCGAGCGGGCGCTGCGGAGCAGAGCGCTTTGGGGAACGAATGGCGCCTTGTTGGCCTGTCACCACTGGTGCCAGGAGGCGAGAGCGGCTCCAGGGACCTAAAAGTGCTGCGGAATGTCTGATCTCACCACGTGAACTTCCTACTCCGTCAGCTGCTGGGTGCACCCCCAAACGATCGCATCTTCTTCGAGTAAGACCGTAGTAACGGCGTATGTTTTTCAAAATACACAGTGTTTTCTCTACTTGTATTTACTGTCCCCTAAACCAGATTCCTTTACGTCTACAGATGCTACAAGGTAGTATCCTTTATAGGTGCTGGATGCCATTCAGATGCAGTTTGTAACACAAGGTATGATTGTACTGCCCAAAGTACTGAGTAGCAAAGCCCAAATAGTAGATGTTGGCTGATGGGAGTTCACCCCCCCTTCCTAGCTTTAGTAGGGCACTAGTGTGGGGTCTGGTAAATGCTGTAGCACTCTGCATGTTACTTTTACACTCTTTTGCCCACACTACCAGGCTATCTCTAGTTAAATTAGTGGATTCAATATTGCAGGTAGACTTTCTGCTTTTTTGTTTGCCTGTATGAACTCCTCCTACTGTTTTAGGGTGTCAGGAGTGATGGATAGCTAAATAAAAGGCTTGAATTCAAACACTGATAAATAGGAGACAGCCTGACAACCCACACCAGCCCGTCTGAATTGCCACCTGGTTGTAGGAGAGGTTTATGGCAGCCGAGGAAGACTGGGACGTGGATGGACATATATTTCATTGTTGTTGGATTGTGTTCACTGTGGACGGGGCAGACGTAGCACTGTGTGCTACGGGAGTGACACTATCTCTGCAGAGCAGATAAATCCGCGGCTGTTCTGTCTGCTGCTCATGTAGAGAAGACTGAGCAGATTTCCCTGAGACCTTTCATGATATCTTTTCCTGTTTGTCTACTCTTCTCCTGTTTTCAAGCACATTAGAGAATGTCAGCATATATAAAGGGAACTGTATGTGGGCAGTCTTTGGAAAATTTTTATACGTTAAAGAAACCTCGAACAGATGTTTGCCAATTAAAAAGAATAGTTTTTGGAAACAATAAACTGTGCAAGTCCATAGGTGCCAAAACTATTTGCTTCATTATTATTCTTTTTTAAACCAAACTTGCCTTCCCATTCGTCCTCCAACAGCACAGCCCGTTCTTTGCGGAGCAGCTGACGGCGTTCCAGGTGTGGCTGACCATGGGCGTGGAGAACCGCAACCCCCCGGAGCAGCTCCCCATCGTGCTGCAGGTGAGCGGCCGGGGCTCGGCACCCCTGCGGCGGGCTCGCCTCTCCCGGCGTGTGCCTCATCCGTCACGTGGGCTCTGTCAGGATTAATTAGAGCTGGTGGCATGCTTACCAGACCTGGGCAGATGGAGACCAGGTGCTTTTCTTCCCCCGTTCCTTCCCTCGCCTTGAGCAGAGCTTCCTGCTGTAGTCTGTTTGCAGCTTCGGCAGCATCAGGCTCTGCTGCCTCCTGTTCCGCTCGGAAGTAGCGAGGCTTCTTCACAGAGCAGCACATCTTTGTTGTTTGCTCCTGTAGCATCTCCCCTTATATGGCAGCTCTGTCAGGCAGAGACTTGATCTTCTCTCTGTTTTCAGAAAGTGGGCATTACTGCTGTGTAAAAACATAGAAGCAAGTCTCTGAAGACCATGCCTGGCAGGAATGTAGAGTTCTGGTAGGCATTTGTTCAGACTAGACAAAGTTCATATGTACGAAGGAGAAGTAAATCTAGGAGAAATGTAACACTTCATTTCAAATAATGCTTTATGGCAAGGCACATATTGCAGTTGTCGTCTGCGCTTGCCCTCTCCTCCCCAGGAGTCTGTACTGACAGAAATACAAACCCTCGCCAAGGCAGCTGTGGTCTCTTCGCTACCAGGCAGCAAAATTTAAAGTCTTTCTGTTTAAAGGAAGGTGGTTCCAGTCACTTATATCAGGATGTGTGATTCCTTTCACTAGATGTGAGAAGATTCACCCTGCTTCTGTTAGCCACCAGCTTGTTTTGTGACTGACAGCACTATCAATCTCCGTAAGACCAAATCTTAATTTCCCTGAGCCTCCCAAGACTTGAGAGATCACTGGGGTGAACAGAGGCACGGTCTGTCTCTGTCACTGCAATGGGAGAAGGCAGGCTGCTACTCTAGCACCAGCTTTGCTGCTTTCCTGTGAATTATTTGGCATGCGAGGGCTCTGCGGGTGGCTTAACCTTGCAGTGGGATTGAGAGGTCACCTGGCAAAGGAACCTGCTTTCCTTCCTGGAGCAAAAATGAGCTGGGACAACAGAATTATTCTTATAATTAAAACGTATTAATTGTATAGTGGAATAAGATTGCTTGTTAACAGGTTTGAGATCACTTGAATCGGAGACCAGCTGATTGCGAGAGGGAAGGAAGTGGGTTTCAGACCCCTTTCAAGTGTCTTTTTGCTTTGACCCCTTGGGAGTGCTGCGACTGTGCTGTTGTAGCCGAACGAAGGTGGATTCTGTTCTCCCATTTTGGATGTGCCCCCAGGGAAAGAAGGTATTGGAGTGCCAGGGCCATGGTGCCAGCCATGCAAAGCTTGGATTTGTCAAGGACAAGGAAATGGTCCTTTGTAAATGGACGTTTATTGACCTCAGGAAGTTGCCTCCCATGCTGAAGTCTTGCTGCGCATAGGGCAGATCAGACCCGGGTGGCTTCCTGGTGCGGAGGAGAGAGAAGTCGTCAAAGAGCAGTTGGCATATGCAGAGCCTGAGCAGAAGGTGCTTGATCCTTGTGGAGGAACCTCCTGCCGTGCCCTCTCCAGTGCCCACAGACCAGAGCAGCGCTCGCTCCACAGAGAGCCGCGGGGAGACTGCTGCTGCCTGCTGCCGGCCTGTGTTCGGCAGGAGATTCCCGCTGAGAAGCGGACCATTACTTCCAAATTGTCCTCTTGTGTCCTGGTTACTCTCTGACTCGCATGTGTGGACATAATTAGCTTCCCTATCTGCTGTTGGGAATAATGATGGAGAAATGTCCGGGAGGGATGCGGCGCGGTGCTGTGTGTGTAGAGCGGCACAGTGAGCAACTTCATCGTTTCACTGGAGGCTCATAAATTGCACATAGGCTCCCCACATCCTCATCCACGTCTCTAGAATTTGTGTCAGTTTTGGCTTCAGGTTATTGTGCAAATCAGTTTGAAGTGGGAATGTAAAAACCTGAGAGAGACTGATGGCTCTTTTGGTTTTGAAAATAATGAAACAGAGCTTTGAAAGGAAGACGCAGTTTGATTTGGTTGAAGGTTCTTGTGGGATGCTAGTAGTGTGGGGCGGTGGGTTTGTACCTTCACGTGGAAATCCTTTTCAATTACACCCATCTTTTTGTCCCCAGCTACGACAGAATTTGTAGATTTATTTGTTTTTTTTCTGAAGGTCAGATAATAACAGTGTTGTCCAACCTGCATGCCTCCGAGGTCTGCGTAAGCTCCCGGCACCTGGCATGTTCCTGTCCGGTGCTTAGCCCTGCCCCAGCTTCCACGCTGCCCTGGTTTCTGTCACTGCTTTAATCTCAAACAGCTGCCCCTGTTATTCCTGCGCTGGGCACCTCTAAAGCATGTTGTTAATCGTGCCCAGTTCTGTGGTAAGTTTATGGAATAGACTGGTGCCAACTAGGGCAGGATGACCAAAATCCTTTCTCTTCTGACCTATTCTGAGATCTGAGCTCCAATACCCAGAGGTGAGACGATCAGAGTGGTTAACACAGCTGCCAGTCTTGTTCTTCTGGACTCTCTCTGTACAGCTTTAGTATCTGGTGTCAGTCGTCCACGGTATGAGACGAGAACCAAGTAGTTTAGCTATTCTTCAATATTAAACCTGAAAAATAATTAAATTTGAATATGCAGTGTGGAAAAACACTGAGAAGGGTATGGAACTGGGGAGCTAAATCAGCAAGTCTCTTTCGCCGAGAACCATGCTGAGGGATGTTACTCAATTTAAACTGAGGATTAAACACTGCATTCCAATATCTTACATCTGTTAAGGAGATTAGGAACTGAAAGTCTGCCTGTTAATATTTCACACCAGGGTTGGTATAAGCCAGTAAACTACCACCTCATTATCGTTGTCAGACTCCGTTTTAATGAGATTTTTATTAACGACTAATGTGACCTTTTGCTTCCCTCTTAAGTCTCTTGCATCGATTTGCCAAGGAAAGCAAAGCCTCTTTTTCTGCTTCTGAGCCGTTCGGAGAATGGGAGGCTGGGCCGTTCCTCACCCGCGGGCCCTTCCTGCAGATACGGTCGCGTTCCTGCTTCGCTGGGAAGGGCAGGCGGTGCGAGGAGGATGTCTGAGATCCGTAGGGGCTGCTTCCGTCTAGCAGAGCTGTGCTGCTTAGGAACCACTGTGCTGGAGAGGAAAATGAGCGAAGAGAACAAGTGAGGCAGTGACGTGGGGACTGAGGATAGCGGCATTCCTAGGGAAGTGTTTGCATGGGTCTGCAGAGCCGTCGCGGAACCCCTCGGTGACATGGCTCAGCACGGGGAGCGTTAGCAGCAGCCAGGGTTTGTCTCCAGCTCTCTTGTTCAGCCTATCGATTTGTTCAAAGTCACGGAACGATCCTGAGCTCCTCTTGTATTTGCTCTGCTGTCACACGGATTTTTGCTCCTGTTTGCAATGACCGCTGTCCCTCTCCTCTGCAGGTGCTGCTGAGCCAGGTACATCGGCTGCGAGCGCTGGATTTGCTGGGAAGATTTTTGGATCTGGGTCCCTGGGCAGTTAGCTTGGTGCGTAGATGTTGCATATTTTCTTGCAGAAATCTAATTTCTTTCCATAGAAGCGATAAATGCACATGATGACTTGTGGAAGGAAGGTGTGGAAGACGTTCCACAGATCTGGCAAACGGCCAGCGGTTGATGTGTTCATGTGTGTGAAACAGAGCAAGCATCCCGAAACGTGGTTTGTGTTAATCAAAAGGGCGGATAGCTGCTCGTTTGCATTTCAGCAGAGAGGAGTTCCTTGGGCATAGTTCAGTGTAAAATATTATAAGGGACAGAACAGGAGGAAATATCTGGGACAAATAAGAAGGTTTGACATGCAAAATAAATGACAAAAAACCAGTACGTATGTTTGTCAGCTGCTCTCTCAGCTTCCTGGCTGCATCATTTTCTTCTCTTGCTTGATCTGTTTGGTCTCTGGATTTTACAAGCTCTGCTGAGAGGGTGGCAGCTGCCTTCTGCATTTTGGGAAGTGGCTAGCACGATGCGGATAATAAATAAGAATTAAACGGAGGAGCAGTTTAAAGCACTCTGGTAAATGGAGCTACTTGTTGATAAAGCTGATGAAGACAAACTACCAGCTGGTTGTGGAATAGCGCAGTGATGGGGCTTTTGAGTGGTTTTCTTTACCTTCCTCCTTCATCTCAGCCAAGACTCCCTTCTGCATGCCTTCACAGGCAGCTTAGCCCTCAGTTGTAGGAAGAAAGCATGTGTTAAAGATGATTTTTAAGCCCTCTGGATTATGAATTTCTGTGAGGATCAACACATAGCTGTGGGTTGGCCGCAGTGGCCTTTGCTCTGGCTGTTACGTGCTTTATAAACCTCCCTGGCTGCACCCCCAGGTGATGCTCAGCTGCTGCTGGGTTGTGTGGGTGGTAACGCCCCGGGAGCCCGGCGTGCACGTGCCATCCCTCGCCGTACGGCTCCTTTACGTTGCCCTTTGGGAAGGATACCAGCGATCACGGTGGGATTCTCAGAGATTTCACGTGTTGGGTGTCCTCCTGTGAGCAGTCTTGAATCCCATGGAAAAGGCTTGGTGAAGAGCCTGTGTCAGGCAAGAGGCCTATTTAATTTCCAGTGGGAAGCCTGTAATTATTGAGCTTTTCCAATATGTTTGCTTGTGAGAGCGAATGGCCCCATCTGAGGAGAGCACAACGTGTCATGAAGCATGAAATAGCACAGGCTGTAACGAGTAAAAGCTGGTGCTAGATTAACTCTGAGTCTCTGTGGACCGAATGAGTCTGAAAATATCTGGAGACATCAAGATGAAAATGAGCAACAGACAGATACACAGGCATCCCCTCTTTACTAGAAATGTAGGAAATTGTTTTCTACCAGATTTCTCATTCCTGTTGTTAAATGTGCTGCATCTTCGCAGAGCGCTCAGCCCTGCCCCGGCGCGGTGCTGCCTCTGCCGTAACGCCGAGCCGCTCACCAGCGTCTGCTCTTCTCTCTGGCTCCCCAGGCCCTGTCTGTCGGCATCTTCCCGTACGTGCTGAAGCTGCTTCAAAGTTCAGCTCGTGAGCTGAGACCACTCCTTGTCTTCATCTGGGCCAAAATACTGGCAGTGGACAGTGTGAGTATTTCGGAACTTGGCTGTGTCTCTGGGTTTCAGCAGCGTGCCTCCCCCCCCTGCCCCCATTTGCTCTATCCAGTTGCTTTAGACTTGCGACTTTCTCCTGCGGTCCTTCGAAAAGACGCCATCTTGTCTGGAGACCAGCGGGTGATCTCGTTGATTGGTTTGATTTGTACAAAAGCTAACTTCCGAAACGTTGCGAATGGGAAGCCCCGGTCCGGGTGCCGACGCTGGGTTGGTTGGGTGCCCAGCCCTTCGCACCCGCGCCAGGTGGAAGCAGGGCTGCGCTGCGCTGCTGCTGCGTCACCTTGCCACCTCACAGTTCCCCTTCGGCCCTGGGCTGTGGGTGCTCTGCGTAAAAGCCATCAGATCTCACCGATTGCAGCTTGATTGGGGCAGATCCTGCTTTGCTTGCTGAAGGGGCTCGAAATGCGCTCCTACCTGCGGTCGCACGTTCCCAGGTGAGAGCGCGCGTGCTCACACTTGTCCGCTCCCGCAAGTTGTCTACTGGAGGTTGTTATCAAACTGGTTTGTTCAAGACCGTTCCTGTCCGTTGTCAAAACAGGCTGTGGCTAGTCTTCAGACAAAGCAAAGGTAATTTTTGGTGGCTTTAGCTGACAAGTCCTGCTCCAAGTCGAACGCGCGTGCTGATGCGTTGGAGCTGGTTGCCATGGACGTGCTCACCCCCCGCGGAAGAGAGGTTACTCCTGTCGGGGGTCCCTGGTTCTGAGCTGCTCTGCAGTATTTTGGCACCTGTAGGGGCGAGGTTTAAAAACTGAGCTCTGATTTTTAAAGATGGCCTTCACCAGAGCTCTGGTTTGTGAGGTTTTTAATAAATAATTAAGCAGGTAGATAAATTTTTATAGTCATATATATATGACTCCATGGTTTGTGGGTGCAATTAGTTGAGCAGTGTAAAATTATTAGGAGTCGTGCTCGCAGTTAATTGCAGACATGATTATAAGCCGATATGAAATTGTCTGAACTGCTTGTAGAAGTTGGCCTGTTTGGGGTTAGTTTTGTTATATCTCTTCCATTTCAATATGGAGAAGAATATTGAATTTGTTGGAAATTTTCCCCACTGTTGATCTAGCATTGTCAGGTTTAGTTTTATAAGTATATTTTCATTAACATCCTAAGAGGATTTTGGAAAGCGAAGAAAATGAAAACTATTCATCTTAAAGCTATTCTTGAAAAGCTTATTTTTGATGCGTGCCTCTCCATGGCTGGCGGTGCAGCCCCAGGTAGGTTTCGAGCAGTCTCATGTATAATGTACGTGGAGCGTCGTGCCATCCTTCACTTTCTCTGGTGGAGAAGGCACTCTGAGAGGGTTCTTTCCCCCTTATCCTCTCCTGTCCCCGTTGGTATTGCTCCCGCGCTCTGTTTTATTGCCCCACTCTTTTGGTAGACCATGCTTTAAAACAAAACAGCAAAAACACTTTTAAATTTTACATTAGGATTTATTTCCACTATTTCACTTCACTGGCTCCGCAAACAAGCGGTGCAAGTGAGAAGGGAGGAGAGGGCAACTTCAGTGAGAAGGGGCAAGGCATGCTGCCGTGGGCAGGACGGGCAGCGGCTGGAGTTGTCACGGCAGGAAGGGAACAAAGAAATCATCACGCTAAATATTGAGACAGACATGTCCTTTTCCTGCTCTGCTGACACAAGGTTTGGCCACGTGTGTTTGAAACAAATTAATTTACAATGTTTAAGAGAAAACGATATCGCAGCGTGCGTGGTGTGGGATTCCGAGTTCTCTGGCACTGCAGCCTGCTCCGTTTCCCCAGCCCGCTGTGTTTCCACAGGGTGGACTTGTGCAAACGAACCACAGGACCAGGACCGGCGTGCTCCAGGACAAGAGGCGGTCGGTTAGGGTTTTGGTCCCTCCAGGGATGCAGCAGTTCACAGTCTGAGCCCTGGAGAGCAAGCAGCGCTGCGCATCAGCATCGTTGTCTCAGAGATGGCCTTTTCATAAGGCTGAGGAAGGGAGGACCGCTGCAGGGGCACGCTCCGTGGTATGAAGGCAGGCAGGCAGGAGGGGCTGATGGAAGGGCAGATGCGGTAATTAATCGCTAGGCTGCACGGGAGTGCTGCTTGTGGGGCGGGTGTGTGGATATGAGGGTGTGATTCTCTCCCTGCACCGGGCACGCATCTGCCTGGCTCGGCTGCGATTCGAGTGGGTGCTGCCTCCATCACCCAGACTGGAGCCAGTGCTCTGGCGGAGGAGAACGTGTTTATCTTCAAACGTTCTGCCACATGATCTTCATCCTCGCAGTAACTGCACAGTGCTGTCTCTCTCCTTTGTCTCCTGTCCCCTGTGTGAGTATTTTATTTGGTTTCAGGAGACTGTAGCTGATGAAATTACTGCCATTAGGACTGGAGTTCAGCTGATTGCTCATTCCTCCTGGATGCATTTGGATGGGACTGAGAACAAGCTGTGTAAGACTTGCAAATGCCCTGGAGAGCCGAATACCGTGCTAAGGCAGTCTTTCGGTTCTGGGTCCCTCCTCTCTAGGGGCAGGGAGGCCAGAGGAGGGTGTCCTGACGTGGGACACCAGCGTAGTGTGCCAGATGATACCTTCAGTAAGCATGGTGTGCTGTGAGGAGTAGTGTTTTGTCATAAAAATACAGGATAAATCAACAGTATTAAAGAAACATTGCACCTCAGACAGAATTGTGTGTGATGTATAGGTGTCCCTAATAAACATTGCAATATTTAGATTAATCTGTTTTAATTCCATGAATAATCAGGTGATTTTTCATGGGTTGTTCATTGCGGACGCATCTCTGCCTGAAGCCTGCGGAGGGTTCCTAGGCAGTGCCCCTGCCGAGCTGCGGAGCGAGGGGCGGTTCGCCATTGCCCGCTGTGGGTGGCTGGCAGGGGTAGGTTGGGAGGACTGCTGTGTGCTGCCGCGTGGAGATGGCTTGAGTGCTTGCAAATAGTTTAGGTCAGGAATTCGCTACATCCTACATCGATAACGTTTGGTTAAACAGCACCTTCCAAATCGTAAATATTTGAATTTAAATACTTGAATTTAAAGGGAAAAAAATCCCCCCACCTGCAATACGGATTGTAATCAGGAATTCCAGCAAGACCAGAACAACCTGCCCACTAAGCAGTGCTGAAAATGCAAATAGTACTAACGTGGAGCAGTGCAGAAGAGATCTCACCGCTCCAAAGAACTGGCTGAAGACAAGAGGAAGCAAACATTTCTCATACGTTCTGAAACACTGGCGTGACATGAGCAGGGTGTTACCTTCCAGCTGTGTCCTTGCTTAGCTGGGTTGTGACAGCCAGTGCCCATCTTGGGATTAATTTGAGAATTCAAGTGAAGCGTTCCCCGAGGGGGATCCGGTAAAGCCGCCCGCCGGGGTGAGGGCTCGCTGCCCGGCGTCGTCGCCCACGACACCCCGGAGCTGCGGCAGCGCTGCTCTGCTCCAGGGGCCTGGGAGATGCTAGGGACGAGTTACACAGCCCAGGGGCTGTAGTATGTGCTCCAGCCGCTCCCCAGTGCTGGGAGCTGTGGCCTCTGTGGAAGTTCTGAACTTTCTCCCCAAGCCTGCAGCCCGTTTGGGTCGTGTTCTGTTGTTATTCCCAAGTGCCGCTGCGTATTCTGTGAGGAGGAGGTGTTGCTGGTGCTGGCTTTCCGCGTTGTTCGCAGGATGGGAGCGGGGAGGTCTGAGCGAGGGTGCGGGCTGTAGAGAAGCTGCCTCCCTCCCTCCAGCCTCGGGAATCGGGGTAGCGGTGGCAGCACGGCAAATGCAGCGTGACGATGGGCGGCCTGCTCTGTGCTGCTGTCTGTCCATGCTCTGTGCTGCTGTCTGTCTGCCCGCGTTACGGCGGAGAGGGTTTTTGTGAGGAACAGAAAGTACTCACACGGAGAGTGAGAAGGGGGAAAAAAGGAAGCCTGGTTTTTGTGCAGTGGTACACAGAAGTCAGGAAAGCCTCTCGCAGCTGCAGCCTGGCATCAATCCATTCCCTCTGCTCTTTGTTCTGCCAGAACCAGCATCTTTACTCCCTTCAGCAATAAAATATTCTCTTGCATCTCTGACTTGCCATCCTCTTTCCTTTCAACAATTAATTCCCTCCTTCACCTTCTACACCTGATAAAAAATACATGATCCTGTCTCTGGCACGACGCGTGCAGCACAGCCTCAGTCGTGGGAAGCTGATTGCCGAGGCAGTATTTCCTCCCTTAAATTCTCACTTTTGTAGTGTTGTTTTCTTTTGGTTTGACCCCAATGTATCCACCTAAAGCTTGAGTTGGTGCGTTAGCAAAAATATGGTGTACGCCACGTGCTTTCCCTGCAGGAAATCCCACATAGTGCTCCTGACAGGCTTCTGAAGACGGTGGAGTTGCTCTGCATGTTCGGCTGCGTGTAGCAGGAGGTGATGTTACTGCGTGCTGCCCTGGCACGGGCTCAGGGCGTCTCAGCATTTGACCAAATAACACAGCGTTTAGTCTGCTTTGTGTAGAGGAGCTGAAATCTCGTCCAAACCTAGTCCCGCCTCAGTGGGGGATCGAGCAGAACGGTGAGACTGAATATACAGGGAATGAACAATTCCTCCTCCACCCCCTCCCGCAGGGATTTACTGGCAATGGCTCGGCGACGCGGGTCGCTGTGAGAGGAACGTGGGCTGGGTTCATTGCGTGCGGCAGTCTCCAAGGGTCGGTCTGCTTCGCGGGGAAGGTGCTTTAACATTCACAGACCACTCTCACGTCCAGCTGGAGGCTGAGCTGGACAGTCAGCGACAGTGACACAGCAGGACCCGGGGAGGGCTGTCTGGGCCATGACTGCACCGCCCATAAGCTGGGGGCGGGGGGCTGCGGTTATTAAAGAAGTGTCATGGAGCAGACTCACCCCGACGCTTCCCCAGCTCTGCAGTGCTGGGGGGGGAGCAAGGGACCCTCAGAGCGCCCATGGCGGCTGGGAGAGCCCAGGTGTGTCTGCACATCTGCTTTCCCGGCTCGTGGCAGCTGGCGTGGGAGCACGTGTGCCCCGAGAGGAAATGCCAGGGCGCGACTCCCTGCCGCGGGATGCTGCGGGTCTGGCCAGGGCTTTACGCCAGTGAGGAGACACTGAACTGTGCTACGAGGAGACGGTGAGCAGCGATTATCAGCAGAATGACCCATGGGAAGCTAATTGCCTTGACATGGGTTTGGAAATCAAGTGGAGAATTAGACTAGGGGTGTTTAGAAGATCTAATCTTATGTATTTTTTTCTTTTTTTTTTTTTCTTCACATGTAACAGAATAAAAATTTAGTCAGATTCCTCCTCAGTTTTGCCTTTGGTGGCTCTTAAATAGTGGTGAAGGTTTAATGTGGGACAGAGATGTCAAATTTAGCTCTGCTCCTGAGCAGGAGGTCCTAGTTTCGGTTCCAGTTTCTGTCGTGCTGGGTGATGGCCGAGGGCTCCTGGCTTTGGGCACTGCTCCCGCCTCGGCCCTTCCCCTGCGGGGCGGTCGGCTGCGGCCCGCAGAGAGCTTGCGCTTTCTGCTGCTTCGCAAAGGAAAACGAGATTTGAGAAAGAAGACTAAGACGTGAGATATTCGTACATCATTGGAGGAAAAAATATTTTTACCTTATTGCACTCACTGTGGTTCTCTTTGTCTCTCTCTCTTTTTTCAGTCGTGCCAAGCTGACCTGGTGAAGGACAACGGTCACAAGTATTTCCTTTCGGTTTTGGCAGATCCCTATATGCCAGTAAGGACCGGTCATCTTTATTCAGACTCTCCTAGCCTTTGCTTAGCCTGCCCTGGCTTTCCTGCTGTGGTTAGTGCCAACGCAGGACGGCAGCCCTGCTCTGCGGGGACGGTCGCTGCTGGGCTGGGGAGTCCCTGCCCGGGGGAATGCAGAGGCCCCTGCCAGAGACAGCCAAACCCAACGGGAATTTGCCAGCTCGTTTGGAGTTACATCAGCGCAGATTACTGTGGGGTAACGAGGGCACAGGGGGCTCCCGGGGGTGGCTGCATGGGCAGCCTAATTGCGCTGCAACTTCCGTAACCCCCTCTGCAGAAGTTTCCTGTGGGTTGCTGTGGTAGGTGTCTGTGTGCCGCCTCCGCGCAGAGCTTGGCTGGGAGGGTCGCACTGGCCGGCTGGTGGAGTGTCTGAGCCGTAGCTGGTGACAGGACTGGATGACAAGAAAATTCTAGCTTGCTTTCCCCTCTCTTGTTCTTTTAATGCGATACAAACCGTGTAGAATAATCTCCTGTTTCAGAAGGTTGTTCTCTGGCCTGTTTCCTAGCTAACAGTTAGTTGTGTGTTGTTTGAAGGCTGAGCACAGGACGATGACTGCTTTTATCCTGGCTGTGATCGTTAACAACTACAACACTGGACAGGTGAGCCCCAGCGTCCTTTCGCCTTGCCTTCTCTCCCACCTCTTCTCTGCATTGTGCCTTCGCTTTGATGAAAGTCTCCTGGCTTGCGTTAAAGCACAACCCTGAACTGGAGAACTGAAATAGAAGATTGCTTTGCGTTATTTTTGTGTGGATTAAAAGCAAAACTGACCTGGAGGTGTGACAAACCCGTGACGCACCTGGCACCTGGACGGGGAGGTTGAGGACACGAGTCGCTCAGCACCTGCCCTCCAGGCAGCACGCCGACGCGCCGTTAGAGAAATAGTGCCTGGTTCCTGTCAAGTGGAGGCTTGATGGCTGTGATAAAGCTCTTGGGAAGGGTATAGGGAATGAGCCATAAACCTTGAGGCTCTGACAGCTGCAAGGAATATTTCCAATGAGGAAAACAGAGGCTTTATGCATTACAGGAAGCATTTCTGATGCTCAGCTGTTTGACTAGCTATAGCAGCGTGTAGTTGACCTTCCCTTCGTGCTGCTTCCAAATGGTGTTTTGTAACAAAATCAGTGTATAACCACTGAATAATTATTTTGTCTTGATTTCCTGTCTGTTTCAGAAATAATCTTCTTTTTTGTCGATGAGGTGGGAAGCTGTCATCCAAAATAAATTACGTTGGTTTGTGTTTTAGGAAGCTTGCCTTCAAGGAAACCTGATTGCCATTTGCCTGGAGCAGTTAAATGATCCGCATCCTCTTCTGCGTCAGTGGGTGGCCATTTGTTTAGGACGTATTTGGCAGAACTTTGACTCAGCCAGGTGGTGCGGTGTGAGAGACAGCGCTCATGAAAAGCTCTACAGTCTCCTCTCGGATCCAATCCCAGAGGTAAGTATCCAACTTTTAAAATAAACACTAGTTGAATTGTCAGAATTCTGGCAGAGGGCTACAGAAATATGTACAAAACCAGGGCCTTCGAGAGCTTTGTGATTGTGTCTGGTTCAAAGAAAGATCTTACTGCTGTTTCTTCGAGGTGGCGCAACTCAAGCCCTGCAAGACAAGTAACCAGAGAGGTGCAGGGGGAGTTCATACAGCCCGAAAGCCCTGGCATCTTGGCACCGGAGCTAGGAAACACCATTTTTTGCTTACTTGGATATCAGAAGCTTGTTAAAAATGTGGTCCCAAAACTCACTGTGTGTTGCAAAAAAACCCTTTAGTCTTTCTGTCCAAGTATGAACAGTGTTCTCCTCCTGGTACGTGTGGAAACCCATCTCTAATTGAATGTGCTTTACCTTTGTGACAAACTCTCCGAAGGGAAGCGGTTCCTGAGCAGAGCTGGCTGTGATTGACAGGGCCTGTCAGACCCCGGGGAAATTGCATCGCGGGTGGGAGAAGTGAGCCTGGAGATAAACGCCGTTGCTAACGTGCAGTGATTCAAGATGAGGTTCCCCTTTACGTTCAGTCTTTATCCTGCATCCTCCACCTCCTTTCTGTTGCCCCGACTTTCCCCCAGGTAACGCGCGGTGCTGGTGCGAAGGTCGGGCCGACTGTCCTGCCGGCACCCGCGCCTCTCGCCGAGACGCCGGAGCGAGCGTTCCTGCGTCACGAAGCACATCCTGCGGCTGCGGATTGCGCCGTATCCCCACCGCCGGCAGTTGCTGCCAAGGCAGGCCGTGAGATCACCAGGCCAGCTGATCCCTCTGTTCGTCGTGTGATCTGGCAGCGTTTGCCCTGATCAGAGCTGCTGTCTTTTCTCCTTTTTTTCCATCGTATTCTGCCTTTCTGTAAGCCCTTGTCTGACGACTCTAGTTCAGCACTGTTGTTATTATCGCTTTAGATTCACATTCCAACAGTAACTCACTGTGTACCTTACTCCTGTTAATTAATATTCTAGGCAACGTCAACTGGAAAAATCACCCATGGGAAGGTCACCGAGTATTCTGGGAAATTAAATATACTGCTGCGTCTGTGAATACTTAAAACTCAATGCTTTGCTGAGTCTGTTTTGGTTTTTACTCTCCCTGGGCTTCTGTTTAGCCCTTGCTATTCACCTGACACAGTAGTCCAGGTTTCCAGAGATGCCCTTTCTGGGGATAAAAAATTCCCACTGGCAAACTTCAGGCTGGAAACAAGAGGAAAATAATAACGAATGCTTGTATCTCGCAGGTTCGCTGTGCTGCAGTCTTTGCACTGGGAACGTTTGTGGGCAACTCAGCGGAACGGACCGATCACTCCACCACCATCGATCACAATGTAGCCATGATGCTGGCCCAGCTCATCAACGACGGGAGCCCCATGGTTCGAAAGGTGCGGGAGCTTGGTGGAATCATGCTGCTGAGCTCTGCGCTGTGCCTTAAGCAGAGTGTGCAGTGTTTGGTAGACTGTTCCATGAACCTGACTCATTTGGGGAGTACCTGTTTCATCGTGAAGCCTTGGAACCGCGGCTCCTGCCGAGGAGCACCACGCGCGTGACGGCACCGGTGGAAGCAGCGTCAGCCTGCTGCTGTGCTGGAAGCTTGGCACCGGGCCCTGCGCTGCACGCTCGGGGTGCTCGCGTGCAGCAGCGTGCTGGGTGCTGGTTCTACCCACTTGTCCTTTCTCAACGCACGTGTTGCAGCGTTTCATTCACTCGGCAACGCAAGGCGCTGACTGACGGGAACAATGCAAGCATAGGCTGTCGTCGTGTCCAGGTGTTGACAAGATTGTTGTTCAGATCAAAATGTTTCTGCTGTTTGAAAGTGGGCCTCTGATTTAGCTCATGTATTCCACTCAGCAAATGTCAGGAATAGGAGTGGCAAGCTCAGGGTTTTGTGGGAATTTTTATATCCTGGTTTTTTAATTCAAAGAGAATGCGAAGGCCGGGGTAAGGAAGTAGAGCAATTACACTGAAGTCTTTTTCAAGTGCACGAAACGCTGAGAATTCTTGCTGGGCTACTCTTCTACTAATGCTCTTCTGTTGGTTACTGTTGTGGTTGCAAAATTTTACATTACAGGAGCTCAGGTTTTAAGTGAAATAGTAACATGTTGCTAGAAACATGGAATATGTGGCAGTCCCAGGGGAGGAAGAGGAGAGGGAGTAAGAGTGCTGTGGAGACAACATGAGAGCTCTGTTCGGTGAAAAGGTCTTGTTGCCTTTAGAAACCACGAGGACAGACAACAGACAAAATAATTCTTCAGATTTTGGAAAATTACAGTTTCTGATGTGCCGTTGTTCATCAACAGTACATTAAATAGTTTTTGACATTCTGGATTGTTCTTGATGGGTGTACTTAGGTGTCCTAATGCTTGTGTTTACTTAACTGGAACATCAACACCCTGACAGTTGTCACCAGCATTGTGAGGATTAATTTTTGTTGTCTTGTTCCAGCACTTAATCAGTTTAGTTCAAGGGAGAACTGCATGTCACACTATCTGCTCTTTGAGATTCATAAATCTCTCTTTTGGAGATTAGTCCCCTGACCAGAGAACAGCAACCAAAGCCAGCTCTCCACCTCTCCTGTTTGCTGTTTCCAAATGCCAAGCGAGCGATGCCTCACAGAGGGTCTGGACTTCGCCCTCCCTGCCCTCCCCACCCCGGTAATTCAGGTTCCCGAGTTGCAGAGGTGAGAGTGAAGGGGCCGATGGTCCCTTGCAGGTGGGCAGCGCTGCTCTCGTCTCAGCTGCGGACGCTGCAGGTCAGCACGAGGTGTGCGGTGCAGCGCGGGACTCGGACACCAGTGCTCCTGGCGAAGAGCTGAGCCCTGTCCCCAGGGACCTGTGGGCAGACTCGGATTCCTTCAGCTCAACGCAAACACAGGCCGGGCTGCAGGAGGAGAGCTCTGCTCCGCGCATCCGTGTGTGGCGCAGGGAGAGCCTCAGGCTGTGCCGCGGAGGCTGAGGGCACCGACCCTCGGCACGGCTCGTCGCTGCTCCGCAGGAAGCACACACTGCTCATGGGCCCAACTGTGGCGTGCCCGGGAGCAGGGCAAGCCGGGTGCGAGTCGCCGGGTCGGTGCTTTCTGTGGCACTGCGTCCGTTTGGCAGTGCTGGGCGGAATCGGAGAGTGGCGGGAGCCTGTTCGGGTGCGAAGGACTTGTGAAGAGTTAGATTTGAAACAGAGTGCTCCAGCTTTCTTCAGTTCATCCCTATAAAGCAAAGGGAAAGTTATTATTCTGGATGCCCACCCAATAATATCAACAATGATGACCGCTTTGTTCTGCGTTTCCCTTTGACCCGTTGTTTCTGACCTACGTAACCACGAAATACCTGTTTCTTCTGCTCTTTCCATAGGAGCTGGTGGTGGCTTTAAGTCACCTGGTGGTTCAGTACGAGAGCAATTTCTGCACCGTCGCCTTGCAGTTCATGGAAGAAGAAAAGAATTACCCTCTCCCTTCTCCAGCCGCCACAGGTAGGTGGTTTGTGTTTGCGTGGGCAGCAAAAGTATAGCCTGAAGGTGCCTGGGAACTTTGCTTTAAGGAGTTTGCCCAGCACAGTGAAATGCTTGCTGGTGGTGGTTTATCAGACAGCACCGTTGCTGCCAAATTGAGTGACATGGTGGGTAGCTCTGATGTCTGCCCAGCACAGTGATACATTGCACTGGAGAAACGCGTCCTCCGCCGACTCTCCATCTAAAACCCAGCCATAGCTCACCAGCTGGCTGCAGAGACTGAAAACCCTGCCGCATTCCAAGGGATTCCCTGCAGATCGTGACTGAAGTGTGTTTGTCAAGGCAGTACGCAGGCTTACCAGACTTCCCCCCCCTCCAAATTATACCTGAGACTTCGGGGTGATGCTGACCTCATGAGAAGCCTCACCACGCAGCAGTGAACCAGCCATAGTCTGTGCTGCTGTAAAGCACCAGACGAGAAGCAGTAAAGAACTTTGTGCTCGGTGCCTGTGGTCCTGTCCCTCTTGTTGTTACTGTTGCTTTATGTGAGGCATGAAACGCCCTAGTGAAATTGTTGCTAACCTCATGTTTTCTTTAGATGTTAAGTACATTGGAAGTCTTGAAGGATAATGGGACTGTTGCAGTGGAAACTTGAGACAAGAGCATGTGCTGTCTCTGCAATGAGTAGTTTAATCTCCCTATTGTCTGAATAACTAAATCATATTGGAAAGTAATCTTCTCCCATTTGTCCTTCTTGCTGCAGGAAATAAACATTACATGCAGTTTATGTAGTGCTTTTCCTTTTCAAAAAGAGTTCTGAAGTATTTATAAGTAGGATGCACTGGAAGCGTTGGCCCCATCACCATAATGCAGCCACCTCTGCAGTGAAATAAAATAGCTGTTCTGAAGCCTTGGTTCTGTATTCAGGAATGAAAATGAGAAAGTTTGGGTAATTATAAGTATCTAGGTCATGGGTGGAATATGAGTTGAAACCAGGTCTGAAATTTGGTTGGGAAACTAGGATTTTCGTAAGTCTTTATAATGAGAAAATTTACTGGATTTTTAATGAGCAGAAGCACAGAAGCCTGCAAATGCTGCCTACGAAATGGCGTCTGCTGTAGCAGCGTGTCCCAGCACAATGTCTGGGCAGCGGCCCAGCATCGACCTGGAGAGAAGAGTCATCAGGCCTCTCTGGGTAGTCTGCAGGCACTGGCAAGGCTCAGCTCGCTGGGTTTTATTGGATGTAACAAAATCACAGCCGAAGCAGTGGAGACACGTGGGCCGTGCTGATGATGTGCACAGAGGGTCCTTTGCCATAGCTCCTTCTGTTTCAGCCTAACGGGCAGCGACCAAGTTCTGTTCGTATTGGCAGCATTTTAGTTATGTAGTTGCTGGGAAATGACCAAAAGGTTAGTCTGCTTTGGGTACATCTATAATTGGTAAATTTTGCATCTGCAGAGGGTGGGAGTTTGACACCAGTGCGAGATGGTCCGTGTACACCAAGGCTGCGGTCCGTCAGCTCTTACGGGAACATCCGAGCCGTTACCACAGCGAGGAACCTGAACAAGTCCTTGCAGAACCTCAGCCTGAATGAGGAATGTAAGACACATTTCAAAATTATTTTATTTTTCTTTACCTCTTCCTCCCCCCACCCCATCTCCTGCAAGCTGGGAAATACCATGTGTGAAACAACATGAGCTGAAACGAACGTTTTAGCCGAGATTATGCAGCTGCCAGCTCCAAGGGCTTAGATGAGAAGCCCCCTCATAATTAGTTTCAGTTTTCTGGTCAGGAGTATTGATTTTTCTAAGTGTTTGGGGACTAAAATGGTGCCTTCCAACTTCCTAACATACACAGAATTTTAACTGAATCATTTCTGACCCCTTGATGCTTACTCTGTATTTAAACATTTGGTGTTTAGAAGGGGATGTTGTGGATTTGCCTACACCTTCGTTGAGTGTTGCAGGATTTAGAAAAGGGCTGTTAATCCTGGGTAAAAATTATTCTCTCTCCAGTTCTTGTTTCAGCATCTGCTCTCTTTTTTTTTTTTGGCAGCTGGAAGCTCTGTTGCGTTTTCTCCTGGGAATCTCAGCACCAGCAGCAGCGCCAGCAGCACCTTGGGCAGCCCTGAGAACGAGGAGTATATCCTGTCGTTTGAGACTATCGACAAGATGAGGCGAGTCAGCTCTTACTCTTCTCTGAATTCTCTAATAGGTGAGTAAAGATTCTCCTGTCCTTCCTTTGGGGTCGCCTTGCTTCATATCCTTGCACTAGCTTTTTTGGAAAGTTTAGGGCTTAGCTCCTGCTAGACCTTACTCCAGCAGGATTTCTCCTAACAGTAGAATTGCTGCTCCTGTGTTTGGGTAGGCTACGTGCAGGGCAGAGTCCCTCCTGCTCTTATGGAGGGGCTGGAAATGAAAGCTGTGGGCTCCAACCGCACGCGTCACTGCAGTGGACAACAGTCCTGTTAGGAATTTGAGCACCAAAATGTGGCGTATCCAGGAATTTCATGTCCACTGCAGTTTCGTTGGCTAGAGAATGAGTGAGGACTGCCCACCCCGTGGAAAGAGCAGCTGAGCACACAGACACTAGCTGCTTCCCCTGGTTATTTCTCGCATGGGTTGTATTTCTGCACAGCACAGCCACTTCATTGTGTTTCTCATCCAAGGAAGCCTTACCTAGCTGATTTCCTATGCAGATTTATATGGGCATTGTTAAAATAGGACTTGAAAAAGAAGAAATCCTAGGCTGTGTCTTAAAAGCAGAAAGACTGAGTATTCCATAGAAATCTGCTTTTGTGTGAAAAGTTCCATGGCTGATCCCACTGCCTCCGCTCCCCTGCCCATCATTCCCTTCCGGACCAACAGCTCTAATGTCAGGAGCAGCACTGAACTTCTTAACACCGCTCAGCAAAGCGTCCGACTCTGGGTAGTGTACGGAGCTCTGCAGAGCCAAGTGCTGTAGCACAGAAGGAACAGAAATTCTACTTGTATTTATGCAGTGCATGGCTGATTTGCATGTAAGAATTATTTGCATTTCTTTTCTGGAACAAAACTGGAATGTTTATATTGAGCTGGTTCAACTCAGTTGTTTTTCAAGTAACTTTCTCACTCGTGCCTGATTGCTACAATAGCCTTCTTTTAAACTAGCTGTAGTTTTTCAAACAATCTAAACTGTTTGGGGATGCTAGCGCAGGCATAGAATCACAGAATCATGAAGGCTGGAAAAGACCTCAAAGATCATCAAATCCGACTGTCACCCCAATGCCACCACGCCTGCTAAAGATGGCAGCATGCGGGAGGACCCAGCGTTTGGAACAGGCCCCTGCAGGGAGACAAGTGCTGGAGGAAGTCTCTGTGTTTTCTTTGTAATTAATAAATATGCCCGTAATTTTCTAGCCTTCAAAAATGAGTGAAAAGAGTGGGGTAACAGAGAGGAGTCTGCCCGGGTGATGGACTTGCCTTGACTGAAGAAACATTTTGCTCCACTCTGTATTTTCTGGAAGAAGTGATGATGATTCGGCTCTCCTGAGCTGAAACATCCTGGTATTGTAATTCTTGAGCACCTGTGGCAGTTCAAAATCATGAGTTCGTCAGAAACTTAATAAATTCATTTGCTTTTGATGGTAGGTAATGGAATTGGATCCTCTAAAGCATGACAGGAGTGTTGGGAGATTTCCTCCGTCTTAAGCTAGAACCTGAGTTTTCCTCATTTCCGCTGCTGCAAACGGGTGTCTGCTTGACAGCTCGTGCGTGTCTCACGAGAGCTTTGCAGCACAGTTGGAAAAGAATCTCGGGATGAGCTGGAGATGAGTGAGGGAGACCTAGGAAAACAAAAAGAGCAGTTCTCCGAAGCCTGCCTCATTCCTATTCAGTCGGAAGAGCTCATATCCAGCTGGAAACAACAGAGCTTATAGAAGTGTTTAAAATTCATAACTCACACAGAATCCCATTACCTTCAGCATTTGCCTGCTGAAAGCCAGGCTCTGCTCATTTCTGCTGAAGGATCGCCATCTTCCAGCCCGCTCTCTCCTGCTCCCCAGGGAAAGAGCTTTCAAAATGCCGTCAGCCCCAGCCACCCTCAGTGGTGCTGCGGCTGCTGGGCTCAGATTAACCCTTCTTTAAAGTTTTAGTGCGCAATGAAATACTACTACCCAGCTAGGAAGAGTGGGGTAACTGGGAGAGGAGTCCACCGGGGAGACAGACTTGTCTTGACTGCAGAAATGTTTTGCTCTACTCTCTGTCTTTTGGAAGAAGGAATGGTGGTTTGGCACTGTAGCAATGACTCTGCCGAATATTTCAGACAGGCAGAGCAGTAAACAGGATGCTTTTGGCACACGGGTGGGATCAAACCAAAGCAGAAAACTAGTCTGTAATAAGGAAAGCAGACATTTTCAGCCACAGTTTAATGCTGTGTTCTGTGCTCTGCATCCCCTAGCTTGATTCACTGATGTTCAGGGCTTCCTTCCTCTCTTGTGGTTTTAGGAACATGGTGCTAGAGGGATGATTCTGGATCAGGATGTCCGCTTCACTGACACTGTGGCATCGTACAATGCACTTCTTCCCGTGAACTTGAGGAAAACCTCTCCATTCCTCCTTGTGCCATTTTACAAGCAGCTTCCTAGCCAACCATGGGCCAAATGCCCCCATGCCGTGCCCCCCCTGCCATTGCAGCACGTACGCTTGGTGGAGGTGTGCTGTTTTCTGGCAGGCTGCTCCTTGGCCGGCCGGTCCTGCGACCAGGAGAGACATTTGGTTCTGGCCTGCATTTTCAAGCTGGCAAGAGGCAGCTTTTGGTTAGTTGACAAAGACATCAGTTTTAATGGGAAGCGAAGCCTTGCTGCTTTTTCCGTGCAACTAGTCATTAATCTTGGTGTCCTGGAAATGTTTAGTTTAGTTTTAAGACAGGAAAAGGGAAGGAATTAAGATGGGGGTTTTGCATATCTTGAGGTTGATTATTCATATCCAAGCTGCATGATTAAAGTCTTTGTCCTACAGAGAGTATCACTGGAAAGATTCTATTAAGGAATGATCAAAGGAGGAGGAAAATAAATCTTGGAGCGATGAAATGCTGGGGAATAGGTCTCTCTTCCAGCAGGAGAGGCCGGGGCAGAAAACTGTTTGCTGTGTCACAGAATCCGTTTGTAAGAGCTACGGTGAAGCAGGACTTACAGTGAGAGGTTACTGCAGTGAGGACGAGGAAAGCGAGAGGTGTAGGTGGACAGTGACGAGCTGCAGCAATGGAGAGAGTGAGCGCTGGGACAGGTAGAACCTCCTTCTCTATCGTTAGGCAATATGTTGAAATGCACGGTCATAATGAGAAGTAACTGGTCAGCCGTCAGTATTTATAAATAGTCACTTGCACAGCAGCAAAATACAGGGCTCCGGGTGGGTTTTGGAAATGGAAGGTTGATGTAGAGGTTTCCTGTCAGTCCACACTATTTACCCAATGTTATGGAAGCGAAGTGGAGGAGCCTGACGCAGCGGCCAGAGACCACACCGCGTAGCTAAGCGAGCCAGAGACCAATTTGTTCGGTATCGCTGAGCTGGTGGGGAAGCCAGCACGGGGAGAGAAGTGTCAGTGTGTGATAGCTGGGGACAGAGTAACATGGTTGGGTTTGTTGGATCCATTCTTCCCCCTCTGATGTGCCATTTTTTGTCCTGGCCTCTCTCATGCTCTCCATGGAAAAGATAAGGAAAGGTGGCACAGGCTGGTCGCGGTGGGCTGCTTCCATGCTGTCTGTGACAGCGCTGGTCCCGAGGAAGCACTTGCTCCGAGGGAACACACTTTTTCCTCATGAGCTGCTTCTGGTTTCTGCCGTCTTGAGTCGCCGTTGGGTTGGAGTGTGCGGGAGCCCCTTTGCCTGGCCCCGTGCAAAGCGAGCAGCTTGCAGCCTGCCGGGCTGCGCAGGCAGCGCAGTGTACTGCTCCTCTCGGGACCAGGCTGCCGGCCACACCATCGAAGCAGAGCGAGCAGGGTTGCAGACGTTCTCGTCACCCGAGCAGCTCTGGCAGGCCCATCCGTGTGGCTCGAGGGAGGACAGACCGTGGGATACACGCTTACGGAGCAGGTGGGATCGGCGTTGATGGGAAGCAGACATCCGTGCCCTTCCGTCTGAAACGTTTCAGCTGCGCGTGTCACTGCGTGCCAGTGCGGGAGCTGCCTCCCGCGCCAGCGGGCGCAGGAGCCGTCCCGGGCCGGAGCGAGCAGCAGCGCTGGGTTTTGCTGTGGGGGGGGAAGGACTGCACCTTCTTCTGGAGATGGAGGCTTCAGATCGCTGTGGTGATTTTTACAGGGGATTAGAAAGAAACCCTGTCAAAACCTGGCAAATCAGAAAGAATAACTACAAACATTAGCATTCATTTTTGCACCTGACATGGTTCTACCCTGCGTGTAGTCAGTGACCCAGCTGCAGGACCTCAGGCAGGTCCCTTCCTCAGGGCCGTCGCATGATGCTTGCTGTTAAATTGAACGAAGAGTTACGCATATGCAGAGAAAATCAAAGTCGTCAGTGAAGGCAGGCAATTTATTTTTGACATTCTTAGCAGAGAGGAATCGTTTTGTAAAAGTAAACCGATGCTGCAAGGTCCATTTAACTGGCTTTGAATCAGTCTGACTAATTACAGAGCTGTCTGCTTAGATTAACACCCCGTCCCCCTTGCTCGACTCTTTGTTTGCATCTCATGGATATTTTTTGCGTTTTAGTCCATTACATGAAATCAAGCTGCTGTTCCTCTTGCCACCTCTGCTGCCTTCCATTATCCCACTGACTCGAGGCTCAGGTTTTCACGAGGAGCTTTGTCAGATGTGTCGCTCGATTGAGTCAGCGCAGTGAGCAGCACGACCACGGGCAGGGGGAGGACGACGGAGGGAAGGACCGGTCCTTCGAGCACCAGCTCTGAGCCCAAGAAGCCTTTGTAGAAATCCCCTCTGTTCTTTTCAAAGGCTGCCGAGTGAATGAGGAATTGCGCTGGTGCAGTTCGGTTTTAAAATTTGTTTTTTCATGACGCTTAGATGTATAAAAAATGTCACTGGGTTTTTTCTTCGTGACTGCGTCATGAGTGAGGTGGTTGTTAGAGGCGCTGGAAAATCTGATGGGTACCCTCGCGCTCTCCCTTTCCTTTTACTGTCTTTCAAGGGCTTTAAAAGAAATCGTGCTGTTGAGATTTCCCATCAGTCCTTACGTAACTTCTAGCACAGGACCAAGTGTAGGAGGCAGAGCTCGGAGCTGACCTCGGACGACGTTACCTGGCTGGCTGCTTCAGTGGCCGGGGCTTGCTTCTTTCACGGCTTGTAGCACTTTGTCACTCTCCCTCTCTTGTTCTTTATCTTTCCCCCTCCCCTTTTTCTTTCCCTGGTAATAGAAGCTTCCAGGATGAACACAGCAATTACAAAAATAAAACCTAGGTGGTCAGAAGCCTGCGGAGACAGACAAGCATTGTATCACCAATCTGACCCTCTTCAAGATAGAGATTTGCTTTACTGTGTATTGACATTTTCTTTATTTAAACACAGACAAAAGAGGTTCTGGAAAAGACGAGTTTTGCCTGTTATGACCAAAGTCAGAACCTGAGCTTGGATCCGCACCGTTCAGTTCTGCTCCACTGGTGCACGCCATACTCATGCGTTCCTTGGTGTCCTACGCCTTGGGCTCCGTACGTAGCTGGCACAAACCAAACAGGACAGAGCAGTGCCCTTGGACTCTGCTGTATCTTGACAGTCCTGATTGCTTTCTCAGATCAGCAACTTCTTTTTCCTGGGTGGCTTTAGCATTGCTGTAGCTTTGCCAGGCCCTGTATCTGACCTGTGCTGGAAAGGTTGGGACTAGCTGTATGAGTCTGTTGCGTGGGTAGTGCCCAGCGCCTGGGCAACCCTGTCCAAGAGGCGCTGTCACAAATACTCGTGGGGTTTCTGCGTGAAGCTCTGTAAGCAGACACCACTTGGAAAACCCTTTGGATGTCAGCGAAGAGACCCTGGTCAAATGGGAGGATGGAGCTAGGTTCTTGCCTGTGAGTTTTGCAGGATGCTTTGTCGCGTGCTGGGGAGTTCTTCTGGCAGAAGAAAGACTCCCCTGGCGAAGGCAGACAAGCATAGGAAGTGCAGTGTGTGTGCTCCTGAAGTTCTTACCGCACGCCGCTTGCCTGCTTCAGCCAAAGCTCAGAGCTGAGCTGCCCAAGTCTGTGCTGGGTTGGTGCGAGTACCAGGTTTAGCAGCTCTGCAAGGTGAGAAGCTGCTTGTTGACCAAGGAACCCTTTCTTCTTCACTTAACACTTTATATTTAGATGCCTCCAGAAACACGAAAGGAAATGCAGTAACAGCTTGATCTGTCAGTTACCGTTGATTGTGACTCATCTGAAATCCCTATTTTAGTTCCTTTTTTTTGTTAGTGCAACCACTTTAATATTGTCCAAATGGCTCAACTCCCAAGCAGCGGTGTTACAACTATTAGGCGTTGTGAGGGTCAGAAGGAAGAACAACAAATTAAAGAGTCGCTTAAAAGCAGCAAAATAAAATGTTCACAGAATTTTGTCAGTTGTTGCAAATGCTTATTAATGTGATTTGTACTCTGAATCTGTCAGCCCCTTCTGCTGAAATACCAAACAGCAGATACTCGCATTAGGTAACAAATTGGCAATTGAGCAATTGATACAAATGTCAATAGGAAGGAAGGAGTTAGGCTTAGTGCTTCGCAAAGGTACGGGTCCTAAAGCTTCGTTTTTAACATTTAGGTATTTAGTAAACTTGTAGAATATATAAACCCCTCAACGTTTAAGTGGAGTATTAATGCTTAAAGCAGCAATAAAAATAACTGCAAAAATACAAGCCAGTAGCTGTGGTTTCGTCCTGTTCAGTATTTTAGCTCAGAAAATCCGAAGATGTTATCCATGTGGCCTGTCCAGATTGTTTGCTTCAGGAGCCTGGAAAGCCTGCAGTTTGACTGAAGCTTATTTAGGCAGTCTTTAATCTATTTTGCTTTCTCCCGCTTTCATTTTACAAGCCCTTGCAGAGTTCACAAAGAGAAAATGGAGACAAAATGCCCACGCAGGGTGTTTTTGAGGTCTTTCTTCCCTTGATGTTTTCTTAAATGTCATTGTGGTGTTTGGAGTTCTAATGAGTTTTCTCACATAAGATCAAAGAGTTTGAGTTGATGGATTGTCATGTGCTGTGGGGCTTTGTTTTTTGTTTCGTTTTTTATTATTTTAGGTGTGAGTTTCAACAGCGTTTATACCCAGATTTGGAGAGTACTCCTTCACCTGGCTGCCGACCCCTACCCCGATGTCTCCGACTTGGCTATGAAAGTCCTCAACAGTATTGCCTACAAGGTACGCCATTCCCTCTTCCTGGGTGTCTGAGCTTTTGTGTGCTGGATTTTTTTATGCTTAGGCAAAGTGTAGGCAGACTGAACTGAACAGGTCCAGTGGAGGGCTCTGCCTAGTTCAGTCTGGATGTTTTGCAGAAGGAGCTTTTAATGTTTCAAGATGATGAAGACTCATATGAACTCTTGATCAGGTGAAATGAATAAATGGGGGAGGGCCTGGGATTGTTTTGGGATGTAAATTAGGTACAGACCTTAGACAGTAGGTCTTGTTTAGAAGTCTACTTGTCTAGATCAGTCCCTGGGAGAAGCCTTAAATATACTTCATTAAACTATCCGTTTGCAAACTGATTTAGATTATGCAAGTGGGACTGGCCTGCAGACTGAAGCCACAACGGCTCTCCAATCCAGGTGAACTAGTACATGTGAGTCAGCATGCAGACACCCCTGCCACTACTCACCTCTTCAACCCAGGCCTAAACCACCATCCTCATCACATTTCATCCTCCAAGGGTGACAAGATGTCCCTGGAGGCTGCCATCACTGCTGATGCAGAATTGCCAGCTTGGGGAGCTGTCAGAGCACCCTCACCTTCCACCTGAAACGAAGCACCAGGCCACCCCAGAACATCTTCTCACCAACTGCCGTCCCCCTTCTCCGCCCCAGTCAGTGGTGTCGGAAAGCTGTCCGAGCACAGTCCTTCCCACCTGCTTCCTAGTTGCTCTAGCATCAAGACCATGAGCCATTGCAATGCGAGGTGACGTCTCTTACTGATGATTTCCAGTGAATAATCCTGAATCTTCAGACTTAGGCTTCTAAGCTAAAGTTGCAGTAAGAGATGCCAGCATTGTGCACTACCATTTTAATGCTGTAGAGATTTTTTGCTTTTAAATCTGATTTTCTTTTGAGAAAATAGTAGTTATTTATTTGAACTCTTTTATTTGTTTTAAGTATACATGTCAGTGAGTGGTGAAGTCTGGGTTTTGGGACAGAGAACTATTTTGACCGTGGGGGCAACAAAGTCGGCCCTTCCCTGGTGATCCAGGTGTGTGACAAGTGACTGTCAGGCTGGAGGTGCCCAGCGAAGGCGAAAGGGAGCAGGTGACAGATTTCCGTCTCTCCGCTCTAGACGCATGAAACTTTTCAGTTTTGTATTTCGGAAGGCTCTTTGCAGAATGGGACGTTACTCCTACTGTGGGATTAGAAGGGATATAAAGAGGAACCAGATCTACTTTTCATGTCCTAAGTATTTTTTCAGGGCTTCCTCCCTTGCTGGTGGAGAGCGATGTGTCGATGTTAGCGCGGGCGCTGCTACGCCCTGCCGCCCGCTTCCCTCACGCTGCCGTGGGCCTGCTGAGCCAGCAGGGATTTCACTCGTCGTATTGTGATAGCCGTAGTGAATGTAATGGCTGGCTTGGTAAATTCTGCGCTGATTCTGACAAGTTGGGACCTAAAGGTGTTGGTATGGAATGGAGTCCCAAAGCTCGAGCAGATGGGTGTCGTGCGTCTCCTGCTCTGCTTCTCCGACACTGCGCTGTCCCCAGCATGCTACGGCAATGGCTTTGCGAAACAACAGAAGCAGCATTCCCATTTACAGAGATTTTTATCTGGGGATGCTTCAGTGAACAAAACTTACTTGTTCTTCTTTGCTATACCATAAGATCCGTAAGGAAAGTATTTAAATATGCAATTTCTCCAGCAGGTTGGGCAGCTGCGTGTATAGTGGGCTAACTGCTGTGCGCTTCGTGATACTGTGAGCTTTGCTGCTGCCAGTACCACCTGGCTTAGGTGGCTTCTGAAAAGGCTTGGTTCATTTAAAAAAAAAAAAAGAAGTTAAAAACCCTATTAACAGCCCACCAAAATGGAAGTTAAGGCTTCGGATCCAGGGTTATGATCTGGCCTTTATTCATTTCATTATGGACAAAGCTCCCGCTGTGAGCAGTGCTGCCAGGATTTACAGCCTGAACTCTGTGCTGCTGCTGCTGTGAGCTCAGACAGATTACAGGAGTTGTCTGATGTGTAATGCAAATTAGTAGCAATTAAATTTTTGCTAACTGTATCCTGAGATTTTTCCTTAGTGCTAATCGGGCTTTGTTGGACGTAAAAGGGAACAGCCTGGATGCTGCCCACGGGCCCTTTGGGCCTCCCAAGTATGTGCAAACAACGCTTTTTCCATTTTGTTGTTTGAATTTTATCATGGAACAAAAACAACCTTGGATTTTCTTGCTTAAATAAAAATACTGCTTCAGGTGAAGTGAAGCACTTGAATATTGTAGGGTTTTAATCCTTTTCTAATTAATACAAAATTAAAGGAACTAGAGGCTTTGTTTTGGAACTGGGACAGCTGACGTTTGCTCGTATTAACAGACCGGAGCGAAACCCTGCGATCTGTACGACGTCACCTGCACTGCCGGGCATCGCACGGGGAGGCCTGAGCGGAGCAGCCGCCGGCTGGTGCTGCGGGGCGGGATCGGCGAGCTGCAGCTTCGCTTTGGGTGGGCCGCATGTCCAGCCTCAAAACGCTGCCAAGCTCTGTGCTAGAAGTCTTTATGGTTTTTAAACACGCTTTGCACGAGGCAGATGTCAGTGCCGTAGCTCGGTTGCGCTGCCGGTGTTCAGACAACACGTTGGGAGCAGCTGGTTGGAGGGCGTTAAGAGGAGAAAATATCGCTGTGCTCCTTCGCCCCTGCAGCAGGATGCGGGGCCGGTCCTGTGAGCTTTGTGACTGTGCAGAAGTTCAGACTATGAGTCTGCATTCGTAAGAGTGTCATTTACAAGGCTCTCCGTGAATTTAAAGCTGATTTTTTGTTTTCAAATGAGACCAGTCCTATTCCGGCTTTTAAAAAGAGCCATGACTGTAGATCTTCATCTACGGGGCAGCTCCAGTGGTCTTTAAATAGGGCAACGTCTTGCTGAGCAGCCGGTGAGTGGGTTGCCCAGGCGTGCACGCTTCCTGGATGCGAAACCCGGCGGCTGATTTCCCGGGCTGATCAGGCATCGCCAGTTCTCACACAGATTGCGGCGGCGTTGTGATTTATGTTTATGGTGCAGATTGGAATGGGTACAACTCTCATTCCCAGCCCGAGCTTTTACAAAATCCAGAGCACGCTTTTTGCCTGTACCAAAACAAACAGAAAGGACCCCGTAAGCAATGTTGGCCTGTAAGACTTTTTGAAATCACAATTAATTAAGGAAAGTTTGCTTCCTCCCAGGTTGCTCCATCCAGCTATTTTTAATGGGAGGCTGGAGGCTGACTTGTCCCAGGAGTGTTAGTCCTCCCCACTCCTTGGTTCGGGCTTTTTTGTGCATGAGCGAATAATCCTGACAGCGTGCCTTTTTTTTTTTTAACCTGGAGTCAATTTGCAAAATGATGAATTACCGTCTCCCCTCGTGAAAAGGGGATTTGACTGGCAGAGGAGCAAATCCCCGGGAAACAGGGAGCTGCTGCCTCCAGCAAAACACGCTGTCGTATCACTGAGCCGCGGCCCTCGTGCTGCTCGCTGCCTGCAGAAAAGAAATGGCTTTTTTATTTTTCCCAGGAAAAGGAGGACTGTCTGCCACGCTCGTCTCTCTGTGTACCCCTCAGCAAATTATCGTTAGCTGGCCTTGTCCCTCTGCTCTACCATGAGGTGACCTGGCCCAGTTCAGCTGACAGAGACCTGACCGCGAGAGTCTTAAAACTAAGCCTTCTGTGACTAATTAAAATTAGTTATGAATAATAAGATGTCCCTAGCTGCTGGATGGTTCCTGCTTTCTCTGTGTTGTCACAGTGTCTGTCCCAGCCCCGCGCAATGACGTCTGCTCACCAGGGACCCCACTGCCCTCCTGGGTGGTGGAGAGACGAGCGGCTTTGGGAGCCCTCCCACCCCCGGATGAGGAGCAGGAAAATAACTCCTAAAATGCGCTTGGCGTGGCGAGGCAGCGGGCTTGGGCGGCCAGGCCAGCCGGAGGTCGAGGCGCTTGCCCTCCCAGCTGGAGCTTGCTGAGGTGTGGGTGTGCGGCATGGTGATGGCCATCACCGCTCCTGCCCTTGGCAGCCAAACAAACGGGGGTCGGGAGGCCCTGGACCCTGACGAAGCGAGGGAGGTGGAAACCTCGCTGAGTCGTCCGAGGAAGGGAGAAATGGGGGTTGTCTCAGAGGGCCGATAGTGCCTGCAGGGACAGGGCAGGCTGTCTGCCCGGCACCACAGAATCAGAGAATTGTAGGGGTTGGCAGGGACCTCTGTGGGTCACCCAGCCCAACCCACTGCCCCCAGAGCAGGCTGCACAGCACCGCGTCCAGGTGGGCTGGAATATTTCCAGAGAAGGAGACTCCACAGCCTCCCTGGGCAGCCTGGGCCAGGGCTCCGTCACCCTCAGAGGGAAGAAGTTCTTCCTCGGGTTCAGCTGGAGCT
>Ga0065711_1030781_pt1 | contig 31460 bp, 15 predicted proteins | sample Hoacrofraction12_FD_59098 | JGI IMG/M metagenome (GOLD analysis project Ga0065711, IMG submission 59098) | Hoatzin crop microbial communities from Cojedes, Venezuela - Epithelial fraction 12 v2 (version 2) | ecosystem: Host-associated > Birds > Digestive system > Esophagus > Crop | place... | reverse complement strand
CGCCGCTGATGACAACCCTCTGAGTTCTGCCATTCAGCCAGTTCTCTATCCACTTCACCGACCACTCATCCAGCCCACACTTCCTCAGCTTCCCCAGGAGGATATCATGGGAGACACAAACCACGGACCTCTGACAATACTTGTGCTTTACTTTAAACAGAATTGCGTTACCTCTGGTTATTCTGGCCTCACCTGGGTCTGCTGCAGTTCATTCCTGGGAAGCATACTCCTTTCCCTTAGATGTTTGCAATACAATCCAGAGAGCATTTTACACTCATGTGACTTTGAGACATGCTCCAAACTTTTCTATTTTTCCCATTTGCAACACACAAAACTTTTTAAGCAACTAATGTTCCCTACTTCACCATGTCAAAGAGGCTCCAACACTGTTGCAAATGCTATTGGATGCTTTTCAGGGAAGCATGTGGAGACTGATTGTTCCTTTCATTAGTAACTCCATTGCTACAAACATTGGTTCAAGCCAAAAATTTCTCTTTTCATTTTTAGAGTCAAACTTCATCTGTTACCCAGTCTGCAAATTAGATCACAATCCAGCAAAAATAAGCAAACTTCTGGTATATGAAATGATTGACTACTCAACAGGGAGGCCACTTCGTAGGACTTTACGTATGGCTTGGGTCAAAGGTCTCACCTTCACTGAACAGACAGAACAAAGGGAAATGTTGTGTGAATTAATACTACTTTCTAAAAAAGCAGAGCTAGTTCCGGGTCGCTTAAAAGTTAATCGGAATTTGTCATTATTTAATTAAACGATGAGGGTTAGGCCAGAGGCTACAGGGATAACATTTGGTTAGAGCAACGCAGTAGTTAGCAAAACACTAGCTGGAAGACAGGACATAAACCCGGTGTTTGCATCTGCCGTCACACAATATGCCACGGCTTTACGGGCACGCGGGGGAAGCAAGGAGCTGCCATAACCTCCGCGCAGGCGGGCAGCGCAGCCGGCAGGCAGCACCGGGCAGCTGGAGAGCACGTCCCAGCCCTCCCAAAGTGCCGACCACCCGCTCAGGCACAGACGATTTACCATAAATTACAGGGGGGAAAGAAGAAATCAGCCACGCAGAGCCTGGATCCGTACCCAAACTTCTCACAGTTGAGTTTCAAGCGCAGCCCTTTCATACGGGGTGCTGCGAGAAGAACTGCTGCCTGATGCTGTTCTGCACAGCTGGAGATGAAGATGGAGTAACTCCCTTAATTTCATTAGGAACTGAAAGAAAAGAGTCTCATCCTTGGCTTTAAACACAGAGCCATCACAAAAATCAATACCTGTCAGGCACGGATGATTCCTTTGATGTGATTACAAATGAATTTTCATTCCGGTGTACAGAAATTAGGCGTATAGAATCTGCGCTGTGAGGACTCTGCACAGGCTAACAGGCAGTGGGATCTGTTAGAAAGGATTATTTCATTTATTTTTTTTTTTAAAAGCTATCACACAGACTAAAAGAAATGTCTAAAATGAACATTTTACTCCAAAACAAGTATGCATTTTAGCGTTATCTGAAGGACTTAAAAACCATCTGTGTTGCCTCGCTAAGCTCTCAAGTACCATGGGACACTACTTTATTGTGACAGGGTGAAAACAAGGAAATGAAGTTAAAGGAATATTTATTCTTCCTCCAGGTGGGATTAATTTCTGAGGTTAGCACGTAGATACGACTCAAATACAACTTGTACTGAGAATTTCCTATGTGATAAGGTAACTATGCTGAAAATGATGCTGTTTGCATACGGATCCTGAGAGGATGCTTATTATGCAAAAATGAAGACATGAGAACGCTGATGAAAATCTGTGAGTCATTTATCAAACACTGACCTGAAATGAATATTAAGAAAAACCTCTTTTATATGCAAATGTTTAATCCGATTGAGTTTAATCATCACGTTTCTTTCTCAGGACTGATGAGTTCTGTATGTACTGTGCACCGCAAGGTACAATCTTCCATATCTCATTCTCAAAAAACCAGTTGCTTTGTCAATGGTTGCTTTGGGAACACATAGAACAGAAAAATTAATCTTTTCTTACTATTTTACTCACCTGTGAGACTATCCACAAAGCCTATTTTGTCTGCCCTCCTGCTGATCACTCAAGTAATATCTGGTTTACACGGACCGAGTACTTCCACTCTCTCAACAAGACAAACTCAAAGTATAATTGATTTCTCCGATGGATTTTCTAATGAATATCTATTGCTACTCTAGTTGCTAAAGTACTCGCTGATGTTTGTGTTCCAACAAATAGAAGTCTGTTTATTTACTACCCAACTTTACAACCAGCTACTAGCTGGGGAAAAGCAACATGAAAGCAAAACATCAATGCCCGTGCATTTAGAAACGTCAGGCTCCGACCCGGCAGACGGAGCCCCTCTCGGTGACTACCCCGAGGAGCCAAATCCGCCGTCCTGTGGCAAGCATTAACAAGATCTGAGCCTCATTAAAAAGAAACATGATTATATTCTGTAACTCAAAGTCTACCTAAACTACGCGCTGAACCAAAGCAGAATTTGAAGTGCTGGTTTGCTGTACTGCAGTTTTATCAAAAATATGCATTGCATTAACATGAATTAATATCCCTGGGCCTGACAGAGGATATAGGTTTACATCAAAATTTGGATTTCAAATTTACATCTAAAGCTAGGATTTAACTTCTCAAAGCGGAGATCACGTACAAGATGGATAAAAATTTGGCACGCATGTTTTGATCCAGGTTCGGATCCCTAGTTACAAAGGAGTAATACCTTAATAACTGGATTAATAGCAGCAAAGCTTAGCTGCCAGAAGAATGATTTACATACACAAATATATGTTCCAGATGGCCGCTTGAGAGTACACTGAATTTAAATTAAAGGAACAGATTGGACCTGTTTTAAGAAATTTTGAAAAATAGTACACTCATAAAGGGTGATATTGCTGGATTTAGTGACCACCAAGTGTTCCCACCAAAAACTGAAACCAACTGAGGTGCCTCAGGAAAGTCCAGCCACTGCAGCTGCATTACCTGGAAGCATGGACCAAGGAGCACAGGTCATCTTGTACGCTGACGACCGAATGAAAAACCTGAACTCCATGTATTAAATAGAACACTGTATAATAGCACTAATAAATGTGTATTAATTACTTTCACCAATTAAATACATACATAATAAGACATTATAAAATTAGCATATGACTAGGTCTCCATCACTTTTCAAAGCCTTGCTTAGAAGAGACTGCTAAACTTAACTATTTTTCAACATTACTCTTACTACTCAAACTTTTCAGAACAAGCTTGAAAATATCTTCATGCCTGGTAGTTAATTAGAAAGTTCATGAACCACATAAAGTCACTTACTCAAAAAAGGAAAAAGTTTCATCTTTATTTAGTAAAGTCATAATTCAAAATTGAAAGTTTAAAATTTAATTTTAGAAGTTAAATTGAAGGTTTAAAATTTTAATTTTAAATTTAACTTAGAACTAATTTATAAGAGCATACAGGACATCTAAACTTAACAGATGTTGGAATAAATTGTTGACTGTAGAGTGACCAGCAGAGCTGACAGCTATTCTTTAGTTTAGCATTTCTAACTGCCAAAGTTCGTAGTAATTAATAATAATTGTCCAATTCTCAAACTCCTGCAGAATAGTCTGGATAAAATACTTTCTGACTATTGGTTTCTCCAATGGATTTTCTAATGACTATCCAGAAGACATCTACAGTTTTTATCTAATGTGGCTTGGGATATTTTCTGCATGATTTTATAGCAAACCATTTTCATGAAGTAAAAATGAATTTTACAATTTTTATTAATGATTCTAAAATATTAAAGAAATGGGTTTAAAAAAATCCAGGAACAAATTTTTGTTTCAGAAACAATTAAGACGGTTCAGTGAAAACACTTAAATACATGTGAAGTTATTTAGGAAGTCCCAAACTTAAAAGTCAGGTGAAGGAGGAGCTGAGGGGTTATGCCTCGCACGGAGCAGAGGGGGTTACTGGAAGGACCCCACCGATTCCAAACACACGACCGGCAGATGGGACTCAGGGAAGGCTCTTCCCACCAGAAGTCACAAGAAATGCAGATGAAACCTCAGCAAAGCTGAACTAACCAACAGAGGGCAGCTGACTCACAGCTATATGAAACTCTTCTGCTGAAACCCATGGCAAAAACCCCTTGCCACCAATGAAGTTCAAACTGAAGTCAAATCTTATTACTTGAAATCTATAACGCCAGGACTGGACATCAAAAATTTCTCAGAAATTTCAAAGCTTTGCTAGTGGAACTAGCACACATTTTCAAATCATAAAACTAATATTTGTGAAAGAAGGAGATAAACCTACCGAAGTTCAAATCAGCTGAGTGCTCTGAAACATGCAATTCAAAATTGTTTAGTTAAAATTTTCCAAACTCTGCAGAAATTCTTAAGCTATCCATCTTTCCTATCACCACCTAAAAAATGAAGTTTGCATACTGTTCTTCAATAATAACGCATATGGAGAAAAATCTGGTTTTATAATGCATGTTGATTATATCGTTAATGAAGGAAAAAAAACAACAGTAACCTACCAACTAAAAAAATAATCACCCAACAACTAAGCTAAACCAAAACTTTAAAGCTGGTGGTTCTGTTGTTTTGACAACAGCATGTCATTCGAAACTAGAGGCAAATTAATTCTCCATTAAAACATAAATAACCATTTTAAGAGGGCTTTTTAAATTATTAAAGTGTAGCTAACATCTGTTTATTGTGAAACCACAAATCGGTCTCACATCTTTTAAAATTAATCTGTAACTCTAGCAAACACATAGACTACATCTGCCATCAAACTATAATCGATGCTGGGTAAACTTTCTTACGTGCACTAATCTTTAATTGTCTTTGGTTCTGAGTTAACTCCGAAGTCGACCTGGAATATCCGAGACACCGCCGTGTGCCACATCTGTCAGTGCACACGAGGGCTCACAAAATGCTCCCTTACAATAACGCAAGTTTCCTGGCTAAGTTACAATATGGGAAACAGCTGACTCAAAAATAACATAAATTATAGATGGATTAAAAGCCCTCATAACTTTGAATTAAGCAATAAATCACAACAGACTACACACCAATGCTGATTTACGCACTCCTGAAGTGAGAAGCAGTAAATAAAAATAGACAGGACAGAATGTGTGTCTTATTGGAGAAGAAGAATCTCTCCTTTGGCGTTTCATTCATACATAAATATCCAATCGTCCTTAGTTTTTCTACTGGTGGCTATAGCCCGCAACACATTTATTACAAAAAGATGTGTCATGATCTATAGGTAATGAGGAAGGATTAGCTGAATATGTCCAAACTCGTATTTACAACTCTTTTCTTAGTGTCCCTGCTAAAACAGGCACTTCAGCAGGCTGGGATAATGCAGTGGAGACAGCTTTAATTTCTCTTTTCTTTCCCCAAACCCACCTGCATGTGACTAGAATAAATGTCAGCATTTGGAAAACAGCCCTTGCGAACAACAGACCTCCCTGACACGGGGTTTGTATTTGACAACTGCTCAGAAAGCTGTAATTGGGCCTTGAAATCCGAAATCTCAAAGTGGTTTATATTCCAGCTAGCAATCTGGTAATGCTGACGATCCTGATGCTGTCATCTCAAAAAGACGCAAAATTCATGTATTCAGCGTGCAGTTCAAATGCACACATTTAGCTGACGGCAAGCCCGGCACAATCCTTCCAGTCATGTGAGGGAGAGATCAAGAGAAATACAGAAGGTCATCTGCACTTTTATTCTTCTGTCTTGGAGGAGGAAAACAATTAAACAACACAAAAAGAAAATAAAATCCGTTCCTGAATCTATCAATCAGCTACTGTGCATAAAACAAAGCAAACCAAACAAATTATATGGCTGTAGTTTCTGAGAAATGGCCACAAGAAACGTCTGCACCAGAAAAGATATTAACACTTGTGAAGTATTAATCATTGATAACTGCTGTAGACGGAACAACACAGCAATATTAAATATTTTTAAAAAAGCAAGATCGGGTTTATTTTAAGGACCATAATGCACGAGGTGCCTGACCGTTCATGGGCTCCTCAGTAGCTCTGACAGCTGAAGTAACATAGCATATATCTTCATGTCCATTCTGCCTGTTTGAACAGCAATTTCATTTCCAATTATTCCCTCTTCTTCATGAAAGAAAGTCAGAAAGTAGGAATTTTCTGCTCTGCACGCCTAGGATATGTTCACAGCATGCAGGTGAGTCAGATCACCTTTAACAAACTCTATTCCTCTAAGAATAAAGCCAACCAACTGAATTTGGTCAACTTTAAACTGAGGGCACATAGAATCTGCTATATATCTATGAGAAAGTTCAGTCCTTCTAAAAGACACAAAATGAAAAAAGTGACCAAATTCTTAACAAGCAATCTGGAGCTGCGTACCCAGCAGAGCCTACACAGAAGACCTCAGCACAGAGCTCTGGATGAGACACGTGGATACTCGGTTGACAAAAGGATCTCTGTGATGCTTTGCCCTGCAGAGGAAACTCATCGCTTTACCACAATTTTTGCCGCATCAGAGCTGGGGGCAGACTGTTGTGATGTCCCCTCTTAAAGCCATTTCCTAGCATAGCCTCACATTGGTTGCTGACAGTAGTAGATGTTAAATCGGGCCAATGCCAGTACCTGATTGACCAACCCAACTCAACCCAACCCAAACGTCGTTCAGGCTGGATGCTCTGCACCGTGACTCAGATCGCACACGCAAGCTCCCTAGATCAGACAGAGCTGGGCTGCCTTCTGCTCAGTGCACTCCTGTTCAACATCTTGCCAATATCTTGTTGCACTCACACTTTGAAAAGTTTTGAACCACGTGGCAGGTTCTACAGAATTATAGATTATTTTATTATTTGATACATTCATGTATCATTTCATCACTTAACCTAGAATCTATTTCAAAAGAAAATTCAACATTCATGTCTTATATTATAGCAAACATTGCTTTGTACTTAGCAAGATAATACTTTGGAAACTTTGTACATGAAGAAATTATAAAAGACAGTAAAGAGAAGCAAAATGTGTCAAAACATTCATTTAACTTGCCAAAAGCAAGGGAAGGGATACTTCTATGTAATGCACCGTGTCTGAAGACTGTCACATGTGATAAAATGCACGATGCCAAGTAGCCGTTTTTCACATCTTCCACCATATGAAAAGGTGAAGATGTACCAACATTTTTTTATTCTGAATATTCTTGGGTTTTTTCCAGTTAGAACAGAAGCTACATTCTTAGTTTAACTGTTATGCAGTATTTCCCCTTCCTTAACGATTGTGACCCTAAAACTGCGAACAAATTACACAGCAAAACTTTGCAGAAAAGAAATCGAAAACTTTCTAAAAGGAGGAAGGAGGCAGGGGAAAAAAACCCCAAGATTAAATCTGCTGCCAAGGAATAACCAAGGCATCAATCCTTTGTGTTCTCCTGCTCCTAAGACAAAGACAGCAAGAGTAAGTTCAGTCTCCGTGTTAGATGCTGTCACGCTGATTTATGACACACGGCGTATGCTGGTCCTCCACCATGACATATTGTCCACCAGAGATTCAGCACAAACCAAGCTTCTTTCCTTAAAAAATATTGCCCAAACCAATTTAACTTCAGTTCCTTAGGTGAAATGCCAATACTATCTCCACTGGGCTACCCAATTGTCTGCAGCTCATTTTCCATTTAATTCCATTTCCTCTGCAGAGAAATGAAGAGGACAAAGCGCTTTCAGTATAACTCCTGTCTCTCACCATATTTTGCAGTATGCTTCACATCAAACAACAGCTACTTTCTTCGACCACAAACATAGGAAGTCTGTATTTGAATCAGAAATAATTACGGGTAAATTTTCAGTTCCAGAGATGCAAACGTATCATTTTCTTTTACCAAGCAAGAAGTCCTGCTTTGACACATATTTCATAAAGAACTTGGTAGGGGCTGTAGCAGGGAGTAAAATGTAGTGTAATCAATTAGGACAAGGCTGCCAACTTCTGTGGACGTAGAGTAATTCTAGGAAGCAGACTGGCATCGTATGACAATTCCACAAAGTGCACATATATTCTCACAACTACAGCAAACAGCATTACACCATACATCAATATGCATTGCTCTTACAGAGGAGTTTAAAGGAGCTACACAGAAAAAAAAGCAAAGCGAAAAGTACTTTTGAGGAAGTTGTTGAAGTGCTCCATTTTTGCAAGGCTAAAGCTTTTCATGAGCGGTAATTGTGAAAATGTGTTTCTAGGACTCTTTGTTCAACAGAAAACCTGCAGGAGAACTGAAAACCAAGGCTGGACAGTTACTGAAGCTGAACACAAAATTAGTATATGCTAGGAGTTAGCGTAAATGCTATCGTGAGAGACAAGATCGGAAATGGCTGCGTTTGCCTTAGGAAGCGAAGCAGCACCCACCCACATGGCCGACTCTCCAGACTTTTACTTCGGGAAGACAAGAAAGAGCTCAGGCTACACAGCTTCGGCTTGCTACTTTTGCCCACTTCATGAACTGAATTGCTGTTTAGTAGCAGAACTCCAAAAAAGTGTAAGGAAACTAGGGTGTTCTCGCTATTTTTGGACACTGAAAACTCTCCCACGTTAGTGTAGCAGGCAAAAAAACTTGTCATTTTTATCATACTGTAAAAACTCACTAGAATCAGAGCACAAATGTTCTCTATGTGCAATTTCTTTCTATAAGGCTGAGCGGAAGGATATCAAATCTTCCGAAGGTAAAACCGAGATTAAGGATAGGATTTTTGTTTCCAGAAGTCAAACTGCACATGAAGCAAATGAGTGTTGATAGACAGAGCCAGAGGCAAACACAGGTCAGCCGTGCCCTTGCGTGCCACAGCAAGGGATCTCGCACAGCCAATGCTACGGATACAGCAGCACAGGACCAGGCTCAGGAATAAACTATGGGCAGCTGAAATCCGTGAGAGGGAGAGATTTTATGAGTGCCTCGAAAAAGTTCAGCAGCTTTTCTGACCATTAGAAATCTAGGTTATAAAAGTGATTTAAGCAGGAGCTATTTATAGCTAATACATTATTAACGAATTCTTGAAGATTAATTTCTGATACTGAAAGGTAGGGGCTACACATGCAACTCACCATTCAGGGATTAGGTGTGAGCAAATTCAGTGATAGCAATGAAAGGCGCAGGGTTCAAACCTGTCTTCTAGCACAGGAACCTAACAGTTTTGAAAACGCTTCACTCAACAAGCGTACACATGCACACATACATCTATAAAAGATCTTTATATGCAAAGGAAGGGTACGACCAAGCATTACACCAAAAGAAAGCATGAAAATAAACTCTTACAGACAGACACACTCAAGATTAAAAGAATAAATACTGTTTTCACAATTCATAGTCAGATAGGGGACAAAGGTAAATGAAAGACATTGTAAATATGTTGTGTCAGCACGTAAGGACAAGAACATAACGAAGGAAGGAAATCAGGAGAAATACGGTAAGTGTTCTATATTGCTTATTCAGAAACTTTATTGTATACAAAATTATCGCTCCGAGAGCAGTTACCTACCTAAAAAAAAATGGACTTTGTCTCATTGCAGTGCCCTGCGATACGCCATGCTACATTGCTCTTCCTTAGGCAGAGTTCCTCCGACAGTCTCCGGGCATTTTTGGCTCACGGAAACTTAGCTTGCCAAGCACGAGCCAAAAATTGCCTAGAGAAACGGCTCCTGAATGTGAGCAAGGGAAACTTTAGTTTGCATACTACTGTGTTGGTTTTCTTTGCGGGTTTTTTGAGGAATTAAAGCATGAAAAGCCCTGGAAACATCTTCACAAAAGGCCTTTCCTGAACAGACCTTTCCTGAGATTATAGACGAGAAAAGGGGAAGGATCACACACACGCACCCCCACTCCTCCAGCCCTACCCCCAGCCCGGCTTCGCCTCACAAGCGACAGTGGCTTCTACAATTAACAGCATCAGCCCATCCAAACCTGGACATTCTAACGGTGAGTTTTCAAAGCCTGTAATCTTGTAGGATTTTCACTTTTGAAAAGAAATTTAACACATTTTTTGATGATCATAAAGATTTGTTTTCTCTGAAGTGCACGTAGGACTAAACCAGTCATTTTCTATGAAAAGGTCACCAGAAATTCATATGTCTTCACACCTGCTTCTAAGAAATCTGAGCTGTAAATGTACCACTATCCTCCTTTTCCCCTTCTTTAAACTTCTGTGTGCAATTTCAGGAAAAGTACTTCCAATTGTAATGTGCAAGGTGTCTGTGTTTCTCATATTCTAGAGTGAACACCGGAAAAATGTCATTAAGAATAAAATACTTGTTTTAAAGAAAGCACTGAGTTTAAATTTCAAATGCATTATTTTTTCTTCCTGCTAGGCCTGCTTTTATAAATATTCTCAACCCTTTAAAAATGTTTGCTTAAATATATACAGTATATATAAAGGGAATAAATTACTTGCTATGTTATTTGTCCTTTAGCAGGACTGGGTAAGAGAGGGAGAGGGGGAGGAAGGAGAAGGAGGGATAATCTTGACAAGAATATATATTAGAGCAATCAATAAAAAGATAATCCCTGGAATTCATGAGTCTTTAAAATAAGATGCATTTTCTTGTAGTAATCCTAAAAACCTATAAAAGAATATTCAAGCAATAAACCCCCCATAACTCATAGTTAACCTTTCATCATGTAGAACTACATATTAAATAGCTTAGCAACTGCATGCTGTGTAAGTGCATTCAAATAAGAGCAGAAATAGAAAAATGTAAATGCTACACCTCTTTTAACATGCATTGCACAGCCAAGAACATCTGCCAGCTGACCCCATAATCCAATCGGCTGTTCAGAAGCAATCATATCCTTAGATAAGACCTGCACAGCCTCTACACGCAATGCCCATTTTCTTGAAAAGATGGAGCAAAATGTAGTTAGCCAACTCTTCAACAATTTTCAAACATTTGGAGGTATAAGACGAAAGTAATTCAACATGTTACCTGGACCTGCATTAAAATACTGACATCTCTTCCTCCAAATACTGTAATTCATCTTTTAATTTCACAGGATGATAACACAGAGGAAGCTTAAGGCTGAAGTGACTACATCAACAAACTGTTTGTCACTTCTACTAGAAAATAACGAAACCTGGAATGGAAATCCGGAAGGGCTCAACCTAGTCCATTGACCATAATAAGAAGTACAACTATAGAAAAGTGGAATTAATTCTAACTCTGAGTTTACTCCTCGTATCTACTGCAAAAAGACTGGACTCCTTGAGAGGCTCTACAGGCGGGGGGGATGAAGACATGCAAAAGCATGCCTTCAAGACACTCCAAAAGAGCCAAAACCTCTGTGGAATAAAGAGTATATAACCCACGGAATATCGTGCAGTAATAGAATGCATCATTATCTTGGTGTAAAATTAAACTTGTCCTAAATAAACAAGCAAGCTGCACTGCACTGATTGAACTGACTCTAGGAGCACGGTCTTTTGTGAAACAGTTTATGTGACTCAAATAATTACTTATATTCATCAAATAAATTGTTGTGATCACGCAAATTGCCTCCCTCTCCAAAGCAGTAGCTCTGCTAAAGTATCCGTATTGTCAGGGCCCCAGACATGGTGGGAAACGGTAAGAGAGTATTGCTGGAAGAGTGTTTCAAGTAACGCTCTCCATAGTTAATTTTATGTCAAATATCTGAAAGGCATTGAAAAAAAAGACATACAGAGGTCTGCCAAGAAGCCTAGAAAACACCCTTCATAAGAAGAGGGTGAAAAGATTATTGGGCTTAAGGAGAAAAAGACGCAAACTCACTGAGGCCTTTAATTATGAGACACTGGAAACTGGAGGGTTCTCCAAAGTAACTGATTGAGCAATACAAGACTCGAGCTCAGAAGCAATAATTAAAAAAAAATTACTAAAAAACCTGTAGAAAATAATAAGGGAAATCTACTGGCACCTAGAGGAGTTTATTATTGGTTCTAATTTATCTACCGTCTTTATCAACTGCATAAAACACAGTATCATAGAATCATAGAATCATTAAGGTTGGAAAAGACCTCTAAGATCATCTAGTCCAACCATCAATATAGCACAATAGCCAGTAAAAGATAAACGATACCTCAGCACCAAGGTGATTTAGCTTTCTCGTGTCTGATACCAAACAAAAGCAAGTATTTTACTGCAGGTATTTAATGCAGATTATATAAAAATAATTTGGATGTCACATATTTACATATAAAGAATCTACAGAGCTTTGCTCCAGGATTTAAACACTGCCCAGACCAGAGGAAACAGAAGACAATCTGCCTTGCAGTGGATTAATGATACGTCTCCAGCCTAGCTAAACAGCAGTGCCATCGGCTAATTTAGTTTACCATCTGGGTAGGCAACTTGTGCACGCTGCAACGTGCCTAAGGACCTCAGTGCGTCTAAATCTGCGCTGGAATTCAAAGTCCAGGGGGTGCAGAGCAGAACTCCTTCCAAGCCATGCAAAGGACTGAGAAGTGTTTGGGGAGGCAATGAATAGAATCACGCACACAGTATGTGTATATGTGTGCATATCTAAGTGTATATTAGTGTGCATATATAGATGTGTTTATCTAGTCTATATAAGTGTGCATCTATGGATACATATATATACACACACACACTTTCCTTATTAGCACAACAATTTCTTCTTACCCTAAAACCCCTGAAATATACAGGATCTGATCCAATCCTATAAATCTAAATTGGAATAAGGTAATCCAATGGTGCACTAAACCAGCCAGAAACAGCTTCTGCTTCTATCCTAAAAAAAATTTAAAAAAAACCATAAAAAAACCCACAAGCGAACAACTCCCTCCAAAACCAACCAACCAAATAAAACTGTCCCAAAACCAAAAAAATCACAAATCTAAAGAAACAGACCTTACTGTAAGTCCCAGGTGTCACTACTAGAGCCCACGATAAGAAGCCCGCTGATGAATTCACTAGGTCTTAAATCAAGGTGCGTGCTCCCGGCAGAGGGGCAAAAAGCGCCGACCACAGTTATGTTAATACCAGCCGTGGCACTCTGCAAGCACCACGCACCGATAAAAAGTACAAAGGCGTAATTTCTAAATTTAAACCGTTTCTTTCCTTTAATATCTTCTGAAAGGCTTTTGAAATTAGCAAATCTAATGTGTGTGGGAATAGGCAACACTTTATAGCAATAAGTTTACTTTTAATGGAAGTAGTCTGCTGTGTCTATGGGTAACAAACCCCAGTATCTTTTCATTACAAAGAGCTTATTGTTACCACACGACTTACTGTGGGATTTCATTTTGCCTCTTTGGTGATCTGTCTGATCTATTAAGAAAAGCACTGAGGTATGGACAACATATACTTTACTGCAGTTTTATATTTTTGTAGTCCCTGCTGCTGCTGTTAGGCTACTGCCTATGAATTTCAAATAGTAATAAGGAAAAAGAAAAAAAAAAAAGTATTTACCAAGTTTCTCACAGGAAAAAAAAATGAACTGTGAAGAAAATGAGGTAAGTTCAGAATGAGGTGTTCGAAGTGCTGCTGCATCCTGGGACTCAACTGCTGCAGCAACGGTTGCCCAGAAAAGCAACTGGATCCACCAGCTGCGGCGCCTACCAGCCACTACACAAATACATCTCTGCATGAATACTATTAAAGGCCTTCTACACATGGTATGCAACATTTTTTTAGATATACATATATTCATAATGTATATATGAAGCCCTTCAACCTGTTTCTGCCCTAATAAATTTCATAGTTGAATCAAAGGTAAAACTTAACAGTATTTCATCAGTGTTACTTGGTGTTGAGAATTAATCAGCAAATGTAGGAAATCACAATTAGTTTTGCAGAAATGCATACAGCATTAAATAGAAATCAAATAGATGCTGATCTTTTTCAAAGAGTAGCAATTTAGAGATTACTTTCCTCTGATGGAATACTTCAATATTGAATATACAGAGATTAATGTTCAAGGGAACTTGTGTTGAAGAGAAATGTTGCTAAAAATAGCAATATATATTTAACGAATGTTTTTGCAGCAACCATAGTCTCAGAGAGAATTAAAGACTTTTAAAAATATCCATTACATCTGAGCTCTGCGATGCTTCTGCACTGTCCAGGTGGGATTATTTGTCCAGGGCTTCCTGTGCTCTGGGAGATACATATTTCTTTGTGTAAGAAACACGGTGTTTCAGGTCAAATTCTGCTGTTACAGGAGCATCTCCCCCGTCAATCCTCAAGAAATTCAAGGATTGCCTACAAAATCTGATACAAGGTGTGGCCCTAGGGATAACTCCTATTTTTAATTTCTTCACAGTACCTTCTGATCACAATTAAACATACAGTAAGCACAGGAAGGCTTCTGCTGGCTATTTAACTCCACTCACCTGATTCTTGAGATCCAGCTTTGGGCAAGGACGACCTCCATTGTAAGGCTTCTCCTTAAGCCACTTGGATCGGACTTTCACCCCTGGTCCGCAAGAAGAGCTGCAAGGGGACCAACTGGACCAATCGCTTAATTTGCAATCAAACGGGCAAGGGACTGTGCAAGATTCTTCAACGTAACCTAAACCAAAAATTTAAGAAAGGTTTTAATCACTGCAGCTAAGGAACTCAGATCCTCTGATGTCTCACAGCCATCTGCATAATCAACACAAAATGAGAATTTCTTCAAGAGAAGACATTTCGCAGACTTACAACGCCTTCCCAACGCGACATTAGGATATTATTCGTAAAGAACAGCAGTGCCTAAAACTAATCTCTACTTGGTTTAATCCAGTGCAGGCCACAATAAAACTGACCGGTGTAAAGGACACACACTGGTAAAAGTATCTGTTGGGAAGCTGGTGGTCACCAATGCGTGTTGATGATCTTCCCTGTGAGACTGTGGCCATAAGAAATCTTGAGAACTAAGCGTACAGCCCAGTTTTGTACTCCTTTAGTAGAAAAGGAGTACAGAGCTGGCACAGGCGGGGAGTCAGAGGCTCTATTCCCCACTGACAGGACCAGAGGATGTGGAGGCTCCAGAGCTATGCTCCGCGCAGCTCCCATAAGGTGCGTGAGGGACCTGCCTGCAGCCTGCCAGCTCGAGTGGCATGGGGTTTGATGAAACCTGCTTTCTGCTCCTTTCTAGTAGTTCTCTTCATACATCTTTCCAGCTGTTTTGCCTATTCTGGGTTTCACAAACAGCATTTTCAAGGTTTACTTTCACCTTAACCTGGCTTGACATAAAAGTCCTCCCACAATCATCACCTCTTAAAATCAGAATACCAGACACCTGCAGGACCAACCCCTTGCCGAATTAAAACCCAGCAGGGTTTCTCAGAGAAAAAAAAACAAGGTTCATCCATGCAGGCACAACCCCACAGCTGGTTTAGGAGCTGGCATGGGGGAAGAGAGATTTTGCAGAACCCCGCACCAGCTATGGAGCTCCCGGCGTGCAGAAAGCTCTGGAGGCTGGCTGAACCCTCGGGCTCTCCAGGGAATTACTGGCACCAGTCTCCAGTACAGAAGCTCCAGCACCTTCCTGCTAACCACGCTGCATTTGTTCTCCTTGAGTTTCTGTTACCTGCTTGTCATATCTGTAGGTACTGTTTTAATTTAAACAACACAGAAATTTCGTGTTAGACCATGAAAGTGAGCGGCTCTAAGCTCAGCTGTTATTGCAGGCGGCTTCACCCCTCTGACAGCTCTGGCAATGATAATCACAGAAATCACTGAATTCCATCCCTACTGTATTTCTAACGTTTCTCATTTATATGCCCTTTCTTTCTGTTTGGTTTTCATTGCACTAACGCTCCCTCTATGTTCCTTACCTACAGAATACCAAGTTAGCTCATCCAATTACTCTTTTACAAAGGGTCTGCCCACTCTATCAAAGTGACAGTCACTGCAGCAGACAGGGGGTGGGGAAAAACCCCCCACCAGAAGCAACTTCCCTCTAACATCTGCAGACAAAAGCCCCAGACAACCAGAAAACACCAAGACTGAGCAGGCAGATTATTCTGGCGCGGAGCTGGATTTACCGGCTCTGCCGTGTCCGAACCGGCTGCTGACTCCAAACCAGGACTGAGTTACATCCCGAGCACCGACCCACTGCAGCAACAGGCTGCCTGCCTCCCGGTCTTCACCCTGAAGTCAGTATCAGGAAAGGTTTCAGACCTCTTTAGCCATCCCCACCAGAAAATAATCTCCTGCTAGAAGTACAATACTGATGCTGTTTTTGTATACAGTGCCTTAAAAAATGCTAGAAACAACACTCGTTCCCTCCTTCAGTTCAAGGACGCTCTATTTCTTCTTTCCTTCACCTTCACAAAGGCACTGTTCCCTCTTCCTTTACGGCAGCCACTCTGGAGCCCAATGGCTGCAATCATTTCCCCAGTAACTCACGCGGTAACTCTTCCCTAGCGCTGCAGCACCGTCCCCATACGGCGGGCTCTGCTTTACTCTGCTGCTCTCGCCTTGTGCTGCATTGCTTTTTCATCCGCAGCTCCAAAGCCACTGGAGTTGGGTACCTTAATCATTTCCGACTCGATCCATTACAGTGGTGTTCGCATGGTTGAGGTATTTCAACTCTGCATGCTTTGTGTTCTTGTCTAGGTGAGATTACACCCATGCATACACATACAAATATTTCTAAAATACACTGGCTTTTTTTCCCCAAATAAAACTCCCAAATATCCCACTAATACGCTATTCCACCTGCTTAGGTTGCCACTCAAAGCAATTCATAATACATTATGATAAGTAAAAGAAATTTTCTCATGATAGATTTATGAGAAGGATTTCTTAGGCAGTTCTCCAAAGAGTTCTGTTCCACCACCGTATGAAATATCATTTTTCCTTGGGCTGTGTGACAGCCTAGGTAATTAACTCTCAACAGAAACAAAGAAAATGCCTTGTTTCAAAGTAGGATTAGACAGAGGGGTTATCAACTCATCAGTGAAGGCAAAATGGGCTAAGCCTTTTGGCAGTTCAAGACCTACCTCTATAACAAAAGGAAATATAAGACAAAAAAAGAAATATAATACTAAAAAGAAATATAAGAAAGAGGAAGGAAAAGCTATAATAAACAAAAGTAAAGAAACCTATTGTATTCCATCCCAGAGAAGTGCTGTGGGGATCTCTCAGCGAACCACAGAATTTCTAAAGACGTCCTGTTGCTAAGAGGCCAGCTTATTACTTTTTGAGTTTCCTCACCCATATTTCTAAACTACATTAAGTATAAACAAATAATGGCCAGCTAATGGAGCATTAAATTACCATACTGCCCAGAGGAAGCCAATTCTTCATATTGAACAATGCTACAGAATCAAAATGGGAACATAACTTTCTTTCAAGCTCTTCTCACAGGCTGCAATTATTTCTTCTATCAATCACTTGAGGTTAATCCTACGCCAAGATACTCATGGATCAAAGATTTCATTCAACAAATATTTTCTTCCAAAAAAATCTTTATGTGATGTATCCTCTCTGCCTGGATAGAGAATGCCTTTATGGCTAGCTTTTTATGAGAAACTAGTAAATAACATTGTGCTCAGCTCATCCATTGCCTATGAGTACGGAATATTTGTTTTTCTCTGTAGGAGCCAAGCAATGGCTTGCCATTGTCAAGGAGCTGAACAGACTTCGGTTTGGATACCCACAATAATCCCAGTATTGGCATTCCTAGAAAACTTGTAGCATTGGCATGGTGAATAATACAAAACAAAAGAAATAACAAGGGAGATCTGCTATCAAAGCAACCTATTAATAAAGAATTCCACATTCAGGCTATTATCCAGAGAAATACTTGCTACCGTAACAGAATATGAATAAAGGAAACAGCATAAACACATTTCTGAGTTACAGTCACCCAGCTTAGGGAGACTAACTCAAGGCTGAGTTTACACAGCTGGTTTTGTCAGCATCATCCTTAAACATCTCACTCATCCATCACATTGCCTGTTTTTCTGTCCTCTGCAGAACCTGGCACCAATAATTAGCTGAATTTCCAAGACCTTCTATGGAAAAACATGTCATCTTCTCCCCAGCCCTCCCTCCTCAGCCTGCTTTCCATGTATTCTTACGTTACTCCTTGAAGCTCCCTTTAACCTGTTTTCTATTCCTGAAAATCTCAAATACTGTAAAAATAAAGCTCATTTAATTTAGAAACAACAGAGGAGAGCCTCTGTCCTATCTGAACCAACGGCAGGCTACTGAACGACACAGAGCTGGGGCTGCACACACAGATGTCACAGGGGGTAGCAACCGAAACATCAGTGCATGGGATATTTAAATGGGCACTTTGCAACATACTACTGGGAATAGTCCCGAACCAGTGGGAAAAAATTGAGCTGGATATTCAAATAAGCCTTTTCCAAGTTTAAGTGCCATTGTTTTACTATTGAGACACTGTCAACATACTGACACGAACAAATGCATTTACCTAGGCGGCACAGCTCAGTTTACTATTATTTATTCATCAAGAACAATATGCTTTTTGCCCTACAAGCCACAAATGAGTCTCTTCCATAAAGTGCCTATAATAAACAAAGCACCCACAGTTCTATGGTTGGACTCAATGATCTTAAAGGTCTTTTCCAACCCAAACGATTCTGTGATTACACAGGATGTACTGGGAAGGCTCAAACACACGACGTAGCAACCATTACTCATCTCATTTCTTCTGCGCTGCCCAAGAGACAAAGCAACAGCAGGTAGATGAATAAAGTGAGGATGATCATCTGGTGGGTGTCAGGCGAACGCTCAAATACATGGTGTGAAAACTGCTATTGTCTCATTTTTGCTGTGCAACTCAAAAGAGCCAAGGTAATAGGAGGTGGCTGGACGGTGTTCTGATGGGTGTCAGCAGTGCAGAAGCACAAAGAGGCTGTGGATTGCACTGCAGTGTCAGGGGGGAGTCTGGCAGTAGCACAATTTCTTTCCCACCTACCCAAGACACCGCACATATCACTGCAGGCACGGCCAGCGAGGGGCTGCAGTGCCCTTCCCTGTCCCCCTCTACATTTACAAACAGATCGTGGTGGGAGAAGCAGGCAATTAGTAGGTTTACAAGCTAACATAAGACACTGGCATCCACCTGATTGTTGCACTTCCAAACGATAAATTTGCTGCGGGTGTAAGGTCTGCACGCCGCGTTAAACAACAGTGCCAACAGGACTCCAAGAGGCTGACTTAAAAGCGATTCGAAAACAAACAACATTTCTCCAGCAGCTTTGGAAACAGATGCACTTCTAATTGAATTGGCTTTGAACTCACTTGTATCCTCTCTAACATATTTCATCATTTCAATTAACAAACTTCTAGCCGTTCTACCCTTGTTAGTAAACCTTGAGGTGCTTCATAAAACTCAAGGTCATTACCATGAGAGGGACAATTCCGTGCATCACCACTTCTGCCACTGGTAATGCCACTGGAAATTCTCCTTGGAGTCTGCACAATAAAAGAGATCACCTTTCCACTAACAAGGGAGCAGCACAGTGGACAGTGACACAAAAGAAATGTTTCTAATTACACAGGCCGAAGGTAGAGGAAAAAAAAAATGATTCATTTTGCAATTAATATTTACATTCATTTGGCTACTGACTGTGAAATATGCAGAATAACACCAGTAAATCCATGCGGTGCTAGAAGTCCAATAGCTAAAGACTTTGTAAGAGAGACCTGGTGAACCATGGCACTTGGTGGGCCAGAATCTGCTCAGCTGGAGTTTTTGGATCTCCTACAAAGCAATCCTCATGTTTTAACTCCGGTTAAAACTCAGCACTGAGCACAGACAGCAGTTAAGAGACTAACTTTCCCAGCTGACCACAGCCCTACGGTTCGGGCTTTCCCAACGTGCCATGGATAAAGCAGCCACTGGCCATGGGCTACACACCATGACCAGAGGCTCCAGAAGCTTGTGAACTACAAGGGGAGCACCTTGTTCTAAGGAATTCTGGTCCAAATGTTCAAATCCTGCTTCCAGAACATTATTAACTGAAGGAAACTAAGCAAAGTAAGTCTGGGAGTCATGAAGTTGCTAAAAACTTCAGTTGCATCTGAAAAGTATGTAGTATTGCCGTGGAACAAATGTTTAATTTTTCTTTTTCTAATATGCAAGGAATCAGTTTTTTTTAATACATAAGGATTTAATACGCAAGGATAATACACCTGAGGGACTAGATGCCATCCAAAGGGACCTGGACAAGCTGGTGGTGTGAGCCCACGTGAACCTCATGAGGCTCAACAAAGCCAAGGGCAGGGTCCTGCACCTGAGCTGGGGCAACCCCCACTACCAATACAGGTTGGGGGATGAAGGGATTGAGAGCAGCTCTGAGGAGAAGGATTTGGCAGTGCTAGGGGATGAAAAGCTGCACATGAGCTGGCAATGTACACTCGCAGCCCAGGAGGCCAACCGTCCCCTGGGCTGCATCCCCAGAAGCGTGGGCAGCAGGGTCAGGGAGTGGATTTTGTCCCTCTGCCCTGCTCTGGTGAGACCCCCTGAGAATCCTGCGTCCAGCTCTGGAGCCCTTAGCACAGGGCAGACCTGGAGCTGTTGGAGCGGGGCCAGAGGAGGCCCCAGCAATGATCCGAGGGCTGGAACCCCTCTGCTGGAAGGAAAGGCTGGGAGAGCTGGGGCTGTTCAGCCTGGAGAAGGGAAGGCTCCAGGGAGACCTTATAGCGGCCGTCCAGCACCTGGAGAGAGCTTATAAGATGGGGAAAAACTTTTTAGCAGGGCCTGTTGCGATAGGACAAGGGGTCATGGTTTTAAACTGAAAGAGGGTAGATTTAGACTTGATGTAAGAAAGAAATTTTTTACAACGAGGGTGGTGAGGCCCTGGCACAGTCTGCCTGGAGAGGTGGGAGATGCCCCATCCCTGGAAACATTTAAGGTCAGGCTGGACAGGGCTCTGAGCGACCTGATAAAGTTGAAGATGTCCCTGCTCAGTGCAGGGGGGTTGGATTCGATGACCTTTAAAGGTCCCTTCCAACTCAAACCATTCTATGATTCTATGATTTGAGAGATTTTATGCATTATTAGTTTGCTGGCTGGGAAATTTAAGAGATAATCTAATGAATACATTCAGTAAATGTACAACCAAAAAAACCCAGCAAAAATAACTTCTACTTCAAATATTTTGCAAAGCTCAAATAATGGACCCTTAGCTAATTTATTCCCACTTGCTCTTCTCAACAGAGGCACATGCTCTCGTTATCTTGTAGCAGCCTGATTATAGATTCTAAATAGACCAGAGAGGACTTGTAAAAAACGCTGGTAAGTTTAACTCAACATTATTGTTATTGAAATTCGTCCAAAGGTTGGTTTTATTGCTCAATTTCACAGTCTCTATAAATCCTGATAAGGCAGTTGGGTTGATGCTGACTTTGCATTATGATTCCTAATTTCTTTGGATTTTGCATTACAGTTTTCTTCGTTCAAGAAATTGCAAGCTTACACTCTGAGTTACACACAAGCCATAATAGTTGATATATTTAACCTTTCAACTAAGTAAGGAAATCTCCGTTAATTAGCACATTCCCTGTAACAGATTGCAGAACAAGCTGAGAACTCTTCTGGAGAAGAGAGACTTGTCTGCTGCATTCTGAGTGCGAATAAATAGTACAAATAAATAGGACTGCACAGTACACATTCATCTCACAGAGAACTTTCGATGCAGAAATCCACTGCACAGGTCTGCCTGGGCTCCAAAACCAGCTGTGGAAATGATTTCCCCTCCTCCTGAGGATGCTTCCCCGCAGTGACGGGCTGGGCCGGCTGCTCGGGAGCCCAGACATCTTAAGAAAGTCCTTACTCCATAAAAAAATCATCCACTAGGATCAAGAGCAGTCAGGGTAGTAGCTCAGTTGTCTGTTTCTATATACTTCACTCATCACCCTGCCACTGGGAAAACCATCTGCTTTGTCCTAGCAAAATTGAGTAGCTTTTTTTTTTCCCTTTATCAGTCTCCTTATCCTCTGTATATCAGGACAGAAACTCATCCCTTTGTACTTTATCATGAATTGTTTAGCATACATGTTATTCAGGCTACTCAATTCATAGTAAAAGCAGATTTCTAAAACAAACCTGAGACTGTGTTTATTTTTTGCTATTATTATGAGATTTATATAATAAAACAAGGTTTTTTTTGAAGGCTGAACAGACTTCTGCAATACATCACAAAGACAAAATTCAATTGTCCATAGACCGTCAAATCCTCCTCTTTCTCCTACATCTGACTTCTCTCAGAGGCCCAATTGCACAGCAGCTCTGAAAATAGATGTGCATTGCTCTGAAGATCAATATCGACTTAGGCTATTTGGACCAGGCGGGAAGCGTCTTCCAGAGCCAAGGGTCCATCACCGGGAGAAAGCTGCTGCCAAATGTCACCAAAAATATCCGCCCCCATCAGTAAATCATATAAGGCCTGAAGGTCAATGGTTTCAGGCTCTGCCGAAGCACACTGAGAAACCCATTTTCAGAGTTTGGGGCCCTCCGCGGAGAGCATCTTTCTGCCAGTTTCTAAAGATCCGGCGTCAGGCGCTATCAACACAATATGCCACCCCATTTCAGCTGCCAAGCAGCCACCCCACGCCGCAGACAAGCCTCATTTAGACAACTTCGCTCAGACAACAGCCTGACGGTTTCCATTTCACACAATGGGAAACGCAGATGCATTTCCTTATATCCTGATAATTAGTACATAATGTGCATTATAATACTGCTCTTATTTCAGACAAAATAAACCATCAGATGATTCTGCAGAAGAAAGGAACACAAAGCAATTAGATCCATGTGCAATTAATATTATCAAGAAGGCTCATAACAACATGAAAAAAAACCCACTTTATTTTCCTCTCTTTAAATGTATGTTCCTAGTACTTTAATCTACAAACTCGAGAGGTATTGACAAGCGTAAGGACCTCTGTTGCGGAGCAGGTCACACGGGCAGTGAAAAGGCAGGGAGAAGCTCCCCAGCCCACAGCGACCTTCGCAGCCTCCCTCCCTGCCGTCACGGCAGGCGAGCGGCACGGTGACCTCTCAGATCAATACCTTTAAATCAATGCACGGCCTCGACTCCTTCTTGTCTCATCGACGCTAAATGAGAAACCCAACTACATGCTTTAATTATACCAGCACTGCTTTAAAGATGCCACTAAGCATTACCGACGTTAGGAAGATCTGTGGGTGCTTTTCTGAACGCAGCTGCCATGAGGTCCAGCCTGCTCGGATGAGGAGTTTCACGCCTGCTCTCAGAGGTCACCTTGATACAGAGGCAGGGAAACAAAGGCTCCTGACCTTCTTAAATAAAGCTGTACTATAAAAAACATCTGATGGAAACACAGTTTTCAGAAAGGGAACAGTTGTTTTTCCCCAGCCTAGGCACGGGGAGAGCAGCTCAAACCATTTAGATGATGGAAAACCTTGAGCTGAAAATAGGACATTTTCGTGACGGTAGCAGTCCCCAGCACAGAGTACTGATGTACTGAAATCGTGATAGACTTTTGTTTCAATTTCGCAGCGTGACTTTGAGCCCTCTGGTCATGTAGTTCAATCTCCTCTGCTGGAGGACTTCAATGAATTCCGACAGAAGCAGAGAGATGCAATCTTGTTGAATAATATGACTTTTAATGGTCATTCCTCCATGTTACCAAATACAGATAAGATCCAAGATTTCGCAGAGAGAATCTCCATCTGTAGTGAGGCATAATTAGAAGTTTTGCAAATCAAGCTCTTGGTGACTTAATTTACACCATCCTCATTTGCAAACCTTATAGGACAGAGAGATTTCAAAGTATATCTCAGACCCAGGAATATCATTATGATAATCCTTAGAGCAGACCGAGCTGAAGTTTAATTTTACCCACTTTTCCTAATTCAGGCTCATTTCCTCAAATCTTCTAAATTCAGCTCTTGCTATGTTTCTAAGTTGGTCTCCCAAACTCTTTGATCAAGCAGACTACACCAGGCACCTTAGAAGATATCCACCACATGCCCATCTCCCGCGGTCATGCTAACTTTACTGCTGTATGCAGTGCCCCAGCAAACTCACTGCTGCTCTGGCAGTCGGCTCTTTTTACACAGACACTGGCCTGCGTACAAAATGTGGAATTCTGCCTTTTGTGGGACTTTTGTTCCATGCAAGCAGTAACACGTGATGTTGCATCTGAAGATCTTCAGAATACGTCAGATGTTAAAGCCCTTAACACTCACTGAAACCCACCAAAGCACCTACTATGTCCAGCTGCCACAGGGCTCCCCACCAGCAGTAAAGATAGGAAATTGTGACTTTCCACTTAAAAATGATTTGTCATCCACTTACTTGCTTGAAATTCCTGCTCATCAGAGCTGTATGAAAGGTAATCAGGTTAAAAAACGTTGAAAAACACCCCATGTTAGACACGAGAAGAATCCTGTGAACTGCCACCAACCGATGTCACTTCCCAGTACAACTATACACTTCTCAAAGGGATCATGAAGCTCTGCATGAGCAGAAATGTCTAGAGGTCTTAACACTAGAGTACATAATTCATGAAAAGGCTTAGACTAAAATGTTATTTCTTCATAATTCCAATAGAACATATTAAATGGAATGACAGAACGGGAGAGAAAAATGTTAATTCTAAATCTCTCATTGTACGGTCACATGTTGTTGGAGCCTTGCTTCACAATAGGTTATATTTCTGACAAATGCGTTACTAAGGCCAACGAGACAGGCCACGTTTCCAGGAGATACTCTTACTGTAGCCTACTGCAGAAATCAGGGCAGGAGATCGCTCAGGGCTATCAAAGCTCTCCTAAACCTCCAACAGACTACTTCTACACCTAGTTACTACTTCTACATTAAAAACATTCCCAACTCCCATGGAAGAGCTGTCATTAACCCATCAAAAACAGAGAAAAAGTGACCGAGCCTAACGACAGAAACCAAAGGCAAGGACAAGAGCAAGGGTGGGCAGAGGTGGTCTGGCAAGTGGAGGCTGATGGTGACTGTCAAACACAAGAAAGCCTGCTTGAGGTTAGTAAAAAATCATTCCTCCACAGAGTCTGGTACTGCCCCCTCTTCAAAGGGGCTATTTCGTGGAATGAAGCAAAAAGAAAAAAAAGAAATCTGGGCAAAAAGACACGCTATAAAGATTTATATTTAGAGCCAAGGAGTAACAACAGACATCATGAAGACTAAATGCAGGCCCTACAGAGGATGCTGTTCAAATATAGCGAATCTTCTAAATATTTCCTCACAAGATGCATGCCTGCTTCCTGTAAGAAGACAAAGATTGAGAAGAACGTGAATTTCTATGTACTAATGCCTCAGGGGAAGTCTTACCTCGCTTTAAATAAGCTTATTTGATAGCTAGTTTGACCCATTCAGAAATAACTTTTTTGATGGCTGTTTACCTTTGATTCTGCTGCCAGAAAAACACAGAGAACAGCAATGTCTGAAGAGTTAGTTGTCTTGTGATCCAATTTCACTTGACAAGTCTTTTAAAGTGCAGGAAGGAACAACCGTGGCCAAATTTTCTTATGGCGTATAGATTTTGGAAAAAAGGAAAGGACAAGACAGCGAATAAATCAGTGCTCCTTGAGCACAGTTACGACAGCAAAACCGTAAAAATCCTATAGTCAAACAAGGAATGGCGGGCAGGTCCTTTACAGGCTCTGTTTCTGTGCTCACAGCTCCCCTGACAGCCACAGTGGTAATTAAGAGTGCCACTGCCCACCCGAGGAGATATGCAGAAATGTCGGAGAGAGGTCCAAAGGAGAACCCAGCCGGGATCGTCGGGCTAAATTTGGAAGTGATTCAGCTTTGAGACAGCAGAAAACCAAGGCCGACAGTGGCTCTGAAGAGTTCTGAAGTGGGAATGAGAGGGTAGGACAGCCCCGTCCACAGCTGGCAACACCTTTCAGCCTCCTGTGATCCAAACCCAGCCTTAATTCCCACGCCAGGGGATGGGACGGGCAGAAAGTAAGGTGAATTCTTAGCTGAAACTTCTTCCTCAAGCAGTCTTTGAAAAGTTTTGTCCTGGTAAGTGATACAGTCATTTTTTCTGTAATAAAAAGGCCACAGAGAGATATACTGCTGAGACACATAGGGGAAAACACAGAGAGAAGCAGGAGTATTTTGTTATTTAATTAAATACAAATGCCTAACGAAGGCTAGGATCATCGGAACATGGGGTCTACATGTTATCATTAACCAATGGTGCCAAGACCACCAGCTACTCCCACACTTTTAGGGAGGAGAAGGCATCCCGAGGCTGTCACGCGTGGGGTCTGGAGCTGGGAAGAGGACAGCCTAGGCGGGGTTGCCTGTTTTCCTTGGAAAAGAAATGAGGCCGTCAAGAACAAGGCCTCCAGAAAAGAGGCCTTGTCCATAAGATGTCTGTGGGATGCTGTTTACGGAAGTCCAGAAACCACCTAAAGTTCAAATTGGTTGGATTCTGGAATTCACGGTTTGTGCTAAAAAAATGAAATTTCAATATACAATTTCACTTTCACTAAGAATGAAACTAAATGCTTAAGAATATCTTCAAAAACACAGGTGAAAGTTTCTGTTTCCGAAGATTTTCAAAACTAAATCAGGCATTTCTGCAGTAACTTCATTCTTCAAAATAAAATTTACCAGATATGGAAAAACATATACCACTGTAAATGCCAGAATAGACACACGTACAGAAATAAACAGGCATGTATTCAATACGGCTTCTTTTTCCAAAATTGCTACTTTGTAGAAAAGGTAAGTTTTGCTATCAGTCCCCCATAAACTTGGATCATGTTTCTTTAACCTATTAAGCTCTGCTCACAGGTTTTTGACCCAGACGATATAATTTTTGCAGAAAGATTATTAAAATCTAATGATTAAAAGCTACCTGAAAACAGCTCATTTTCTCCTAAAATGACAGTGCAGGGATTCACACACCGAAGGGTTTCAGAGCAGGTCTTTGTGTTAACTCACAGGTTGGTCATGCAATGTCCATCAAGCTGGTGGCCAGGATTTTCATGTAAGGGAGCGTCAACCCCAGAGGAACGCCCCAGGCAGAGATACAGCACTACTCCGGGCTGCCCCTTCAGAAAATCAGACTTCATGAGACTTGATACTACCTGGCTTTCAGCAGTAGGAGTTGAAATTCCTGATCCATGACCTTTGCATAATGTCCTAAATCTCTCACCACTGGGGACATGGCTCATCAGGACAGAAGCAGCACTGTCACGGCTGGCACATGCTGCCCTGATGCACCTCGGAGCAGGGAACATCCCTCCAGCAGCTACAAAAACTACCAGTTTTCACCTCACCAACATTTTTAACTCCTCCTGGTGCATCCATTTGCTAATCTCAGCCGTTTGGAATTAAAGCTGACATTTTCAAGGAGTGACCTTGCCAGCAGTATTCCCAGTAGTAGCGTTACATCAACCTGACTGGGAGGAACCGAGGGACCCCCCTGCCTCGGCAGGGCCCAGGAACCCCTCGAGCAACCCTGGTCCTCTTTGCTTTGTCTACCTGCAACTAGACCACATACAACAAAACACTGCACTGTTGAGAATAAGAAGGTATATGAGCATCCCTGCTGTGCCCTTCATAAATTTAGAGATAATTAAAGCTTTTTAAGGTGACTCCAGGTTGAAGCTAACCGCTCTGTGATTTAAAAACAGGATCTACTTATCTGTTGCGTCTTTATTCCACGTTTGTGTTGTTGCGAGCACAGCAGAATTTGAATAGTATAAGCGCTCTTCATAAATTCCTGCTTTCCATAAATTGCCCATCGGATCAAAAGCAGAACCTCTGTGCAAGAGCACAAAAATCTCCAGGTTTTGATTTGGAACAGACGAGGCACCCTACGTTCCTCTAAGATTAAAAAAAAACCCTGTTGGCACAGCACACAAGAAAGAGAGGCAAAGGAACTACATGAAATCACTTAAAACAAAGGAGGTGGAAATTCAAAAATAGTATGAGGAACTCAGATGACAGATTGAGAAGTAGATGGACTGCAATTAAGAGGACAACTTCACGTCCAAAGAGGATGCTCCAAACACCAGTCAGAGAACAGAGACCCTCTGGACTAGCACTGAGCTGAATGCAATATAATCCAGTCTTCTGACGGGAGGACAAATTGAGGCAAATTATCAGTTACATTTTTGCAATCTAGTTAGAGATAGTTACCTCTATGCATAATTTCATAGTGCACTTCCAAATTACAGGAAAGAAAAGAAGAGTGAATGAAATCCAGGAAAAAAAGAACTAGCTCAGTTTGGAAACTGCAGGTCACTCATCTTTTGAGCTTATTGAATGGGTCATCAAGGAAAATGATGACACTGCTAAAATAAAGCAGTACATTAATCACAAAAGCCAGTCATGAAAAAAAAGCTACCAGGTGTTTTTTCTGGGCATCAGAGAAAAGGTTTGGTGGTAGAAATGAATAAAGTTCAGGAAAGTCTGGGATTTGTATTTTTAAGCTTGTGACATCTAACCACCATGACCCAACCCAAGATTTGCAGTGAGAAAATTAGCCAAGGTGTGACCTGTGTACCCACTACAGCTGACCCCAAGTGTTCACCCAAGCTGTGCTCTGCTGTGCTGGGTCAGGGCAGAGGCCCCTCCAGCCCAGCGCTCAGGTCCTGGCAGAGGCCCACAGCAGAAACCATGCTTCCATGGTTGCTACCAGGCAAGCTCGTAGTGCATTTCCATTAAGTCAAAGCTGGAATGCTTTTGTCTTCTCTGTTTTTCTGGATCTTGGGATACCCTGTAAGGGATAACTGCATCAATGGCAAAAAAATCCATTTCCCGTTGAGAACGTATGCTTAAAGGGTTGATGTATTTGCAGGTAATAGGCTTAGGAGAGTTGGAGTCTAGACTGCTGACTAACACAGATAACAGACTTTAATGCTTTTTTAATTTGGTTACTCCCCCCCCGCCCAAGTTGCAATGCGGAATTTCTCACAAAACTCAGTGTAAGACCAGAGCCTCAGACCCTGAACCCCTCTGGAGCAGTGATTAATTTCTACATTAGACCCAAACTCACAGTACATTCACTTGATAACTATGATACATTCACATAATCAGTCACACTGACATGGGTGAACTAAATCCTACTGATGCAGGGAGTTGAACAGCCACGTTTCAATCAGGGAAAGTGAAAATCTTGCTGCAAAGAAGGCAAGAGCCCGAAGTTTGCTCTCTAGAAAAGCTACAGACTGACCTATTCTATTCTAGACCATCTACCATTTTTATTGTCCTATACCTTGTACTCATGGCACTATCAAGTCTGGGACAAACTTAAATCTACTTCGAAGGCAAAGTTTGCATCTTTCCATCTGCCTTCCTACACTTTGTAAAAGTTATTCAAGAGAACCCAGCAAAGAACTGAGGTCTAAGCCTTATGACTTCCCACTTCTGTCCTGGTTCAAGGGAAAGGAAGGAAAAGCACTGTCCTGCAAAAGGAGAAGAGCAGAAAACAAAAACAGGTCAGAAGACCTGAAAGAAAGAGAAGAGGAACACGCTTACCATCGCAGCTCATAAAGCTAGAACAATGCCTAGATATCACAGTGAATGGCATTCAATATATAAGCAATGTCTTAATTAGCCATAAATATGGTCAGCTAGTAAGTGTTGAAAGGTTACCTGATACTAATTGTGAACAAGACAAACTGAGCTGCTTAAAACAACGTGTCATGAATAATTTCTCAGGGCTTAGCAATTCTGCATGCTTCTGTAATTTGCTCTTCTCTATTATTGTTGAATAACATTCTGCTAATCATTAATTGGATAATGATTTGTTTCTATCACTAATTCAATAACGTGTTCCAAAGTGCATTTTGAAAGCTCCCAGCTCTAGAGACCATAAATATCAGGCTTATCTTCACTCAACTGCTCTGGTTGGAAGGCAGGTCCCAAGTGATGGAAGTGGAGCCTATGGAGTTTTCTGCTCGCTTTTGGGCACTCTACACCCAAAGTCACCGAAATATCCATGTTGTCTGGAGACTGAGGCAGCACTGCTTCCCTGCTCGCCTTGCAGGGCACAGATGGTATCCAACACTGGGTAGTAATTAGGAGCTTGCACATCCTGGATATTAAATGGGGGTCTGGCTGGAGATGAAGAGTTTGCCTTTAGGGGTATTCAGAAGGTGGAAATATCTCACCCCTCCTTTCCATCCCACTTCCACAGCTAAGGGTGTTCAGAGCACTCTGTGAGCTGACTGCACGCACCAACCACCCCACCGGCCTCTGGCACGGGTCCTGGGCCAGCAACCTGCTGCAATCATTTCTGCTCTGGTCAAAAGCTGGAGACAAGAAAGCCAACAATAATCCCCTCGAGCTGCCACTCCCTACTGCCTCCCTCAGAAAAGCCGGACCATTAAAAATGCCACATAAATATCACTGACAGAAAACAGGCTTCAAGGTTATTCAGCAAAGCCCCACGCACAGACAACCTCCTCTTTGTAATAGTGATAAAAATCCTGAGTTTTTTAAAAGTGCAAGTCATGGCCCAGGCAAACCCCCCTTTCAAAACCCAGCAGCTCCCTTTTTGCAGAACGGAAGGTGGTGTTGTCGGGGAAAGGTATAGCGTTCCCCCTTCACGGGCCACGGAGGCACAATCAGTTGGTACAACAGCACATTGTTGAAACACAAACCACGGAAAGCTGCTTTATGAATCCGTGCAGCCAGCTGGAACAGCCACCAACAGCTGCAAGAGGAATTCACTCCAGGACTGAATCACTTCATCGGGGTGGGGTTTTTTTCTCCTTTTATTACGTGTGGCTCAGGCGGCCGATCCTCATCCTGAAGACCCTCCACAGAGCAGCCTCACTTCTGTCTCGGCTCCCTTACATACTGCGGAACATTAATTGTTCCCGTCATATTACTTCTTCTCCTCCTGAGACATCACTTCTCCCTCTCCCATCATCTAGCTCACCAGCAGGCTTCCAACCTACTTGCATCACATTGTGCGTTGTCCTAAGCTTTCTGACAGGAAGTCAGAGGCCATTAGCGGCTTGGGGCAGCAGAGGTACAGAATTTGCCCCCAGGATAAGGGCTTTAGTCTGTGAATTGATTTGGTGTAATGATCGCCATGAACCACAAATCATGGAAACAGAGAAAATATCCAGATGGAATGACAGTTCCTTCTTGCTCTGCTTCTGATTCTGCCCTCTTTCTGATTGATATGGGCTACTTGATTACATGTGAAATATCACAGAATCACAGAATGTTAGGGGCTGGAAGGGACCTCTGTGGGTCATCTAGTCCAACCCTCCCCGCCAAAGCAGGGTCGCCTACAGCAGGCTGCACAGGACCTTGTCCAGCTGGGTTTTAAATATCTCCAGAGAAGGAGACTCCACAACCTCCCTGGGCAGCCTGTTCCAGGGCTCCGTCACCCTCAGAGTGAAGAAGTTCTTCCTCGTGTTCAGATGGAACTTCCTCTGCTTCAGTTTGTGCCCGTTGCCCCTTGTCCTGTCGCTGGGCACCACTG
>Ga0065711_1002818_pt1 | contig 31460 bp, 18 predicted proteins | sample Hoacrofraction12_FD_59098 | JGI IMG/M metagenome (GOLD analysis project Ga0065711, IMG submission 59098) | Hoatzin crop microbial communities from Cojedes, Venezuela - Epithelial fraction 12 v2 (version 2) | ecosystem: Host-associated > Birds > Digestive system > Esophagus > Crop | place... | reverse complement strand
GGGGGGGGGGGGGAGAAGAAAAATTAAGAAAATAATAGGAATTGTTCTTATTGACCATCCAAATACTTTGTATTCTGTAAGATACTCCTTTCCCCAAAGGGTGTGCTCTGATCACCTTTTAAAGATTTTGCTTTCATTCATAACCTTTGATATTTTTGTTTTTTAATCTAAGATATCTGCGACATCTGATTGTCGTAGTCTAGTCAGGGAAAGAAACTTCCTTATTCCGCAACTGCAGCAATTGCAGTTATAGCCTCTTATAGCCCTCAAGCATACATTAATTTCTCTTTGAACACTTTCCATTTACCTCTATTGATTTCCCTCATTTGATTTCACTTAACATTTCCTGTCTTCTCCCATCCCATGTTGCTGAAATTCATCAACTTCATAATTTTATCTTTTTGATCTTGCATTAGCCCTAATTATTATCCGAGCTGTGGTTTAAATGCTGCGTCTGCTGTGTCACTCAGAAAAAAAGATAATTGATGCTTTTTATGCCACCACATATCGTGGCTGTCCCAAACTGTCTAATAGAAGAAGGTGACATAGGGGATCAAAATTAAGAAACTGGCTATCTCTCAGGTGGGCTGAGGGTAGCAAGAAGAGCAAGCTGAGTTCAGGTGCAGAGTTTGGATGTGTAGCTTTGAATCAGACCGAGGGAAGTGTTGAGCTTCTGGGGACATCTGTAAAGGTGATGGCTCCGGTTGTGTCAACTCTGCCTGAGATATCCAGGAAAACAGATATTTACCCAGACTTCCAGCCAACACGGCAGATGTAGGAGAGGACAGTGAGGGCTGATGCTGTTTTTCATGGGGATGCATTGAAAGGGAGTTTGCAGAGCCTGTCAGAGAGGCAGGCTGTGACAAGAGGTTTCTTCTTTCTCATGGCTAAATTAGTTTTTGCACTAGCCAAGGATCCATTCTTGTGTGAGTTATTATAATGGCCTAGATATGCATGTGTTCCTTTGCCTAATCTGAGCGTGTCTGTAATTGGCTTTCCAGCCAGGAGTACCACCAGTTAGCAGTAAATAGTTATCTTCCTATTCCCTCCTTACATTTTAACTACACTTTATGTTTTACAGAGGTTTAGAAAAGAGAGGAAATTACTCGACAAGGATATGTCCCAGATATCATACTTATCTTTTAATAACTAGATAAATCAACTTTTCTATTCTTTTAATATTCTCTGTTTCCCTCCAGGTCTTATTCTTTGCATCTTATGTCCCTTTATCAGACTTCTTTAGCCATCTTGGTTGGTGCTTCCTTCATCTTTCCTGCTGCTGTAAAAATTTCCCCAGTGCATTTCTTTGACTATTTTTTCCCCTTTATTGAAATCCTGCACTGGGGTTTTCACTCCCGCCTTCTTCACATCTGTATAAACAAAAAAGATTGTGGTATATCAGTTCCTTCTCCCGATTGCTATCTGTCTTCCTGTGGACTTTAAAGAAGATGAAGATATTCTAGAATTAAAGGTACAGAAATACTTTGGTGAAATATATTGGACCAGGAATGGGAGAGCTGGTGCCGTGGCTAAATGGAGGTAGTTTTCATATGGAAAAATGAAATGTTCAAAGTGTAAGACCCTAAGACTTTACTTACGTTCCTGACAGACCAGCTGGCACAGTGCGTGAGGGTTCCCCAGCAGCACGGGGTGAGCCAGCTCAGGCGCTGGGAGCCTTTCGCTGCCGATGCCCGTTTCCAGACGTGGGTGCCTGGAGCGCGTGAAGGCGCAGCAGTGAGTCGGCTCTGTGCCCAAACCTGTTTGCAGCCACAGCATGCAGGAGCTCAGGCCAAAGCCGCGGGTTCTCAGAAAAGCCAAGTCGCTCATCGAGGTGTCTGTGCAACCAAATCAGTTCCGTCTGAGGCAGCGATGGCTGTTGCCTCACTTTCCCTAGCAGCTGCTGAAGAAAAAAGGACAAGGAAATGCTGGTGCATCGTCAACAGTACTGTGAGAGTCAGCACACCAAAATTAATACCATCTCTATCCCAATTAAATTCCACTGTTTCTGCCAGCGTGCAACACACACAAGAAGGGCGTTCATTCAAGAGAGTGCAGGAACTGTTTGTGCCTTTTCCATGAGCGGGTATGCGGCAATTGTTGCATGTTCACAGTCGGAAATAAATGTCATTGATTTTGTCAAATAGCCACAGGTAAGATAAAAACCTCCGTTTTCATGCACTGACCTTCGCAAATGAAGCATGCCAGGTTTGGCTCCCCTTATTCTTGTTCCAGCCAAAGTGTGGTGGGAGTTCAAATTCTAGCTGGGATATTAATTCCAAGAGAAAGAGATGGTCTCAGGTGCTGCAGACCCCTTTGTTGTTCGGAAGATGAGCAGAGGGTTGGCAGAATCACGTCAGGATTGTTTTGTTTTCAGCTGGTTTGATTTGGATTTGTTGGCTCCCCTCTGCCCTGTGTAACTCCATGAAGCGTTTAATCATACAACTGTATTCAGCTTGGGCAATAAAGCCCCACACCCGTTCTGGTATTAATTGATTTTGGAAGTCAGCAGCTGGACTGAAAGTTACCGTCGAGCTCCAGAAGTGAGAGCCTTATTCAATTGCTGGGTTTACAAAATGAATTTGAGCATTTGGCAGCTCCTCTTTGGGGGACAGTTGCTGCTAGTGGTGCGTGAGAGCCCTGGAAGCCCTCCTTTGCACAGTTGGATCATTAATAATACAGGCTAAACTGCGAACTCCTAATTGTCAGGCAGGTTGGAATGGGGGTTATCACTTACAGGCATCAACCAAATTGATTATTAAGTGCTGCTTGGTTGAAGCAGGACCTCACAGCTTGCAGGCTTCTTCCTTGGGCTGTGGGCAAGGGCAGCAACGGTGAATGACAGAAGGAGGATGCTTTTAGTGGCAGTTCTGGCACTCGCTGTACAGCTATGGGGGAGCGGGGGGAGCTGAGAAAAACACACGTGCAAAAAGCAGGAGCAAGCCTTTACCTGAGCGGTACGATACGAAGGCTGCACGGTTTGGGCAGTGCGGCTGCTCTGCAGCTGAAGAACCTTTAGTGTGAGCCCATGCTGAAACCGCGCGAGGGGAGCCTGTGGGCACACACATGCACATGGCTGCATGGGGGGAAAGCTGAAACAGAGGGTGTTGGCTTGAACGGGCTCAGCTGGGTGGGTGGTACCAAAAAAGGTACCAGTATGCTCAGGAAAGATTAAACTGGTGTTATGTCTTGTTGGTATAAAGGATGGAGAGTGAGGTCAGTTTTATGGCAGATAACATTCAGTAGACCCCCTGTGCGCCTTGACTGGGGGAGGGCTGCCCTAAAGCAGTTTTATAGCACTAAAGGAATTAAATTACTTTGTTCTGGTCTCAGATAAACAAGTAATTATGATAAGCTAACAGTTTTGTTGCTCTTTTGTCCCTGCTAGAAAAAAAAAATCCTGACCCTTTTTCTCTCTCTTGTTGATGCTGTGATTTCAGGGTATCAGATCGCCTACCGTCTGGCCAGCAGCAGCCCCAACAAGTTCACAACGGTGGAGGTTGGCTCGACAGTCAGGCAGTTTACTGCTACAGATCTCACCCCTGAGTCAGCATACATCTTCCGGACATCTGCCAAGACCAGGCAGGGCTGGGGGGAGCCTCTGGAAGCCACGGTGATCACGACAGAAAAAAGAGGTAATGCTTGCAGCCACAGGTTGAGGTACTTTCTGTTGCATGCCTTGGAGGCTGTGCTGCACTTGGGGGAATTTTAATAACAGGCTACAGCCTGTACACCTCCTCCTTCTCACCCCATAAACCTGCCCCAAACCATAGCAACATCGTGATTTGAGGAACCTGGTGAGCAAGACAGACTTTTATCAGACACAGTTCTTCTAACCTGCCGGGCTGTTGGAAATTGATTTTTCCATCAGCTGCTATATTGGCCATATGCAGCCTCCTTCTGCAGTCAGATCTTTTTTTCAGCACTCTCGTTTTCTAGAAAGATTGCAATCTTAAGAAAGTAAGTGATGGATGAATTATATTGATTAGGGAACGCAAAATGAGAGGCGGTGATGTTGCAGGATTTCTCCACAGGTCCTCCATTGTACATCAGTCTGACCTAACATTAGTAATTACTCTGGCCTTTTGTTGCCGCACACTTGAGCGGGGTGTTTGTATCTGGATAGGACAGAATTTTTCTGCTTCTTGCATCAGCCATAAAATGGTTATTCGCATTCTAAATCTCCAATCAAATTCTGTTCTGTAGGAAGTCTACTTGAAGAAAGCAGGAGTTACATGTGTGTAAATGAACCCAGATGCTTAGATACCAAACAGATAAAAATGTGAAATACATGTAAGGTATTACAGAATCTGCTCTACATCATTGCTTGTTTCGAATGCTTTGGGTCAATAAACTACTTGATTCTTCAGCCTTAGAACGGATCTCTAGACCTGCTAGTTAGAAAAAATGTATTTTCTACTTGTACATGAAGATTTTATGTTTTTTTACATAAAGATAATACATTGGTAGACAACAGGAGTGTGGGTTTTCATCTGGTCTTGTACCATATGCCATGTTCCACTGCAAAGCATGTATCTGGTCTAAGTCAAAGCTAGCCAGGATAACTTTTACCAGCACCGCTCCTCTGCGCATCACTGGTTTTTGTGCCATGTGCCACTCTGACCCATTGTGCTGTCTGGATATTAATCTTCAAGAAAACTTCTCCCTCAAAAATTAAAACCGTGCAGCTCCTGTGATTTATAAAAATCCAGTTGAAAGAGAAGCACACTTCAGCAGGTGACTAGGGCAGACCTCCATAAACGTCTTTCAACTACTGGTAGCACTTTTGCGTGTGCTTGCGTGCCTGGTCTTGGCTCTTGCCCAAGTCTTGCACCGTAATACAACGAATTATATTTACTTTTTGTTCTTCAAGTCTGCCTACTAAGCAATCTCTTTATTTTAAGTCCTTTCTGCACCTTGCAAATCATTTAGTGCAAGAGTAAGGATTTCCCATGCTATTTGCCCGCAATGTCTTCCTCGTTATTTTCCCATAACACTTCTAAGAAGAGAGGACATTGGCCTGATGTTCAACCGCCAGCAGCGAGGACCTGTGTGGTGCATTTCAGCTACTTCTGGCCTGTCTGGTTGGTGTTAAAATTCCTGCTGGCATATCTCTCCAGGTCATGTGCAGCCTTCCCAGTGCAGAACAGCGCAGTCCACAGAGAAAGAACCTTTAGGAAACTTAAAGCGCCTCTACTAAAGATACTGTCCATCAAAGAGATTTATCAGCTCAAGGTTTCTTCCACCCCTGTCTGATTGCTGTCAAAGTGTAATTTTAAGGTCCTATATGTGGAAGTTTAAAAAAAAAATCCACCATGCCCAATAAAGCGAATACTCACTGCTCGGAGCCTCTGCTTTTCAATAAAACGTGCTCAGATTTCCCAGACTGCGCACAAGCTGTTGCTGGATGCACAATAGCTCAAGGCAGAACTCCCAGCTCTGCTGCGGGAACACTGATCCCTCGTTGCTATCAATGCTTTAGGGTTATCTTGAATAGGCAAGTCCTAGCGTAAAATGAACCCTTTCTCTGTTTGATGGATGGCTCTACTGAGTCTCTATGCATGCTGTGGAACCGAGTCCCGAGGCACTGAGAGTTGACTGAAGTGATCCCATATGTAACATGTGGAGGGAAAAATGTGTAGTCTCACATTCAGCAAAGTGGATATGAGGAGATGATAAAGAAATTTATCCAGTGCAGCTATTCTGCTAACAAATAAAGAAGTGCATACATGACAAGAAATATTCTGAAGCAAAACTATATTTCATTTCCTTTTATAAAAATGCATTTAATATCCTTATAGTCCTTGATACTAAGGTGGGCAGGCACAACAATTCACTTGAAAATTAGGAAAATCGGTCACTCTCTTCCTTTTAAATTCCTTGGATAATACCAGTATAAATCTTTACATTTTACTATTCCCAAGTTGTATTTTAGGTGTATCCCCCAGAGGTGGTTCTGTAGTGCTTTGAATCTGCATAGTGATGTGATACCCTTCAGAATAGTCAACACCAGTGATCAGGGCAGAAATGAGTCAGAAAATGTAAATGTAGCGAGAAATTAAAAGTAGTCCATGGAGTCATATGGCCTGGTCTTGCATTCCTGCACGAACAGCTCACCTTAGCATTTGCTTCTGGCTAAACTCCCGTAAATAAACTCTTTATAATAATGGGTTTGTACAAAGAGTCAGGAATTATATCTTGTAATACAGGAGATTTGAAGATCTCCCATTAGCAGCAGAAGGAAACCCAATCATGGGAGACTGACTGCAAGATCTGACTTGCCCAGAACTGCAAGCTGGTTAAAGCTTATTGGCAGAGAGTATTAAATCCCCGCGCGACACTCACTTCCCCAATGGAATAACCCAGAATACCTGTCTCAGCCTGTCAGTGTAAGGCATTGACCTTTTGCATTGTACTCCAGCTCGCAGGCTGCTGGCACAGGGGGCTTCCTCCAGCTAATAGCTTACAAATCTTTGGGCACTGATGTCAGCAAGAGCATGCTGCAGAGAAATGCCAAGCCATATCGGAAATGGTTTGGGGGCATGGCAGGGAAATGAAGTTCTCGCCATACAGAGCTGCGAGGGAGCGGGCAGGCGGAGGTGTGTTTGTGGAAACAAGTGCTGATGAAGTTGAATTGAATTGCTTCTCAAAAGCAAGTCACTGCGGTGTCTCCAATCAATTTCTGCTTTATTACATGCCACACATTTTAATCAGAATCAATAATCTTCATGATAAACAATTAAACAATTATTCCTCACTCTATAGAGTTTCTCTATTGAAATCGATGGAGTGCGGAGACACAGTGACGGGAAAGGAGATCTATATTGAAACAGTTGGGGACTGGCATACTTACACCTGCATTACCATTCCCTGCCTCGTCTAAAAGGTTTACGGTTAATTACTCTGGAGAGATCTCCTTCAGCATTGGCATTGCCTGGTTTGACTTTGCAGGTTCAAGGTTAGTGGGTACGAAGGGAAGAATTGAGGAGGTCTGGAAGTGAACTGCAGCTCTGCGCTATCTCCAAGTTGGGGTTTGGAAGCAGCAGCAGGAGCTGCTAATGGTTCACAGTTCCTCACCAGAGCAAGCTGGTGCAGGAATTCAGTATCAGCTGCAAGTCGTGCGCTTGGCTCTGCCATGCACCAGCCTGGTCCAGCTTCATCCCTTCCTCTTTGTCATGCCTCGACTGGGGAGCAGCTGGGGGAGGAGAATGATGCATAGCACAGAGAGAACATGGTCCCGTGGTGCCAAGTAGTAAGCACAGGTTAAAAGTGAGCTAGTTTACAGGCAAATTCTGTCAAAAGAGCAATTGCAGCTGGAGCGCAGCAGAGTTTCATTGAAGACTTCCTTGGTCTGCTTGGCTGCTGGTCCTAGTGATTCTTCTTCCTTAACCTGCCAGGCTAAGACTTCCTCTCCCCCCAGATTTTAGGTCAGTTGCTAGGAAAGCATCTATTCAATAGTGACCTTTTATGCATGGAGATAAGAATAAAGTTTTGCCTCTCTTCTTGGCAGTAGGAGGTTAAGGAATGGGATGGCTTGTATACTTCATGGGGCAAATCCAAAAGCTCAATCTCCTGTGGCATTACCACTATGAAAACCCAATCAGGCTGTTGCATTTTACCTTTCCTCTCAAAGCAGTACCAAACTATGGTTTAATTTCAGAACGACCAGCACCTCCCAGACAGCTGGTGGCCCCCCAGAGTGACGTGTCGTCACGGAGTCTGCTGTTGAAGTGGGTCCCTGGAAGCGATGGATCTTCACCGATACGATATTTTACTGTACAAGTGCGAGAGTTGCCGAATGGAGACTGGCAAACCTACTCCTCTTCCATCAGCCACGAGGCAACATCCAGCATTATTGAAAGGTACCATGAGATACTGGACTAGCATAGAAATTCCCCCACTTAGCACTTCTAACAGTTAGGAAGCCCAAGCAAGCCTCACTCAGCTTCACAGACCTTTTGGGGAAGAGAGGTTAAGTGAGGTCACTGCTCCCATTTTAGAGGTGGTGTTATGAACAGCAGTTGAGAGAGTTGCTGAAGGTCATGCAATAAATCTAATTAAAGTTGGATTGCAATGCGTCTTTCTGAAGCCCTTCCTGAAAGCTCAGCATGGTAGATAGCGCTACGCGGGCTAAACCATGTGTAGCTACACAACGTTCTGTAAAATACAACTACTTAAAAACTCTTTCTTTCAGTAGTGACTGATGTTAAAATCCAACTCTCAATGCTGCATTGCAATTATCTCTCTATAAGGTTTTCCAGATGAAATGGGAACCATTTTTATCTGTATTTTCCATTCTGAAGTTTATAGATAGCATCAGAATGTTTCAACTTTGTTATTCAGGCTTCATTATATCCTCAGCGATGCTGTTGTAATTAAAGTCCTTGTAACATCTGTGAAAGCAATTGAATGTCTGTGAGAAGGTACTTGTTTTGCTGTCCATTTCCTCTATTGACCAGCTAGTACAAATCAGATGATTTCTACAAGGCCATGACCTTTTGGACTATCAAGTATTCAAAGCATTTGGATACAGATTTTTCAGGTCTGTTGTAAAAACGTCAGTGGCTATGGTATATGGCAGCTCCCTGGGCATGTGCCAGAAGATAGAGATCTGTTGCTATCCTTTTGTCTAACTGTGCAGAAAAAAGAAAACTTGGCAGTTGTAGGTACAAATATAGACCTGATTCATTGACCTTGGAGATGTTATACCCACTCTGAATTATACCCAGTATCTTTCCAGTCAAAACCTGTAAAATCAAGGAAACCAACTATGTCATTTAAACTTGACATTGGCATTACTGAAAACAAAAGAACAAGAAAGATGTTTCCAATTATTCAAGTTGTTGAAAGTAAGCAACAGTGTCCTAATAGGGTGGAACTACTGAGAAGATTTCTTCTCCCCTTGCTGAAAACATTTTCCTGTGAAAGTCTGGAAGAGTCGTGCAGGCGTGATGCGAGAGTGCTGCCCATCAGAAGGCATTATCCCTTGATGTTTAATCATTCCTTACAAGTAACTTTACTTGGGTTTGTAGTCAGTGCTACAGCTGCCAGCTGATGGCTAGACACTACCGATTAATTAGCTAAATTCCCCGTAACTTATGGCTCTGCATTTGTAGCCTCTGCATGACTCGAAAGGCAGCCTCCCCCACACCTTCCCCTGCCAAGCCAAGACAGGAGAATCTCTGCGAAGGTTATGTCAGCTGGAAATCACTCTTTGCATATCTTAAACCACTGCGTAGGTTGAAGAGCTGCAGGGAGCCTATTGTTACTGTCTTTATCAAATAATCCAGGTAATAGCATTAATTTGTCATTCAGTAGGAACAAACCACGCGGATCAAACGGCGTGGTCTGGAGGACTGGGCAGAAGGCTGGTGATCTGAAGTCCAGTGCCTGCTGCGCGCTGGCTGACCCTGGGCATGCTGCCTGCCTTCCCTCTACCCGTCCTCCCCGCCTGGGCACGGAGGGTGACCTGACCCACCGATCTGTCTGGAGGCTGTCTCAGGCAAAGCTGCTTGAAAGCCAGGCTTGGGGTAGCCATGCAAAACTCGAATAACAGCACGTCTTGTCCTTTCCAACAAGCCCCAGTCGTAGGCTGCTCCGTGAACTGCAACTTCATGGCTGTTTTCTGGAGCCCGATTCAGCCATGAATCCATGTGTGTTTTCAGGAACTCAGGCCAGTGGAAATCCGAGGAGATGCTGATGGCAGCATGGGGGTGAACACCCCCATGTCTGGAGGAAGCTGGGGGAGGCTGCAAAGAAAAGGCGATGCGGAGAGGAGGCCAACTACTCAATGGCTTTGGTTGCCAATGGGTAGATTCTCTGCAGAGCCTTGTTCAGAGGCAAGTTGTGATGAGGTGGGGAGATTTCATCCCTCAGTCTTGTTTTTTGCGTTCCACAGCTTGACCCCCTTCACCTCTTATAAACTGCGAGTGAAAGCAACCAACGATATCGGAGACAGCGACTTCAGCGCAGAGACCGAGGCGGTCACAACTCTGCAGGATGGTAAGCGAGGAGGAGAGGCACTCTGGGGGTATCACCGTGGGGTGGGCACTCCCCTGTGCTGCTGGGCTCGTTGGACCTGCTGCAATGCTGTGGAGGGAAAATTCAGCAGCCAATGCAGTTTTGTTCATAGGAGATTGATACAGGTAGAAATGATATGTGGCTGAATTAATAGCAGGCAGCCATAAGTGTCCTGCTGTGCCCTCTGATAATGAATCATACTTTCAGGAGTCTCAAAATGGAGTTAAATGCTGTTTGATTGGCTTCCAAACTCTGCACTAACCATTATCTTTGCAGAAATTGAATAATTTACAAGAGATCATTAAAAATAAATGTAGAACCATGCATACATTTGAAGAAGTTTCTTCAATTGTTTTCACTCACAATCCTCATCAGTCTGCAACATGGCAAAATTGCTGAGGTAGAAGTAAGAAAGAGTATGAAGCTCCTGGAAACAGGAAGGTTTAATCCTGCATATCAGGGCTAATAAACTGCGAATGACATTGACAGGGCTTTTATTTTTAGCCTTAGAGATCAGCTTCTAATTCCTTGATTGTATAAAGTCAATGCCTGAATGCAGAAGTAGCTCTGATGTCTTGAATGGAGAAAGGAACTCTGCAAAGTGTGCAAAAGCATTGGTATTTACCCTTAGCCTGGGAAATGGGGTAATATTGAGATATATATATGGTGCGAGGAAATGGGCAGTATTTAATACAGTGCAAGGAATGCCTAGTTAAATATGACAATGGGATATAAAAACAGGGAACAATTTTTCCAAGGAACGTTGAAAGAATGTGACCTTGAAATCAGAACACCAGAGGACAGAGCTCAGGAGTATCCCAAGTTGAACAAGAACCCGTGCAATGCTCGAGCAATGAGCCCAACAGCCTGTTAAAGACACCCTGACTCCCCACCTTCCTGCTCAGCAGCCGCTGTAGTGGCGCAGGCTGTAACCAGTACTAATCAGACAGCACCGACTCACTGTTTCGAAATTTAAAATTTTATTTTCAGTTCTCTCTGAATTTAGCTACAGTGAATCCAGAGCTGTGCTTGGCCTCCTCACAATGCAACGGGGAAAGACTGTGAAAGCTTCTCACCTGCGTAACAAACCGAACATTTATTCTGCTGAGCAAACCTGCTGCTGCCACTGGAGCATTGCACTGCGGAGGGCTGTCAGCTCCTGATAAGCCTTCCCTTCTTCGTATTTAAGCTGCTGTAGTGTGGGGGGGTGTATGTGCTATAGGCCGTGGGGATAGGGATAGGTTAACCCATGGTAAATCGAGCTGTCCTAACTAAAATAATCTGTGACAGTGTGACAGACTCCTAAGAACAAGGTGGGCTTGCCCCAGCTGTGGCAAAAATATCGTGGAAGATTTGGGAGCAGTTTGCTCCCACTTTCAAGCACGCAGAGAGCTGGTTTAACTTCCTTTCAAACGTGTATCCAGTTTGTGAGCGGCTGGCAAGCTGCAGCTTCTTCCAGATTTACACCCTCAGCATTTCTCTTATTCCTGCTCAAGTTGCCAAGGTTTGAGGTAGAGCGAGGGATGTCCAAGAACTGTCTGCCTTCTGCCTGGATTGCAGTGTTCGCATCCACCGCATTGCTTTTGAGACCCACCCTGTAGTAGCCGGGATAGAAGATTTTCTTCAGCAGTGAAGAAAGAGAATTTGATGAACAGAAGTTGAGCGTTTTTCACCTTGTTGTTATAACTGCTTTGGTTACCTGTTTTTTCCTTGTTTAGTTCCAAGTGAGCCACCCAGTTCTGTGTTAGTAACTCCCCACACGACTTCGTCTGTGCTTGTGCAGTGGCAGGTAGGTAAAATGAAAAATTTTGATGTTTCTGGAACAATGTTTTTGTTGCTTTGTCTTGTTGACCCTAATGATACATTGCAAGGGACGTTTTCCTGAGCTGGAAGTACTGTAGTAAAGTTGAAGGACTGCAGTTACTCCCTTATTTTCCTGATCTTGGCATCTATTTTAGTGATGGATGGAAATTGCTGGCAGTTGCTTTGACTTTGTGCCCCACGAGGGAAAGCTTGGGAGGTAAAGGAGTTTCTGTAGCAGTGCCCAAGATCATTACTTGGACAGATTCTCCTGTCCTTTCATGGATATCAACAGATACGTATCTTTACATTGAGACCGTTCAACAGAGCGCGGCACTGGTAAAGATCAGGTAATCAAAAGCTGGCTTTCGTTCACGTCGCGTACTGCCTCATTCAGCTGCTGAAATCATCGGCAGCGTGGGCCGTGCCTGGGATCTTGCTCACAGCTTTGAGAAGCTCCACATGCCCTTTCGGCTCTTTGAGGGCTAAAAATTGAGATTTCTTCAGAGAAAAGGAAGGAAGTTTGAGCTCGCATCGTATCACTGAGTTGGATGTGAAAGTATTCGTGCCAAGTCTGCGTTTTATATAAGCATTTCCTCTGCCTTCCTTTATCTTTCAATACTGGCCTCCTGGGAGATGCCGGAACATTTTGTGACCCAGTGCCTGAGGCTTCTTTTTGCCGAGTGAGCATGAATAGAGGGAACCCAGTGGGGTACTGCACGTTATCCGTAACCTATCCTGGCAAGCCTCTGCCCGCCCTGCTCCTGAGACAGTGTCCCACACATATAATAAGGAGAACTTTGGACAGATTGCATTATAGTGAAAAATGTACATACGCGTTTACAGTACAGATGGGGCTCCTTGCATTTTTTGGAAAAAAATATATGTATGAGGGTCTGTTTATTGCTGTGCAGCAGCACTTCGGAAATATGCCTGGCTGTGCTGCTGCCTTGCTGGCTCAAGTTCACGCGGCATAATGCTGAGCAACAGCATTGCTTATAGCGTGTTGAACAAATAGAAGACAAGTTGAACAGTTTTACCGAAAGAATCATGGAGAGATGTAAACCTACCGCCCCACCGACAAATCAAGCCCACAGTGAAGAAAACAAGGTGTGCAAAGAGAGGACAAAGAGGATGTGAGCCATGATGTACCGTAGGAATAAACATTTCCCCAATTGACTGATTATTGGTGTGTAGTTAATGGAAATAGGTGGTTGTTTAGGTAATTGGATGCTTTTTATTTCATGAAAATGAAATGGGCTTGTTGTGCCAGAGCCATCTCAAGGGATTTGTGGGCGATTATATGTCATTACTACATGTATATTAATAGGTCGTGGTAATTCAGCCGTACTATATTTTTCAAATAAACAAAAATCTTCAAGTCCCCCAATAGCCTCCAATTAAGAGGAAGTTTCACAGCAGTGTCTAAGAAATAATATAAACTGAAAACAGCAGTCAGGCTAAATGGGAGAGTAGATTTCCAAGGAAAGCTGAATTTTTAACTTTGAGCTGTGTTAATAATTCAAAAAACAAACTCTAGATGCACTATCTGTGCTTTCAGCTGCTTGGTCCAATCAGTCCATTATTTTTAAATTTAAAGTAGGAAGAAAAGAAGTAATTTCCATTGAGGTCTCTTGTATCAATAATGCAAGGTTATTTCAGATGTTCTGGAGGATGTTGCAGTGAACATCAGGATCATGCACTGTTCTGCTGCTACCTCGGAGATAACAATTATTCAAACTGTCATTTTGGTCTTTGTTTTTTTTAAACAGCACAAAAATGTTTCTTGTACTTCTGTACAACATTACAGGCTGCCACTCATAATCATTTTACCTGTTTCACCAGATCCCTCAGGCCTTCCTACAAAATCCTAAATAATCCATTAGATCAAAAGCAGAATTTTGTCCATGAAAGACAGATAGGAAGGGGAAGACCTGACCTTTTAGCAGAGTACCCTTTTCAGGAAAGAATCATCATTTCCTCGGCAAGGAGAAAGACAGTTTTCAAGCCATTTATTTTCTGAGTTTTCCTGTCCTAAATTTAAAGCAAGGAAAAAACAGAGAATCACATGAAAGCATAAGAAAACAATGCTTGTTGTCAGCAAATCCATGTTGTACTGCAGTGAGGAATTATGCTTTATCCCTTAGGCAGCTATATGGCAGAGCAGGGAGTAACAGTCTACTCGGCTTCAGTAGTGTTTTCCATTTAAGATTCAGTAGGATATTCCACCTTAACATTTTTAATTTAAAAAAAAAAAGATTAGTAGTTAAAATAGGAAAAGCCATTGAATCTTCCCAAGAGCACCTTCCTTCTAGATAATAATTAACCGAAAGACAAATCCATGTAATGTTGACGGTATTTTTTCGTTGTATGAAGTTTGTTTCCATGCTGGACAGGCTTTGTGGTCTTGCAGCCGCTCTCCTCCTTCGTGGTGATGCACTGCAGACGTGTCTCAGTGGGACAGTGCCTCCCTTTACCCTCCCTGCGCAGAAGGCAGTGCTCCCGCTTTGCGTTGTGACTGCTCCCTGCCGGGACAGAGGGACCAAGGACACTGCCGGGCTGCAGACCCCTGCTCTGCCAGGGCACCAGCAGAGCTAAAGCAATTGCATTATAATATAGAAATCAAAAGAGGGAAGTCAGAAGATTGAAAAAGGAAAAAAAAAGATAGTGATAGATGTGGTAGTAGTTGCCAGTAAACCATATCTTGTCGTCTACCTTGTGGGGGAGAAGGCTTCAGCTGGTCCGTGAGCGGTCGTGTCATCAGGCAGCCCTGGAGAAGGCTGTTGCTTTTCTCGGTCTGTTTGCTTGGTCCCTTGAACAAGGGGCTCAGGCTGAGACTAGGAGAGGCTGTTGTGTGAGAAGTTGATTTATTTGCCTTGTAAAATGGAGCCTGAGAGGGAATATGATTGCCCTTTTTAAAATACATCACGGGAGTAAACACCCCATAGGGAGAAGAACAATTTAGCCCAAAAAGCAATGTTAGCACAGGAACAAATGGTTATAAACTAGCTATGAATTATTTAGATTGGAAGTTAAATGAAGGTTTCTGACCGCCCAGGTAGTGAGGTTTGGAACAGCTTTCCAGTAGGAATACCGGGAAGCAGAAAAATCACCTTGTTTTCTGGTGGAGCTTGCTGTTTGTGAAAAGACCTTGAAGCAGTTGTGTTCTGCAGTTGTGAAGGCCTGCTCCTGGTGATTCTCAAGGTCCATCACAGTCTTTTGTTCCTAGATAATTCTGTAATGAAAATGCTGAATAATAGTAGCAGGTGGTCAGAGCTGCTCCAAAGAGTGGAGCACAATAATGAGCATGAAACGTAACGATGAATGAGATTCTCCAACCATGCAGAGGAAGTACAGCAAGGTCTTGGGACTATTTGGATTGCTTTCAGCAGACTCTGGGCAGGAGAGCTGCAAAAGAAGCAAGCTTCTTGCAGGAGCAGTTTCTGCTCGTTTTCCTGGTGCTATGTAGCTTTCTTATACTCTAGTTCATGTAATTTTATTTTTTTGGCTTCCATAAGCTGCAATCTTTCTACTTAATTCCTTCAGCGCTCATCCAAAGCAAAGTCCTTTGCATAGCGACAGGACAGCCCTCCCTCTCCTCTTGCCATCATAATGAAGTAATGGAAAATTCTTGTCATCGCTGGAAGCAGAATGTTAGGTTATTACCAAATATCTTCCTCCTTTCCTGTAAAAATATTCTTACTTTCTTCATTAAAATTACATGTGGTATTACCTTCTATTGTGACAGCGCTTCACACCAGCGGTTAATTTTTCCACAATGGACAGAAGGTTTTCCTTAGTAATTTTCTCAAGGCTGCTAGGGATCTTTCTGGATTAAAGGCGAGATCATCATTAAAATCCTTTTCATTTATACTTTCAGCCCCTTCAATTTCAGTACAAGAATGTTAGAAGATAAATGGCTCAAGGCATCTTTTCTTCTGTGGAGTTCTTAGCCTGGGCTAGACTGATGAAAATAATTTTTTTTCCCAAACACGAAGAATCCCTTTGCTTGTCTTTATTTAAGCAAGCCATTCAGAGAAAAATGTCCTTTTCAGTGTGCTGGCTGTATATCTGCGTCAGAAGGAAGATGTGAGGGCCTGCTGGAGAACCCTTGCTGAGGGCACTGCATTTCTGAGCGTCTTCCAGCACGTTGCAGAGCAAACAAACCTCGTATCAAAGTCAGCCCAGTGGCCGTACGAACCATACTGCTCAAAGCTCTGACCAAGAGACCTGGGTTTCCCTGGGGGACTGGACCTATGCCACACACCGGAGTCCGTCATACCGTGACTCCTCTCTAAATGGTGCTCTGAGGCTGTTAGACCTATTTTCATCTTCCTGATTTAAGCCTGAATACACCAATGCTTTGGTATTGTCTCATCAGTCTTTCAATAAAATAATACCAAACAAAGAATGCTCTAGGAACAGTCCCCAAGGAAAATAGCGACTAAAGAAGTTCTGTCTTCAACAAAATAATGTATTTTTCATCTGGGAAGCAATAAAATACTGGTTTGCTATTCCACTGTTGGTGGCCAGCAACATGCATTTTCTGTATCACAAGTTTCTCCAGACCAAGAAGGAAAGGAGCTTAGCTCTTCATGTTGTGCATCAGGTGCCAGTTTTTTACGTACAGAACCTTTTGTAGTTGCCACAGCTGAGTGAAATCATCAAAGTTGCCTTTGTGTTTTCCAAATTGTACAACCTTTGACTGTGTACATGTTTTAATGGCTGTATCCACCAGCGAGGGGAGTGTCCCTTTGCACAGGACCAGTGTCAGCCCCTGCCCGTTGCGATGGATTTTGTTGCAATGCCCATTTTAACAAGACTGTTCTTAATGTGAATGTTTTTCAGCCACCCAAAGTTGAGAGTCTAAATGGCTTGCTGTTGGGATACCGGATCTACTATCGGGAGCTGGATTACGACACTGGATCTGGAACTGAATCCAAAACCATCCAGAACCCTTCAGCTTTAAGAGCAGAGCTCACACGTAAGCCTGTGGTTTGGACCCTGTAATATCCCAGAATGGTGACCCGTCGTTATACCAGACACTCTATGCCCTCTTGCCCTGTGGAAATAACACACAATTGTGTCTAAGAGTTCGGGGGATAATTTAACTTTTACACAGTCAGGGTGAAGGTGCTTACAAATGCTAATAACTCTGATCAGCATCGCTTGTAATGGTGCACTCTAATCTATGCCAGCATATTTGAATGGATACTCTGTCCCCCATGGATCTCTGATTTCCTGCTTTCTGTTCCCTCCCTTTCGCAATTACCCTGGTATACTTTGTTCTGCCATCAGACAAAAAAGAGAGGGACTTATTTTTCCTCAGCTGGGAACTTTGTTCTTTCTTGCTATTTTTTAATAGTTTTTATAATTGACATCTCATTTTTCTTTTTACAGTATAAGAAAACAGCTGAGGAGAAATTTTAAAGAGAATTTTTACAATTTCAAAGTGCTTGTTCCTATTTTGGAAGAAAACAGCAAAAATGAGCAAGAATTTTAAGGTGCATGCTTGCCATGTTAGTCACTGGGGTGCTTGGCTCACATGAGAAGAAGGTGGAGAGGGAGAAGAAGAACAGAAAAATTAAAAGGATTTTTAGACAAAGGCTAGAAAGGAAATCAGAGGGAAGAATAGGCAGAATAAGATGATGGGAAGCAAAGATGTGAGCACTCAGTAGCATGAGAGGTATGGTCCAGCAATGAGGCGTGCTCACGGAGGGACCGGCTTTTGACCTGTTTGATGTCAGTGGACTATTCAGACTAACAGAATACCCACTCTAAGAGCAGCAGAATAGAGTGGAGTGAGACTATTTTAATATCTTACATAATTTTCTATGTCTTCCTGCACCCATAAAAGTGTTTTCTACACAAGCAAGAAGTATTTTGGTGGGGCTGTGGAGAAAGTGGGTGCTTTAAGTATAATGTAATTATGTAATGTGTAATAAATGTAATAAATATAATGTAATCGCTTATATGGTCAGTGCTGAGTGAGACTTCTCAGACTGCACTGAGTTTTAACCAGGACAGAGTAGAGATATAAAGCTCCTATAGGTGTAGGTATGCATAAGCGTTTTATTTCCCAGAGAAAAGCTGAATGACTAGCTCTATTATCATGAAATAATGACTTTGGATGCTCTCGAGCCTCACAAGCCAGGGAGACTCTAAAACCTACCAGTTTCCTCTCTTCCCTCTTCTCGGCTGGTCCTGCAGCTATGTTCCTAATAGCTGTAGAGTAGAGAAAAACATGCTGAACCTCTCCAGGGAGTCAAGGGAGAGAGAAAGGGGTGGAGACAAGTATATTTTAAGAGAAATTTCCCTCTTTCTTGTCATAATATGACAATTCTCACCTTAGTACACCTCTGCTCCTCACTGACCTGTGGTTTCGCGCTGTGTGTATTATTACAATTTGCTCGCAGCGGGAATATTGAATTCTGTAAGTGAAACTGTGAGAAATCTAACACACATTTAAAGAAACAGACCCTGTCCTGTTGTCAGTGCTCGCTCTTTGTGGCCCGTGTTCCAGGTCTTTATCCTGCAGCTCTTCAGGTTTTGAATTTTGCGGGTTGCGAAATAAGGATGTAATACAGTGTTGAGAGTTTCCCCCTAGAAATTGTTTCGTTTTTACCCATTTCTTCTATTTAATCTAAGAGTCAGAACATTTCTGTGTTGTATATTTATGACATCCTCTGTTTGAGGAGGAAACGAAGCAGCCCCGTGTGAGTGAGATGCTTTTGATGTGTTACGAGAGTGTGATGTGGTTTTATTGTGCTTCAAGGTATAGTCCTAAAGCTCAAACTGCATATGTGTGTGCTGCATCATTTGCCTCTGTCTCTGCTGTACATCATTTGCAATAACTATTTCCTCGCACTGTAACAAGCTTTCTGCTTTGCTTACCCTGAATAGCCCAAAGCAGCTTCAAGACAGTGAACAGCAGCTCTACATTAACGACGTATGAATTAACACGTAAGTGCACATTGCCTTTAGATGAGACTCTTTGTAATGGTTCAGAATACACTGTAGGCAAACTCCTATGGTTCTCCTCAGTGGATCTAGCAGAAATCAACACAGATTAATGATTCTGCTTTCTTGAGTTGCCTTTTCTTTAAGTCTTTGCTTTCTCTACATCAAGAGACATTGATGATGCAAGTAGGTAGCTGTTGTAAAAATGTGGCTGCTGGGAAGGTAAAACATTATTGACTATAAAAACCCAGTGTTGCTGATGCTAAATGAATTTTGATTCGCTTGCTGCCTATTTTGCAGTCCATCTGAGTTTAGTTGTTATCCCATCATTAGTCCTGGGAGTCAAGCATCGAGATGCTCAGGCATTCCATGGAGTAAGAGGCCAGTTTAGAGAGCGCCCAGTGAATTTATGTGCATCTCCAGAGGTGTTTTCAATTGGAAATGAATAAAATAGCATTCGACAGAGTTAAAAGGCAAGTTGCTTTGTGGTGATGATGGTTCACTAGATAGGTTTTGCCCAAGGCTTTTGAGTCACAGATTGTGATGGGCTAAAAAAAAAATGAAGCCCTATCCCCACTGCGACTTGCATGCATGAACTCTCATGTGTTCCATTTTCTTCCACATCCAGTTAACACTAAAATCTCCCTTGTGGCTTTTCATGGCAGCAATTAAAGTTTCCCTGTACAAGCTGCCCAGTACTATATCCTATATATCATACTACTTTGTTTGTTCATGAACTTAGCATCATTATTGCTGATTTGCTTGCTACGTGTTTTGCAGTCCATCTGAGTTTAGTGGTATCACAGCAAAAAGTTAGTGATGTATTGGATGTCATTTACAGTATGCCTGAGACTGGGGAATGATGCTGGACTCAGAGTCATGTATAGGGGCACAGCACTGGTAAATATCTCCATGAAACCTGAAGTTAGGGGAACCTGTGTGATTAGGCTTAATGAATGTTGCCAAACCGATAGCATGCTGTCAGCCATGGAGTTAAGGGTACTGTGCGATTCGTAGATAGCAGAGAAAATTATTGGCAAAAGGAGAAATTTGGAACCCTGGCCATGCACGTCTTAATTCAATGCTCGTTTAAATACAGCAGTTTCTATTATTGGTTGCTTTCTTACTCTAATTTCACTGTTAAATATTTTAGATTATAAAGATTTCTGTTAGGATTGATTCTTTCATCCTAAAAATGCAAAATCTGAAATGAAACTGCTCACGTGCTGCCTTCCTTAATGATGCTGACGTGATTTTACTCCACCCTCATTTGCATCTACTAGTTGCCCTCATGCGGTTGGGTGTTTCTAATTTTTTTCACACTGCTCTCGCTCTCCTACCTCATCTGTCAGAGTAGTTTCTGTATGTCAGCAGAGAAATTGGTTGCCTGGTGGCCCAGTGGATTCCAGACTTCAGAGTCTCTTTTCCCTTTGTGATTGATGTTCAGGCTGTGGTGACTTTGAAGGAGAAAGATTCTCATGGGACGGGACTCCAGGTTCCCGCTGGAGACCTTCTCCTGCACCCTGCTTCGGCAGTGATGTTCTTGAGCAGTGCCGTTGCTAAATGAGTCCCTGGATGAAAGTCCCTAGGATTAGGCAAAGGCTGGAAGCCATGTTCTTTCGCACCGGCAGAGATCCAAAAGGAGCCAGACATTGAACATTCAAAGCAAAGTCCTGCCTTTTTTTGCCATTAAGAATGACCTAGAGTTGTTCCTCTAGCAAGTTACCCATCAAGAATGATTCCTCTTACTGGAGCAACACTGTGAGGAAACACTGGAAAATCTTGCCATTTCATTGCAAAGATCTTTCATAATTATGCAAATCCTGCTGTGATGTGTGAATTAAGGAAGGATGGAAGTAGAAATTGCACTAATTGTACTGTGTAATGCTGTATTTCATGAGAGAGAAGTCTGGTGATAAAGAGGTGATGGAGTCTAAAAAATACCTGTAATACAGTATAAATAATTACATATAATATACTATTTTACTTTTTCAGAGTTGAAGAAATACAAGAGATATGAAGTGCTAATGACAGCGTATAATGTAATTGGTGAGAGCCCTACCAGCACACCAGTGGAAGTGTTTGTGGGTGAAGCAGGTAGGTGGAAGGAAAATCAGTTGATTTGTTTTTATTTTTTAACAGTACTGACATATTTTAATATTCACCAGATAATATTTAATATTTGTCCAGGAAAGGAATTACTTGAAAAATTCTGTGGTCCTGGTCACTAAGAGGTTTTTGGAGTGTCCTCTCCTGGGATAGGTTGCACGGACGATTTCTCGCCATTTGAAAGCCACTTGGTCTACACGAGGAAGGGAGAAAGGGCATTTGAAAGAAAGAAGAGAAAATATTTTCTGGAGTTGCAGGAGGATGTCTGTTCATACCAAACTAGCTTGAGGGAAAAATTGACTCAAGTTAAAGAAGTGTGCGAAGTGGAACACAGGAAAGCCACGAGGGAAAATAAGCAAAACAAGGGAGACTTGGAAGGCTGGTTCTTTTCTTTTGTAGCTCTCTGTGTAGAGACATGGCCTGTGCACCACATCTTGCTGTATTTTTATGCTCTTGAAGTCAAGAAGCCATTGTGTCCAGTTTAACGCTAGCTTTGGAGGCACAGGTGATGATTACTCTCAGGAACATTGCAGACTGTGTACCTGCGTCCCGGCCCTACAGAAGCCGAGGGTCAGTGGCACTATTCATGCCTTTACTTATTATGGGTCTAGAGCATGAAGCCGGCTGTATTTGTGAAATGTAACTTGCTGATCATTTTAAAATCCCTCCGCTGGAAGGCCAGAGGCGGGTATCAGGACGAGACAGTGAATGAGACACTTCTTTGAATGCCTTGTGAAACAAGGTGGTTTTGCAGAGCCCGGATAACCCCCAGCTGAGTCCGTTCTTCCCAGCAGCTCTGGCTGAGAGGCGCAGGACTGGAATAGCTGATGTCTTGCTCCCAGCCACGACGGCAGTGCCATATTTCTGGTGACCCCAGCTGGAGAGGCTGGCGCCGAAATAGTTGTTAGTTATGGTATCAATTTCTGCAGCAGCTTCTTTTGAAGCTTAGAAGAAGAAAAAGCGGCACACACCCTCCTGTTGTTCAGCCTGTCGCCGCGAACAAATCTGATTACGCTTTTGTTCTTCTGTCTCAAGGCTAGGAGGTAGAAACTATCAAACCCAGCACTAATTCATTTTATTATTATTCATTAAATATTCTATTGCTCAAAACTAAGCAAAGCGGCACATTTTTTTAAACTCTGCTGCACATTTTTTCAAACTCTGCTTAACCTTTTCATTTCAAATATGGTGTAACATTCACTGTCTTTCTCGGAAAACATCTTAAATTAATCAGAGCAGCATGGTTCTGGAGAGACAGCTGGTAATATTTACATTTTTCTCTAGTTTGCTGCTGCTCCAACTTACTTCTGCAACTGCAGCAAAGAAAGTCCCAAGTGGAGCCAACTGTATCTGGCTTCAAAATATGTTTTTGTTTCAGAGCTAAATATCTCACTGCTGCAAATGGAGCCAGCACATGCATTTATACACATGTACACGGCACAGAAAATCAGCTGGGGAAAACAAGGAAATGCTGTTTTATCGTGTCTTTTAATCCCGTGGTTGAGGTCTTTCCCATTGTGACTCAGACAGGGAACAGGGCAATGGAAGGAGCCAAACTCGGGAGGAAACAGAGATACCAAGGAGACCTTCTTTCACAGGCAGGGCTGGGGTATCCGAAGTTGTAGCATGACTCAGATGGTTTTTTGGAGATACTGGATTTACCTCTGGGTAGGGACAATCCAGGTTTCACGCGGCAGAAATGATGAATGTAGGATCTTCCTGCCGATTTTCACTCTTGTTGTGTGAAGTTATTACGCTTTGTCATATAACTGCCTTTTCCACCTCCAGAACTGGCTGTGATTTATACTGTGAGCAAAGTGATTGGAGCTGGTATTGCAATTTAAGTTTTAAATTGATTTGTGACACCTTTGAGTTAAAGTGTGCTGTGGAAATACAAGTTTTTGTTGTTATTGTTTGCTTGATGTTCTTACCCGTGGTAAAGGCAGTTAAGCAGCAAGCTGGAAAAAAATGGGTCTGCTTAGCTTCAGCAAAGGGGCATCCGTGTTAAAAACAGAGAAATCCTTCCCAGTAAACAACCAGTGCTGACAACACAGGCACAGCGCTGAACACAAAATGACTGAAGGGGACCAGTCCCTGGCCTGAAGGCCCCAGATAACTTACGTCTCAGTGCGGTTAAACGGTGCTTCGTCCTGCCGTGGGGGTTGCAGTAATTCCGGTAGGTGTGAGAACATTCCTCTCTCGGTTATAAAAAGGAATATACAGCACATGCCTTCGGGGAAATGTGCTGGGTTTAAGCCAGCTCAGAATGTGCGGTTCTGGTGGGTGTTTCATACAGCACGGGGCACCTGGAAATAACACTGACGGCTGGTGTGCTGTTCAGCTTCTGTGTCTGGTGCGGCCAGATGAGTGTCCGTAATTCCTTCCTTCCCTCTTGCACTCTTCCCTGTTAGATGTGAAGATTTTCCTATCTTCATATCTGGCTTTTTCCAATAAAAGCAGCAGTAGGCAATGGAGCCCCTTCACAAACTTGAAAAAACCAGCCGTTACAACCAGCCTTCTGGCAGTTTTGCCAATCAAGCGAGTAAAAAGAACCTGAATGGGGAGTTTCTCTCGAGCGCCGTTGGGCTGTACCGCAGCCGACAGCCTCCTCGGGCAGCTCGAGCGCTCGGGTCTTGCCTGCCCCTGCCTGATGGGCAGGGGAGGTTTGGGGAGATAACAACCTGCTGGTAGGCAACGGGCCGGACAGGGGTAACAGATCTCTGTGCCCTGACTTGCCTGGTGAGGAAGGGAGCTGGATGCAAGTGTTTCAGGGTTTTTGGGTTGTTGGTTTTGCTACAGGTGGCATAAAACCTTTTTCTTGTTATAGTAGCCTGGGAGATCAAAGCCCCGGCAAAGGCTCTGTTTTCAGTTCTGCCTGGATGTTTGCAAAACTCGCTGGTGTGGAGAGCGATGCTTCCCCGTGCCGGGAGAGCGGGCTGGGAGTGCTTGCGCTCAGCGCAGCTGGGAAGGGTGCTCTGCCTGCTCAGTCTGAGCAGAGCCCGCGTCCTTCCCCCACCTGCCTCGAGCGTCTGGATCCTTCTCCTCCACAGACCAGAAGATCCTCGTAAGGTCGCCTTTTTAGAGCTGGCTTCAGCTCTGCCCTGCTCGTTAGACAACCATGTGCATCTCCTGTCAAACGACAGAAGAATTGAAAGCCACTTGCAGAAATTAGGAGGGGAGTCGCAGCCCCGGCGGCAAGCCCCCTTCTCGCCTTGTTAATTCATTTAACGGTTGAGCTGTCAGCGATGCCGACTTTGATTGGGAAGGCAGCAAGTGTTCGACGAGAGGCTGGGAACTGATATTCATCCCAGCCCTAAATGCAGCTGCTACCAGAGGTGCTCTTCTGCTCGACTGAAATTAAGACTCTGTTAGAGCAGCCGCTGTATCAAGAGCATTATTCTACCAGGTCGCTGTCACTATCTGATTGTGTGGTGGGCTCTGGAGTTCAGGAGACTCCACTACCTGCATTTTAATTAAACAGAAATCACAGGTTTGGGGCAGGCGTGCCTCACCTAATTTGGGAAGGTGAATAAAATGGAAGGCGGCAATACAAATCCTGTGCTAACGAGCCTGCAGCCTCCAGTGCTTCTCCTGTATACTGCAAAGCTGTTCTGGATGAAAAATAATGGAATTCATAATTTCTTGCAGCAGCTGCTGCTGGGGAGAGCGCGTGTGTGTGGAGAGGAGGTAGCAGAAGGGGTGAAGCACGCCAAGAGACACTAGCCTTTAAACAGGTTGTAAATCCATTTATGTGAAGAGGAGAGTGATGTGTGTCATTGTCACTGATGGTGACATTGGTGACCTTCAGAATTCACAAGAACTGATGAGGCTGGTTTGTTGTTGTTGTTGTTTTTAATAATGATCGCTGAGAGCTGGTTCTGCAGTGAGAAAGGCAAGGAGTAAGAGCTGGGAGAAAGAGATCCCTTTCTTCAAAGTCCTCCATTGAAATGGCACCTTGGTTGTACTGTCATCGTTCAGAAAAGGTTTCCTGGCCATCTCACTTTCTTCCAGGTGAAGCTGTAGCTTGGGAAGGAACAGGAGTGGCCCAGAGGGAGGACTGCTGCTTACCTCTCTGTTCTCACCATCTTCAAAAACCTGTGTCTACCTCTTGGTGAAAAGCTAGCAGACACCAAAGCAAATTTGCCAGTTATCTACAAGTATTTTCATCTGCCCTCCTGCCTGCGGCTCCACAGGTGGTTCCTGGAGTTCACAAACTTGATTTTGTCCACCCGTAGCTGACACATGGAGGGAAGTGCTGCTCTGCCAGTAACGTCAGGGGAAGCACGCGGAGCTGCCTGGCCATTTCCAGCATTTTACAGGCAAGAAATAGAAACCATCTGGAAAGCTCCAAGACCAAAAATAGTGATTTAGGTTTGGGAAAGAGAAAACAAAAGAGAGAGAAGAAGCCGTGCTAAGGAGAAAGAAGTTCCATAAGGAAGCAAAGACTTGACTTCAGGTACCTGGCTCCCCTCTAGAAACTGCTGCTAGCAAAGAGCTTTTGTCCCTGCTTGCCTGGTTATCCGTGCTCGGGCAATGTCCCTTTGCTAGAGAAGGTTGTCAGAACAAGGCTGCTTTGTCCTTGAATGTTTTCACCTCTTTTTGCAGGCCTCACACTTTCTGTGCGTTCATACAAAGTGCCCTATGTGGTGTCACCTCGCCATTGTAGGTCACTTTCTGGAGAAGGGAGTCCCTCAGCACGACCTTGGGCCCCCCTCTCTCTTATGGCACGGAAGCTCTGTTTCCTTCTCTGCCCCCAATGTAGCCGAGAAGACGCTTTGCAGAGAAGTCCCCTGTGCCTCCTTGTTAACAGCCTAGAAGAGGAATGACAACATTTCAACACATTATAGAGCTGGCAGCTTCAGTCAGTCTGCTGTGGCCCCCTCGGCTGTTCTCTCCTATCTGTCGGGGACACGTGGGCCGTGTCTCCCGGTGCCTGGCTGTGCCTATGCAGATAGGGAGCGCGTCGCTGCTGGCACGGCTGGAAGAGCTGGGTGGGCATTTCCATCCCTGACGCCGCTGGAGGAGGGAAGAGAAGGATTATCGTGGCCATTTCACATTGCGGTAGTTTAAAACCTGTCAGCCTAGGGACAGTATCCTCCCTTCATAAATAAAAGGGGATGGAGGGAAGCTGTTGGAAAGTAGTATAAGAAATAAATTATTGGTTTCACTTGCTCAAACTTTAAACAAAGGGGTTGACCTTGCTTTGCACTTTAAAAGCACCAAGCCTTTGAAATGTTAAGATACTTGCCTTTTAATTGTTGACACTTCTGAACATTAGCAAAAGGCTACTTGTGGGGGATGGCAGGGTGCTTGAAACGTGGATTTTCCTTTTCCCCTCCCTTTTAAATTTAAAGAATCTGCAGAGCTGTTCCAACATCATGCTCAGTTGTTAATGAGCTTTACACAGCCGTCCTGGAAATGCCCTACTCCAGGAGCAACACTGGGTGTTCATCCTGTCCCTGCTGTCTTTCTCCCTAAGGAAGGAGTTCTTCTCTGAGCTTGGAGTTAGAGATCCAAGCCATGTTCTGCAACAGTGCTCTGAAAGAGAGAGTAAAGTCAGAGAAGAGCAAGAAAGGGAAACTGTAGGAAGATGGAGAGGAAAAAAAAGTGCTGAGACATTTCCTGTTTGGACTGGGAAGGAAACCTCTTTTCAGTTTCTCTTGCATTACTGGGAACCATTGTGCTGTATCCCAACAGCATCCTGTTTCTGGGAGTAGGATCAGCCACCTGGTACGGTGGCTGTATTTCTTGGGGGATTTTAAACTCCTCCGTACTCACTCTATACACAGTTTCTACTTCAGGCTTGTCTGCAGCAAGTCCAATTTGGATTTGTTGTTCCCATCAATGCAGCTCCACTGGTGGTAATAGCAGTGTAGATAGCACTCGGCAGCATTATCTAATCCTGCAGGGCTGTGACAGGGTAGTAAAAAATAACAAACTAAAGTGTGCCTACATTAAAGCATTAGTCATTCCCTGTGTGTTACTGGTATTGCTGCAATGCTGGGGAATTATGGATATGAATTTTCTGTATAAGCCTTGGCTCACTGTCCTATTCAAACTGGCTATTTTCTTAACAGTAGTTTTACATTCTTAATCTGTTTACAGATGAGCACGAAGATTTCTTAATTAAACTTCCAAATATGGTAGCTTAGCTCAGTAGCTGCTCTCATAATGGTGAGACATAAAGGAAGTAACCATGCCAGTGTAAGCCTGTGGAAGAAGTGTCCTTAATGTCAACATGTCAAAAAGACATCCCTGCAGCTCTCTGGAGACTGAAATCTAATGTCAAGGCAGAGGGAAGCCAAGTCTAAGTGAGAGTTGTACTGCTGTCAAAGCAAGTTATTCTACCATACAGAAAAAGGAATTTTAAGAGAATGCACTGGAAAGCAGTGTCCAGATTGAGACATAGATTTGATGGGCTTAGTTGACATCTTTAATTCTCCATTGACAATCCAGAAGCTCCCTAAAATGATTTGCAATGTTTTCATGCTGCAAGTAAAAGCTGAATGTGCGCCTCATTAACAGCTCATTAAGTTGTTAATATTGGTCATAAGCAGCCTTTGGTAGAGCACAATGCTTTATACAGTGCGGCAGCTCCTGCTTGGCTCTGGTTTAATTGCCTCTTTTTATCACGTCTCAGTGTAGGAAAGATGTTTCTGCCCAAGCAAAAATATCATCGGGTTTTGATCAACTGAGCTTGCTTATCTCTGCCACTGCTATTGCTGGTGTGGGTGGCACTGGGCTGCAGTGGCCATGCGACGTTTTGCTCAGATGATGAACTTCCATCTCTCAAACCCAACAATTTGATGTCGATTTTCAGTACTGACTGTAGCCTGAGACAGACAGACTCTCCGTGCTCAAATTCATCATCGGGACTCCTGCCTTTGTTCCGCAGTTGGTGCAGGCAGCAGTGGGAGTGGTAGGACAAATTAGCTGTTCTGCTGCAGTGTTATATGGCCTGTGAAGAACCCAGCGCGGGGACATCCCTGCACAGTGCACAGAGGGCGGAGGGATGAGAAGCCTGATCGTGTATGCAAAGCCTTACTGAACTAACAGCAGAGCTACTCCATTAAAAGCAGAGGAATTAACCTTCCTTTCAAAAACACGAGCAATCAGTAGTAAAGTAAAACGGGCCATAAATTGCACTGCTGAAGAAGTGGGGAAGCCCCTGGCTGATAACTCATATTCAAGCAGACAGAGGCTGGAGTCGGAGTCGTCTTCACTAAGGGGCTATATTTTTAGCCAAATTTTTGTTTCCTCTAATTGCGCAGTCCTGCCTTGCTTGTTTTCAATTGTCCTGGGATATGTGAGCAAAATGTTGTATTTTCATCTGGGTCTCGACTCCCGTGGCTTTGCCTCCTCTGTGCAGCTTTGCTGTGAAGCCAGCTGTAGACAAACGCAGTTGGTTTTCTTTTCTGACATCTGTTTGCTGTATCCGTTGTCAATCATGGAACTGGAGGCATTTCAGGATGCCTGTTGTACACTGAAAATGAAAAAGTTGCCATTTTTTCTTATAAAAGTATGAATTAGCAATATTCTAAGCCATTTTGGCCACTGCAATCCAGACACTGAGATGATATGGGGGTATAGGACCACAGTGGTGAACTCAAGGATGCTATGACTTGCAAGATAAACAAAGAAAGAGAAAACTCTCACTCAGAGTCAAGAAAATGTAAATTTAATCTCTCTGTCCCCAGGAGCTCAAGATCACAGTCCTCTGTGGGCTCCCTGGGGTTCCCTGACCATTCAAATCTGCAAATCCTAAATTAATTCCTCATGGGGGTCAGCTACCCAAACTCACATTAAAGCCACAGTGAAAGGTTATCACAGTTGCAGATCTCACCTGCTCAGTTTGACTTTTTTCCGATACGGCTTTTAACATTTGGTATATGGCAAACCCAGTGGAGATTCACCCTAATTATTTGATACGCTCTCTTGACTTTAGTGGAGCAGAAGGAGTTGTCGGTGCTTATTAGGCTTTAGTAGGTGCTGCCATTACTCTTAGTGAGCATTAAGTGGGTGCTTTTGTCTGCTGCCTTGAACTTGTGGTATGATTATATTAGAGAGCGGGATTAGCAAATTATAATGAGGGGAACATGACTATGAGTGGAGGAGGGAGTCTTGGGAACCAGAGAGCCTGAGGAAATAGTCTGAAGTAGGTATTTTTGCCTCTGTTGAACGAGTAGACTTTTTTAAGAGAGTTGAGAGCCGTGCTTTCCCACTCAGTGCTGCTCCCACTCCTCCCGGTGCACAGGAGGGAGGATCAGGCCAGAGCATCAAACTCTCAGCTGTTCTCCATCATCCCTTGAACAACCCCCAGTACCTCCTGGGGGGTGAATCCTGCACTCGTCAGAGCCAGTGCTGCTCGCAGCTACACGACTTTCACACTGGGTTAGCTCTATGAGCTTTAGGGGAGCTAATCCTAGTTTGCGTCGGTGTAAGTGAGAGGGGATTTTGGCTCGCAGGTTTATGCCTGTGTGTTTGTTTGCGCATACCTAATGCTTGTCAGGCTCTTGCTGTTCCTGCTCGTGGGTCCATCTCTGCTGACTGATGGGCTGCCCGCCTGTGTGTGATCATATCCTTGTTGACACAAAAGAAATAGAGGAAAAAGCTCATTTTATCATTTCCCCCCTTCCTGTTTTAACCACCTGTCTAGCCTTTCCAGAGGTATTCTGACAGGTCTGTAAGAGCTTTACTTTTGGGCCAGCCGCTCTCAGGTCCTTGATGAATAACCTCAGGATACGATGTGATAGCCTGTATTAGGTTTGTAGTAGCTAAGCAGAACTGTGGGCTTCAGCAAAAGCAAAGTGGGTAGTTTTTGTTTGCAGGCTCTAACTATTTTGGAGTACTGCTCCGTGAGATTCGCCTCGGCTGTAGGCATTGTAACGCAATCACCATAACTTTTTCTGCGTCGCTCAGATCATATCTGTCCCGTGAAAATCCTGGCTTGCACGTGGCTTACTGGGAAGTCTGAACCCCACATTGAAAGATTAGTAATCACAGCAACAGTGTTTCCATTTCCACTGAAAGAGATGTTGAGGGACAGGATGAGAATTACTGCTGCTTGAGTTACTTGCCAGTTTATGAAGGTTCTTCATGAATAAGTCATATCCGTGGAGGTTTCCTCAGGACATGATTGCCTCCTCAGTTCAAAAAAACGGCATTGGCAGATGACCTCCTGGAGTGTGGGTGCATGGAAAGGAGACTCCGCTTCCAGTCCTTGTTTCATTTTAATGTTTTTCCGATGTGTGTGGTGAATGTCATCTCTCCCTCTTCCCTCCCTCCACCCCTGCCTCCCTCTGATGTCTCTGCAGATGCTGAAGACATGTGTTGGGAAGCTTCCCAGTGCTAAGCAAAGAAGCTGGAGATGGTACATTTGGATATTGTTTGCAGCTGCTTTATTTATGCTTTTTCATGACATTAATACCCTTAAAAATTTGATGTGGCAAAACACAGCTACTCTGCTAAGTGTAGTATACAGGGAGGAGGCCAAGTGTTTGCCTACCCAGATAATACGGCACAGAGTAAAGCAATTGCAGGTGTGCTAGATTCCCGGAGTCCCCATCCTTGACAGCTATTCTCCTTCTCTCCAGCAAGCTAGGCTTATCGGTTTATCTTTCTAGTTCTGCATCTATTAGACTGTGCTCCGTCTTCATCAGTGTTCATGGTGGTGGTGAGAAAGAGATTGTTCAAGTTCTTCAGGTATTGACTTCCCTTGGTCTCTTGTATGCTAGGAGATATTTCAATTTCTCTTACGCTGATCTGTGCAACCGTGTAAATCAACACGTATCACGTATATCAACATTCCTGAAATAAGTGTTATTTCCTATTAAAACCTGGCTATTTCCAGCTGCTTTACACACACTCCTCCACGCAGTAGGAGGTTGGGCTTCTCAGTGATGGGGGAGACCAGATTGCTTTTTGCTTGAGACTCGTTTCAAGTTGCAAGGTGACACAAACCTGCTGAAGTTAATAACTGGCCGAGCACTGGATTCTGGTGCCAAACTGTCATGCCCAAAGAAAAGGGTTGGAGCACTCAGGTCCAGTGTTAGCAAATGGAGTTGCGCTGGAGGGGTGAAGACCCACATCCTTTGTATGCGGGTCTGGGTGTCTTAGTGCATCTGAAATACATCTGAGGAACCCGAGAAAGTCCTTGGAGAAAGCGCATACTTCCATCACTAAGTGTAGCCTGACTGAAACCAGCCAGAAATTGGTGGGAAACATCTTTTGCATTCTAAATATAGCTTGTGCTGCTTTGTCACAGTGGAAAGCAGCTTCGCAGTAGCTGGTTTTGAAGCACAATTCACTAATTGTTATTGAACTAATCAGCATCACTCACGCAGCACTCCTGATGGCACAGAGGTACTGCTGCTCAGGGGCAGCAGTGTTCCTCGCTCCCACCTCACTTTTCCAGACACTGTAAGAAAATGGCCAAGAAACACGGAACATTTTTCTCTCCTGCTGCTTTCACAGAATCACAGAATCACAGAATAGTAGGGGTTGGAAGGGACCTCTGTGGGTCATCTAGTCCAACCCTCCTGCCGAAGCAGGGTCCCCTACAGCAGGCTGCACAG
>Ga0065711_1030780_pt1 | contig 31461 bp, 16 predicted proteins | sample Hoacrofraction12_FD_59098 | JGI IMG/M metagenome (GOLD analysis project Ga0065711, IMG submission 59098) | Hoatzin crop microbial communities from Cojedes, Venezuela - Epithelial fraction 12 v2 (version 2) | ecosystem: Host-associated > Birds > Digestive system > Esophagus > Crop | place... | reverse complement strand
GCGGGTGGCTGTTGGGTTCCCTTCGTCCCTCCTCCCGCCGGGCGTCTCGGGGTCTCCCCGCGCTCGTCTTCCGTGCTGCCGGGAGGGGAGAGCCGCTCAGTGAGGTAGGTGCCGTGTCTCCTCACACAAAGGCGCGGGACGGGACGGGACGGGACGGGACGGGACGGCGGCGGGTGGCTAAGGGGAGGCGGCTGCCGGCGAGGGTCCGCGGCGGGAGGGCCGGGGGAGCTGTCGGGGAGCCGCCGCGGGAGGGCTCGGCGAGGCCCGCGGGAGAGCCCCGTCCCGGCCCCTTCCTTCGTGAGGGGGAATTCGGGGAGTTCATCCACCGCGGCTCTGCCGAAGAACACGAGGGGAGCGGCGGAGCGGGGAGCCCGGGCGCTCCCCGGGTCCCCGGCCCGGCGGGGCTGTGGGGCCCGTGGGGCAGCTTGGGTTCAGCGGGGGCTCTTCGCTGAGGCCGGGGAAGCCGGCGGGGTCTGTGGGCTGCAGCCTGGTGGGGCTGGGGTGAAAGGAGACGTGGAAAAGGAAAACTGACTAAAACCCACACAAATCTTATTTCTTATATGTTGCGCCCTGTGAAATGAGGATTCGGAGCAGCTGAACTTCTGAGGTGGCCAGTGGGCGCTTCCTGACAAAATTTTTAGAAGAACCAAAAGCCCCGAGGCCTTGTGCCGTCTCCCCATCCTTCCATCGCTCCCAGCGTGGCTCTGTCAGAGTTTCCCTCCACGGCCCCGAGAGTCCCAGTGTCCCCATTTTCCCATGCGCTGGGTTCAGAGGCAGCGTGGCCGTTGTCTTTTGGGGGCTCACAAGGGGAAGGGGTGCGATGCAGGAGCTCTCTGTGACTTAAATACTTGTTTGCTTCTTCCATTGGGTTTGTTTTTCCATAGCTTAATGGGTTCTGGCATGTATTGATACTGTGCCGTGGCTGGCGTTGGAGTGGAGTCTGGTCCTGTAAGTTCGGGGCAGTGCTTGTAGCGAACTCAAGGGAGAGGCAGGACTTGTGAACTTTTCGGGTTTTGTTGAGAATTTGCGTAGTCAAACAAAAATGCAACAAAACGAGGAAAAGGTGCTTCTGTGCGAGCATAATGTGGTTGCTGTGTGTAGTTTGTGGTGGGAGTGTTGTTGAATAACTCTCTGGCAGCGGTGCTGTTCTGTGTTGTGGTACGTCTATGTGTGCGCTAAATCCTGTAGCACCAGTGAGGATATTTAACTTGCATCGACTTGGCAGAGAAGTAGAAGCATGGAAGAATGTTGTTAAAAGTGGGAGTAATTGCTTGTGGATCTTGTAGGCAATTTGAGAGGCATTTAAACGGCCTTTAATTTCCCTATGATATGAACAGGACATGGAGAATCTCTTGCTTTATTGATGGTTGTTTTCCTAGCAATATATGGACAGACAGCACGTACTATGAATGTGATAGCTGCTTGCTTATTGTCAGCAATATTTGCTCAGGGACAACAAACAATTGTCTGCTGGGCTTTATTAAAAAGAACCACAAATGCCCCATATCTCCTAAAACAAAGCCTTTATTGTCTTAAAGGAACTGTCAGCCAATTTCATGCTTGGTGTAGTTCCACTGATGTCAGTGGAGTTTTGCCAGGGATGATTTTGGCAGGTGAAGTGTCGCTTGTGTTTTTCGGAGTCCAAAATGCTCAAGAGTAATGTTGCTCTTTTGCCTTCGGCGCTTAAGTATTGTTAATTTAAATGCTGTGCTGATGCTTCCCAGAAGTAAGGGGTAGAGGTGGGAGAATCATCTCATCAGGTCCTTCAGATGCTTTCCTGCTTGCTTTCTCCTTTCTGCTTCAGATCTTCTATCCCTTAATTTACTCCCTTCCTTCTTTTTCAGTCTTGGCATCTTTTTTTTTCTCCCTTCAAAATTAAGAAGTTTCTCTGAACTCCAGCTCACCTTTGAGCGTTTGAAGGTTTTGAGACTGTGTTGAACTGCTCTACACCAGCCCTGCGCGACTGGGTAAGTGAGGAGCTGTGTGGCAGCTGCAGTTCGGAGATCTTTCTTGCACATGCACACGCCTCTTTTTTACAAGCTGATTTGTGTGGTGGCTGCGGTCAGTGCGTTTGCTGAAGTGGCAGATTGTTTGACAGAGTCACGCAGTCGAACAGCCAGGCTTGAGAGAGACGGAGTGAGTAGACCGGGGTGGGGGAGTCGCTGAGTTTTTACATAGTGCCACGCTCGTGACATTAAGAAACAGCTGGTTTTGGGTGCACCTTTCATGACATCAGTAAGGACAGGAAAATCATCTAAAAATTGGGGCAGAAGGAAAAATGGGGAAAGACAGAAGGAAATATTCTTGTTTACTAGCTGTGGTAAGAAGAGAGGAACTGTTTAACCAGTAATTGGCTTTAATAGAACTTTGGCTCCATCAAAGTTTCAAAAAAGAAAAACATTATTGAATAGAACTATGTTGTATTTAATATTGCTAACAGCATATAAAGATACGTAGCCAACTCAAGCTATTCTGGCACTGTGGTGGTTCTAAACAAAAAGTTTCAATGCTCAGCTTGGCAGAGTCTGTCTTTTTGTATCCGGTATCTTTGCGCTGTACAGCTTTGGGTCTGTTTGCATCCTGTGAGTACACAACAAGAGCATGTCAGACACAATTCACAGCTGACACCGTTCTGGCACTTGGAAAAAGCAAGCATCAAAGGTCAAGATATATGCGCTGTCTAACTGTGGAGGGGGAAAAAAAGTGCTTAATGCTTCTTCAGTGCAGTGACTAGTCTAAAGTTTATTCTGGTTTGGCCAGACCTGGCGTGTTCTTGTGTATCAGTGAAAGTAAGGTTTGCAGCTTAGCGTAGATGTTGTAAAGAGCCTGCAACTCTTCTCTTTTTACTTAAAGAGCATGTAAGTTGGGGGTTTGATGTTAATTTTAACGTAAGAGAATGGAAGGATTCAGCTGTGGAAAGGGGATCGGTCATATGCTAACCTCAACATGGAGGTGCAAATTTGATAAGAAAAACTGGTTTTTTTTTTTTAGGAGAAAGATGAATTATCTGGCTAGAACTACCTTTCTCAGTGATACCTCCTCTTTCCATGTGTTATATGTTCTTGTCAGGCTTATCTGCTTGGACGCTTCATTTATATTAAGCCTCTCGCAACCATGCTGATGTGGACAGGTGCTGTGTCTTCCCACTGTGGGAAGACACCTTCCCTTTGCAGATGGGGAATACAAGCACAAGAAAGTAAATGGGTCATCTGTGACTACACAGGAACTGTGGGATGGTGCAAGAACTTGTGTCTCCTGAACTCTTGGCTGATGTTGAAATGAGAGAACGTCCTCTGCATGAAGGAGCAGGAGACGAGAAGAGTGAAGAGGCACGGTCCAAAAGGCACGGTTTGAAAATAAGTTTGATTACCTGTCTGTGATGCAATTAGTGGTCGACTGCTCTTCCACCAACAACATGCATGCTGGTCTTTGTTAGACTATGAAAAACAGGAGGGTGTTGTAATGAGGAGTGCTTAAACAAAGACATTCAGCATACATAGGAGACAGAAAAAACAGTAAGGGACATTTTTCTTCTCCTGTCTGCACCTGCCTCATTAAATAGTGGGTGCTGTTTGTACAGACGGGTCTCTGGCTGGATCTTCCAGGAGGTCCTTCATCTGGCCCCTCGTACAGTTGTCTGTGAGTAGGTGCCAGCAGAAGGGACGAGAAGGCTTTGCGGAGCTAGGAGGGTCGTGGTGAGACCAGGACTGCGTCTCTGTGACCCCAGCAGCTGGGTGAGATGACCAGGCTCGTGCTTCGTTTGGAAAGGGGCAGCTGCCCTTAACTTTTGCTGCGCACAGACACTCACGTACCTGCTGTTCTCACTTGGCTGCTCTTTCACTTCAAGGCGTTGGTGCGAAGGGCTGTGTGTGTTGCACGGCAGCGGGGAGCTGCATGTGGCAATTCTTGTGACCGAGATCTGACAGGGGTTATATGAGCAGGGAGCACTGGCATCTGCAAGAACAGGAAGGATGTGGTCAAACTGAACCTTTTCTTCCCCTTTCTGTGTAACTCGAGAACAGCGGAGGATACCTGTTACCTCTGTGCTTCATCACACTGGCAACACTGAAGTTTGAAATAATGCATTTCCTTACAGCACTGTGTGTGGTGGTTGACTGTTGTAATTGCAAAGTCTGTCATAGTTTTAACTTTAGTTTCAAAACATGTTTCGAGCTGGCAGCCTACTGCTTGTGTTCAGGCCAATGCTGTACGTCTTGTACAGCGAAGGGCAGGAAACTCACAGGTGGGAGAGCAGCATTTCCAAGTTGTGTCTATAGAAGAGTAAGCCAGAAAGATTTTGAAGCAGTTGTGTGCAGTGCTCTGTCCACCGGTCTGTATCACATTTTAAAATAACATCTGAAATCAGTAGTGACTCTAATTTTTTAGCCTTGGTCTGTAGCTGAAAGGGCAGGGTTTGTAGTGGCTTGGTGCAGTTTGCTTTCCGGTATAGATCTGGTCTGTCTTGTAATTAATTGAGTCTTTAGTGGGTCATCAGCTTGCTTAGATGGGACAAGGATCCTAGTTTCACGATGAGAGCACAAATGAAACAACCTTTGCCTTATCTAGCTTTATTTGTGTTAGAAACAAAACTCCTGGATTTGCTTACATTTTTAAAATTGCTCTGGCAACATGAAGCCAGACGGTTGCCTTCTGTGCACATACATGCTCTTCCTCAAAGAGAGAAATAGTGAAGTCATTTAGGAACAGTGGGACAAATTCCCTTTGTTTAAATGAGATTGATTTCTTTATTTTTACATCCATCCTGCATTTCAGGCAGTGTATGTGCCTGCAGGACAAACTGTAAAACCTCTGCTCTGTCCTTTAGCAAGTGTCAGCCTCTTGTATTTACTGCTCCTCTGTGTGAGCCACGTTGGAGTCCTGTAGAGAACTGTCTTTATGATGATGAAGCATGAAATGTGCTGTTGCTGTAAGGAGTGCTTTAATGTCCTGTACAGCAACCTTGCTGCTTGTTGTGGTGGGATGGGTGTTATTTTTTACCTTGTGCCTAGGAATTATTCACCTTTCATAGAAGTCGGAGACCTAAAATGCTTCTGGAGGAGAAACTGCCTTCATATTTGACTTTGATTGAAGCAGTCCCTCCGCTTTGCAGTATAGTATATTTTGGGGAAGGGAAACCGAGTCTTAAAACTGTTTATTATTGTGTAAAGGGAAACCCACATTAAGCTGCTTTTGCTTACTTGAATATTAAGAGTTCTCCTGTCCGTCTCGGACAGACGTTCAGTTCACCATGCTTGTGCCCACTGGTGCTAGCTAACTCTCCAGGTGGCATCTGCTCTGAATGGGAGCCAAACACCACCAGTCAAACGTATTTCCATAGTGATGGCATTCAGTGGGTCTTTCGGTGGGTTGGCAAGAGGAGGATGATGATGGGAAATAACAGAACGATTCTTTTCATTCCTTGCCTGTACAGTGAATGGGCATTCATAAGACCTCATGTATATACACAGGCTTTTGTTCTGGTGCTGATAATAAAACGGAGTTCACAACTCTGAGTAGTGAAGACGATGTGATGAGAAGTGGGTCAAGACCATTCGTGTGTGCGTAACTGCACTCCTAATCTAGGCCAGTGCCTGTGCTGGATGCTGCTAAACAAGCTGAACAGATTCCAAGGGGAGATGTAGTTGATGCTGTCAGATGGGTGAAGTGCACCTCTAGCTGAGCAGAGCACTTATGGATGGTCTTGGGTTGCTTTGCATGTTAATATGGTTGTGGAGGAAAAGCTTTACTGTTTAGTACCTCTGGAGAGCAAGGAGTTTCACAGAATGGTTTGGGCTGGAACGGACCTTTGAAGGGCATCTAGTCCAACCCCCTGCAACGAGCAGGGACATCTGCAACTAGATGAGGTTGCTCAGAGCACTGTCCAACCTGGCCTTGAATGTCTCCAGGGATGAGGCATCTACCACCTCTCTTGAGTGACCTGTGCCAGTGTTTCACCACCCTCATCATAAAACATTTCTTCCTTATATCCAGTCTGTATCTACCCTCTTTTAGCTTAAAACCATTACCCCTTGTCCTATCGTAACAGGCCCTGCTAAAAAGCCTGTCCCCATCTTTCTTGTGGGTCCCCTTTAAGCACTGAAAGGCTGCTGTAAGGTCTCCCCGCAGCCTTCTCTCCTCCAGGCTGAACATCCCCGACTCTCTCAGCCTTTCCTCACAGCAGAGGTGTTCCAAGAGTTTAGTTTGAGCCAAAGGAAATTTTCTTCTGGCAGGATGAGTTGCTGAGCATTCCTTCAAATATGTGCATTACTCTGCTGTTTCAACTGAAATACGACTCTGCTGCCTTAGTTTCCTCTTAAGCGTCATTGGGGGAAAGATGACTTACTGAGTGTCCCACTGCATTGCTGCTATGTCCTTCAACCTTGCTGCGGTAGCTGAGCTCCACGATGCCCTTCAAGGAAGAGTGGATGCCTGGGCTTGCCCTGAGATGCAGTTTGGGGCTTGGCTGTTGGTAGAGGAAAAAAGCCAGTTTTCATCTGAAGCAGCTGTGATTTGGGGATGTTTATTTCTGGAGACAATGGGAAGGCTTTTGATTGGGTTATGGTAGTCTTTGCATTATCTTACAATTTTTTTTTTTTTTTGCCATTTTAAAGCTTTCCCAGGTGACTTGTTCTTGAAGATGAGCTGTGTCATATAAAGCAAGCTGTAATACACTCGCATAATACCTAGCACATCACTGCTTCCCCCTGGAAAAAGTCTGGCAGGAATTTATGGCCAGGTTTGGGTGTTCTAAGAGAGTGAAGGAAAGGATGGGAAAAGAGTTGTGGTGGTTTGGGTATTTTCTCTTGAAGTAGAAAATTTTTTCTTGCACCAGAGATCAGTTTTGCACTGAATGCAGCTGCTTTGCTGGAGAAACAGATTTTTACTGAAACTTCCAGTGTAGATGTAGCTTTATGTATCTATAGAAAGGTACTTTGTCACTTATGTTTATTGCATTACAGGAACAAATTTGAACACTGTAAGCTGCCCTATAGGGGTCTATATACTTTCCAGCTAGTTAAGGCCTACTTTTTCTCTGTAGAAGCACCAAAAAGGCATCTCCTCAACCTTGTTACCTGTTTCCAGGTAACTAATTGGATTAATAGATCCAAGAATCATAAAATCATGGAATGCTTTGGGTTGGAAGGGACTTTAAGAGGTCGTCTAGCCCAAACCCCCTGCAGTGAGCAGGGATAACCCATGCTTTTAGCTAAATGCAACCCATTTGTCAGCTTCAGTCAAAAATTACTCCAGGGAGGAGAAGCGTAAGTCTATATAGTGAATCTTATTGTCAAAGAAAACAAGACTTTAAAAAAAGTTAGACCAGTACTTTTTGCTAGAAAATGTCCACAACTGATATCACTTTTGCCATGAAATTTTATAGCAGACAACTCTGAAAAATGGGGGCCAGTTCAAAACGCAGAGTCGGAGATCGGTCTTGTCAGTGAAGCTGAGGAACCAAGTGAAGAACTTCAAGAGATGGGGAAAGTACTTAAATCCTGGGCGACGACTTGGATGCTCTAGCAGTGGGCCATATGGGTACCTAACTAACTAAATTTTCTGCTCAGATTATAATTCTGGTGTCTGTTTGGTCTCTTCCTAATGCCCTGCTGTGATTTCCTAGGGCTAAGTAGTTCTTCCTTTCTTCAAAGCTGTCACGGTGTTGTCAGCAAGTAGTCGAACAGCATCTGCCAGGGAAGGGCTCTCATTTCTGTGGTGCTGAGGTTGTGGTCAGCTCAAGTTGTGATGAACTTACCTTTGCACACAGAAGGTTGCGCAAGTTTGATAATGCTCTGCTAATTAAGGTATTGGTGTCTGCTGTACAAAATTCTTAATTGCTGAAGCATCCCCATACCAGGCTCAGTAAAACTGTTTTTTGGAGCCCCCCACCCTGGATTATGCACTAAAAAAGACTCTCTAGCTGTTGAAGCACAGTGCTGTCACTTGTTTGTTGTATTTTTTTGTCTAGCGATGGAGGGCTTTGTTTTAATGTTTAGTTCTTTTGACTGCCATCATCTAGTAGCCTATGGGGTCGGGGCAGGGGGGGCAGCTGCGTTTGTAGTGCCTGTGCTGTGCACTGGAAGGCGAGAGTTTAGGATAAACTTTAAGGCAGAGGAGTGTGTGCTTTCAAAGAACTTATTCCTTCCAGCATTGACTGAAATTGAATTAATAAAGAGTTCCATCAAATTGTGCAGAGCGTGCATTGATAAAATGGTGCTTTGTTAAATGACTGCTCTAAGGGATTGTTTCAAGTCCTTCCTCTCATTTTAGTATTGGATCTTAATCTCTTTATGATAAGTAACATCAGGACTAGTAGAATTAAGTGTTAAAGTTTGAGCCAGTGATGAGTTAATTTATTCCTATTTTTTTATCTTTAACAATGAAGAAGCCTCAGCTGATTTCGTGTTCAGGTTTGATGCTTCACAAGACTTTTGAGATTCATCTTTATTATATTTCCAGAATCACACTTTATTTTAGGGTATTTTTTTCTTTCTAATAGGAAGCTGATTAATTGACTGCTAAAATAGCCACAGATGTGGTTCACTTACTTTCAAGTGCATTTGTTTAAAGTGCTGTGAAGTCAGGCAGCAATTGGATTTAGAAAGCACCAGATTACACATACTAGTCAACAAAACATTGAATGTCAGAGATAACTCATTATTGTAAAAGCAACGTAATAAGGATCTCCCGTTCCTGCTGGGTATTTTCCCCTAGTAAGGGGACTGGAAGAAAATTCTGTACTCTAAAATATGTCCATTCAGATTCTTAAGGTTAAATGTCTTTGTAATCAACATACTGTTTCTTTTTTTTTAAACTACCATAGTTAAGAGTCCATAAACTCAGTTTAGGTATCATGGTTTGCTGAACAGGAGGCTTAGAAGCGTATTGTAGGAAGAAATATCCTTCAGGAAGGAAAGGATATGAAAGCTCAACAAACCATTTACGAAAATTACAATAATTCCAGTTAATGTGGTTAAACTAGGTAATTTCTGTTTAGAATTTTATAGAGTCATTGTGTATTTGAAAAACAAACTGTGTCAGGGTAAACAAATCCTTCCAATATCTGTTTAAAGTAGATAAACGTTTATTATTGTCCTTCTTTTACAGATTGAGAAACAAAGGCTGAATTGACTTGCCTACAGCTATAACTAATTAGTGCAAGGATAGAGTTTGAACTTGAGACTTTGAAACAAGAGAAAAACAAACAGAATGGAACATTGCAAAAAGAAACATAGTGAAAAGATAATATAAACTTTATATTTCAAGCATAAACTCCCTACCCCAACACAGAAATCATCTTTTCATAAAGGCCCTTAGGCAAGTAGGCATCATAAAAAGGTGCTTCTTACTGAAAACAGGATCTGGTTAGACCATGATTATTACCTTACTTGCCAATTTTGTGCATGTTACCTTACCCCCATTAACCTTTTTGCTTCTGAGAAAATTCCTAAAGACAAATTGGAATTCAAATTAAATTTTCAAATAATTGAAGTTCAAATGAGGCACACCAGGTGAATTACGCTTTATCTTGAAAAGCTGCAGCAAAACTGTGCTAGAGATTTTCTTTACTTATCTCCCAGACAGATTATTGGTGTGAGTCACCCGAAGCAGTTGTACTAAATGTGGAAATGTAGCTGACTCAAAAGACAAGTGATTGGCATCTCTTTATGGGATGTCACTAACTGCGGTTTCATTAAGTTGTAGTTTTCCCTCTGTCCTGGTCAAATGTTAATTTTCATGACAATGTTGGCTGAGCATAGAATAAACATTTCTTTTTTGCTTTTGCATTTTTGAACTTTGGCAAGTTCTCTGGATCACAAAGGCCACAACCTTAGTTTTTTTAATGCAAAGGACGATGTATCTTAAAGCACAATACTCGCTTGCTTCTCTGAATTGCACGCTGGAGTGGTGGTAGCACTCACACGGTGCCTGCACCACTTCAGTATTTGTGCATTTTGGGAGAACAGTGTGGTCCTGTGACAGGGTTTGGGATTCCCCCTGCCCTTTTCCGGAGATGCGTTTGGAAAAAACTTAATTAATTGCAGTACCTAGTGTTTTCAGTCAATGCCTTTGTGTCACCAATGAAAATTAAGAGATAGGGAGTTTTTAGTGGCGTTTCTATATAAGTTTAAGCAATTTCAGACTTTCTTAATGATCACTTTTTTTGTTTTGAAAAATGCGAAGTTAAAAAGCCAAGCAAACGTCTTAGTTTTCTGGACTTCTAAATGTCTTCTGTACTGCATATTATTTGAATTGGATTCCATTGCCTTAACTGTCTTGTTTGCACTGGTGCTTGTGACTCATATGAATGTGAACTAGCCAGCACTTGACTAAGGGAAAACCTAAAGTAAATAAGTGATAGCACATGCTAGAGAATCAAAAGGTCCTACACTGAGCCATGGTGCTCTTTAAAACAAGCTAAAAATCCTTCTGTAAACCAATTGTTGAAGGAAGAGTGGATGAATGGAAGTTTAAAAGTTTGAGTTCGGGACACTGAAAGCCTAGACTAGATTTAAGTGTTATTACTTTGCAGTCCTTAATGGAAGGGGAGTAGAAGAGCTTTTTTAAAAGGGCTTTCTTTATCTTTGCCGAGGGTTAATAGTTGAATCCAGGACTTGAAGTTTTACAAGGTTGGTTTGGCATTGGAGCAGGAGTGTCGACATATTGTTCAAATGTAGAGTCATCAGCTTAAATGATCAGATTTTACTGTTGTCTTCTTTTCAACTCTCTGACAATTTTGACTCTCTGACAATTTAGTCTGTACTGTGAACTGTTTTTTTTTTCTCATGCGCATGTCTCCTGTGTCTCTTTTGTGGGAGGCTTGAATTTACAGTGCAATTCTTCTCCCCTTTGCCTGAGCAGTGTTTGTTAAGAATATAAAACTTTTTATCCAGAGCCAGCTGTTTTGAAGCTGAAAACCTAACTTCAGAGGTTAAAGGCCCTCAACTGAAATCCGGCTAAGGTGTACACATATGTGCACACTAAATAGAAGCAAGCTGCCTTGCAGCTGTTACTCATGGTGGCACCAGGCTTTTTCTCCTTCCAGCGCTGTGCTGGACTCCATGTGTTGCTTTTTGTAGGCAGGGCGTAAAGCACAAAGCAAAGCTGTGTGGCTTGGTACGAGTATGGATGTGTCTTCCAGAGCTAAATGACAATATTGGACTGCAGCCGCGCCTGTGTCCGATTCTGCTTGAGGCATGAGCAAAATAAGCAAGAGCAGTAAAGGCAAACCAGACAGTAACTGGAAAGACTTTTAGTGATATGACTTATCCTCAACTGAATAACTGGCTTGGGATTGAAGTGGGTTTATTCTCATTGCAACGAGGTTAGACCTTGTTGCATTATCCCATGTAAGAAAATTTCTTAATTGTTTCTTTTTTTCTTCCTAACGTGAAAGATGCTTTAGACTATAGATGTCAATTATGTAATGAGCAAACAACAAGAAGTTTCTGCAAGGACTGTAAGTGGTTCTTGCAAGAATCTGGAATTTTAAGCTGATTCATCATAATGATGGAGTGTTTTTCATAATAGAAGAGGTGTTTGTACTTAAAGGTGGAATAGTCTGGGTCTTTGGGGCTTTTTTTGTTTGATTTTGTTTTTTTACTTTTTCTTAAATGTGCCACAGAAGCCAGAGGAATCCTGCAAGACACCTACTTTCAGAAGGAATGCAGGCAGGTAGGCACATTAGAGTGGACCTTTTCATCATCATCATGTTTGATAAATTTTGACCTGATCTCTGGGTTGGGGGAGAAAATGGGTCAGTTTGTGGTATTAGAGTGGAGAGAAAATGAAATGTGAGATAATTTTAAAAAAAAATAAAAATTTGTGGCGTATCTGTTCGTACCATATGTATTTCTGCTGCAAACCAAAGCTGTAAACTTTCTAGCTGATCTGTACAAGATAAGCTTCCGTGAATCTTTTCACAAGAACATCACAAGCTTGACCTCCTCTATGCTGCATAACTAAAGCCCCGTTGCCATCCAGTTCACGTGTGGTCAGTGTGGGGATCCTCCAGTTTTGCCTTCCATAAACCTTGGTTTTGTTTTCCCAGCTCTTCAAGTTTGGTTCTTTTTAACAGGCTTCGAATGACTGTTACTTGCGACTGCTGTTTAGCAGCGCTGGCATGAGCCCTGTCAGAGCCTGGACTCGTGGCTGGAGGTTTTCATTACTCGGCCACCAGTTTACATGAAATTTAGGGGAGCTTTGTATCTTGGAAGCTTCAAACCCTTTAAAAATTTGGCTGAAGTCAGCCAAAGCTTATGAGGTGGATGCGAATACACACGTAAATGATCTTCTTAGGTTTCTTATATGATAATTTAACTTCAATACATGACCTGGTCCTGCATTTGCTTCTTGGTTATGAAGCAGTCTCTCTGGATCTGTTTTTGCAGCTTAGCTTTGCACCAAGGGAGCTCCTTGTGGTGGCTCTTGTAGGCCAGCTCTTGCAGTCTGGTTTTGCTAGGGCCATGCTGATTTAACGAATGTGTGGGAATCAGAATAGCATCCTAGATTCTTCCTAATTCGTTTCTAAGCAGTTTACAACATGGTTGCTACCTTTTTAGAAAGCCTGTTGTGCAAGCAAACCACACCAATTTCCTTCAGCTCTATTTAACTGTCGTTTGGTGGGTAGCTGAGATGGGGAACTGTAGATATGCTTTCATTCTTGCTAACTTTCTGACCAGTCAGCCACACAAAAATTTTGTAAAGCTGAAGATGGGGAAAAAACCCAGTGTATTTCGGTCCCCTCATTTGCTTACAACTATAAAGGTGTAATGTTCATTTATCACTTCCTCGTAAAAGCTTTTTGTAACCGGATGAGCTATTCCTGTAATTCAATCACATATGCATTGCAAAGTCTTGAAAATTAGAATGGCTAGGAAACTCATGTTATTTCACATTGTTATGATGTAAACTGGCTTCAGGCCTTAGAGTTGAAAGACTGACCATTGAATTTGACATACTGCTGGGTTGTATCACAGAAAGATAAAAAGTAGTTTCACGTGAAGTGGAAACTTAGACACAGTAGTATAAAACGTGGTAAGCCCACAGTGAATACATGTTGGCTTTTTTTTTACAGTCAAGGATCATATCATAAAGCAATTTCTTTGTATCAGTGGTGTGTCACATCATGTAGGATCAATCTTTGCTTATATATAGGGATATATATTGCTTATATATAGGGATATATATTGCTTATATATAGGGATATATATTGCTTATATGAGGAAAGTTGCTGCAGACCTGGGCTTGCATTCTAGTTGTATTATCTCTGCTGGCCAATAACCACGTTTTATCGGGTTTTCTTCCCAGTGCCTAGTGAACATGCCTAGTGAGTAACACATGACAAACAAATACAAGAAGGGTTGATGCATTTTGCCAGCTTGCAGAGTATAAGGATCTAATTATTTTTTCCTACTTCCTGCCTCTGTTTTTTTATTCCAAACTTACCTTTGTAAGACAGCATTTCCCCTTAACAGCCTAGGCAAAGTTCTTTCCCATTTCATCTGCTTGTTAGTCTTTCTATGGGGATGACTATATTGAATGATAAATTCGGATTTTATTTTATTTGTATATTTTAGCAGTAGCTTTTTTATTTGGATTTTGCAGGAAGTTAAATAGTTGGGTTTTTTTGTTGTTGTACATGAAAGGAAGGCTAAGGACGGCATTGTACTGGGGGAAAAAAAAATGAAGGATGTCATAAATGTACCACTTAGTACTATCAATAAAACTTTAATTAACTAAATGCTCTGTCTGGCCTCTTGCCCGTGTAATAAAGAAAAATCAGAGAGGCTCTCCGAAGTCATTATTATTACCTGTTAGCAGAAATACTTAGGTTCCCATTTACATTTCCATCCCACAGTGAAGCTGAAAAAAAATTGGCTAGAAAGTCTCTGTATGCAAAGAACTCTTGGTTATTCAGGTTACATGGTTCCTTACGTTTGTGTGTTTGCACTGGTGTCCTAACAAGTCACTTTCATGATGCCAATCTGTATTTAAAATCATCTCTGTATATACAAAAAGTACGGATCCCACAGCAGGACTCATGTTGACTTTGCTTGTAAGGTCTGCCCCGGGTTGTCTTGATTTACCACAGTATGTGAGATGCCAACTGCAGAATTCCTTGGAGAGGAAAATTTCCGTTCAGCAAAGCCTGTGCCTTGCCTTCTCCTGTATCATTAACCTGGTTCCTGTTGATGCGAGGTCCTTCTGCAAGTGCTGCTCAGCCCAGTAAGTCAGGATTTAACCCGTCTGAGCAGGCATTGGGCAGCTGGGCTGCCAGTGCAGATGGCGGCTTGTCTCGCCTCTCCCAGGAGGAACGAACTGCCCTGCTCCAAACCTGTGAGGGGTTTTTGGTAGTTCTCAACTGTTTTTTCTGGAGACCAGTAACAGCCTGCCCAGCTCTCCAGAAGGGCACGAACCCGTATCAGTGTGGCCTCCAAGTGGCTGTCCTTTGGGTGCAGTTACAGTGGTGAGTAATGAGGAGCGAAACAACAAATCAGACTGCCTCGCTTTACTTTTTGTTCCTGAACCTCTTGGTTTTTATCTCTAATCTTCAGGCTTGGCCAATGAGCTTTAACTGCAGATCCTAACGCTGAGCTGATTGCACGCAGATCTGCGGGTGAAACGTTAAGCTGTCAGAAGGGAGACTTGCCGTGCTGCCTGAGATGAAACTGTCTTGATAGATCCCTGTCGGGTGGATCTCACCAACTTTCCAGTCCTCCTCCTCTGGGCCAGTGCTGGGGGATTATGGGGCGCTGTCACCAAAGGGTCACCCGCATCACCTGGTGCAGGAGCGGGTGGGACCGTGCTCAGGTTGCCCTTGCGCAGTGGGGGTGCTGGCAGCCAGGGATGGGCTGCAGGCAGCGTTACCCACTGCCGAGCCTGGCCTGAGCTTGCTCCTTGGGCGGCCTTTTCCCATAAATTGTAGACACTGTCAGAGAGTCTCCTGGCTCCGCTTTTCATTGGCACCGTTGTTGCAAGATTGCATTTTTAGTACCCGCTTTTCACCATCAAAAAAATTATTTTGCTGTGGATCAGAACTGAGTTATAAGAAGTGTAGGTAGAGGATGACTCCCTAAGCCAGGGTGTCTCTGCCAGACCTCTAAAGCAGTTGAGGCTTACTGCACGTTAGCAGTCCTAAGCTGCCTTACAGCTTCTCCATGTCCCAGTGGGGTTTTCCACAGCTGACAGCAGCCTCTCATGACAGCCAAACATCGTCCTGAAGTCCCACTCCCTAGGGACACAGAGCCCTGGTGACCATGAAGTGGGATTCTCTGTTGAGAGCCGGGACTTCCCAGGGCTGCTCCCTGGGGCACAGGAAAAATCCATCACTTTCTTCCAGCCCATTTTATTTCATTTCCTGGTTCACCACTCAAATTTCCTTTTAAGTGCTGTTTACATTTGCAGCTTTAAAAATGTGGGAAAGGCTCACTCATGGCAGGCTGTAATATAGTGCTAGTAATTATTTCAGAGATAGCCCCTGCATTGCCTCTTGCCCTCTAATCTGTCATCAGCTCCCTCCTGTGTTTTGTGAAGTTTTGCTTCACTGTTGACTATGGCATGGCAAAAAGTGAGCTCATATGGGGCTCAAATTACTGTTGAACCCGTTCGGATCTGTTTAATGGAAACCTTCCTTCTCCAAACCCTTTTGCACTCATTTTCCTTAAGTTGTAAAACTTCTTCTGTTTGAACTTTATGAAAACAAACCAAAACCCTCTTCTGTCTAAGTTACAAAACACTTTGCTTCCTTTCCCTGTTTTTGTTTCGTATTATTTACTTAACTGCTGCTGGAGTAGTGTCTTGGGGTAAAAAGACACTGCTTCTTAGCCAAATAATTTAAACTTTTCGTAAAGGGAGTTGTATAACCAAAGTCCTTGTGAAATGAGTTAAACATCCATTCCAGTTCAAGCTTTAAATAGGAAGCATGGATCACTTAAAAAGCCAGGAAAATTTGGACATGGTAGAGTATGGATGCGATAATACTTTTCAGCAGCTGCGGAAATAAAGGAAAACGTCTGACTGGTTCTGGCAAAATCTTTCATAAATTTGTAACAGGGTGTATGCATGTGGTCTCATGAGACAGAGTGGATTTTTGCAGCCGCGTGTAACGCAGAACAGTATACGAGCATCAGCCCATATTTGCAAAACCTTGTGGTGTCTTCAATTTTTTTATTTTGTATTTTTTTTCCTGAGGCAGAGGTGTGCCAGGATCTATTGTAGACCTTGTTGAGTTAATTCTATGTCTCCTTTTGTATTCTTGTTTTGCTTTTTGGCTTTCTGTGCTACTGGCTAATTTGTTAGTGATGCTTAAGTTTAAAGGGACCCCAGTTGCACAGACATTCACGTAGGAAAGAAAAAAAGTATATACTTCTGAGTTTTTCTCTGAACTCCTTATGTTTCCTCTGAGATGGCGTGATATTGCCGAAGTTATTTTGGCAGGTTGTGAAAAGCTTTTTAAAATGGTCAGCCTTGTATTTATGCAGGAAAGGTTTGGTATCTTCTGACTTCAGAATTTCATTGAAGCCATGATCACTGCAGAATCTTTTGCGTATGGGTTCTCTCCAGTTCCTGTGTTTGACTTTTACAAGGAACTGTACATGTTTTAAAACATTTAATAAGAAATAATAACATATTTTAGCCCTACTGTCCCAGTTCTCTGTACGCATTCAGTAAATGACTCTTACTGAGATCAGTGGTTTCCTGTGTTTTATTAGCACGCCAGTTTCAACTGGTCCTCTAATCTCACATTTCTTTTTATAACTATTTTATAAGGAGAAGCACCCAGTTAAACCAGTTTGGATTTCTCTGTTACAGTGCTGTTACCCTTGCTCTCATCGTAACTGGTCTGTCTCGACTGTCTGTCTGTCCTGCTTCCCAAGCCTCTGGCGTGTCCCCATGGCACTTCTGCATTTACCGCAAAAGCTCCGGCCGTCACTTAGCAGCCATATCTTTTTGGCCATCTCTGCCTCCTGTTATTCTGATGTGTACACAAGGGCGCACCATCCCATGTTTGCTGTTTTTCAGCCAGCAGAGGCAGAGGTTACCAGGTGGTTCCACCTCTCTGTGCCCAGCTGCTCTAGACACTGAAACCTCCTAAGCTGGAGCTGCTTGCCCCTCGCACCCCCTGTGCAGTTATTGACTCCGGTTCCAGCCCCCCAGAGCGGGGCCGATGCAGGGAGGTGGGAAAAGACAGGGGAGGGGCAAAGCAGACAGCAGCTGCCACAGGGCAACTAGGACAGCTTCGGCTACCTGATCTAGCAGCCAGGTGGTTTTTGCTGGTGCCGGTGAAGGTGAGGACAGAAGGTAGGCAGGAAAGAGGAGCCATCCTATACCTGCAGCACCCGTCACCCGGATGCAGCTTGCTGGGCTGCAGCAGGAAGAAAAGGAAGACTTCAGCTCTGGGGGCAGCGTGCCTCTCGAAGAATCATTTTCTGCTTCTGCAGGGAAGAATAATGCCGGTGAGCAGAGCCTGAAGACTTTCTGCCAGACGTAAGTCTGCCACGCATCTGATTCTGCTCTGGGTGCCTGGCGTGTGATAAAGCAGCACTGCTGTGGTCTTCACTGCTCTGCTGTTTAACTGGTAGCTCAGTGAGGTATGGAAACATCCGCTACGTTTGTGCCTTTGGCTTTGTACAAGCATCCTGCCAGTGTTGCGATGCAGGAGATAGTCTTGTCCAGGATGAGGTGGGGGGAGTGTACTTCAGATTCTCGGTTGGGGTTGAAAGACTTACATGCTAACTGTAAATTCAAGATTGGCAAAGACCTGCTTTAGGATGGAATGCCTCAGTTTGTCCACTTTAAGATCATCTTTAAGTATTTTGTTGAATGTGCGTATGGGGGTAGGTCTTTAGGATTGTGTAGATCGAAACGTTAATTTAAACTGGATTAGAAATACATAAAGGTAATGGGGAGGGGAAATCTTATTCACAAATAAGTTGAAGATAGATGTGTAGTTGAGCCATAGTGAAATATACAGTCTAACTTAACCCCCCTGATCTAAGCACCTTAAAGCTTCCCCCTTTGACCTGTTGAAATTTACTGGTTAAGAGACTGGAACCAGTTTTTTTGAGAAAAAAGCAAAATTTGCCAGTAGTCTTTCTGTCAAATTAGAGATATTTTCTTTATTTCATTCGAGGAGTTCAGTAGCTAGTTATTTAAATTCAATAAGTACTTACTTCAAAGCTGAGAAAGTGGTGAAGAGTCAGGAGTATGATTAAGATAGCAAATGATAACTAGTTCTAAAATCTGGAATCGGGACCAAAAAAATAATCAAATTACTAATTCAGATAATAATTTGCTTTATAAATTTGATCTATAAACAAAAAGTCTGTTCCACTTTGTGCTCAGGCTGCTTCAGGTGATTTTTATCTAAGTAAATAAAATCAGTTTCGCTTTGAGGGTTTTGTGAACTTACTCTGCCTTCGCTTACCTCTCTTAATGCAACCTTGATAGGAGTAACAGTGGAAAGTGTGTTTGCTTAGAACATTAGAACTGAGTGATTTTCCATGTGTAGTAAAGAATTTGACTAAGTGTGTGTTACATGCTGCCAATTAGTAGTTTAATTCATCTGCCTCCTCGGCAAACAAAAGGCTCATGTTACAGCAACTCTTGTGCAGAGAATAACTGAAACGTGAAAAATGCTACAAATATTTGACAGTCAAGATTTCTGCTTAAATAGTTTTCGTTTTTTAGCATCTGTTTATTTCTAGAAACACCAGCAGTTTCTCTTCTGTGTCTTGGTGAATCCTTTTTAGTTGAAGTGAAAAATGGAGGCATGGGATTACTTAGAGCCTGTGTGTACTGTACTCTTGATGTAAAATGTTGAAACCCACAGACTGCAAGCTTTCAGTATGAGAAGTTGCTCCTGGCTGTGCAAGAAGATATTTAGATGTGCAGATCGTGAAGAAAGTTTGTAGTCTTTTAAGGATGGACTACCTTGGGTAAAAATGAGTTTAAAATTGAAACTTGCTATAATTTCTTTCTTAAATCTAGTAGATGGCAGGATGAAGGGAATTGGTCATAAAAAAGAAGTCTTAAAGCTGGTTTGAATTAGATTTCAAAGGCGAGGGTTATGTTGGTTGCTTAAAACCTTGGATTTCTCACTACCACCAAGTCAATAAATGGCAGTCTAACATGAGATTCTGGCAAGATGCAGTCTGGTCTGTAAAGGGCCTTATGCAAGTTAAAACAAAGTGGTTTGGAATCGTATTTAGCATCTGTGGCTGGTGACGGGGTGGTACACAAGAGCAGATGACTTGTTCTCACCAGCACAGGATGCTTGTAGATTCAGCTGATAAGGATCTGTTATTTATGCGTTTTGGCTAGGCCTTCAGTGCAGAGTTGGAGAATGTAGGTCAGCTGCACCAGTGAGGCTCTGGTTTCTGCAAGAAGATTGCCGATCCTGTCCCGTGCCTCTTTCCAGTACCCGTTGGGCTTTGTCAACAGTCTGCTTCCTGGCTGCCTTCTGCAAGGAAGACCGTTGGTCATCTAAGATTTATTTGCCCGGGGGCAGCCATGCAAAAGTTAGAGTGAAGGATGGCACCTCTGAGGGAAGCAGAAGGGTCGTTTCCTTGAGTCTGTGCCTCCTCGTCATCTCTAGCCAGCAGCCCGCAGCGCATGCAGGGGAGTACACAAGGCACACGGGGCAGAAAGGGTCCGACATCTGCACGCTGTCCTGTTTCAGTCACTGTGACCCTCTCACGTGCCTTTTTTGGCTCGCTGGAGGAAAACACATGCTTCTTTGCGTGTTTGCTCAGTAAATAAAGGAAATGGGTATCAAGTACATTACATCCTTCCAAAGCTGTAACAATTCCTCCCCCTCCCTTTATTATTATTCTGAATATTTCCTATCAACAAAATCACAATAGATTAAATAGCATTTTCAATTCCAAGTGGATGTGATTGCTGTAATTGTTGCCAGGCACTATCTGAAGACATTTCTATCTAAATACAAAACCTGACTGATGGGAGAGGGAAGAAGAGACCACTAGTGAGATTATGAAGTAAAATCTTGGCGAACGCCACTCGCTATCGTGGAGTCTGGGGAAGGAGGAGAGCAATTTATGCAAAAGGAAACAAGAGGCATTGGTTTGCATATTAATTACAGATTAAAATTTTGTAGTTTAAACAATGGGGTTTAATCTGTTAGCTGAATTAGGGTTTTATAGTTAAGATATGTGGAATAGACTGAACTGGGGATAAATATTCAAATAAATATTGCAAGCATTTAAAGCAGGAAGAGGGAAGGGCCAGAAGCAGGAAGCAATTGGTCTCTCTCTCTGTAGGGCTCTGAGACTAGGACTTGTGTATTCAGCTGAGGTTTTTCCTTTGAAGCCTTTTGAAGGGTAGTTAATAATACACATACCTTCTCCTCCGAGAAGTGAAGGATCATGGACAAATTAAGCAGGGTTATCAGATGAAAACATACTTTAATTTGCTTTGCAATTTAAAACAACAGAATATTTCAGCATGTATAGCACCTGCCTTCTATTAAGTTGTTTCAACATCAAAGGGCTGTTGCTGAGGGTGTTTTCTTCTCTCTTATATGGTCCACACTTCATTTTGATCCTTGAATTCTGCATATGGCTGTTTCCTATGATGACATTTTGTAAAGGACTTGTGCGTATTTCTGCTGTTTATCACATGCGTCCTGCGCAGGCTTTGGGTGGGGGAGTGAAGCCACTTAATATCTTGGTAAAGGCTTTTTTTTCTCTGTACGTAAGAATAAATGTGTCTATTTTAGAAAACATTTGCACAGTGATGGCACCTATTAAGCATAAAATGCTTCCATTATATTCACTGGAAGGGATATCTATGAATAAAAAATGAAATACTTGAATCAATACTGTTGCTTTTCATTCTCTGCTTTCTCAGTCTTGCCTGTTGCTTTTATTCTCTTTATTAGCTTTCATGATGGTGGATCTTTCCTTTCAAAAGAGGCAACATGGCCCTGTTACTCTGCATTGTTTTGTTTCATCTTCAGCACACATGGTAATGTGATAGGGAAGTTGGGAGTTACAATTTCAGAACTATGCATGCAGATAGTTTGTCTTTAAAGCACACACCCCCCCCCCAGCTCCTCCCCCAGCTACTGCTTGGGTCTTTTGCCATATGAGCTCTTTCCTTTTACCTCTTTTTGTTATTTCATTTTATGGTATGCTGTACATAGTCTGTGAACACAAAGTAAATTGATGGCCTCTGAATCAGGGGCTATTACAGCATATTCCTGATTTGATGAGGTCTCCTGGCTCTCGCTTCAATAAATCTTAAATAATCCAGATCACTTTAGGTGTAAGTATAGTTTTAATAATAAAACTTATTCTGTGTTAAATTCATGGAGATCTTTGTCTTTGTAATGGCAGTCCTCAACAGGGTTATTAATTTAGGCTTATTAACTTTCAGATGTTCACTAAGGCCAAGTCTTGTTCACTTCTCTTCAGTGTTCTTTTACTGATTTAATATAATAGCATTGTTATATCTTTGTCACATGTGGACTGTCTCTTATGTGCAGAGGGTAGTGGTGATCTACTGTCTTTATTTGAAACTTTCCACATTTTATGTGAACTACCGTGGTCAGTTGTTCATTGAAGCTGATAAACCTTCCCCAGAGGAAGGCTAGTTGGATAACAACAAAAGAATGAGGATGATAGTCAGAGTCACTGGTTTGGAGAAATGAGTGGGTGTTAATGTTGGGCGAAGAATAACTAAGCGTATAATGGACACATAGTAAGAGTAACCCTCCAGCACTGACTTCTTTTCACATCAGTTTTGTTCCCTTATTCTTTTTGTGATCACAAAACTGGATTCTAATTTAGTGCGGATTTTTCTTTCCCTTCCTTGTTAGTGTGAAGATGGTCACAGCTGCTGGTGGTAATGAGCCCATGTACTGTACAAAGGCAGGGGAGACTGCAGTTCATTGCCACTGTGCCCAGCCCCATGTAATGAAGCTTTTTGAAAGCATGCAGCAGTAGTGTGTGTGTTTTATGATGATGACAAAGCCTGTTAGGTTTTAAATGCATTTTCTTTCCAGAAGCATGGCAGTGTTTTCATGCAGCTTGGTGCTGTGTTTAAGGTTACATCACCATTTCCATTATAAAACCCTTGTTTCCAGTAATGGTGCTGCGCAGCAGCCTTGTTACAAAGTACTTAGCAGAAAAAGGTTTGATCAAGGTTAAGAAAGGAAAAATTCTCAGCCTCTTCCAATGTTATGTTCACTAAGAATATTGGAAGGGAAGAAAGCTTCCGTATGCGTGATTTAAAATGGGCTTAGATGGAGTTTAAGGTGCTTGGAATAGGAGGCATGTCCTTCTCACTATGGGAGTGTGGGGAAGCGTAAAGGTGGAGGAGGATAGCACTTTCCAGTAGGCAAGGACTGTGAAGTTACTGGCATTGACCTAGAGTAGTAAACATAGATGTTAGCAAGGCTCCTGCAGTGAGTAGGGGCTGGGAGCAACTGTAATGCCATTCTGCTGGAGTTAACTGCCCCAGGGCACGGGTAGCTGCGGCAGCCACAGGCTCTGGCTGCAGAGCTACTTCTCTATAGATTGTCATTTCTATTCAGTGTGATTGCTAATGAAGAGTTCTGGCTCCCTTTATTTGGCTTGGTGCTGGAGAGGTGTGTTCTGTTGGTTGGTAATTGGCTCTAGCTTGGAAGGGAAACTCTTGGATCTCTATTGGTGGTAGATTTGTGACTTGTAATAGGCTTTTCTGTGACCTTGGACCACGTGCTTCACAAAAATATAAGAGGAAATTAATGGAACATCTGACCTTGCTTTTTAAGGGTCAGGCTTTCATTTTTACTTTCTTGACTAAAATTTCATGAATTCCAAGTTAATCCAGATTTCAGTGATTTTTTTGACTAGGGTGAAGCATCATCTTGCCCTTCTTTTTCTTTCCTCATTCTAAAAAGTTTCCTTGATCTGTGAAACTGTAATTCTAGATGGTGCACGAGATAGTCGTTCCTTGCTCATATGCTTCGATCTAAACTAATAGTTAGAGGCAGTTTGTGGCATTCAGTTAGTGGAAAAGGAAGCCTTGAGTTAATCAGCTCTGTTACAATTAGTAAATAAAATCTTAACGGTTATATTGACAGACTTAAGAGTGCCGACCCTGTGGACTGTTGTAGCAATTCGGTACCATGCAGTAATATTCACTTCCAAAGTGAAAGGCTATTAAAAAAGAAGTGTTGTCTTTTCATGACTTCAGTTCTAAATAATCCGTGTTAATATCTAATTTCCTATTTTTGATGTAAATTAAATGAATAGTTGATTTAGAGCTAATAAAGCGAACGATAGATCAGATTTTTAGAGTGAGAGGGGATCTTGTAGCATTAATGCTAAACAGGCTCATGTCTTATTCATCCTACAACTTTAGTCTGCCAATCGGACTTTGTTTTTTCACATTTTCTTAATAGTTTGCACATTTGGGGATTGTTTTTTACAAGAATCACTGCAAAAAATCAAATACAAGTGATTCATCAAGATGTGTTCTGATTATTAACAAAGGTTATATATGTGTGTATGTATCTGTGTGTGTGTATATATACATGTACATATATTTCTGTGTGGTTATGTGTATGATTTAAAACAGCAAGCTTCAGGCTTTAACCACATGCAGAATGTAATCACATTGTCTTTTCCTGGCCACATTTGTGGCCAAGAAATGGACTTGGTCAAGAAATGGACTATTTATTCTCCTTTTCAGTGCAGCAGACTTAAAAGGAAAATGAATAGATGGAAGCAAGAGAGACACTTGGGATTATAAGGAAGTCTGATACTTTCCACCAGAGTTAGGGTTGTCTTTTTCCAATGATGGAAAATTCAAGAGTCTTCTGTTTAAATAGGCAGGATTTGAAATTACTGTGTATCTAGAAGTGTAGTAGGTGGTCAGATGCAGAAGGGCTAATCTCACGGGGCTCAGCTGGGACTCGCATGGTCCACCTTCAGTTTCCAGTTCTACCTAAGTTCTCACATGGTGGGCAGTAGCTTGATTTTGGGTGTGTTTTGGTTTGTGGTTTTGTTTTTTTTAATGTTCTCTGTCTTACCAAATAAGGAAGTTTGAAGTGTTTTGGGGACAACGGTGGCTTCTGCTCCTAACTTTAGCCTTGGGCTACTGTGATAACCAGTCATGTGGGGAGAAACATCTCCAAGAAGGTGACTCCAGATTTACGCACTCTGGAACATAAGTGAGCAAGTGAATTTGAGCTGCCCAGGAGCGGTGGAGTATTCTGGTTTTCTTCTCTACTGTTAGGGCCATTCTTTAGTCTGGGTGCTTCCTTCCAAGCAGTCAGGGAGTCAGTGACCCAGGTTTGCTCCATCATTTGATCCGAGCGGGTGTGCTGCTCTGCTCTTCAGCTGTTGGCTCTGTTTCTGCTGTTTGTTCCCTGCGAGTCACTGGAAAGACTGATGTTTTGATATGAAACACTTCTTTTGTATATATATTTCTATAGTGCTACCAACTATAATGACAGTTTTGTAAATTCAGTTTTTGAACGTGTGGAGTCTGTGTGTGTGTATAGGTTTGTCAAGGGGCAGTATCCTGCAAGCTGACTACCTGCAGAAGTGCATGCTCCTAAGTACAGAGTGCAAAGCAATTAAAAAAACCTCTTAGAACTGGAAAAAAAGCCGGTGTCTAATGAGAAATCTTGTGCTGATTTAAACATGTATTTGATTTGAATGTATTTAAATAACTGTGAGAACACATGCTACCAAATCCACTTTTCTCAAGACCTAATTGCTTTTAAGTCTTGAAAAACTCATCTTGTGCATGCACGTCTATAATTCTAAACATCTGTAAGAAAAATGTAGATTAATGAAGTGTCTTGAGGGTGCTTGCCTATACATGCACTTAAACGGATGATGAACTGAATATATGAATGCTTCATTACACAGAGACAGAGGCAAGTCTAAAGTTTTTAATTTGGATGCTGACTTTCATATGTGTCCAAATTGTGCTCGCATGTCTCTGCTGGGAGTCTGCCGTGCATTTACAGTCTGATCTCATTCCTCTCCAACGGGAGCAGATGGGGATTCTTGAACTTGGACCAAATTCCTAGAAAGTCACTGCACTGGCATTTTGTAAAGGTGTGAGAGGGAGCGGGAATTTGGATGACAGAGGGTGCCTTAGCGGAGAATGATACAAGGAAGAAGCAGCAACACTTCCCTTTGCTTTGTTCCACACCGTGGCAATGACTGTGAATATAAAATGTTACAGTGTGGTAGAATAAATGCTTCTCTCTCTTGCCATCTAGGTGCCATATCAAGCGATCCTCTTTGCTTGATTTTTATTCACCACCTGCAATGTAATTAGCTCAGAATTATGATTCTTAATGACACTTTCAAATTGGAATGTATCAGGATTTGAGTCTTTCCCCCCCCCCCTCCCCAATTCGGATTTGTACGGGAATTTTGGCTACCTTATAGATGTTTTGACAAGGTCCATGAAGAAGATGAGCAAGAGCCACATGCAGTGATTTCCTATTCCTCTCCATCCCGCACATGCCTGCCTGTTTCCACATGGTCTCAGTGTTGCTGCTCCCCTCCGGGGGAACCTGACAGAAAGCACTCAAATCACAAGCAGTTGTGAACAAGAATGTGACTTTGGCTCTGCTACCATTGTTATCTAATGGAACAGGCAGAGATGACTGTATGCACATCATTGTAAATGAAACAGAGGAAAAAAACTCTGTGATTTTATATTTAGTAAAAATAATTTTAAAATTTTACAGATGGAAATGTGATTCTGCCCTTTTTAACAGGCTATTCTCGCTTGCAAGCCAGACTGGTAATCCCATTTATCCACAGCTTTTCTGATTGAGGAGCTCTAGCTTTGCTTGAGGGGTTGGAGATTTTGTGAGCAATCTTACAAGATGGATAACCCTAATTTAAAACTAAGTGTTTAAGAGAAGAGTGTTTCTGATGGAGTAAATTCTAAACACAAAATTCTGTTGCTTCTCTCGAAACATTAAACATTCGCACCAGGAGACACCTGGTAGCTCTCCTTTAAAATGTGTAGCTTCAGCCTCAGTGCCAGCAACACTTTGTGTTAGACTGAAGCTGCCATATTGTGTCAGACTGCAGTTGTCTGTTTCTTCATTAGATAGCTGCTTGCATGATGGGCTTTTCGAAGGAAAGCTGAGCCCATCATTTGCTCTAGGTGACATCAGTCTAATATGTGGAAAACCTGTGTCTGTGTGTGTAAAATCATACACTGAGCTGCATCACTGCTTTGAAAATTATTTTCAGTTTATTATTTACATTCTCTCTTTTTAAGTTTCAGTTTATGAGTTATTTCGTCCCACTGTTCCAGCAAAAAAATCAGATATTGTTAATTTCGGTATTTAAGTCTCTTGGACCAGATGAAACTGTGTAACAGAAGATGGAAGCAGGAAAGGGAGTTGTTGCTGGTGAGTGATGAGGTGTATGCTGTTTTTCAGTACCTAGCAAGAAAACTGGCAGATGTGTAGGCTGCAAGCCTGGTATCTGTGTAATGCAGGCTGTCGGAGCTGTTATCCACACCTAACTCGGACTACTAGCATGGACTAACCTTGCGTACGTCGCTACGGTGTGCCAGTCGCCTGCTGCTCTCCTGACTGCACGGGTTTCTGTCTCTTGCTGACTGCTTTCTTCTTTGGCTTTCTTTATGACAAAATAGCCAGCACTGAAGATGGCTCGTGTACAAGCACCCTGCCGATGCAAACGTACTGAGCCGTGTCCTCAGCAGCCTCCAGGCCCCTCCGGCATGGGTGCAGTGCTGTGGTCCCCGCTTCGGCGTGCCGTATAAACCACGTGCCGTTTTTACCAGGCACTCGTTCAGCCTAAAGGCACGCTGGTCCCGTGTGAAACGTGCTGCTCTTTGGCACCGCTGTACCAGCAGAGCAGTTCGGCAGTGCAGCTAGAAGAGACACCAAGGAAAACGCGAGGAATAGTCTGTCTTTTAAGCAGCTGCTTTGGAGCAGCAAGCCTGCCGGTTCCTATAAAACCAGTTCTCCACGTGCAATGGATAATAGTATCCCTTGCTGTCGAATCTTCTTCCTTGTAAGGAGCAGACCGCAGCTGACATTTCTCATGCTTTTTACCCCTGTTTTCAGGCCTGCACATGTGTTTATAGTGTGGTTTTCTTTTAAACCGTATGATAAAGTTCCTATAGTGAGTCTTAATTTAATTCTTGCCTGACAAAGGTCCTCTTGTCTGTTTTACACGAAGCATATGCTGACATCCACTCAATTCTTTTCATCAAGTATTTGGCTCTGTAATTATGTATGAAGAGTCATTCAGACCATGCTGGCTTATACCTGCTGAAAGATCTGGCCCACACTGCATATTTCTCTCTGGGTTTTGATTTACTCAGCATTTGGAAGATACGTAGAAATATTGAGGGGGTGGGGGAACTAACCATCAGTATTCAAAATCTGCAGTTGTTTCTTTATTTCACTCTTAACTATCAGGGTTATATTTAGTTCAGTATATGAAAATAAAAACGGTAATCTGCACTTGCTGGTACACAAATTGCATAAAGGATTTAAAAGGATATGAAAAAATTTCATGTGCTAAATTAAATTTTAGGTTTTTGGTGATGGTTGGCTAATTAAAGCTTTATAATTGCTGTCCCTCTTGGAGGGACTGGGCCTCAAGGGATTGTGCAAATAAAGGACACTCCTTGGATTCTGCCTGTCTTGTTACTTTGTTCAGTGGCAGTTTGGGACCTAGTAAGAGAACACCTTATATGTTTTTAGCCTCTTGTTGAACATAGGTTTCGGTAGCAGCTGGTGAGCTGTTAGACTTCCCTTAGTCTGCCCTGGGAATCCCCGGGATGGCTGGCCATGGGTGTTTTGTCCAAGATGCAGGTAATGTGCAAGCTGACAGTTATGCGATTCATATGCCCCTACTCCCGCATACGCTGTGTGGGATTCAGCTTAAACGGGTTTGTCTGCACATCCTGCATCCCTCACTGTGGCACTCGCTTTTCGTGAAACGATTTTGCAGTAGGCATTAATGTCCATCTGTCTTGTTACCTTGCGAGGAAACAAAATTCATGCCGTCTTTCAAAGAGAATGCACCCTGAGAGTTTGTCTGGTCAGTGACCTATTTTATTGTTGTCTGAGCTTTGCACACCTGCAAGACTTAGCTTTTTTGGCCCAATTAACACAAATGCAGAACAGGCGGATGTTTTTATGAAATGGATGTGACATCTGAGTAGGTGGTTGAGAGACAAGCCTGAATCACTGAAGTTTTGGTACTCCATGTCCATCTTTGCCATAGTTGCAGTCTGTATTTTACAGTTAGCACGCGACTGAATGACAGGCAGGGCTGGGAATTGAAACTGGGGTGGCCCTCTGACTGCTGAGGTGGTAAGCCAATATACCCTGGATGTGATACAGCTACTTCTAGAGACCCAGGTACAGAAACCATAGTTACAGAAGAGCTCTGCATTAATCCAGCTTCTACATCCTTTTTCTCCCTCCCTGTTTGAACTCTTCAAGGAACAAGCGGCTGACACACCAAGTGAACAAACCTGATAGGCAGGGACGAGCTTGCAAGTGAAATTAAAGGCAAGGCTTCTGTAACCAATATGAAGAAATGTCACTGTTTGCCACTTCCATCAGCTGGGGCAGAGCTGGCTGTAGCAGCAACTGGCCACTCCTCGCTGAAGTGGAGCAGTTGTTTTTATTGCAGCTGCCAGCGTGAAACCAGTTGGGTCTTTATGATGGCATGAACTGGTGCAGGACACCTCCTGCTTAAGTGGGACAACTGTGCTCGTTGCCTCTCGGAAGATAAGGGCAAGAGTGTCAGAGGAGAGCAGGAAAGTCCTGTGCGTGGGCAGCTGTGAGAATTCGAGCTCCGGGATGGAAAGCTGCCAGCGCGGCTCCCTGACCACGACGGATGCAGCACCTCTCATACGGGTCATGACTTTGTCTCCTGAGAGATGCCCTGCCTGTCACTTGGGCAGAAGGGATCAGAGCCGCTACAGATGCTCCTTGGTCAGTACTTTAGCCTTTTCTTGGTGATTATGTGATTTACTGAGGATTTTTAAACCTGAGAACCAAACGTTCAATTTTAGTTTTATGTTTTACGGCTTCTGAGACAACGCTTTGCAGGTCCCCATCTCAGTAATGGTTTTATTCAGAGTGATGATCCAAGCAGGAGGACTAATAATAGAATTTAACCTTGTTGCTTTGATTTGAGAACTGTATAAAGAACGGTGTCAAATCAAAATACTTCGTGTTCTGTGTGTTGCTCTTTGTAGTCTGAACTCTTTTTGTGACAAGTGATATTAATTTTCATACAGCTATGGAAGAAAGAAATCAGATATCTATTTCTAATTGCTACTGGTTAGGAATGTGATATGTGCGTAATGCAGGATAGATTGATTAGACTCATTACGACATGAAATGAAAATGTCAGACCACAAAAATAAGCAATAGAGTTGTTGCATTTTTTATTACAGTTTTGCTTTGGGTTTTGCATAATTGAAAAAGGATCATACACACAAAAAATAACCTTGCCCTGAAAAACAGAACATCAGAGAATAAAAAAGCCCTCTCAATTACTGGAATAAACGAAGTCCCAGGAGATTGAGGTGTATGATGTGTCTGAATAATTGCATGCAAAGAAATATACGGGGGAAAAAAACAGAAGAAATATGTATCCTGGTTTAGAATCTCAGTGAGGAGGCTGGGCTGCATCTCTTTGCAAGCACAAGATTATTTTCAGGACAGTGGCAGAAGCAATGGAAACATTTCCAACCAGATCCTGGTGATGCCTTGTCTGGAAGATGTGGAAGGAAAAAAATGTTCTTATTAGTGCGTAATTTTCTTTAAATAAACTGCAGCACCTCGTTACAAGAATTGATGCCTTGCTTTAATAATTTAAAACTTTTACAGGGCTAGGATCCTATGTCCAGACCCTTCTCCCTGTGCTTTACCGCAGAAGCACCATCAGTAGCACTGTTAGTCCTGAATCATTCTGTGCTGGTGAGAACCGTCCAAGTACTATTTTTGCAAAATGGCACATTTAATGGCTTTCCCAGCCAGCCGACCCTTTCCTCCCTCTGTGGACTCTGTCTCTGGATTTGTGCTCTGGGAGGTTTGGGAGGCAGGGGAGCTGGGAGCTGTCTCTTCTGTGGGATTCTCTTCCGAGCCGGTGACTTTCTGGTGGGAAAACAGAAGGGAGGAGAAGTACGTGCTCCTGTGCCATTGCAAGGGGACTTTGTCACAAGCTTGTAAAACCGGGGGGATGAAAAACAGACTTGGCCAGAGCAATGCTGGAGTGAACAGAGGTTTCTGGGAACAGAATGGCCTTTTCTGCATGGCAGCAGGAGGGTAGACCCGCTGCCTCTCAGTGCCTGTTGTGGAGAGAATGGCCTCAATGAGAGCACTGCAGATTTTCTCATGACCTCTGTGGTCTCCTCCAGATGTGCTAAAAATATCTCCTGCAATGGAGATCTGTTGAACAGATTTTTTTTTTTTTTTTTAATTTCAGCTATGTTTGACTCTTCCTCTAAAAAAAAAAAATCATTAATCCTTCCTATTTGTATCTTCTGCCGGCCCCACATTAGCAAAGGCTCAGCACTGTATTCACATAGGAACAAGCCAGCCAGTTTGATGTTCTGGATGTTTGTTAGCAGTAAAGGCCAACACCTGGAGCTTAAAACAAGGTGAACAACTAGGTTTAAATCACATGTTGTTTTGGACTGAGATCAAGGATGGAACATTTTGGCTTAAAACCCTCCAAGGAAGGAGGAGGTGTCAGGAGTGTGTAGGCATGCTACAGCTCGCCCCGGGGCAGGGAAGGGGTGAAGAGCCTTTGGATTTCCTTCCAGTCCAATTTTCTGTGATTCTGCAAAAACACGATTACAATGGTTGTTAGCTGTGCAAATCGCTGGAGATAAATTGCTTTCAGCAACTCGTGTGTGTTTAATGGCTGTTTCCATCATTTGAGCTGATGTACTCTTGTAGTAGAAGTGTAACGGGTGCATTCATGCAGGTCTCCAGCCTCATGCTGCTGTGTATGAAGGTTAACTGAGGCCATTGCCCTCGCCAGCACTTCTGCGTATCACATGAAACTCTGTGGAGCACTGTAATATTAATAATTGTGCGCATTCCCTGAATGAGTCAGATAAGCTGAGGAAGATTAATTGACTTTAGTAGACTGGCTGCAGATCGTGCCAGCTGAGAGCCTAACCTGATGCTATTTATAGTAGTATTTCATCTGATTGTGTAATCTTGATGTACAAATTTGAAATCTCTTGAATGCATGGGTCTGATTCTCCAAGCACACATGTAATTTCTGGGCTCCTTAGTTCTTGGTACTTAAGTTGAGCTGTGTATAAAGTGGCCTTTGTTTATGCCTGCAGATACTTAGGTATTTAAAAAACACCTCAAAACAAGCAAACAAACCCCACAGTTTCTCCCCACCCCCAACAAACCCCTGAAAACAAAAAAACTGCAACATCACCCCCCCCCCC
>Ga0065711_1003396_pt1 | contig 31463 bp, 12 predicted proteins | sample Hoacrofraction12_FD_59098 | JGI IMG/M metagenome (GOLD analysis project Ga0065711, IMG submission 59098) | Hoatzin crop microbial communities from Cojedes, Venezuela - Epithelial fraction 12 v2 (version 2) | ecosystem: Host-associated > Birds > Digestive system > Esophagus > Crop | place... | reverse complement strand
CCACATCCAGTGCTCGCCCCCTCCCACCCCTCCTGCCCAGCACACCACTCTGGGGGCTGCGGGTCACCCCAGCTCATAGCACTCCCCACTTCTCGCCTGCCGAATAAAGCCTCTTAATTATTAAAGAGTGCTGCATTTCCATTAGGTGGAAATAATACATTCGTACAAAATTTATTAAGGAAATTGTCTACATGGTGTTTCTTCAGAATGCGACTCTGCCTGTGGCTGATCAGAGGGCCCGTGCTCAGCGCTGAGCCAGCGGGCGTTGGTTCAGGAAGGGCATTAAGTGCTGGTGGAGCTGCTGCCCACAGAGCCCCCGCCAGCTCCTGCCAGTACATGCGCGGATGTGTCCTTGCGCAGCTGCAGGCACTTGGCCCTGGCGAGCCCACAGCCCAGGTTTGCCAGAGAGACCTGCGCGTTCCTTGGAGGTGTCTGGAAGGCAGCACACCCAGGCAAAAACAACTGCTGCCCACGCTACTGTCATACTTTATAAAGCTTAAAAATACATGGAAGCACCTATGTGCAGCTATTTCTTAAAATGGTTCATATTCAGGAAACTGGAATACTGGCAGGCTGGCTGTGACATTCCCCCCACCATGTGCAGGGATTGAATTTTGAGCGTGAAAATAATGAAATCATTAAGCCAACTCTTTAACAAAACAACCCAAAGCAAGCAGCCTTGCACAGCCATCTTTACCACTTGTTAGATTATCTAAGCTATCGTTAGAACTCTGACACCGTCATCCCGCGCATCTCCGCATTTGGCCTCACCTGAAACAAGTCTGCCACCAGGCCGTAGTCTGCCACTTGGAAAATTGGCGCTTCTGGGTCCTTGTTAATAGCAACAATGGTCTGCAAGCAACAGTAAAGCAGCACGTGAATATGCAGACTGATCGGCGTCTAGGGCCGGGTTACATTGGGGCCTTATCTAGGAAACGTGGGCTAAGTCCTCTCCAAGCCCCTAGAAGCAGAAGATACAGATCACGGCATTTAACATTCTCCTTTCCACCACAAACACCCCCTAACCCCTCCCCTGCTCATTGAGGCTAGCCTGCCCTGTTGAAAAGAGTAAGGAAAAAAATTACTACAGAAGATTACCTGCAAGATCTAAGCGATACCATTACAGAAATAACTCCAGGGTAGCATTTAAAACAATAAAGCCATGCCCAAAGGCCTCGGTACTTACCACGGGACACATCATTTAGTTTGTCACACAGCAGAAAAACACACAGGGCCGAAATCCCGACACAACGGTGCAGGAAATGGCTGCCCTGGTTTAAACTCTGCCATATGGGTAAATCTTTCTGTAAATATCTGTGACAGCTTCCAGCAAAATAAGCATGGGCGGCCACATCAAAATCTCCCACAGGATGAGGAGCACTCCATAAAGGGGGGAGGTGGGAAGATGACAGCTCATAAAACGAGCCTGACAGCAAGGGAGGGTCTAAAGCGCAGCGCTCAGTGCCGCCTTCCCACCTGAACGCTGCCAGTGGGGACTCCGATGGCTCCTCAGGACAGCCCTCGCCCAATGGGTACCTGAGACGTGACCCGCCGGCCCCAGGCAGCCACAGCTCACCTCTCTCTCTTACTCGAACACAAAATTAATGGCTCAGTAGCCTGCGCCTGGTGGCAGGAACTCAAAAGGTCGCAAGTCCTGTGGTTTTAGGCCCACAGAAGTGTTTCTTTCTTCCCAGGTCATCTGTATCCTGTGACTCGCTACAAGGAAGGACCGCACCATGTACGCAAGAAGGACGCACCTACGGCAGAGCGCTGCCCTCTTGCCAGCTCACACACAAAGACCCGCAAGGGTTCCAGGAATGCTTCCCCTGAAGTATTTTTTCCCAGACTTTTACTGGTTTTATTTCAGTTATTTGCAAACACGAGCCTCCACTGACAATTCTGCAGTGCAGGAAGCAAAATCCAGGCTGGGATACCCGAGGCTACCAGGGTAGCCTCTGCTACCCTGCCGTGCTTTGCAGAACCATTCGCAGGGGACGAGGCCACAGGGGCTATCGCTGCGGGCGGGCTGAGACCAGCGGCTGGTGGCACCTCGGGGGCTGCCGGCTCTGTCCTTACCACAAAAATAATTAACACCAGTTGCTCGCAAAACTGTCCTAAGCTTCAGCCTGGCAGCCTAGTCCTTCCCCTGCCTTCACTAAAGTAACTTTTTAGTAAGATCTGGTTCTCTACCTCATCACTAAATCACACTCTCCATGGTAGGATGCAAAAACATCACCTTGCTTGCAACAGAACTTTGCAAGTACAACCTCTTAGAAAGAAAAGATACTGTAACTGCCTCATGAGGGAACAGAAAAATAAGGAAAGAAAGCAACGACGATTCTCCCAGTCTCCTCAAAAGCTGTGTTTGCTACCTTGCTGTAGAAGGACAAATAAATTGTACATTTCGCCTGGCAGAAAGCATCTGACTACTCTGGGAAAGGTATCCTGAAGTGTGCAAGATCACAACGCCAGATGATTCACAGTGCTGACGGAAGACGGGGGACACTCCAAAGAGCTCCCACAGCTGCATAATTCTTTATGTTTGCAAAAACTGTATCTTTTCAGTCACTACAACACCTGTATGCTTTGGCTAAAAGGAAAGCAGAGCACATTTCAAATACAAATAAGTAAAACTGAATTTTACAATACATTTGTTTACAGTAGAAAAACTACGATATATGGGAGAAATGAAACTGTTCAGTATCGAGAAATTTCATCTGTCCTTATTTCCTGTAAAAGAACATCTCAAAATACCAAACATGGCAGTGGAAAAGCCAAAAAAGCAGAGGTTTTGCTGTTACAGTCTTGGACAATATTGCTGCTCAGTATTTTTATATCAAAGGAAGTTCTTGCACCTAAAGCAATAGGTTCCCAGCACTGCTGGCAGTCTTAACTGAGATAAGGCAGGAGACAAACAGGGTCAGATTGAGTTTTAAGCAGCTTCAACTACACAGTTCCCAGTCAATGCCTGATACTTAATCCCACCCGCCCATCTTCTCCCTCACCCAAAAGCACACAGATGCTCTTCACACTGCAGCCCACCAGCTCCCCGCGGAGTCCGGAGGGAGCCGAGGACCACCGTGGTCGTACCGCCTTGGTAGTACCACCACATCCGCGTCGCTCTCATGGACTCTGCCACTGTCTGACTGTCCCTCTTGTTTGCCTGTTGCTGCGCTGCGAGTAGAGAAGACTATGGCGATGCTGTTCTGCTAAGACCGGTGAGAACACACTGCCACAGATACCATTACTGACACTTCTCAACAGTGACCTTCATCCCTGCCCACCGTTCATCCCTAATTTTGGTTGGATTTCTCCACTGTGTCGAGTACTGCTAACACCAATTGAGTCTCTGATTTTGTAAGACTGAGGCCCCAAAAAGGGTGCTGTATCCCAAACCCAGCTTATGTGATTTCCCAAAAAAATGTTTAAATAATATATGGAACAAGAACTAAGCTGTGAGAAAGCGCGGCTCTCCCTACCACACACGCTGGCTTGCGAGGACCATTACCAGTCACATAGACTCACTAGGCTGCCACTGGTTAACACAAGCATCTGCCTGTCATGTTTTGCAAACCTTTTCCTCAGCTGTGTAAGCTATTCAAAGTTCTGGGTTTGGTTTCTGCCGGAAAGCGTAAGTTTCTTCCCTGGAAATAGAAAAAAAATACATATCCCTTCTCTAAAATCACTTGTGGGGAGGCAGGACAACCTACAGCTTCTGCTGCTCGGCATGTGCTAGTATGGTTCAGCGGGTAATTCTGCTCCTCTTCCCCAACACCGCACTGTGGACCAGGCTGGCAGTTCCAATTTTGGATTATTTGCTTCGGCAACTAACGAGTTAAACCTTTTAAAGTTTTACGGCCATTTTATAATAGGTTTCCATTTGAATGCCTAAATGCAGGAATGTCAGAGACATCTTTTACTTTATGGAATAGTAAGTTCATAATTCAAATTGCGCATTGTTATGCATGAATTAATATGTCATACCCTGAAATAAACGCAAATGGAACTATTGTATAGAATTCAGGCATTTGTGTTTTGGCTTTTTTTTTAAACAAAGTCAGTCAGCTGCTTCTACTTACCACTTCAGGTTGTGGTGCGATGGTTTTTCTACTGTGTTAGATGTTTTGCCACAATATCTTTTATTGGCAAGACTCAGGGGGCTAGCATGTTTTTAAAAAGCACACAAACTGGCAATTTCAACATTAAAAAAAATCAGAAAACTGGCTGAAGTACTGATGTAAAAGCAAGAAAGTCAACTCATTTCCTTCCTCCAAAATCTTTTCCAGCACATCCATCTTTATATACCTTGCTGTCTTTCATCCCAGCCAAGTGTTGGATTGCTCCGGATATTCCCACGGCAATATAGAGTTCCTAGAAGAAAACAAAAACGAGACATTTTTGGCACCCACAACATAGTTTCAGTAAGCTCTCGCAAACCTGACTCAAAACCAATTACATGCAGTAGTCTTTACATTATGGTAGTTTTCAGTATTAAAGGCAGCCGATGGTTGGTTCCCTTCCCCCCTTGGGGATGCAATGTAACTGTAAAAGGAGGATCCCAGAGGAGCATCTGGCAAGGACAGGTTGAGGGGGGAGATCTGCATCAAACCTAAGACACTGCTCGGCTAGCGGACAGGGCAATCAGTGTTGCCCATGCCCCTGGGGATTCCCAGCGCAAACATTCAGCCAGATAACCCACAAATGGATAATGCAGCTGCCTAGAGAGAAAACCTAGGCTTTTTTGTTTGAGGCCTCTAGGATCCTTTCAAGAAGACAGAACACACAAAGCTGAAAATTCAGGTGTTTAAACCTTTCCAAAGTTTCCTACATGGCAGGACAAAACCTTTCGGATGTGCAGTGGGCTAGCGCACAATGCACTTGCAGCGGTGGTTCCCACTCTTTACCCCAACCCTCAACGTTCACATGCCCTAAAGCTCTTCCTCCCCCACGGAATGAGTGCAGACCACCTTCCCAGGTAGGCACCAACTCACAGTAGGTCTTCACGCTTTGGGGCTCCCAACCTAGCATCTCCAAAGAGACCCACATTCAAACACATATTACAGGCAAATAGATCTATATTGACAGTTTTAATTCACAGCAGAAAAGTATTTTTTTCCCTTAGGCTAAAAGTCATCCAGGCTACAACCTATCCAAAGCCAGGTGTATCTTCAGCTCCGTGACAGCTTTCCCACCACGAGCCCAGGCAGCAGTCAGACCTGTACTGTTTAGTTACCTCATTTTATGGAAGAAAAACAAGGAAAGGACTTTTCACTAATTCAGTCAATGAGAGGAAACTGTAACACACAAAACTAGTTAGGGGATCATCTGTCAAGACCAACTAAAAGGTGGTATTTTACATATTTAGAAAAGACGCAACCTCAAATACTAACAGAATTTCTCTTTTAAAAATACCAAGGTTAGTCCGTATTTAAGAACGGACAAATCTAACTCAAGAAATTATTTTGGGGGCCAGGGAGGGTAAGTGTGTCAAAAAACCTTATCCCTGTGCAGCTGAAGATGTGCATTACAGGACAGTGACTTTTAACATGGCAGAACAAAGCACAGCTGTGCAACAGGCACCAAGCCACAGAAGAGGCTGGCACATGAAGGTGTTCACATACAGAGACCGCGCAGACTGCTCTTTCCATACAGGCCTGATAGTCATTGTATCAATTAAATTGCTTTCTGATGTTTCTACAGCTATAGATTTCACCTACTATATTGGGTTTTAAATAGGAATAGATAAATAAAATTTATTAAGCTTTTCTACACTTTTCTAAAAAGCCATCTCCTGTAAAAACTGAAGAGGAGGGAGAACAGAGCAGGAACAAAGTATTTCCTATTAAAAAGGCTTGCTTTGAAATTGAAACACAAAATCTAGTCTATGTATTTCCACAAAAACACACAGCTGTTGAAGACACTCAGAAATTTCTTAGCCTCGATAGCTTTTTACCGAGTACATTACTACTGGAGGTCAATCCATTTTAACCACAGCTGCAATGTAATATAATATGTCCCTATAAGAACTCACGGTAAGCATGCGGTATTTTAATTATACCAAATAAAAGAACAGATGTTACAGGAGAAATTATTCTAGCATCATATCGTCTTTAATATAAGCTCTTTTGAAAAACACATTACTATAATTTGATTTTTTTTTAGAACATTTCATTAAGTGCCAGTCATCTAGACTACCAGATTCTTATCAGTCTGTTTAACATCGTGAAGTTCAGTCTTTGGAAAGAGTCCAGCTAGCCGGGAGCCAGATGCCTATGTATATATTCTATTAAAATATCTAGGAAAGACAAGGATGTTTCAGTAAAAGGACTTTTATAAATCACCAGGCTTGTCTAAAAAGCCTTTATCATGCATCTCAGCCATGGCCTTCTAGGCTACGTGCTGTTGGCTCTCTAGCTAAGATAGCCAGTCCATGCGATAGGCCCCGGCACTTCCGCCACGTCCCCTCAGTCATGTTGTCATACAAAGAATGCACAGGACAGCATGCTCCTTTATCAGTTCCATACTTTAGAATAGATTTGGCTGCTTAAATCTTAGTTTATATCTATTTTACAATCTAGTATGAGGGAAACAAAGGACCCACAAGGTCTGAATGATACTCAGGACTGTTCTGCGCTCTCCACGGCGAGAATTCAACTGGTCGTCCAGAGAGGCCATAAAGACTCAGAAATTAGGATCTCTATGTTATTTTCAAGGTAATCCCCTTGTTTTGATGTCTTCCCTGAAATCATTAATTTCTACCATGCCTTTTGCTGAGTCCTATCATTTCTACTGTGTCAGCGTTCAAAGTCCCAAGTCAGGACTGTAGCCCCAGGGACCAGCAAGTAAGTGAGGGAGGGAAACAGAAAGCAGATCAGTACCATGGAGCTGCGTCGCTTCCCGTCGCGTTATGCGAAACACCTGCCATCGCAGCAGAGAGCACAGGAAGGTCTGGAAGGAGATCTCAGTTCCTCAGAGCATCGAACCCATGCCAAGGCACAAACCGGCATGAACCAGAGCCTGGACCACACTTCTCAGGTGCCAACAAAGATGGCTTTACACCAATTCCAAGTTCCTGTTTTTTGGATCCCTGGAAGCTGCTCTAATTGCTACTGTCAGGTGACTGCTCCACAGCCCACCATTACAGGCACTCACGTCGAAGTCCAGGACGCAGACTGGCATTTATCAGCTCCCTGGTGCTTGCGCACAGGCAAGTGTTCACTGCAGGGCTGCTGCCACCACCGTGCCACATGAGAACCTAACAAAACAGCACACAGATTCGGCACTAAGGGCACCACTGCGCTGTCTGACACAAGATGAAGTCCCAACAGCAATTAACATCACAGAAAGGGAAAGTTTTGGTGGTCTGAGGGCATGGCATTGGATTAGACAATTGTCTTGCCTCACAGTAACTTAATTTCACACAGCAAATAATTACTGTACGCATGTCACAGCTATGCTACAAATCTTAATTTTTAATGAAGTGGACAGCAGACATCAGCACAGGAGCAGGGACACCAGAGGAGAGAGCTGACTGTAAGAAAGAGCACAATGGAAGAAACATGCAGCACAGGACGTGGAATGGACCAAACAGCCTAAGAGCACAGGAAGCAGGGGGCAGGGAGGCACAATCACGAAGCATCTAAATTAACACTGTGCTATTGCAGAAAAGGCCTTGTACGTCAGTAATGGGAACATGTCAAGGTGGGAGCACGAACACCTAACACGACCATTAGGCTTCTCACACGGGCGACAGCAGCAGCCAAAGCTGATTCTGCCAGCAAACCGGCACAAAGGCCAAGGGTGTTCTAATTTGTCCTGCCACACAGTATCCCACAAGTCTCCAGTGCAAGCCAGGACCCTGACAGAGACCTCCAAGCTTGTAAGCACACGTTTGCATCACAACAACCCTAAAAACAAAACTCCAAATCCAAATTTATGCTATTTAAAGGCAAGATTCCAAACCAAGAATTCAACTTCTCATTTGCTATTTAAGGTATTAATCCAGCCTCATATTGTCTTTTTGACAAACATGACCATAGTATGTCTTGTAGGGAGAGCCACTGTATGCTAATCATCAAAAAAAAAAATCCCCTTTAGCCATCCCCTAAACTCTTATCTCTGCTTTAAATATACCCAACTTACATATCAGCCTCTACAGCAAGTCCGTGAGACTTCACGTGCACGACTCTGCACGACGAACTCCCGAATCCACATAGCCAGTTACAGGCTGCCTGGATAAACATCACAAGAGTGCTGTATGTGGATGATTATAATTACCAACACAGCAATGCATTTATTTTCCTGTGCATATTGGTTCTTCCAATTATTTACAGAATAACTTGTGGCATATAATATTACTTCATTTTTACTTACGAGATTATTTTAAAATGCCTTCGGCTGCCCTGGGGCAGTTCAGGTACATTGGCTTAAGAGAACCACAAGAACGGTTTTTGGTTGCAACTTGCAGTGACTCTGAATGCTGCTGTAAGAGACTGCTGTGCGTCCCCAAGTGCAACACAAGATGAGGTAGTTACTTTGCAAGCATGCCGTCAGCTACTATTGATTTTTATGCCAATTTTTGAATTACGCTGAAAACCTTCAGCGTATACCAATTTATCATCCTACCAGTGGCATGCTTTTAAACAGGCTAGTTTAATAAACCCCATTGGCACACGTACTCTTTTTAAAGGCAGCTCAGATATTTTATTTTCTTTGCAAGAGTGAAAGGACAATGAAATTAGAAAGAAATCTTTGTGATGAAAATTGCAAAGATTGAAAAGAGATTCCTTCCAATTACAAGCTATTAACCCAATAAAATATTTTCTGGCTTGACACTAGTTCTTATACATTACGCTGTGTACCAGACAATTATCTGGTACGTACTACTTTGAGGCAGCTGAATATGTTCCATTCAAGAAGCACAAATTACTAAACTATATCCCAACTACAGTTTCTTTTTCACTTTAAGAACCTTTGATCAGCCAAGCTGTGTAATTACTCTTAAGCGTGGTTAGGGTGTCTGCTGGAGTGCAGGGCCATACAGCAATTTTTTCTCTCTCTCTAGGGAAAAGCACATCAATTGCTTTCAGCTAAATGCACTCACATATGAATATTTTAGTACAATTTAATGTTTCTGCACCAACCCCAAAGGAGCAGAGCATCAATTTGTGAACATAGTTTTCTTGGAGTTAAAAGCTACATTGGATAATGCAGGATGAAAGGGGCTGTCAATCCTTAGCTTTTTAGCAAGTCAGAGAAAGGTAGTCTGTAAATTCTGTCCCAGCTGCATACAAACAGCTCTCTAAAGTTTGCCACTATAAAGCTACTTTTCAACAGTAGTGAATTATCAGAGGAGATATTCCAAAAACAATTTCCCAAGCATGGTCAGTTTTCCCAACGCTATTCCCATCTGCTAGCTACCCAACAGCCTCAACCCTTTATACAACAAAAAGGGCACCTGCTAGTCTGTTAATAAAACCCACAAACGTCATGTAGCAGTAACGCATTCCTACAAAGAAGCTAGTTGAAGGTAGGAGAAATTATGTACCATGTGTTTGAATACAGACAATTTAGTATCTCCATATTCTCTTGCATATGTAACAAATTAGGAAGTAATGAAGATCTCATCATTAGTCTGCAAGGAGTAGAACATTTTTTAAGTGAGTACAATCCAGGTGACAGGAGCGACACTTCTCATGAAGCTAACAGAATTAATGAGTCCATTCTGTTGTTAGTAATTTTAGGTAAAAGCTAGAGAACAAAACGCAACAGAAACACTGGAATAAACAATACTTTGTTTTGCTTTCCCTACACTTCCCCACATGAGAGTGAAGGGAAACAAAACTTAACAGATACGCTACCCTCAGCAAGCAAATGATCCCTAAGAAAGGGATGGGAAGTAACGCCGAAGGAGAGTTAGTATCCACTTACTACACAATGAAACCATGGTTCACTCACACATTTTAGAGAGAACAAACCAGGCTAGGTGAAGTATTTGATTGCTTTGCCACCCAACACAAATACAAAACACGGTAATAATGTACGTAATTTGATATTGTCTTTCTCGCTTCCTGCTGCTCCCAAAGCAAGAAGATGACTACCAACTGCTGAAAAGCCACTCACTGCAGTGAAAGCGACTGTCTAGTCAAATACAAGCTCAGAAAGCATCCCATCCTATTGTGAAAGAAGCGGAACAACAGCTTCCACTGCTCAGCAGAAGACCATTCTGCACCTTCATGTATCTCTCTGCCAGGAAATGCTTCCTTACTATTCAGCTTTCCTTTTCCTGCTTCTAATTTCACCCCGCTCCTGCATTTTCTACCTAATATAACACCGAACATTATTCCTCTTTTTCGACTGCTTTGGTGCCTTTGAACTGAACCCACATCTCACTCTCCAGCATCTCCACTGAAGCTGCCCCTCTGTGATGCACCTCTTTTTCCCTCGTTATTATTGTCAGTTCCTAACAGTTGTAAATCTGCCTCCCTTTTGAAGTTCCTGCAAGCCATTACACCCAGAGAGACCCTCTGGTATGAAACAGAAGCATAAGCACTGAAGCTAAGCAGGTCAGCAAGTTTACTCCCGGTGATCATATCAGAACTACACTGAATTCCCACCTGCCTTCCCACCCGAGGTTTCTCCGCACGTGCAATATCCAAATGCATCTGCCTTCTCTGCAATCGCATCACGTTTCTAGCACAACCATCTAACCCAGTGTCAATTATTACTACATCATACATTTCCTAACTTCTGCGTTCCTGAGTTTTCCGTCGCCTCTTAGTATTTCGTGGCCAGTGTTGAAAGTAACAAGACAGCAGTAACTGAACACCTGAAAAAAAGCAGTTCTGCCTGGCTGCGCTTTGCCTGCTGAGGTACCCTCTGTACTGCACCCTCCTCAAGCAGGAAATCTCACAATAAAGTCTGAGGTGGTGAAGCTGAGGCTTTCTGGCTGTGGTCCACCGACGGCTAACCCTGGATGGACATCTTGAGCCATACAATTGTGAAATACTGGTCTGGCCATGACTTCCCTATTGCCAGCTAGGAAAACCAATAATGAAAGCTAAAGCAGTTATAGAACTGGACCTGAAAGAACACAGATTTCAAAAGTGGAAAACAAAATAAATTAAAAAAGAATGAAGTGAACATTTAAACTCTGAAGAGCTTAAACTACAGAAGGATGCCTTTCAGGCAGCAGCACATCCTTCACAAAGTCCAAGGATAACAAAATAAACAGCCTAAAATGACACATGCTTTCTGAAAAAAAAACAACCCACAGTGCCACTGAGGTTTTGTTTGTTTTCTTGGGGAAAGTGTTGAGAGCAAGATAGTACAATCCTATCTCCCTTCAAAAGCTACAGGGGAATATAATTAGAATAGGACACAAGGGAAAACTTGGGAGACCATGGGAACAATTTGGGTAACCAAACAAAGGTGCCTAGTGGCACTGTAGACAGCGTAGGGTTTCCCACCTGAATCACGGATGCTGCTCCAGCAGGCAGTCTCTAGTTTCCACACAGGAACTACCAGCCCGATGAATGTACTTTTCAGACCCCAGATGGCTAAAATGGCACTAGACATCTATTGGTAGGCATTCCATCATCCCCTGTATGCCCCTTCCTCGCATACTGCAAAGGTCACAGTTCAGAAACTAACAGAAGCTACTTAAGGCTTAGAACAATTGCTTTCTTTTTCTCACAAGTCACAAGCTTTTTTGTATAATATTAGACAAATTACGCAAGTTCATGAGAAGGATTGCATACTACTTTGTATGTCAGAAATGTTGCTAACTATACCTAAGGTAAAGAAAGCGAATACTGAACTAATGAGGCATTCTTGTTCCCTTCACTAAAGTTCTAAATAACTGAAAAAAATATTTACCTTCTTTCTTCTCCTCTCTCCTTTTGTTTCTTTGTTTCTTTGGTTTTGTGAACAAGACCGAAAGATCTGGGAAGATTTTTACTGTGAAAACTAATGCCCCTGACTATTTGGAATTTCTTATCTAAAATAGCAGTTGGTCTGGGGTGGTGGTGGGAGGCTTGATTTGTGCAGGGAATTCAGTATTTTCTAAGTGGATATATGTAACTAATACTAAGTAGTACTTAACAGTAGGCACTCGTGGGAAGGATATTTTTTACAAAACTAATTTGAACCTTCTTACGAGAGCTTTTTTCTTAAAAAGAAACTACATACAGTGCTTACCCTAAGAACTGAATTTCATTTTTCTGCAGAACACCTGCATATAAGAAATAGGGGAAAACAACTGCCTTCTAATTTCAAAAGATAAGCTCCTAAAACTATTGTCACTGATTACAGACATTGCATATACTAAATTACTTTTTTAATTAGGAAGGTAACATTTTATATTTTAATAGATTCACTTATGCCTAAAAATGTCCTTCCTTCCTTCCATCTCATCAAATAATACAAATCAGTCTTCGCTTTCATAAGACAGAGTGTTCAACCAGGAGCTACAATCACCTGAAATCAACAGCCAAAGATACTCACAGAAATGAAAATAACACACTAAACATTTTAACAACTGGAATTCAATTATACTAAAGAAAAATTACCAAATATCCAGTCAAAAAAACCAAAATGCATAAATTCCAACATGAACAAAAGCCTGAAGTTCAGAGATCCACAGCTATTTTGGAAGTGCAGATGTGCTGCATAGAACTAATCATCAAACAGAAAGAAGGCGAAATTTGTACTCCTTAACTAACTGCATTCTTTCATTACTCAAGCGAAATGAAATACAATTGCTCCTTGACCGGCAGCTTGTTCATGTATTAATGCATCAGCATTTCGGGAAAGCTGCTGTGGCTGTGAGGTTCTCATGTCCTGTGATGCACTGTCTGGGCTGCACTCAAAAAAAGAGGCCAGTCACAGAATTATAGAAGGACCAACAACCAAAATTACCCTTCCTTCAACAAATTCACAAAGGCACAGAGAAGAAATAAGGAGATCTTTTAGATTATCACCTTCTTATCCAATGACCAGCACAGAACACCCCTCAGCATTCAACCACAACACAAAAAGCAGCAGCAGAAGCACCTCCCCCCTCTTCCTGATCTTGTAACTAACACTTCTCCCTCTACAGTCTCAAAAAATGACCCAATTTCAGAGTCCTTTAAAAACAATGCATTCCAATCCTCCACTGAGACTGGACAAGAGTCTATTAATAGCAGAGTAAGAGCGCATGCTAAGATACTTTCCCATCAGAAACTAACAGCTGCACAGGAGAGCAAGTATGTCTCAAACTCCAGCAGTTTCCTGTATCCAAGCTTCTCCTGCTTAAAACCCACACGCCCAGGAGAGCATGCACCATGTCAATCAGAGTTCAAAACTAAACGCAAACCTCAGGTCTCAGCTAATGTAACTAACCAATGCACAAAGCTGCTTTGCCATTTTCCGGATAACCTCATGAGCTCTCCCTGGACTGGTGATATCAAGCAAACCTCATAGGAAGAGAAAGCAGTCATCTTCCAGAGGATCATTAAAAGAGCCAGTATAATACTGATCTGATCAAGAATGTTCAGTTCTACTCCTTCATTAACTGAACTCTGTCTTCCACTGCACAGAATAAGTTTCTAGCTAAAGCACCAAAAAGACAGTGAAGTAGAACTGGGAACATGAAGTTAAGAATTCACAGCTTTAAACTGCCTCATATTTAAGACACCTAACCAGCACATTAATTCCTCTAGTCAGCAGCTCTGAGGGCTTAGTATCAATTCAACTTGCACTTTCATTACAATTAACATATCTTATATATTTCTAAGCCACTGTCTACTATCTCTCCATGTATTTTAAGATCCAGAAGAAATATGTAAACAATTTGAAAGACGTGGCATACAATTTTCAGTACTCTGCATAACTCAACACATATTTATTAAGAAGGAAGATGAGAGAGAAATGCATCAACCTGCTGACAAAAAGATGTAGCACCAAGCAATTATGCCAGTTAGGATCATTTATTGACACAATAGTCAGTCCCGACTGACTAATGGCTACTTTAACAATCCTCTAGAAGATGACATGATGACATTAATATGATCCTATGATGTGGCTGTGCGTTCTTATGACTTTCATATGTTGCTATGAGCCATCTGTGGCTTACAGCACTGTATCTTCATCAAAAACTAGCCTTTTTTGTTTCAACATATTGGTTTATACGCCCTTGGCTCTGGAAAGAATATTCATTCTTGAGCCTTGAGACACACAAACCAGAGCCGAGCTGGCTTCAAATTAGCATTTTCCACCTCATGAATGGGTACTTGGGTAGTGAAGAACTAAGGATGGTTGGTCTCGTTGCATGCCCTTTCAAAATACAGTTAAACAACACCCCGCTTACTCCCTGGTTTTCAAAGATTTGGGTACATGACAACCAGCTACAGTCTGCCTCCATCTGACAACCAACTCTGCCTTCTTTCGAACCTGCAATTTCCCCACCTATGTTGCAGTTGCACTTACTGTATTAGTGTTGATTAGCTTGCTGAGATCTATAGCTACAATACGTTGGACCTTGTGCCTACTGTGTGATCAAGAGAAAGTACATTATATAAACACAAATGTTCCCTTAGCAAAGGGGAAGTATTACGCTGGGGACTACAGCTGTCCTGCACTATGTCAAAAAAAAACAAAAACCCAAACCAAACCACAACAAAAAACCCCCACAATTGCATACTGTGCACAAAAGAAAGACATCACCAGAAATGAGAGTTAGGGTTGCATTTATAATCTGTAAAGCCTCACAATTTCCTTGCATAGCAGGGGTTAATATCACTGCTGTCAAGATTTTGGAAGGCCACAACACGCAACCAGACAGACCTTGAAGTCAATAGGTCTATTTCTCAGATGCTGTTTTTTGTAGCAGTCGGTTATCACATAGATTTACAGGTTAAACATTAGTGTGCCTAGATAGAAACAGCTCCACTTAACCCTCCAGGGCTATCAGCATCAGGCCTCTCATGAGTACTTAAAAAAATAAAAGCTGCAAACATCCCTATCCACATTTCACAACAGAAGAACTCAGAAGCACAAAGCATCAAGAAAACCCAGCACGCACAACTGACAACAGACTCCAGGAACCACAAGTTCCTGTCTTTGATATCTTCAAGTACTGTTCTATTCTGCTGGATGTATTACTGGGAAAATAACGGTCAGGGTCTGAAGTTCTTGAATTTGCAGCTCTTAATGGTACAAAGGCAGAACATTTAAAATCCTACCAAGGCTTTGGACACGTACAGCTTTGTAGTATTATTTAAATTATTGTGATTCGGTAAACGCAGCAGTTGAAATATGACAAGTTTCTACTATGTTCCAGCTCCCTTTCCCTTTCTAGTCTCATTAAACCATTAACAAGTAAAAAGCTGCTGTCTGGTGCCTTCTGTTGCCATACACACTCAAAGAGAACTGCTCACCAGAAGGCTAAACGTTTACTTGATTAGGTAGCTCAGAGCATACACCTGACACACTGCCACACCTGCCCATGCTCGTAGTCACGATTCCTTACGCGTGTCCACCATCACCACATCTCAGTACATGCTCCCGCACATTCTACCCCACACTGAGATGAGCTACACTTGTACTTTCTGATTTACAAATGCTCAAGTGTGCTTTATCTGTCCACCTACTTTCCCCAGGTCATAAGGAACAATGAAAGTAGCCTCAGACTTCTACATGACAGAAAGGCCCTCCCTAGACCCAGAAAGACACAGGGACAGGAAACAGTCCCCTGGGGTATCAGGATGCACAGCAGAAGAGGCATGCAGCAGGTTATTTCCAAACATTAAGCCACTCATTAGCCACTCATGCCCTTGCTGGTATTTCACTCTACAGCAGCCCATCTGTAGATTATTCATCTCTTCAGTTTCTTGCACTTTCATCTCTTACAAAAGTTTTGCTTAGTATGTAATGCAATAAATCCAGTTACAGTTACCAAAACTTAAAAAAAACACACTTGTAAAATAAACCAAAAACCACAATTCCCAGAGATCAAGCCACATATCAATAGAATTTCAAGTTTATGTTGGCAGTGACATCTTTTAGCATATCAGTGATGGCTGTTGTAAAACTAAAAAACGTTCTGCACAGGCAACTATGAAAAAATTCAGCATGCAAAACCTCTGACAAAACTGTCTGCAGAACACTTCCGACTGACCCAAAGTAGAGATTTCCAACACAGCTTGCTGCTGTAGTTTTACAAATGCATGGTCAGGTGACAGTATCACAACGGGCACACTAAGATTTTTCCTGTTAGGCTCAGTATTCAGACTCGGCTCATTTCTATGCATTTGCTTTGAAGGAAAATGCATGCTAGAAAACATCAGAGCTCTTTTATGAAAGATATTTCCATACTTACTGGTGCTACTATTTTGCCCGTCTGTCCAACTTGCATGTCATTAGGAACGAAGCCAGCATCGACAGCTGCACGGGAAGCTCCAACTAGTTGAAAGAAAATATTTCCAGTGTTTTTTTTTTAAATATTAGCGAGCCAAACTTATATCACCATAAAAACACATGTATTTTACTGAAGAGTCCCACACTCTAAGGGCATGTATTTAGAAACTTCCCTCTTAAGAGCTCTTATAGTAATCCCTCTCTATACCACTGGCTGAAACTTCCAAATACTAAGTGCTAATGCACTTCATAAGCAACAGGAAATCCTTACTCCCAGCACCAAAGAGCCGTATATTTAAAACCAAGGATTTCAGTCTGGCATATTTCCATTATTTTCTCTTGATGCTTTGTTGAAAGAGGATTTTCCCATAAATGCCTTCCCATAATGTCCCTCCAAGTTCGAATATAACATATGTGCCATCTTCTACTGCTGCGGAGCTCAAAAGTCAGGCACAGTAAACAAAAACATCAAAGTAAACTTGAAGATGCCACATGGACAGTTAGCTAGTGAAGCCACCAGTTTAAAAATAAAGCCATTCATGTAAAATTATAAATGTATTATTACACGTGAAACCTAAAACTAACGTAATTAAAATGTTAATGCAAACAGTTCCTGCTCCTCCCCCAAACTTTACTTAAAATATTTTACTGAAACACTGAACATTATCAGTTTTCTCCTGTTAATACAAAAGCATGGCAAAAAGACAGAGCCACTCAAACTACAAGAACTGTGAAAGGGATTCTGTAACGGAGTAGTAAAGGATGTATGAAGAAAGTATCAGCTCTTCAAAGTGAGCCAAGACCATTCTTTAATTTATACAACTTAACTTTTTGTTTGTGAGTTTGTGTTCTGGAGATGTGAGGAGCAGAAGGAAAATTACAGTTCAGTTTTTTTGCTTCACACACAGGCACTTAAATGCACAGCTGACCACAAGGACAAGACAAAACTCTATCTAGGACTAAGCTAACAGGATTTTAAGAATTTACTTGATGGAAACATGAAAATAAAAGGCTTAAGATGAACATTGTTTTTAGTGTGACCTTTCTAAATATAATAAACAGGGTTAAAATAAAAAGGAGGAAAACAAGTTTACCTGCAGCATGCAACTGATCCGCAAGATCATATAACAGCTTAAAATTTTCACCGCTCTTCAAGCCTCTCCCTTAAAAGTTAAGAACAAAAAAAGATGAAGAAAGAACAACATAATATGCTGTAAGTTTTTTTTTTATTGTCCACATAAACTATCTGTATGAGTATTTGCATTTGCAAAAGCACACATATATGCTTGCACAGGGTATTTTTGGATATATTACTAAATAGTATTTAACATTTGGAGATTTAGCTTTTGTCTTTGTGATTAATATTATTACTTCATATGTATAAACCAACACCACTGTCTAGTTTACTTCCTGCATACAGCAGTATCAAGATCATTCTCTGAAGTCAGGCAAAAGGGATTTTTTTACTAATTTGTGCTCCCTCTGCTGGCTTTAGGTACAAAACTCTGTAGTGGGATAACTAAGCAATAATTATTTAGCCATAGGCACACAGTAAAAATCACAGTCCATCGCTTTATACCTGAAAAGCAGAATATAAACATAACGATTTTTAAAATCATTAAAGCCTTTACATAATCACATTTAGACTGCCTGCAGCAATTAGCAATAATTTTAAACATGACAGATTTGAATCTAAAAACACTTCATACTGCCAAATATGGCAATGTCCTCGAAAAGCCTACTAGCATATGTTAAACTTGTGTTTTGCCTCTTCACGAAACATCATGTTGGGTGCATTCCCGTTGGCCCCTATCCCATATTTCAGAATTACATCACAGTGTGGGGCTTTTTAATGCATCACACTATAGTATTCTGCTACAGACATATCTACTTACCACCTGATACAACCACTTTTGCACTCGTAAGCTCTGGTCGATCACTTTTTGTCAACGTCTGCTCAATCCACTCAGACAGACCAACAGGTGGTGGAGGGGTTACTGCAGTCACCAGATGACAAAAAACATCCGCAAGGAAAAAGGATAAAGCATGTATTTTCAACCTGTTGAATTCGAGTTTAAACCTAATGCAAAAGTTTCTCCTAAAACCAATTCTACCACAAGCTTTTTAACTACTATGAGTAATTGCTCTCCTTAATTGTGTTTAAGTAACCTATAGTACAAGGTGTACTAAAATTCAGGTCTGTTGTGTAAGTAATACATTGATATCAGCCCAGCATAGTAAGTGTAGTTCTTAATATGACAAGTAAACAACCCAAATAAGTAGTGCAATGAAAATACAATACACTAATCTTCAGCATCAAGTAGCATTTGTTTTCTAACATCCACAGACGTTAGGAAATACAGGATCGTTCAGGAGCAGGTACTAGGACACCCAGAAAAATATGAGGACTGGGACACGGATGGACACAAACACACAGAGCATCTTACTGACGGTTGCCTCTGATGGATTTACAGCACAGCCACAAAAAGGCCCAAAGCAAAACACACTGGAGCAGGTTGCCCAGAGTGGTTGTGGAGTTTCCATCTGCGGAGATACTCAAAGCCTGATTGGACATAGTCCGGGCAACTGGACACAGTCCCAGGCAACCTGCTCCAGGGGGACTGGACTAGATGATCTCGAGAGGTCCCTTCCAACCTCAACTACTCTGTGATTCTGTGACCAGATTTCTCTATTATCAAAGCTACGCTGGCTTCATTAAAATAATAATTCAAACTGATTTAAACTGACTTAGCTAAAACTGATCTAAAACAACTGCATGTTCTCAAATCAATTTGAACCGCTACTAATCTAGCTAGACGCTGTAACGACCTATCTCAACTGAAACGTGACCGATTAAACCACAACTGCGGGCAGTCAGCCACTTTTATTTTTGCTCAATCTTGCTTTGAAACCAATCTGGCTATTCAAACAGTTGTAACTTTAAATAAGGAAAAGTTTCAAGATTGCGGTAGCAGAGGCTTAAGCAGCGAGTGAAACAGGCACAGATTTCAGCACAGATAATCTCCATTTCTGGCCAAAGAAAAAGTGAGCACATAATCCCTATCTTCCCTTACCAGACAGCATGAAAAAGTGCAAGCACCTGCACTAACAGCATAAAGCTAAGATTATGCCAATCAGTTTGCTTTGACAAATACTTCTGCAAAACATCACCATGCAGCGAGTAAAACTAACTCTATTACACGAAATGACAGAATACCAGAACGGATACTCACACTTTTCTAAACTGGCACTACCACCGCTTGTTGGCGCAGCCTCAAAAGAAGTTCCCCGTACAGTAAATACTTTAATTGCTTCATCACATTGCACAGTGCAAACAATATTTCCTAAAAAAGAAGGGTCCCATTATATATTTTAAAGAAGTTATTAGACATACTATGCTTGTTAACAAACAAATAAAATTAATATCAGGAACACATCAGTGGTTTAACTAGAATAGGCAACACTCAGAAAATCACTTCCCAAAATTGCAGTTTTAGATGACTAAAACTTGAAGTCTAGGCCCTTAATAAATGTAGATTACAAATATTTTAATTCACTTTTTAGGTCTATGCTTCTGAAGTATGATAACAAATCCTCTATTTTTAAAGAGGATTTAACACTGCATTCAAATAATCTCTTATGAATGAACTTCTAAAATTTAGAAGGGGGGAAAAAAAACCCCAACATTGAAAGTGTCATTCTTAAACATAAAGCATGCCTATAACTCAAAGTAGATCTTGTATCCCGTTGCACGGGACTTACATCAGAACAGCAGACAACTAGGCCTGCTGCAAGTATCTTTGGGATTGTGTTTTTCTCAGTAATATATAACATAAGGTATTTACTTCACACTGGAGGCTGCAGGGACCATGAAAAGAGAAAAATGCCGCAACACTAGCTATTCATAAACAAAGTAATCTTCAAACTGTGAATTACTGGGGAAGAACTTTAAAGTGCAAAAGAAAACAACTTGCTGGTAATGTAACTCAAAATGTAGTATCACATTGGTACACGTGGCACAAGCTCGTACAGTAAAATTCAGAAACACAAGCTAACGACCTCATATCTACATTTAAAAGTCAGACAAGCATGACAGAAACATGACTGAAAAAAGAATTGCAAATTAAGTCAATTAAATATTACAAATAATTAGTTCAATGTCTTTGTAATTAGGAAAAATAACCCTGTGGTATCTTAAATCAGGACTAATGCTAGGCATATTAAATAAAGCTAGACAATTAACTTAATATCTTACGTTTCACAAAATCCGATCAGAAGTACATTAACAAAGAAATGCAGCGTGCATAAAGAAGATTAACAAATTCTACTAATTGAAGGGACAGACCTGGTTTCTAACTGATAGTACCAAAGTTGTTGGGATTACTTGCTTTCTCACACATGGAGCACCACGTGCATCCCCAGGTTTCGTTTTTACGAACCACAGCAATTCAGACTGTAAAGTGAAAATTCCTGTCATATTCCAAGGTTCTAGCAACAGGATTATGCAGAACAGTTATCAGTAGTGGGTCCTTTATTGCACAAATACCACACACCTTTTGTGACTACCCACCTGCATACATAGTTCTCACAAAAGTGTCTGGTGACTGAATTTCAATAACGTCAGAAACAGGGGCAACATCAAGTTTGCCAGCCACTCTGGGAATAAGATTCTAGAAGTTGAAGATGAAAAGTTATCAAAGTAAACGTTAAGTAAAATGCAAGTGGTCAGTAAAAGAACGCCTGCTGTCCTGATTTTAACTTCACATAGTGCTGTCTGTAAGTAAAAAGGCACATACATTTGTAAGATTTTTGTAGGGCTACTCATGTAGTTTTAGCAGCCAAATAAAATCCCATTATTGTAATAACATTAGACATTTTATGAGACTTACCATAAGTAAACCCTTAATTCAATATCTTAAATTAGGAGGCTTATTTTTTCAATAGTTTAAAACTGAATATAGATGCCATCTACTCAGAAATTTGACAATTATGGATTGCTGAGCTCTTAGCACTTCAAATACAAAAAAAAAAAAAAGTTGGAAGCAAGTTAACAGAGACAGTATCAAAAAAAACGCTGCACTCTGCCCCCAAAAGCAAAAAAAAAAAATATTACTTTAAAAATTAGTATTAAAATACTTCTTCTCCTGACTCTAAAAAACTACTTAGCACCTCTAGGTCCTTCCCTAATGGGAAGGAGAATAAAAAGAGCAAAATAAATCATGAAGAAAGTAATGACAGCAAGAGCTTTGCTTGCTTTGTCCCCCTCCTGATCTGGTACGACACAAAGGGCCCATTTCTGAAATCTCTACTCACATGAAGCACTCAAAAATGGAAGCGTAAGCTTTAAAGCAAAAGCTATTAACCATTACTAAGACACTGCAGATCAAAAATAAAAAGAAAAAATAAAAAACCCTAAGACTTAAGGTATGTAAAGCTATCTCTCAGCAAAATTACAAGTACGCAGATTGATATTGATTGGAAGTGAAAGTAGTCAGATGGAAGGCTGATGTCATTATTCATCCCACATTGGCAACATTTCTGAGGTATCCTTTTTCTCTAATTTAGCTGCACCACAACATTGACAGGACTGTTAGTACTGAGGCTCTCGTGTACTTAAGAACACAATCCTTAAAAAAGAAGTTTTGAAAATCTGCATTTTCATTAAAAAACATCTTGGCTACGACTTGTATCTGTGTTATTTATATATATTCACAGACATTTCAATTTACATGACTTGCACCACAGATGCCATATCCTCCCTCCAAAAAATATTTGCTTCCAGTCAGCATGCACGCTTTCACTGCAACATGCAAATCACACACTCTTCATCTCCATTTACTATACTTCTTACAACTTTCATAATGCTTTCAGATCACCTAATCTAGTTTGTGTCACTGTACATTTTGCCTTGTGTACACAGAACTAGCTGGTTACTACCAAATATTTCTTCCACACTGTTCCTTTGTCCAAGTCAGACCATAATAAAACTCAGACGTGAATTGGTGTTTCTAACTAACGACCTCTTCAGCAAACTACTGTAACATTTTTTTAAAACTCACAACTGTCCGTGGCTGATCTCTCTCAGGCATTTCATTCACACTCTTACAAACAACAGTGTCTCTGTCTCTTTTCTACCAGAAGTTTTTGACGCACTTTGATCTACTCACCTTCCCAAAGGCAGATGCTCCAGCGCAAATGTGGGTGTAATTAAATTTTTTATGAGTTTCCAAAATCAAGGGAGTCAGTTCCTCTGAGGATAAAAATATATTGCTCAAAATTCACAGCTATCTTATTTTGAATCGCAAATAAAAATACCACTTCTTTTGTCAATAGGTAAGAATAACTCTCACCTGCCAGAAACCCCTTGTATACATCGTGCTGAGCCACTAGAACTTTTGCAACACCCTGCACTTTGCTGACTTCTTCTGCCACCTATGATTACAAATGAATTATTCTTAGTTTGTATTACAACAGGCACCACAAACAAATGAGAGTCCTTGCCCCAAAGAACTCACAGCCTACGGATTAGTTAAAACTGTAACACAAAAGTATGTGAATTTCCAAATGAGAATGAACCTGATAAACAAAATGCAGCTCTTCTGACTCAAAGCATAGTACTTTATGGGATAACAAAAATTAATTTTGTGAATAAGAAAACTACAGAGCAAGCCAAACATAGGAAAGCTTGCCTCCAGTATGCAGGGTTACACAATGATCTCATGATTTATTACAACAGCCAATCACAATCACACCTGGGGATTATCGCTCAATATTCTGATATAATCATAAAGAAACCAATCCTACTTTCTTTTAAATCAGCTGATATCTACTGCACAAGCATACAATGCAAATACAAACATACAGCAATGTTGCAATCTTTGTCCAAATTTTAGGAGCAATCCTTTGTCTGCAGCTGACACTTTGCCTACTGAAGTGTATTTTCAATTCCGTATTTATGCATTTTTTTCCCTTTAAATTCACAGAATTGAAGTTTAAGTGATAAAAGGGTTGCTGCAGACCAGAGAGAAGAGGACTGACAGCAGTGTCTGGAGACCACATGCATCGTCCCAGAACTAGCGGAGTTTTACTGAGTTTGCTGAGTATCAGTTTACCCTCAAAAATTAACAATAGGAAATAAAAGAAAATTCCATAATGGCTGCTACAGAATATCTGTTCAAACAGATATGCAAACTCACTCTTTTGTCCTATCAATGCAGATTCTTACAGAGAAACTTAAAAAAACCCCAAACCTTCATTTTTTGCGAAGTACTTTTTCCCCAGCATGACATACATTGCCAAACAGACACCTTATACTTAGTATTAAACAAACAAACAAACCATTCGCAATCATTTTTCTACTACACTTGAATAACGAAACTTAAAGACAGACATATCAGGCAAAACTTTTTTTCTTTTTTTTTTTTTTTACTTTTCTTGATCTAGGTAAACATTTGCTTCCAGGTCTCCACCTCGACCACCCAGGTCTCAGTTCAGAATAGCCACAGCCCATTTGTGACTTTGCTGCTATGAGCATGCCTCCTGCATGAGATACAATGTATCGCTTTCAGAATAACAATCCATAAACAACAGCCTAGTATGAAAAATATTAGGCATAATTATTTGTACTTTTACTGTTCCCAAAAGAGTACACCATGCTGGAATAAAAATACCACTACTGTACAAACTATATTGTCTCTACATTTTGCACATAAAAGTTCAATTAACAATAAAACAGCTAACATACAAGAAACTTTTCTTAGACATGAGCTAAATGATAAAGTCAAGAAGCACTAATTTCAGAATTTCAGGTTGCAAACACGCTCTCGCTACGCTACTAGTAGTTGACCAGTAAAAGCAAGATGCTCAGAAGCCCTATTTGTCACTGTGCTGCTTCAATTCCTGCTCGTTTCCATGTGAACAGTGCAAGTTCCTTTCCAAGTTCTTAGCACTATAATGCATGTCTTTCAACGTTTACAGGGAAATATTGTTTTAAAAGTTAACTGCCCTTCAGCCCTATAAAAACTTGCTTGCTTAAGCTTATAACAACTGATATTGATATTCTCTCTTGTGAATTAAATCTATACCCATATTTTCACTTCAGAAGAGAAGCACTTCAAGTGCAGGATGTTTCCGGCAGGTTAGCAATTCCGGGCACACTTCCTCCTCACTACAGATTATTTTTCAGGCTGAGCAAAACGCTACCAAGCAGTGTTTCACTGCGTTCATCATTTCATTCGTACAAAAACAGCATTTCCTACCTTGTCACAGCTGGTACCAGCTACTAAACAAGAAACTTCACCTCCAAGACGCTTTGCCGCAGTGATAGTGTTCAGTGTAATGGGTGTAAGAGTCTCATTGTTGTGTTCTGCTATGACTAATGTACTCTGAAACCTCCGGAGCAGCGATGCCTTTAAAGCAAGAGAGAGAGAGAGAAAGTGACGAGTCTGATACTTTGCATTTAAGCAAAAAATGCTCCTAAGAGCATCCAATGCTTAACAGAAAGTTATCAATTATACAAACTGTAAAACACTGCTGTCAAACAAATTAGGCTAAATCTAGATAAGTTTTATTAAATAGGCAGAATACATAAGGTGTTTTAAAAAAAAAAAGGTATGAACTTGCTTGACTTCAGCATATCTATAATATGCCATGTTTAAATTAAAACCTCCACAGGAAAATACTGAACAATATTAAGAACAACGTTTTAATACTTTACATTCAACCTCAGCTAAGTACCTTAAAACGTGAAGATTCGACCAGCAAAACTAAGACACAAGAAAATCAAGGGTTGCAAATAAATATTTGTTGGTTTATTGGTGCCTTTTGTTTGTTTTTTTAACCACAGGTTTTAGCCAAAATCTAGCTACAGCACTCACTTTTTTAATTAGTTATGTATAAGGGCAAAGTTGGACGCAGTGGCAGGATGACAGTCAGGCAGCAAGGGGTCACAGCCTGAAAACACACTAATAGAACTGTCGAGCAGCATCAAGTTCAGTTTTTTTTATTTTCCTCTAAAACATTTCACCACTTAGTCTACCACCACAATTTAATGGTCCTTAAATAATAATTTTGACCAATTCACCATCCACACACAGACATTAACTTCTAAAGCAAAAATTTAAAGAAAAAAAGAAAAGAAAATAAAAGGACAAGGAATTGCCATGAAACCAAACCAAAATATTTTAAGCTCTAAGACGTTCCTCTCTAATTTTCAGGTGAACCTGAAAAAGCATTATTCCTCCAAGATTAATACTAGGGTAGGGAAAGGGTTTGGGGTGGGAACAGGAATATTATCCTTCAAGTCTTTGTTTATCCTACATAAAGCCTAAATCAAGACCTGAGTTATGATCAATGTAATACGGAACACACGTAACACAAAATATGTTCATTATTATGACCAAGGCATAAATACTAACACAATGCTAAAGACTGCACAGCCAAACACTAGTTTTTGAAACACACGTTCTGACCCCATCTCCCCTCATGCCGAACAGGCACCTACCTACACACCACTTAAACTAGAGAGAGAAAAAGAATAGTTCAGAAAATCTGAGAGGCTAAAATTTGGATATGGACTTCAACCGCACGAAGCCCACCAATGTGTTAAACTCCACGCACAGAAAGCAAATCCCAAGGATTTAACTGAAGCTAATCACAGTGTAAAAATATAAATACAAAGATTAGTTTTTGCAGAATCAGGACCGTAATTTGTCATTTTGATTAAAACAATAAGGATTCTTGTAAAAGTGCTCTGCATTTCATCTTTTATGCTTAAGGTTACTTGTTATGATTAAAGATTCTAAGATCATTTGAAGCTTATTGCCAGTAACAAAATATTTATTGCTGATATAGATCAGGCACCATATTTTTGATTATGTTTCATACATCATTTGCAACAAAAGTTATGAGATTTTAGTCACCATTTGAAGAATAAATCCATGCTTTCGTGGCAAAAAGCCCGCTTTTCCAATGATTTATAGCCAGGTCGTAGGGTGAAGTGGACTGTGCTCTGACAGATTTCGAAGTTTTCAAATTTCCAAAAGGAGCCGCAGACCCTTTACAGATTTCTTTAATAAGAGCCTGGCGTGGCTCTAAGAAGCATGCATTTTAAACAGGTACTTAATTCTGACTATACTATGATCTGTTCCTAAGTAAGTACTGCACCATCAGAAGAGCCGTATGTCATTCTGTCAGACAATTCGGCAATAAACTGAGATGGTTTTTTTTTAGCCAAAAGGAATAAGGGCAGTGGATGTTGCTTGAGCAGACTGGGTATTACAACATTAACTAGGTATTATTTCTAAACTGATAATCCCACATTTTATATTTGTGGGAATTGCACACCTGAAGGTCACTTTCTGCCTACATGAGTGTCACTTCTGAACACAAAGACCAGATTTAAAATAAATTAAAAGACACATTCTAGATCTTGGGTAAAAATCCTTGATAACAAATAAGATTCCCACATGAGCCTGAATTTTAATATACTAACACACATAATTTTTTTTTTAATAAAACCAAAACAAAGGCAAACTGACTTTCATTTGTTATAATAGAGATTCTGCAGTAAAACCAAAGGGTAATTCATACAGTCACATATGATCCTGAAAACTGAGAATCTGCAATGAGTCAATGAAGAGGACAGGCAGTTAATTTGACAGAGTAACTTGTCCAGCTGCACATGTGTGGGCACAGGCCCGTTTTTTCACCAACATAATTTCTCCACCTGTATTTGGGCAGGATGTCTAGTTTCAAGCCCGGATAAAATGGGAAGGTTGAGTATAAACCTACCACCTTGTAGCAATGATAAAAAGCACCAGAACACGCAGTACAACCAAACTATTGAAAAACCATGCCTTGAGAGGGAACAGCACTCGGCATTCATGCCACAGAAGGCTCCCAGCGAAAACCAAGCTCTGGAAAATCAGGCTATCCAAAGGAATCAATTACAGTTAAACATCCTACAAACATGGGCAATCGAGTAGCTTCTCAAGCACACCCGTAGATTACGAACACATCGGCCAGCAACCAGTAGAACGGGAAATTTATTTCACCTAGGTTTAGATACAAGCTAAGAACCTATGCTCCCTCTACAGCAGAAACATCTACCTTTCCCCTCTGGTGGAAACTCCAGACATTGATTCAGTTTATACTAAAATAAACATTTATGAAGCCTCTGACTTCTAGATATCTAAAAGCTGGTACACATCAATTAGGTCACTTGCAAAGTACGAAAGGATTCACTGAATCTATCATCTCAAGTTTCCCCAAAGCATCTTCTTGCTCCCCATCTGAGAAACCCAGCAATGTTTTCCAAGCAGAATGTGAAAAATTTAAGCATAGTACCTGAATGTCTAGACTTCAGACAAAATAACTGAGACCACTCACTGCTACTGTGCCAGCCAAACGTTAGACATTTGGACATGCCCAGTAAACATGCACAGACAAACCCACACCCGAGGCCAATACCCCACACATCCAAAGTGCTCGTTCAATTTGCGCAGGTGATCTGCTCTTCACAGCAACACCAATGCAAACTGAACATATATGGGTCTTTCAGCATGCCCAGCCTCTTCAGAGGAACCACTGGAAGCTTCAGAAACTAAACCAAAATAGAAATTCACAGGGCAAAAGCACCTAACTACTGGATAAACAAAGGTATCTCTAGAGCTGATTTGCTTAGCTGTAAAATCCAACTGGCCAGAAATTAAAATTTTAAAATTGCTTAGTAGGAATTATGTATCTCATAGAAACCCATTACCACTGGGCAAAATTCCCCAAAACTGCCGCCAGAAACTAGGAAATGGCATACTACTAAACATAACGGCTACATTCCTATACAACAGAACAATGCCTAATTCTATTAACAGACAGTCTTGTAGCTGAAAAACTTAAAAAAAAAAAAAAAAAAAGAAAAAAGAAAAAATATTTGGGAAGCTCAGGGAGAGAAGGAAGCTCTAGCAATAAGGCTTATACTTCTCCTACAACCTCTGTACCGCTCTGGCTACAGAAGAGGTCTAAGCAACAGCTATTTAACTCGAGGAAACACTAACTAGAAGAACAACACTAAAAGCACCTGAACAGAAAAGGAGCTATAACTGCAGCAAAGAACAGCGAAAGAATTAAACACAAAAAGGATTCATATAGGAATCACAATAAAGACTTAACATTACAAAGGAATTGAAGTAGCAATAGAATGACGGAATACAAAATAAACTTTTCCAGATATATCCCATGCAAAGCATTAACAAAAATCAAAGCAGTAAAACAGACAACACTACTGAAAGTGAACTCCAGACAAATGAACACATTTTAAAAGTTTATAGTCTGAGCTTATCAATGTCAATGGAAGGATATAAATAAAATATTCCCTAAGACTACAAATGTAGCCCAGTGCTTTCCAACTAAGGTGTGTTTCAGGCCATAAAACTTCTTCATCTTAATTATCTCAGGCTAAAAAGAACATCATGAGATGTATATGACTGAAATAAAATCCACTGTTTTCAGAAACACCAGGAAATTGAAAGCTCTGAGCAAATCAACAAGAACTCAAAGATGCAACAGCTGTGAAAACTGGGTGTCCCCCCCCCAAACACTGTAAAAACAAAATAAGAGTACCTGCTAAGCACCACTAAAAATTAAGCAATGGCATTCACTTTATTCAAAAGCTATTATATGGCAAAATACTACACTAGAAAGTGAGACAGAAAACCTGTCAGTTAAGACCACTTTCACCTGAAGATCCACAACAGCTTCCTGAGAACACGCCTTTTATTTTAAGCCAACTCTGAAGCATTTCTTGCCACCCCATAAACATACTGCAGAAACAAATGCACCTTTTTTTTTCTTTTTTTTTTTTTTTTCTCTATCTGGAGCTTTAAAACAACAGCAGAACCCTGAAATATTACCCAAAGCAAAATAGTATTCTTTAGAAACAGAGCGCCACAATGTCCTTCACTCTCTCACTCTGTCGCTAGGGTGTTTTTGAGGGAGCGTGGAAGTAGAAGACCAAGAGACTCAATTCTGACTTGAAACAGTCAAGACTAGCACTGCTTGCCCTTTATGAATATCCTTAGGACAAATTCTGACTTCAACACGGGTTGAGTGACAACTGGATACGAAATTAAAGGCACTGGTATTGTATCCACCTACAATCAGCTTGGCCCCAAACTGCTGTGTAATGTCACATAAGAAGAAAAAGAAAAAAACCCAGCACTGTGAATAGGCTAAAAGGCAGACGCTTGCTTATCTGATAAAAGTGATAAAGAACAGAGAATATTAAGCGAATACACTATCTGTTTGTTGTTTTATAAAGGCAGGAATGTGTGACCTCAAAATGCCCCGTAACTAAAAGTCTGCAAGACAACCCCAACGATCACAATTTCATATCATTACAGGTTTGGAAGGGACCTCAAGGGCTCATAGAAAGCGACCCTCCATCAGATGCTAAGCAACCATATCTGTGTCGTTTCCAACGCATCCGTCCAGTTTACTGTTAAGTATGTTCCAATGACGAAGACTCCTAGGCAACCTATTCCAAAACCTTACTATACTTTCAGCTAGAAGGATTTCTTAGTGTCTATCTTCACTCTTTGTAGCTATCTTAAATAGCCTTCTTGCAATTTAAGCCAACCATTACTATCATCCATGGACGGATGAAATGGCTTATTCCCATCTCTGCACCAATTTTTTGTGTACCTGCAGTCTCATTCCTCCTCAGTCCTCCCATCTTTAAGTTACACAACTCCAGCCTTTCCTTGTTGCTCACACTTTACAGGTCACTCCCACCCTGTTTTTCTCTACACTCTATTCACTCTTGAACTGCCTGAGGGTTCGCAGTGCTGGAGTTTGCTTTGCTTCTCTCGCAGACCACATTGTTACCCACACACTGAAGACGCACACAATGTTTTATTTGCTTTATTTTAGGGATTTATGGGTTTATATGCATGTGGCTGAAAAACAAGGAGCTGACCTCACGTTTCCAGGACGTGAAGCTGAATTGTGCAGATTACCATGACAGTAAAGTACTATTTACCAAGCAGTACCATATGTTCCAGGAGCTCTGGAGATTGTCAAGACCTTTGCTCTGGAAAGCCTACAGCCTAACAATAGCTAAAAGCTGTCCATGATTACAACAGTTCTCATTTTTAGATTAACTAAACCATGTATGTCCTGGTCTACCTTTGCTCTTCTTCAAGTCACTTTTAGTACCTGAAATGGATTAATATATGCATAATTCCTGTTTTAGAGCCATGCAGAACCATAATACCTGTAAAAGCCTTGGGGAGCCCAAAAAGAAATTTTCGGTATTTAAAGCTCTTTTAGAAGGGCTATTTACACACAATTCCAGTGGGGAGTGTCTCCTAGTGCATGCTAAGAGATCAAAGAGATATTCAGGGACATTTCATGAATCATCTACTCCAGCTAACCTTGAGTTCACCTAGTCGTTAAATTTGGTAACTCACTGACCGTGACACACCAGGCAGCAAACGGCCTCCGAAAGCCCAGCACCCCTCCCAGCTCAGTTGTATGAAGGTCAATACGGGAAAGCAACAAGTGTCTCCCATTAGCCTCGGGCCACAGATTGCGGCGGTTAAAGCAATCACACCTCTGCACAGCTGAGTTCTGCGACTGAGAAACGCGGCATTCGCCCCTCCCCGAGCCCCGATGTCTTTCTAACGCCTTTTCGTGGTTAAAATTCGCAGCAGCAAACCGCAGGAGTCCCTCTCAGCTGTAAGGGAAGCACTGCTGCTCCTCGGCTGGGCCCGGACGGGGGTGGATGGGAGCCAGCGCTGCCAGCACTTTCAGATTCCCCTCAGGACTGTTAGCTCTTCAGGCGGGACAACCACCCTCCACTCCCGCCTGCGGCTGGCACTGGGCAGGGCTTCCTCAGCACCCGCCACCCCCTCAGGAACTTTACTTCGCACAGCCGCGGTGCGGGAGAGCCGCGGAGCGCCTCGCCCCCCGGATGCCCCCCTCAGCCGGCGCTGCCGGGTGGGCCCACGGCGGAGCTCGGCCCCGCGCCCCGGGGCGGAGGGCAGGCGGCAGCCCCCCCACACGCCCCC
>Ga0065711_1002817_pt1 | contig 31465 bp, 16 predicted proteins | sample Hoacrofraction12_FD_59098 | JGI IMG/M metagenome (GOLD analysis project Ga0065711, IMG submission 59098) | Hoatzin crop microbial communities from Cojedes, Venezuela - Epithelial fraction 12 v2 (version 2) | ecosystem: Host-associated > Birds > Digestive system > Esophagus > Crop | place... | reverse complement strand
GGGCCCTGGCTGGCAGCGGGCGGTCGCGGCCCACGCGGGCTCGGCGGCGGCGGTCCCGCCGCGGAGCTCATCCTGGCGTCACGCCGTGTTGCGCGGTTAAGGGCCGGTGCTTGTTTCTGTGCGCTCTGGGGGCTTGGTGGTGGCTGATGCGGGCTGCGTGTGCTAAAGCAGCTCTGCGCGGCGTGCAGCTGCGTGAATTTCGTGTTGAACCAGAAGTATAAATACCGTGGGATCGGCCTGGCCGTGCGATGCTTGCCAGGAAACGCCCGTCACCAACGTCTGTGAGGGCCCGCGGCTGGGGCTGAAATTTGATAAAGCTGCCTGAAGGGACTGAGCAGGATGTGAGTCCTTGCTAATAACGAGGTTGCCTAACGTCCGAAACGTTTTACTCTGTTGCTTGCAGCTAAGGGGTTGTTAGCAGGCAGCGGGGAATCTCTGCTGAAGGAGCAGCTGAACAAACACCTGAAGTTTTGAAGAGGCCAATTTTGGTTGCCTCTTCTCCCTGTGAAACTAGCCGGAGAGGCTACAGAGAGGTGCAGATGTGGTGTCTATATAAAAAGTGAACTATCTAGCCTGAGTTAACTTTGGGCTGCCAAAGTATGAACTCCTAGCTGGTGTTTCTCTCTGGGGTTTTTTGGGGTTTAGTTTGAGGGTTTTTTTTTGTCTAAGATGCATGTAATGAGTGTGTAGGAGGGGGAAGAGATCTGGTTTTGCTTTTTATTTCTGTTAATAGTAGCGACGCATGCATAAACAGGATAATGGGGCGCTATCTTTTAAGCTAGGAAGTTTCATATGTCATGATGCACCCTCAGCAGTCTAACGAAGGTAGCTGGTCAGATGTAGCTATGGGCATATGTAAACCACCGTGTGTCCTTTGGGGTGAAAGCTTCTGTAATCTCCTCCTGTATGCATTTCCTATCCTTTGTCTATTCTGCCTCCTTTCCTAATGTTTGACCGTATACTTACCCCTCTTTTACCTGACCTCTGCTCTGCTGCCTTCAATCCTATTTTAAAATATCCCAAGAAAACAGTCCACTTCTGCAGTCTTACTTCAAGCTGGGCATTGTGGAATTACAAAATGAAAAATCTTAGCAAAGAGGAAGGAGACCATTACAATATTGCTTAGGCATCTAATATAACCATGGGTATCCCGTTGTTAGTCACACAGAGCTGGAATGTAATACATTGCAGAGTTTCTCTGAGTCCTTGGATGCTTGGGCTTTGATTGACTTTGTGTTCTTGGCTGTACCTCTCTTTTTAGGGAATGTGAACCACAGTAGCTCAGTGAGGTGTTCACCAGTAAATCATCAGCTTTCACTGAGGAAATGTGTTGCCCCGCACACTGGGTGTGCTCATAGATCAGTGAATGTGTAAGCCTGCTGCTTTGGCCTTTTCTTTCAATAAGCCGTTTTCCAAAATGCAGGCAGACTATAGAGAGAAGGTTGGGTTAAGCCCGTGAGCAGCCTCTTTAGAAGCACTCGTGAAGCTGCTGACACATATAGGAAAAAGTACCATCAACTGAAGTTGTGACAGTTGAAAACGGTTCCCCCTTCACTTTGTGTTGTTTGCGCTGTTTTCAGAGGATGATTCTGTAACCTTTCCAAACGAGTGACTGCGGTGTGGTTCAAAAGGGAAGCTGTTGCTGAGCAGGGTTGGTGAAACCCACTTCCTTCTTCTAACCCGCTACACTCATGCTGCTGTCACTGAGCTTCTGAGTAGGTCAGGACAAGCAACAGCAGCTTTTCAGCAAAACTCTTGTGTGGCAGAGGCCATTTTGGAGACAGAGTGGCAGAGGGAAAGTGTTGTATCAGTATTGGTAGACATCTGTAAATTGCAAAAGTAAAACTAAATGCTCGTTAACAGCTCATCTTATTAAAATGCTAACACATGCACTTAATGGGCCTTATTCACCACCACTCCATCAAACCTGCTCAGCTGTAAGGCTGAATAGCACAGCTGCAAATTCAGTTCCTTCTAGTAACTATTATTTGAATTTGTCATCTGCCATGAGGTGGGGCTGAGGGTTTTTTTCCCATGAAACAGGGGAAAAAAGTCCCACAGCTTACACCCATCTGGTTGTTCACCATCAAGTGTTTAATCACTGTGTTCAGTCATTGGGCCACAACTGTTTCGTGACATGGCATGCCTTGATGTCCCAGAGGAAAGCAGCGTTTATAACCCTGCCATCTTTGAGAGGCTGGATAGGTGTATGTAGTTTGATCTTTGTCATCCATCTTGCCAGCTTGATGGATATTCACTAAAACTCTGTGGAGAAGAATTGATGCAACACCTCTCATAATAGGTGAGCAACGGTTGTTCGTGTGAGGAAGACTTTTCCTGGTCCTCCTTTACAATGTGTTCATTTTGCCTTTGCTATTGACTGGCTTCCCTCATTCCCCTCTGTGGCATCTTTTTGCTGTGTAGCATGCTACTATAAGTCATGGTCACACTTAGTACTGCTAAAATATTTCTGGATTTCTTGGCACGAAGAAGATTAGTGATCAAAACTACCAAACTTCAGCATAAAAAAAGTTAGTGATCAAAACTACCAAAATAGGATATAGAAAACTTTGATTTCTGTGAAGAAGCACCAGCTTTTGAGTTTGGATATGATTTTGCTGAGAATCTGTGAAGGCAAGAGAAAAACTTAGAAACTATAGAGAAAAATGCTTAATAAAAACAAGACAATTTTGCAGAAGATGATTGTTTCCTACCACCCTTAAACAAATCAACTTTCAACATTTATTCCTGTAACATGTTCAGGAATTGAATTCTGAATGTGTTCTGAATTGAATTCTATTAATCTCTGCTCCTTTTAACTAAGGAATTGGGAAGGAGAAACTGCTGTAAGCTTCAAATCAGCCAGGTCTCAGAAGATACATAGAATGGTTCATAGGTCAGAGGCAGATTTTTGGAAAGTTGGAGCCCTTCCCATTCAACAGCTGGTCTGTAAAGGAAAATTGGATGCTTGCCCAGCTCACAGCAGTTCCTTGCTAGTTATCACAGCATCCTGCTGGGAAATCTTGGCCTCCTGTTAATTTAATTGAATTGTTGTGGCATGGTGCTGTTAATCAGTTTCCCAATTTTTTTTTTCAGGTTCATGTGATTCTCCACAGCATATGGTCTGTTCTCTTTTGATGTTAAAAGCAAGAAAAGTCTTGGAAAAAAGAGTGAAAGAAACAGTTGCTTAGCTTTCTGTGAAAATATGGCAAGTAAATGTGAAGAGTTGACTGTGACTGTCCTCTTCTGCTGATAATAGTTCTGGGCATCACCTCACAATCGTCTTGTTCTCATATTTATGCCTCCTCTGAATGCAGCTTTGCTTGTTGGGCCTGAAAGGCAATAGGAAGCTGTTGATCAGAGAATATCTGAATTTAAGCCCATTCTATAATAATGTGCAAGCACATGTTGCCTGGCTGTGGCTCCATCTTCAGCTTTTCTGCAGATCTCTTAATTTTTGTTCCTTCTCCTTCCATTTGTCTGCTTGTCTGTTGTGTGCATACTGACACATGGCTCAGATCTGTCAATGCTTCTTAGGTGTTTCTAGCTTTATGTGGATGAACAGAAACAATCATCACTATAACTTTATTTCTGTTGTATCATCTAAATATGTGCTCGCTCAAGTAGGGAAGCTAGGTGAAGTACTTCTGCTGACCACAGCTTTGTTAATGCACTCTGAATGAGCCAAAGCATCAGATAAGGTTTTGGGTTGGTTGGGCCTTTACAAGGGAAAACCAGCAAGCATCCCCTCTGGTGCTGAGGTGGTAGCCAGTGCAAATCTGGAAGTGGTTGACTTTACTGCAAAACTGACTTGTCTTTGATTACTTCCTGGCTTATGGATGTCCTTCTCTGAAGTTACACTTTCTTGGTGTAAAAGTGTGTCCTCAGCTGCAGCCCAGCCCAGTTCACCTGGGCAGTATCTAAAAAGGAGATGAAGATTTTCAAGGTGGCTGCTTTTTAGGTGTCCTTTGGGGTTGCTATATCTCTGCCTGCATTGTGGCTTTACCTTCTCCTTCTGTTATCTTTGCTTCCTTATGCCAACAGCGAGGACTTCCTGGCTGGATGAATTGTTCTGGGCGTTGTGGGCTGCTAGGTCATCCCTGTAGTGCTCTGGATATTGGGAAGGGAGTGGACCAACAACTGAGTTGGTGCAGGCTGCTGTGTAGTGGGAGAATCCTTCCTCCCCTCTTGTAGTAAACATGCTGAATTCTCAAGTAACTGGTGGCAGCTTAGAACACTCGAACGTGGTCAGCTACACATGCAAAAATGGTACTGGCACAGTGGATAAACAGGCTAGTGTGGGGTAGGAAAAAAAACATATGTAGGTTGCCTCTTGAAAATCCTGAGCAGGGTTGGGGAATAGTGACATGCCAGAAACTATTGTTGTTTGTCCCTGTAGAATCCCAGTGTTGAAAAGTAAGAGATATATTAATTATCAAGTTTCAATTCTGAATCCTCATCCGCTGACTGATGGTTTCTGATTAAGCTCTTGGCTTTTTAATGAACATCAGAAAGGGCACAACCTCATCGATGCTGGCAACATCATTGCAAACACTTTACCTGGGACAACAGACCTGGAGGAAGAAAGAATCCATTTATCTGCTGTGCTGGTTCAATATTCGTATCAATCATAAAACAAAAAAGGGTAAATGCAGCACTTCCTCATTTAACCTTGTCTTATCTGCTAATAAGCAGAAACACCAGCACTCAAATGGAAGCAGATGGTGCTGCTCTTCAGGCAAATAATGCCTTATAATTTATATAAAGGCTTTATCATGATGCAATTTACCATAATTACTGATAACTGCAACAGCACAAGGACAAAATGATTGAGTATTAAGTGATAGGTTTTAACAGAAGTCATTAAATTGCAAACAAAAATTCATGGTTATTACCCAGTTATTTTTGTTGCCTGTTGTGGGTTCACCTCAGCAGGCAGCTCAGCCCCACACAGCTGCTCACTGTCTCCTATCAGTGGGATGGGGAGAGAATTGGAAGGGCAAAAGCAAGAAAACCTGTGGATTGAGATAAAGACAGTTTAATAGGTAAAGCAACAGCTGTGTGTGCAAGCAAAGAGAAATAAGGAATGGATTTCCATCAGCAGGCAGTTATTTGGCCATCCCCAGGAAAGCAGGGCTTTGTCGCATGTAGCAGTTACTTGGGAAGACAAATCCTGTAACTCCGAATGTCTCCCCCTTCCTCTGGCTTTAACTGCTGAGCACAAGGTCCTTTTGGTCAGGTGGGGGCAGCTGTCCCCTCCCAAATTCTTGTGCACCCCCAGCCTTGAGGGAAGCAGTGTAAGAAACACAAAAGGCCTTGATGCTGTGTATGCGCTGTTCTGGAATAGCTAAAACATCCTTATGTTGTCAACACGGTTCTGGTCACAAATCGAAAACACAGTACGGTGCCAGCTGCTGTGCAGACCAGTAACTCCACGCCAGACAAAAGCACGGCACCTGTTTATGCAAGGGGCGTTATCAGGCTAAATCATTTGCCTAAGAAAGTCTGATTAAACATTTTAAGCATTAGGAGTGATTTTTTTCATTTTCCATAGCTTAATCTGCTTTTCCATACTGGTATTACAATATATTTTTCTCCTTTTCAGTGATTGTAGTTTAGCTAGTTTTGGTTTGGTTTAATCAGCATTTACTTGCTTGCTTTCTAGGTTTTTTTCCATTATCAAAGGATTTAGGTGGCAGCTGCTGTGTGGGAGTGTTCTGGGGTGGGGGAATAGGGGATAGAAAGCCTGGTTTGGGAGGTACAAAGTTGCAATAACATTTCTATTAACTATACTTGTAACCATTCTTTTTTAAGTCTGACAGGATCTAAATACTCAGTGGAGGATTTGTCTGTACATTTGTCTGCAATAATGAGGTGAAGTATAATTGTGAAAGCACAGTTCAAACTAAATTGTATTTATATTCAGATTGATCAAGTTGATTCACCTAGTTGTGGCTGGTTTGACCTTTTGAGCAGAACAAAAATAGTGAAAAGTACCTCTTACACGTAGTTACACACTGACGTGACGTTCATAGATATATTTTGCTCTTGGTTCTGTTAGAGCTGCTCTGCCACGGGCAGGGCAGTGCTACACAGTTTTCAGGGCCATTTGTCCCAGGACTTCCATCTAGCAAGACCCTGTTTGGGTGTTGCCAGAGTTGTTAGTGCTGCAACCTGGGCGTGAGGCTGGGGATTCCACAGTGAGCTGAACACTTCCAGAAGATTGAGGGAGAAGGCAGGTGGCTTCTGCAGGTGAGCTGCTAACATCTGGGTGTTGGGGGAGAAAGGGCAAGAATGGAAAGGGGGAATGGCAAGGAAAGATGAAGTGTGCCACCGTTTATCCCCCTTTCCTCCTCATTTATAAAAGAAACTTTGATTAACTGTGTGAAATAATCAGAATATTTGTTCTGTGGGATGCTGCCTTAGTCCTAGCTTAGTGCAGCAAAGATGATTTCATTTTGAAAAATACAGTGTTGCTAGCTGGCTGGTAAGAAAACAATTCTTAACCAACATTCATTTCTCAGGGAAATTGTTATATAGATTTGTGTACATTTAGAAGTTGAGGGTGGCCAATTAGGCAGATTCCTTCATTTGAACTGATTGAAATGTTTCCTAAACAATAATAATATTGGTCAATACTGCAGAACTTGGGTGTTGCACTGAATCTTTTTCAATATACCTATATCTTGGGTATGTTTGTAGTACTGCTTATTGGAGTGTGGATGTGTTACTCGTGAAGGGTGCCTGAAGACTGGATTTATACCTGTGTATTGCTTTGACTCATGTAACAAAAGCCTGGAAGAGATTTTCAGGTTTTATGTTTTTTATATAAGCATGAGGAGCTTAATGCCAAATATGCCTGCTTTCACTCAAGGTTTGTAGGAACTCAGATACATTAGCTGATATGTGAGCATTAATACCCGAAGTATATTTCTCATAAGCAGTAGAATTCTGCTCATGTAGAATATAAATTGCTTAGCACAGCTTGTATGATAGCCAATTTCACCAATTGCTTATAGTTTGGATTTCCTTCAAATAATGGAAAGCTTATTAATTGATGTGATTTTTGCCTTCACTAGGACTCCTTTAAAGGTAGAATGTAGTTCTGTCCTGTTTTAAGCAGCCTGAAGCTAGCACAGCCGTGAAGGAGCAGTGGCCACCTTCCTGCTGAGGCCTGGTGGACTGCTCACAGCCTCTCCCGTACAAGCAGGAGCAGAGGTGCAGAAGGGCAGAAGATCTGGTTCGCAGCTCGCCTGCCCTCCTCCCCTTGAGTTGGCTTCAGGCTGTAGCCAGATGCCTGTGTGGTCTCACCCATGGCTGTGCCAGCACAGGGCAGGCTGCAGCGCTAGGGTGTGAGTGAAGGGAGGCAGTGATGGTGTCTGATGCCAACTCGGTGTCAATGAAACTTGAGCTTTCCGTGCCATGCTGGAGGGCATGTTCACTACCAAAAACACACAGCTGGCTTTTTCAAGCACCCATTCCTGAAAACATAAATACAACCTCGGATAGCCATGGCTACACTGCATTAATAAGCTAAGCCCCAAATACACTTGGAGTTGACCTTAGCAAGTTGCAGAGAGGTTAAAAACCCTGCTGCTTTGCCTGCTCCACTGGAGTGAATTACATTGTGGCAACAGGGTGACAATACCGTCCACCTTTATATGTCAAGGCACAGGAAACGAGTGAGGGGAAACCTAGCCCTCAGCTTGATTTATCGAGTCAGTGAAAACTTCAGACTTCCTTATTGCTAGGATTTTTCAGCACATTAACCAAGCAAGCTTACATGACTCTTGCTGGTGACCATGGGGTCTTCCAGTGTAAACAAAACATGCCTGGGGGAAACCAGGCAGAGCCCACATAAGTTCCGATTGCTGCTTTATGTTCAGGACATCTTTATCCTTAATATGAAAGAGTTTAGTGCAGATTAATTTTTTTTTTTTTCCTTCATGGGTTGCCTTTCAAATATATTTCCAGAAAGTAAGGCCACTGTGTCCTACTTAGAAGCCTGGTGCTTACTAGATGTTGTCTTTTCCCTTCCCTGCTTCTTAAGAGGCATCAGGAAAAAGACCAGCTGTAACTGATGCAGCCTTTCTCCTGAGGCCATACGGGACCGTTCATTGCTGTGTGCTGCTACTCATTGATCCAATTTAAGTTGTTAGAGTGTCATTGCGTGGTGGTTTTGAACCCAAACATAAGATGAAGGGGATGCCCTGCAGTAGGCTCCACATAACCCAGAAGTTCAGTGGCAAGCCTCACTGCAGAGGGCTCCTGCTTCCAGTCAGGTTGGCTTTGACCTTGCAAGCATTACCAGCAGGATCAGTACTGGGCAGTAGTAACTTAAAGCAGCGGTGTTTGAAAACCGTACCCATCTACTTCAGGCAGTCTGTCATGTCACACTGGCTTCTGTTTCAACAGTCCTGGATTTTGGAAGGTTTTTGCTATCATAATCTCGCATTTTTGCCTCTTTCCATTATTTCCAATTTCTTTCCGTTATTGCAACTACTGCTGTCACATACGCAGTTCAGGTGTGCACAGATTTCATGCCCTGTGTCCTCTGCTTTTCTGCTTAACAACTTTGTGCAATGATTCCTGGTGGCTAATTCTTCCAGTTTGTATGCATTGCTATTTACTGAATTGTTTTCTTCCTACCACCAAGCAGAAGCAAATTACTGTCAATCCAGTTTCTATTCCGAGAGTAATATTCTTGTTTCTTCCCCCCAACAGGATTTAAACTGCCTTGTAAGAAACAGTAAGTAATTTTTTTGTTCATTGTGGTGTTCTCATCAGATCATGTGGTGTTTTTTATTTTTTTAACTGGGTTCATACAGCAAGTTCTTCCACCTAGAATCAGAGATGTAAAGCGAAGCACTGCTATCATGCCTTGCTTTGGGAGTTTTTAGTTTGATCCATAATCAGCTCCAGCTAAAAGAGGGATGGGAAATGAAGTCTTTTTCAGAATAGAGTTTGGGGATGGTGGAACATGACCCAACTTGTTTAGTTTCTGTTTAAAGCTGGGATGGTCAATTTTTAAAGAAATGGGAATTTAGGACAAGTTTGTCGGTAAATGTTCATCACAAGCTATTATATAGTACTTCATGAAAAATGAATGTATGAACTAGAATTTTAAAAAGGGTCTAAAGGAGTGCAGCTGAGAGCAATTAATGCAAATTATCGGGCATAAAGTACAATGAATTAACTCCATCTTAAAGGTCTTTTATAACCTAACTAATACTGAGTCTATGAATCGTAAAAGGAAACTAGAGTTACTGTAAGTCCCGCTGAACAAATGTGTTGGACGTATCGGGTGTAAGGGGTCAAGTCTTAGCAATGGTGTGTGTCAGAAACACTTTATTATAATTATGGGTAATGTTCTTAAAAAAGGAAAATGTTCTACATTTGTGCTTATGATGTCTGGCTGGTGCTGCAAGAACTCCTTGGCCTTGCTTTGCAGTCATTGTTGTAAGCAGGCTCGTTTCTGCCTCGGTGCCCAACCCTGTATCGTACTGGCACAAGTATTTTTGTAGCCGTACTTGGCATGTCAGATCAGAGAGATGACTGTACTGAAAATAACCAGATTTTAAACTGTTTTGGCAGGAGACGGATTGGGTGGAATTGGATCAGATCATATTTCCCACTGGCAGCCAGCCATTGCAATACAGCTTGACAGCACAGCTAAAGCCAAACTGCAGCTCCACCATTCAAATGCTGCCTTATTTGAATATTTGGTTTAAATTCTACCTTATGGTTCTTGTTGTGTTTTTCTGCTCTAGGGGAAAGATTTTTTCTTTTTTTTTTTTTGTGCTTAGTATACTCTTTTCTGAAAGCTATTTTAGTCTTATGAGGTTTTCTATAGATATTTTTTGGTAGAATGAGCATTTGAGGATTGTCTAATTACTTCCCATGTCTAAAACCATGCCGTCACAAGAAGGGATAGTGCCCACTTTCCACTGTTCCCATCACTGAGCCAGAAAAAAGACCAGGTGTGTACATGGGGGGGCCTGTCCACACACTGTGTAATGGCAGACTGCTGGGAGAAGGTGCTGCTCCCACCTGTGTCCCTGCGAGTGGCTGGCTAAGTGCTCCCACTGCTTCCCCCGGCACAGTGCCAATGGTGGTGGGCCTGCAGGCTGACTTTGAGCTTTGCCTGACAGAGTGGACCACCAAGGAGATGAGGAAGTCTTTCTGGCAGATCCTTTTTATGAACAAAATCATCACAGCCCTGTGATTGTTTGAACTCTTGCAAGGGAATAAGTGGAAAATGTAGCCAAGAGAGCCAGCCTTTCGTTAGCGGCATGGATTTCTGTCGGCTGAAACTGGTAGCAAAACATGTTTTGCTTTTGAGGAGTTCAACCTGCAAATTTATTCTCTTGTTCTTCATTGTTCTCTTTTCAGTATTACAGTCATTTAGTGTGGATGTAACAAGTAGCTAAAGAATATCACACTGGTTTCTCCAAAGCCTGTATGATGGTTTTACCTCTTCTTTTCCTTCTTTATTGATGTATTCGGTGATCACACCGGCCTATTCCAGCGATTCAGAGACGGCAGGACACAGCTCATGTTCAGTAGTTTCTGTTAGTTTTTCAGCAGTGCTGTTATAAATAAATACCATTATAAATTTCATTAGGTAAATATGGCCTGCACTGTATGTGCTTAAATATGTATTAATGTGTCAAGAAGTGCTTTGTCTGAATGGGAGCAGTATACAAAGTGACTCAGATTTGTTTTTATTGATGGTTCTGCTTTCCCTGCCTGCCAGGCCTGACAGTTCGTGTATGCGCTATCATCAGTTATTTTGTATTTGCTTCTAGATTGTTGAAATTGTTTAGAAAAACCCATAGCATTGGGCCTACGCTCACCCCCCCAGAGCTACATAAAACATTCAAATGGTAATGATTTCCCACTTGCAACTCCTCCTTGATTTGTCAGTCTAGTTCTTCTTGTGTTTGTGCTTCACTGATATTCAGTAGAGCTATTTTTAATAGAGCAATAATAGTAGAGCAGCATTTTAATATGTTCTAAGTCAAATGTCTTACAAAAGTGTCTAAGCAGCTTATGTCTGTCCAATGCGTGTCATACCTGGTTTCATTTCCTGATGATATTACAGGACCAGTTTCCCCTAACTCTGTATTGACTAGCATAAAATATTTTTCTGTCCAGAGAGCTCATTAGTTTAGGAATGGCATAACAAGCAGTTGTTGGAAGCTAAATTCCCATGTATATTCAAATTAGAAGTAAGGCCGTTTTTAAACAAAGTAATTAACTATTGGAACAATTTCCCTGGGTATCGGACCAACTTCTTATCACTGGAAGTTAGTGGTGGTCTTCTAACAGAGGTCTGTTTCAGCAGCAAGGTATGGACTTGCTGGAGAGGTGGGCCTGCATGAACTGCATGAAGTTCAACAAGGCCAAGTGCAAGGTCCTGCATGTGGGTCGGGGCAATCCCAAACACAAGTACAGGCTGGGTGGAGAGTGGTTTAAGAGCAGCCCTGAGGAGAAGGACTTGAGGGTACTGGTGGATGAGAAGCTCAACATGAGCCAGTAATGTGCGCTTGCAGCCCGGAAAGCCAACCGTATCCTCCATTCTTGTGAGACCCCACCTGGAGTACTGCATCCAGCTCTGGAGTCCCCAACATAAGAAGGACATGGATGTGTTGGAGCGGGTCCAGAGGAGGGCCACGAACATGATCAGAGGGTTGGAGTACGAGTACCTCTCCTACAAGGACAGGCTGAGGGAGCTGGGGCTGTTCAGCCTGGAGAAGAGAAGGCTCCGGAGTGACCTTAGAGCAGCTGCCAGTGCCTGAAGGGGCTACAGGAAGGATGGAGAGGGGCTTTTCACAAGGGGGTGTAGCGGTAGGACAAGGGGGAATGGCTCTAAACTAAAAGAGGGCAGATTTAGACTGGATATTAGGAAGAAATTCTTCACCATGAGAGTGGTGAAACACTGGCCCAGGTTGCCCAGAGAAGCTGTGGCTGCCCCCTCCCTGGCAGTGTTCAAGGCCAGGTTGGATGGAGCTCTGAGCAACCTGATCTAGTGGAAGATGTCCCTGCTGATGGCAGGGGGGGGTTGGAACCAGATGATCTTTAAGGTCCTTTCCAGCCCAAACCCTTCTATGATTCTATAAACTTACTTGATCTGTTTAACCTGACTACATCAATTGTTATAAATATTGATAGATTTTAAGGAAAAGAGAAACTATAAGAATGGGTGAGTTCAGAATATTACAGGCAATTTATCAAGTACTTGCATGCTGAAAACTGCCTTTCTGAACTGTGAAGCAGTCTGTCACCCAGTTTTGCCCTCTGAGTAACCCTGACCCAAAGGGCAGACCATAATTACAGTTAAGCAGAGTTTCCTTGTCCCTGCTTTAAATGATGCCTTTCTTTTTCTGGACAGGTACCTGCATGGAGGTGAGCTGGCTGCAGATTCCTACGTGGACTCCTTCTGCTCCAAGTAGTCTTCATGTCTCTTCTGACATTTTCTGTCAGATGGATGGAAACCTGCTCCCTGTGCTTCGGATAGAATGGGAAGTGGCCACTGATGGTGAGTGGTCATTGTTTAACGTGAACATGGAGCAGAGGAATTAAGTGTGATCTAGTAAGGATAGGGAGGAGAAGTATGACTTGAAGTCTTTTACTGATATAGTCATGAAAGCAGAGCTTTCAAATTTGGGAGTTTGGCTGCTTCGTTTTGTTTGTTTTGGGGGATGATTTTGTTTTTTCTTGGTGACCGATCTGGGCTTTGTGTGCTGGGTATTCAAGAATTTTAAATGTTTCCACTAGTGTGGGATAATGACATTTCAAATGGGAAAAGCAGATAAAAATGGAATCATGTGACCCACACCTTTTGGAAAGGAGGTTTGCATGGCAAGCACTGCCTTTTCAAGGCATAGGAATGACTGCAGCAGTCTTGTGCAGGGGAATTGCATCTGTGAACTGAACAAACGAGATTTCGTTTGAGAGAGCACAAATAGCTTATGCGCTGTTACCCAGTGCAAGTTCCTCCCATTCTGGGTAATCTAGTCCTTGTAACTTAGGTTTCCTATATGCAGATGTGTCTTGATAAAGGAATAATTGTCTCATTGTTGGAGCCTAAACAAGTACCAGTAAGTCAAGTTTTCTCACTCTCCAAATATCTTTTGATTATTTTTTGTTTATTTCTATGTGGTGTTTCCCATGCATGCTCTTGTCCATGGTTTTGCGCTGATTCAAGACACAAACAAGCACATTCATTTCTTCCTTCTGCAGGAACTGTGTCTGAGGGCTACACAGAGTTGTTATCTCAGTATAGCTATAGTAGTGTAGAAGCAGATAAGAATCGGGTAACCTAGTCGTTTTGTGTAGCTATGGTTATAAACTTTTGCACTGGGATTGTCTGTACCAAAATAGAAGCATATTTGCTTTGGTGCCCACACTGCATGAAGCAGCCTTGAGAGGCAAAGCTAAACACAGCGCTGAACCTGTGGAACTGCCAGGGTGTCTGGAAGAATGAAGTTACCTTCTGCTCTGCCCCTTCATTTGCCCAGGTAGAGCTCTTGCCATGCAGCACAACGTTTAAGCTGAACGTGCTGTTAGTCAGCCCTGCATGCTCACTTTTTCATGGCCAGTTGTCTTTGTGTTGGGATCCCCAGTGCTTCAAAGGAGTAAGACTGTGACAAGACTAGGCACAGCGGTCATCTCTGTGGGGGCTGCAACCTCTACATGTGCCACTGACAGAAAAAGACACTTGTCTCTGTCCCTGTGCCTGCAGCTAGCATCCGGTATCTCCGAGGGGCAGAGCTGGCTGTGATGCAGGTGAACAGCAATCAGCAGATGTGTGCTCAGTTTGACTTTCAGAACAACTTGCCACTTCAGGTCCGTCCGGACGGAGGCCGGGTGAGTGCGAAGGGCTCAAAACTACTTTTTCAAGTCTGTGGGTTTGTTTCTGCTTTCACTGTCATCCAGCAAGATCATTGATTAAGAAGTACAGACTGCTAGAGGAGTTGATGAAACAATCGAGATATTGGGCTTGAGACCTGCTGCTGTTTCCAGTTTGTTTTACACTTGTGTGTAACCATGTACAAGCTGCTTACTTATCTTGGTTTCTCTTTCACGCTTCCCATCTTTCAGGTTTTAAGAATTGTTGCTCTCGGTGGCTAGCACATGTCATCTTTCTGGATGTAGCTTAAAGCGAATAATTGTGGGAGTTTTTGCTTTCGTGACATTTATAGCCTTTTTAACTCAAGCCTTCCTTTACTTTCACTTCTTTCTTATACTCTTTTGCTGTGGAGGAGAGCACCAACCTTGGGGGTGGTCCTTCAGCATACACTCAGTCTAGGAAACCCATCAGCAAAGTGCTAAGCATCCACAGCTCCCTTTATGAACAATAGGAATCTGGAATTTGTTCCTTACCACACAGAACTGGGCCGTAGTTTACTTACCATATGGAGCCAGTACCTCTCCCAGAATTTGCACAGTATTGCTGATTTGTGGAAAACGGTATAGATTTAAGAAAACATGTATGGAATGGCCAGGTACAGAACTATATGTGTATAAATGCAATTCAAAATGCTTAGCACTTGCTTAGCACTGCAAGATTCATACTAGACTAGAATTTCAGTATCAAAACTGCATAGTTTAGCCGTATTTCCTTTCAGTTCAGAATGTAATTAAGTGGCAACTCCACACAGTTGTTTGGCATGAGACTGTTGTATCAGTTCAGAGATTCCGAGAAATAACTGTGCTTTTCTCATTCCTATCAGAAGAGTTTGAGGTACACCAAGGGACTAGTATGTTTGATACACCTGAGTTCTGTTTTTTTATAGACAAGCTTCAGAAAAAGGGTTTCATGGGATGAGGGAACGCAGTGGAACAGGACCAGGTTGGCTGTTGACTTCACTGCCTTTATAGGACAACTTGTTTTAAGTCCTTGTGAATGTGTTCTGTTTTCAGTGGAATTTCACTTTTGACCGTTTTGAAGTGGAACCTGGCCAGACTTACCAAGTGACTGTCTATCACCTGCCCAAACTGGGTGTACGTGGAGACTACAATTGCAAGTCCAAGTCTCTCACAATGCCTGGTAAGAGATGCTCTAGTTCACTTAGGCCTTGAGCTTAGGTCTGTGGTGTTTTGTGGACCTGTAATTCTTGGTGGTTTTTTTTCCAGACCAGACCCATGAACTGTGAGCAAGTTTGGCAATAGGGTGACAGTATTATAAAAACCTGTTGCCTTTTCTGAATACTGCTGTTTAGAAGGTCCATGGTGGTAGCCTTACCTACAATACCCCTGTGGTATATATCCAAAGTGTGTGTGTCATTTATGCTACAAGTCGCCACCCTTGTTTTTGGGATCCTGTGTGCAGTAGTTTGTCAAATCTCTGCTTGGAATAAAGTGCACATGGAGGGACTATTTGGTGAAGGCCAGATCCTTTGATTCTGGTTGACTGTATTTCCTTGAAGATATTACTATGAAAATCTTTATATGCTCTCTAGAAAGCCGGACAAAGCCTTGGACTTGGGCCTCTGGTTTCTGAGAAATTGCATTTGTTGCTTGTCAAGAATTCTGCTACAGTTATGGCTGAAGAGAAATTCATAGTTAAACCTGATAACTAGTATAGGTGCCCCTCTGAGGGGCTATTTGAAGCAAAGCTACATCTCCTGGGTTTTGTTGCTGAAATGTTCATCGGTGGAGCAGGCACAAAGATGTTTCATCTACACAAATGGGAGTGTAGAGTAATCTTTCATGTGCTCTGCAGACTATCGCTGCTGCTTTTACTGAATCCGAAACCTTTTGAAGTTGCCTCTCTGCTTGTGGAAGCTGGAAGTACAGGCCAGAATTTCCCAGTCGGAAGGAGTGAAGTTTGGCTTCTAATATTAAATCTTAGACATGTGAAGTTTGTTTTCAAAGACACAGTTAGGCATAATTTACCAAGAAACTTGATAGAGCTGAGTGCCTGACTTTCTTGTGGATGTGAAAATTTTCATATAACTAAGAAGAATTCTTTTGTTTTGTCTGAAGATGCTGAGCGTCTGCAGTGCCCTCTGGCTGCACTGACTAGTTTATAAATATATGGCACTCAATACAGAGCTTGAAAACTTGTTCAGAATTTTCTTCTTACATTGCTTATAGTTGTCAACGTGACTTCGTGGTTACAAAATGTCGAAGCAAGTGACGTGTCAGTCATTGTGACCTGGGAAAGAAGAGTGGGCACTTGATTTTCAGCCTGCTTACCCATTATTATACCTGGCCACTCTAAGAACTTCTTGGCTTTTACCTGCCACTGTTCTTCAGAAAATGTGTTGTGTCAAGCTCAGTACTTGCAGGGAGCTGTGCTGGTTAGAAGCTTACATGTGAATTACAGGGGCACCGTAAAATTTCTAACTTTGAAAGTTGGAAACTTAAGATATGCAATGTTTTATTTCAACTGTTTAAGCAGGGAGTTGTTCCTTTTCCTTTGTCCAAACCCTGGAGAAGATGCGGTTTAGACTGAGACTTGGAAATCCCACATTGCTAAATATTGAATATGTCACTCTGGATTTGACTCTGAAGAAGGTCCTAAAGAGCAGGGCCAATGTGCTAAATGAAGCAGAGAGAATTATAAATGTGGAAGAGGGTTTGGGGATCAAGAAAGATTCTAGCCTCCTAGTTTTCCTGGGGCAGAATGCTTTTGGAGGAGTCTGTTGCTGTGGCGCTCTCGAGGTCCAGAGATCGATATGAAGTTTTAATTACACTCTCTACATGAGTCTTACATTAGCAAGGGTAGTCAAGTATTACTGTTATAATAAATATTGTATGTTTTCAATCTTCTTAATTATCTCTGTTCTGGAAAAAAAAAACACCACCGTAGAGTGTTTTTCTGGAAAAAAAATACCCACAGTGGAGGGGCTAGTTTATAGACTGGAAACCAATACTATTCTACTGCAGAATTTTTCTACTGCTTTGGAACAAAGGTCTTTACTCATTGAGCAGGGCTTGGTTAGGTGTCTCGCTTCTGATGATAAAATGGTTGTTTTTCCTAAATGGAAGTACAGTGTTTCTGACTAGTCACTGACAATCTTTTCTTGCAGACTGCAAGGACTCTCTGATGAAAAGGACCACCCCATGTATAAAGACAGGTAAAAATTTTTGTTTGAGTCATGTAGACATGGGTGCTCTGCTGAAATATTTCTGATAGTTGATAAACTTGGGAATATCTGCACTACTTCCAGGCAGCTTGTGGGAGCCCAGGATCCAAGGTAAAAGTCTAGATGATACAACTCTGCTTGTGAGCTTTAACCCATGGATGGAGTCAGCCCGATACCAAATTCATGTGGCCAGTTTCCTGAATGAGAAGAAGTGTAAAATGATCACACATGATTTCACTGAGGTAATTAGCTTCCTAAATGATGCCCTCTGTGGTAAATTTGACAAACATTTCTGTAATGGTTGTTAAATGAGGACTTGGAGCCATGATGTAGGAGATGTAACAAATGCACTTGAACAGCAATTTTCAAGGAATTATTTTCACAGATTTTTTTAATTTGCCTTTGGAAAGAGAAACTTCATTTCGGGAATTTGGTGGATAAACGATGCAAGAGGTTTTATAATGCTTGGAGCAGTCTGTAAACATCTGCAAAGAAAATCGAAATTTGATATTTGACTGTCTGGGATTTACCTTTGTCAAGCTAATACCTGGAGGATAAGACGAAATAAATCAACCAAAATTGAGATGCAAAATTTCAATAAATCATTGAAGTAGTTTCATCAAATGTGATGGCAGAGCCGGGGGGGGGTGTTAATTAAATTTTTTAGATCAAGGATGTGTGGTTTTGTTACAGGTGTTTCAATCAAACAATCAATTCCTGTAGATCTTGCTGCCTGTCTTGAAGCTCAAAGTTGATCCAGAGTGTCTTCTGACATGAGAAATGTTCCTCTTCAGGCATTTGCAGAAGGAGAAATGCTGACTATTTGGTACCAGTCCCCACCCTTCCTTGAGGGAGGGCAGATATACTGGAGTTCAGTTTGTTTAATCTTTCCATTCCTTCCACACTTAAAACCCTTCTACTGCATGCACGAATATGTATTAAGTGATTTCTGACACAGCTCATATGCCCACAGCTGGTACAGCTGGTAGAGGGAAACCTCATTTTGGAGTATGTATCTGCTAATCATTGTAAAGAATACATTTAGAGTATCATGATACTGATTGCATATAACAGGTAACAAGGGCAAGTTGTTTGTCTGTTCTAGTGTCAGAAGCAGCATTGTTGACAGTTGGTTTTAATTAAACAAGGAAGCTTGTTAACGTTTACACATAAATAACTGAAGACATTTACATTGTTAAGAAACTGTAAGTTTAAGTTAACACATGTGAAGTTGTACGATGTAAATCCTTAATTGTTTCCTGTTACCTGTGCAGCCTTAGCCTGCTGTCTTCATTGTGTTACCATGTCTGTCACACGGGACACCTGCAGTGATGGTGGCCAGACAATTTACCTGTTTTGTTCTCTGTGGTCTTCGTGTTCAAAAAAACAAAAAAAAACCTCTGCTTCTTTGAACCACTCCATATTCTCATGTCAACTCCTTTTCCCTTTTGCTGCTTTCATTCATTTTCTTCCTTCACTTCCTTCCACTTCCTGTAGAGTGGACTGCAAGAGCAAGTAAATGTCACAATCAAAATAGAGAGGAACATAAGAGCTTGCTGCAACTACAAAATACAGGTAGGATCTCACTGTTGTCCTCGTGTCCTTCCTTCACCAACAAGGCAGTGAGAAGCTGAGGAATGTTACGGTTTTTTGCACAGCATTTTGTTCTGAGATTGGCTAATCCCTAATTACCTGTATCAGGGAAATAATTATTTCGCTGAAAGAATGATTTTTTTCATATCGGTATTCTCTGTAGACAGTAGCTTTTCCTTAGTATGTGGTTGCCAAGTCAGAGACTCTGGAGTGGGGGTGGTACGTGTGCAGCCTCAGGAGCTCACTGCATTTTTAATGTATAGTGTAAGAATTCTTGATTAATCTTGTTTTATGAAGGGAAAAGGGGATTCTGTGTCCCTGTGCTAAAGTACAGGCAGTGTCAAGGCAGGGGGAAAGTAAAGTGGGGAACAAAATTGCCTTTAAGAATAGCTTCTGTCTTCTGAATTTATTTCAACTGCAGATTCAGCCATTCTTTGTGAACTGTGGCACAGACTGTCTGAGACACTCTGCTTTCATCCCATGTTCACCAGCTCCAAGTGAGAACTGCTGTTTTTTATATTAGATTCCCTATATAGGATTGTCTTACAGATGAGAGCTGAATTTTTAATGTAACTCTTGTCTTTTTCAGGTACCAACCCATCAGGTAAGAAGTTTTTCCAATACCCTGAGATGTTTTTTTACTGCTCTTTTCCTGTCATAGAAAATAACAAATTATCCTCCCTGGGTATGACCCAGGGGGTGGGAAATGACACCTTGTAACACTGAGTTCAGAATGAGTTGTGTTAAGAGTGATTTCACCATGGTTTAACGAGGCAAGTATTTGTATGCAGTGTGAACCTTAAAAAGCAATTTTTTAGAGATACTTCACTTGCATAAAATTCTTTGAGAAACAGTTTTGACAAGAAGAGTCTTAATATAAAATACTTGCTGTCACTTTGCTCAGTGTTAAAAAATTTGCATAATATAAAGCAGCTTTTGGAGAGAATAACTTGCATATATTCATCTTTAAGAATGTCAAGATAAATCATGTGCATATGATTTAATATCTTCTTTTGCTGCAACAACACCTGTAAGGAGCAAGTTTGTCCAAGATTTGAAAACAAAAAAAACACCTGTACATTGAAGAAGAAAAAAAAAAAAACAAACCCAAAACATCACCCAAAATGGTAAATTTTTTTTTTGAGACAGATTACACGAACAGGTGGGACATGGGCAGCATGCCTGTCAAAGCTGGATAAACGTTGCTATTTAGAGGAAGGTTATTGATCTGTGTTTTCGATGTGTGGCACATATATTTCTTTGTGGAGCAAGTTTATGGTGTAGAGCATCATCATGAAAGCAGGAATTCGTTTTGAGAAGTGACTGTGGTATGTTGTAAGGGGGAAGTGCTGGACTGCTTGCTGTTTTGGGCAGAGCCAGGGTCCTGTTCACTTGGCCCCTGCTGCTCAAGCAACTTCTGTGCTTTGGTGAAACTCTGTTGGTGTGAAGCAATGTCTGAGTGCTATTTTTGTGCTGCAGATGATATGATTATATGGCTCTACTGGTGTATCACGGGGATCTGTGTCGTACTGGTGGGATCAGTCATAGCAGGTGTGATTTGTATGACCAAAAAACGAGCAGGTAAGACTCATACCAGCTAGGAAGAAAAGATTAAATGCTGAAACTATATTTTTCCTACTTCTGTACTTCTTTCCTATTGCTAGCTTTTTTTTCCTTGCTGTTCTGATGTCTTGCCACTGAGTTAATGCCTATATAAACACCTTCTGGTTTATGTCATGGGACTTGTAACATCCCAATACCATCCACCTAGTAAAGCCTTCCATGGGTTATGCTGTCTGATGCTCCATTTTCATAGTGCTTCAGAATTCATGAGGGGAAAGAGGAACTTCATAGTTCAGCCCTTTGTTTTCTGCGGATTGCCACAGATATCTTTTCCATTTGTTTTTCTACTGCATTGCGTAAGAGTTTTGCAGGACAGAAGCTTCCTGTTTGTCCAGACTGTAGTCTTTCCCTTGTCCCCCAAAGTCTCTACAAAATTCATTTTTGTACTATTTTGAGCTTAAATAATGTTTAATAAGAAGAAAATAATGTTTAATAAGAAGAAAAACAGGGCATGCAGGTTGACACTGAGCAGGTTGGAAACCTGAGTACTTAAGGACTGATTCCTAGTCTTTTGTGCTGCAACCATGAGGCAGTTATCACAGCGAAACTGTGCAGCTTGCTGGGGTTTTTTACCCGAGATAATAATCTGGAATCTTTTGGAAAATTTCTTAACATCAAATTTATCTATAAGATGTAGCTAGGGACATTTTAGTTACCTCTTCAGAGAAGAGGGTCTTTTCGCTTTAACGAGAAGTAGCAGAACAGTTGGGGTTTCTGTATTTCTTGAGAGGCTAGCCAGATATGGCAAAGATGGAGAAAATTGGATTTCACTGCATTCCTTCTCTCAAGTGAAAAATGTAGCATAGTACACAGCAAAACTGGCTGTAGAGGAGTCTTTGTTCATTTAGTGTATTTTTTTATTAGGCTTCTACCTCCCTAAGTCTTTATCCCTGCCCAGTTAAAGATTATTTTTTTAACCAAATCTTTGGAGGAGGTTGTCACTTTAAAGGTCTTATCTTATTTCTTGTTTTTAGAACTGACGGTGACTTTCTTTCTTCCAGGACACCGGCGAGGGAAATGCAGCCACAATGATATGCAAACTGGTAAGATGTCCTGCCTGTGTTTTGTCAAGTACGTGTAATGCATTCTGGAAGTTTCACATGATTGTCTACAAGGGGCTCTCATGGGCTCTACTACATTATAGGTGCTTCTCAAAACCAAAAGGTAACCTTAAGATCTTTCTATTGAGCGAAAACAAACTCTGTAAGAACCAATAGCCTTGGACAGAGAATATGGAATTTGGAACGGCATATTTGGCAGATTTGAGATAATTGCTTTGTAAAGTGGTAGGGCTTTTGACCTAGCTGAGGCTTTACTGGCAAAAGACCTTTGCTATTCATCGAAGCCATAGGAACAGGAGATTGTTTTGAGGTGGGTGCACTCGGCTCTCCAGCAGAGAATATAGCTACATTTGTAAGCCTCTTGAAGCTGGTGTATTACTTGTGTGTAGTGAAATTTCATGAACCATCCAGGCATTATTACAAATTACAGCTCCACTGTCTGGACTTCCATATTAAATTTCTACAATGAGATGTTGTCTGTGTATGTTGCCAAGATAGCTTCAAAACTGATAGTTGCTAAAACCCTTTGTTAATATTCTTCTATGTTGATTTCTGCTGGCTTGCACCATTACAGTTTCAGGAATGTGGTTGGGATGAGTATTTTTCTGTCTTTCAGCAGCACCATATACTGACCTTCCTCTGCCACCCTTGAAGCCCCGAAAGGTTTGGATTGTGTACTCTGCTGATCACCTGCTGTACGTGCATGTGGTGATGAAGTTTGCTGAGTTTCTGATGACTGTCTGTGGCACTGCTGTAGCTTTAGATCTGCTAGAAGATCATCAGATCTCAGAGTTAGGGCCATTACCCTGGCTTACTCGACAGAAGAAGGAAATGGAAGACCTATGTTCAAAGATCATCATCTTATGTTCACGGGGCACCCAGGCCAAATGGCAGGCCATGCTTGGGAATGAGCCTGTGTGTCTCAAGCAAGATCAGCAAAAGCCAATGGGAGACCTGTTCACCCCAGCCTTGAATTTGATCCTGCCAGATTTCAAGAAGCCAGCCTGTTTTGGAATGTACATAGTCTGCTATTTTGAGGGGATAAGCAGTGAGAAAGATATACCTGATCTGTTCAACGTCACATCCAGGTACCAACTGATGGACAAGTTTGAGGATATTTATTTTCGGATTCAGGACTTGGAGAAGTTTGAACCTGGGCGCATCCATCGAATCCGGGAAATCACAGCTGAAAATTATATTGATACCCCTAGTGGGAGGAATTTGAAAGAGGCAGTACAGAAGTTCAAGAACTGGCAAACAGAGCACCCAGACTGGTTTGAGAGTGAAACCGTCTGCTTGGATAATGAAGAAGAGTTGCAGTCCCTAAACAGAGAGGGCCAGGTGGATTCATTGCCAAGTGAACCGGGTGGAATTGTGAGACACCAGCTGCACCTACGGGAGCCTGACCCAAACTGCTGTTACGTGATCAACCTCCACATGGATGAAGGTGAAAGTGGGGGCTGTAAAATGCAACCTCAACTTAATCCATGTGGGAATTCAACTTCTCAGACTATTGTCCTTCCTACGGATGAGGCTCCTCTAGTTCAGGTAGTGGAGCCAGTGTCTTCCATGGAAGATGGAAATATACTTGGTCATCATGTGCTGAGTAATGAGGACTGTATGGAAGGAGTTCCTCTTCTGGAGACAAGCTTTCCAGCAAGGAATAACATCGTCCTCCACGATGACTCTGAAGTTTCAGCGATAGACGACCAGAGTCCTGCAAACCTCTCAGGTGAACTGAGGCACCATCTGAATGGACTCATGTACTCTCTTTATCAGCAGAGTGTCATTCCTTCTGAGCCATCTCTCTGCCAAGAGGAGGCTGACGAACAACACCAGTTGGTCTTTGATGACCAGCACAAAGACCAAAGACAGTCAGTGCAGTCAGACCAGGGCTACATCTCTAGATGTTCTCCTCTGCCTCCTGATGACCTTGTGGAGGAGGAGGAGGAAGAGGAGGAGGAGGATCAGGAAAAACAGGTGGTCTTCCATGAACTCTCTCCAGAGGTCTTAAACAATCTAAAGAGCCTCCAACAGCAGCTGTTTTTCCAGGACATTCAACAGAGCTCTGACTGGGGCTATCCAGCTGAGGTGACGGATGCTGGCCAGTCTTTGGAGGACTTTTAGGCTCTATCTGGGACCTGCTCTCTTTGAAATACAGAGATGGAAGATGGTACCACGCACAGTGCTGAAACTGCGTTTTCAACACCATCCTTGTCCTTGTATTATAAATGACTTACTGGTGGGATCTTCCTGTCTGCTGCTAGGAGGCAGGATTGCCCAGCAGACTGTTACCATTGCTTTCAATCTCTGTGGAGAGAGGCCATAAATATTAGCTACCCCTGTGAAGGGACAGGCGGTAGGTAGTTCTTTTCCTTGGGGAAATGTATTACATTGAGTCCTCACTGATGGAAGAATTATTGGGGTTCATCCGCTTGTGCCTTCAAAATGCCATCCAGCTGTACTGGTTCTATTGCACTGGATGAAAGTCATGGCCAGGGTTTGGAAAATTGATTTAGATAACATGGCAAAATTTACATTGCTATTTTAATACACATTTTAACTATTGTCTTGTAAATACTATGTTAAAGATGTGTGCCTTAAATTTTAGGGCTGTCTCTATCTGGTTGATACATGTATCTAGAGATTTTTTCTTTTCCCCACACATTCATTCATTTACAACTGCATTTCCATGGCCATCCAGTGGAGTAACTGAGCAGTAAGTGGGATAAACTTTTAATTAGGAGTCTCCAAAACTCTCCTTACCTCCCTACTGGGAGGTTTGTGCTTGAAAACCAGCAATAGATGGAAGGGAGAAAAGGGGATAATGGATCAAAAAATGGGATTTGGGCTTATACAATTATAAGACGACTGTGGGACTCAATACAGAATTACTGAATCGGAGGAATCTGAATTATTCAGTAACACACTGCTGCAGTGCTGTTCGCTTTTGGACATCTTGGCGCCAGGAAGACTTGAATTGAAGATGTAGATAGTGACAGCCCTACCAAAGGGGCTGTGATACTGGACCTGTTGGTCACCAATGCCAGTGGGCTAATTGGCAACATCAAGATAGGAGGCAGCCTGGGCTGCAGTGATCACGCACTGGTGGAGTTGACAGCCCTGACAGATAAGGGTCAGGGAAAGAGTAAAGTCAGGACCCTGAATTTCAGGAAGGCAAACTTCCAGCTGTTCGAGGAGTTAGTCAATAGGACCCCCTGGGAAACTGCCCTCAGGGACAGGGGAGCAGAACAGAGATGGCAGATCTGTAAGGATGCTTTCCATAGAGTTCAAGAGCTCTCAATCCCCAGCTGTAAGAAACCAGGAAGGGAAGGCACGAGACCGGCATGGCTGAGTTGAGACCTGCTGGTCAAACTAAAGGACATGAAGGAAATGCACAGGCAGTGGAAGCAGGGACAGGTATCCTGGGAAGAGTATGGGGATGCTGCCCAGTTGTGCAGGGATGGTGTCGGGAAGCCCAGGGTGCAGCTGGAGTTGAACTTGGCAAGGGATGCAAAGAATAATAAGAAGGGCTTCTACAGGTATGTCAGCCAGAAAGGGAAGGTCAGAGAAAGCGTATGCCCCCTGATGAGCAAGAATGGCAAACTGGTAACAACAGACAAGAAGGCTGAGAAACTCAACTTTTTTGCCGCTATCTTCACTGGCAAGCTCTATTCCCACACCTCGTGAGTGGGTGGACCACAAGAGGGCCAGGTGGATTCATTGCCAAGTGAACTGGGTGGAATTGAGACAGCAGCTTTCCAGGAATAGGGGACCGAAGTCCCTCCCACTGTAAGAGAAGATCAGGTTTGTGGCCACCTGAGGAACCTGAACATAAGTCTGTGGGACCTTATGAGATGCATCCCAGAGTCCTGAGGGAATTGGCTGATGTCATTGCCAAGCCACTCTCCATCATCTTTCAAAAGTCATGGCAGTCAGGGGAAGTCCCCAGTGACTGGAGGAAGGGAAACATTGCACCCTTTTTAAAAAAGGGTAGAAATTAGGTCCCTGGGAACTACTGACCTGTCAGCCTCACCTCTGTGCCTGGAAAGATCATGGAACAGTTCCTCCTACAATGTATGCTAAGGAGGAGAGGTAGGTGATTCGAAACAGCCAGCATGGCTTCACTGAGTGCAGGTCCTGCCTGACCAAATGAGTGGCCTCCTATGATGGAGTGACTACACCAGTGGACAAGGGAAGAGCTACGGATGTGATCTATCTGGACCTCTGTAAGGCCTTTTACACTGTCCTCCACAACATCCTTCTCTCTAAATTGGGGACACAGGGATTTGATCGGTGGACTGTTCAGTGGATGAGGAACTGGGTGGAAGGTCACAGCCAGAGGATAGCTGTCAACAGCTCAGTGTCCAGATGGAGATCAGTGACAAGTGGTGTCCCTCAGGAGTCCGTACTGGGACCAGTACTGTTTAACATCTTCATCAGTCACATAGTGGGATCAAGTGCACCTTCAGGAAGGTTGCCAGTGGCACCAAGCTGAGTGGTGCAGTTGACACACAGGAAGGATGGGATGCCATCCAGAGGGACCTGGACAAGCTGGAGAGGTGGGACTGTGTGAACGTCATGAGGTTCAGCAAGGCAGACTATACAGGGTCCTGCACCTGGGTTGGGGCAACCCCCAGTATCAGTACAGGCTGAGGGATGAAGGGATTGAGAGCAGCCCTGCCGAGAAGGACTTGGGGGTACTGGTGGGTGAAAAACTGGACGTGAGCTGGCAGTGTGTGCTCACAGCCCAGAAGGCCAACTGTATTGTAGGCCGCATCAAAAGAACTGTGGCCAACAGATCGAGGGAGGGGATTCTGCCCCTCTGCTCTGGTGAGACCCCACCTGGAGTCTGGAGTCCAGCTCTGGAGCCCCCAGCACAAGAAGGACATGGACCTGTTGGAGTGGGTCCAGAGGAGGGCCACAAAGATGATCTGAGGGCTGGATCACCTCTCCTGTGAGGACAGGCTGAGAGAGTTGGGATTATTCAGCCTGAAGAAGAGAAGACTTCAGGGAGGTCTTGTAGCAGCCTTCCAGTACTTAAAGGGCACTTAGAAGAAAGATGGGGACAAACTTTTCAGCAGGGCCTGTTGCAATTGGACAAGGGGGAATGGTTTTAAACTAAATGAGAGTAGTTTTAGATTGGATATAAGGAAGAAATTTTTTACTATGAGGGTGGTGGATCACTGGAATGGGTTGCCCACAGGGGTAGCGGAGGCCCCATCCCTGGAAACATTCAAGGCCAGGTTGGATGGGGCTCTGAGCAACCTGGTCTAGCTGACGATGTCCCTGCTTACTGCAGGGGAGTTGGACTAGGTGACCTTTAAAGGTCTCTTCCAACCTAAACTGTTCTATGATTCTGTGACACACCGTTAAGGAAATGAAAGACTACTTTGGAGGGGAAAAAAGGGTAGCTTCAGCAGATGCTGTTCTAGAGCAGAGATAATAACTGGGTTAGGGGGAGCTGAGCTAAAATGAGTGTGAATGGACTTATGTGGGTATAAACTCCAGCACGAGTAGTTTGGATTAACTGTTGTGAAATATGTAACAGCCTGAGGAGGTCATCTTCCAGGAGCAGTAATTGTAGCTATCAATTCCAGTGGTTTTTAAAGGATTGGGCTTGATGCGCTAGAGAAAATTGTTCCCTGTGAGTGATCACGTGTTGGCCCATGTAGTGCTGACTGGGTAGTGGACTTGTCGAGGCTGGTGTTTACCCTGTTTGTTATCACAGTTTCTGTAGTCCAGCCCACTGGATAACAGCCTGTGAGGTGTAAATAAATCCAGGCCTTCCTCCTTTGTTCGACAAGCTTGTCATCTTCCTGTCCTAAGTTTTACTTGTCAAAAAATCTTAAGAAGATTTTAAAAATCTGATATCTCAGAAGACAATCTGTTCTTTTGCCTTGCAACCAATATTGTATTATGTATATTTTATAATTTTATGTGTTTATAACTTGTGTTTTGTTCCTTAAATTTAAAAAAAAACAAGAATACTTGTTTAGATATATGAAGTACTCCTGTGTCCTCAGTTCTGCCTAACTCCTTTTCTTAGTATTTCTTATAGAAATCCGAGCAAAACTGAGAGCCGGAACTGAACTGGTTGACAAATGCTAAAGCATTCTTGCAAAGTGTTGCAGCTGTAACCAGCTGAGGGCCCTCAAGTGTGGGAAGTGCATGCTCCTTCAAAATACATGTTAAAGAAGGGAAATGTTTGTGATTTCCGTGCAGGGCAGCTCAGTGAGGCAGGGCTGCTAAGGCAGCTTGCTTTCTGTGCAGCCAGATGCCAAGAAGGACCAACAAAGGGACAGTCCCTGCACAGATCCAGACTTCAGACTGGGTGCCACCTTCGTTTCCTGGCTGTGCAGGAACGATTATGCAAGAGGCAGCTGTAATCTCGACGCTTCTCCAGTAAGAACCCATTTCTCAGATTATGTGAGTAATTGTCATCTTGATGATCCCACTTCTTAAAGTTTCTTGTATCTTCCAGCAATTAACATGTAAATCTGTTTTTATTTTTTCCTGTGAGCCTTTTTCAAGTAGTATGAATTCCTATAAATCATTTAAATGAGAAGCTCAGAAGTGTCATCTGGATTTTCTTGCCTTAGTCATTCCCTTCTCAAATGACTTGCTTAGTGTTACGGCTTTTAGAACTCGCTTTGACTTAAAGAAGCTTGTTTGAGGGAAAAATCCAGACACTATTTTAGCAATCCAACATGAGGAAATCAAGTAACTTTAATGCACCTGTTAGTCTCTGAATGCAAAATATGGTAGCCCAGCAAGACTCAAGGGAGGGGGGGAGAAAAGAGAAAAATCAGTCACAAGTTTGTCATTTTATTTTACCAATCTCGCTTTTTAAAAAATACAAGTTCTGATTAATGCCAGGGGGATGCCAAGTGTCTGTTGGCCACAGGCCTTATCGCTCACTTCAGTTTCCCCTTCTTGGGAGTAGTCATCTCTCTTGTCAGCACAGCAAACAGAGAGCAATAGAATGCTAAACAGCTGAGCTGTTACAAGGCTTGTGACAGAATCACAGGGGACCTACGTCTTACGATGGCACAGCTTCGTTCAGCAAAGTGTTAGTGACCTGGACCAGTAACGTAACGTTGGCAGAACACACATGAGGTCTGCAAGGTGGATCGGTGAGGTATTGTTTGCACTTTAATGGTACCACTACCTCTCTTCTGCAAACAGATCTATTATGTGACAAAAGGGTTTAAATGGAAGTAAGAGATCAATTACCGAAGAAAAGGGAATTCAAAAGGTGGAGCAGGTTTATAAATGAGACATTGGAGAGCTTTAAATGTTTCTCTGTAGTAAGTAATTGAAGTGGCAGCAGAGCTGACCTTTTAGTTGCAAGAGAGCTTCTGTGCAGCCAACTACTACGTGAGCTTTACACTCTCCAAACAACACATTTACTAACAACCTAGAAACCATGGCACTACAAAGAACCACTTATTCTACAGAGGAATTCTATACAACAGAAGCATCATTTTGCAGGGTCATCTGTCCCGGTCAACTTTTGCATCCATGGACAAATTTGAACTGTGATTTCACTGTCAGTGGTTTGAATATGCCATGGCTAGATGAAGTTCGAATATGCCATTTTCTCAATAATGTCTTAAATGGAAAAAGGCACTCGCTGTTAAAACAGCAACTTTGTTATGTGCTGTGAAGGGGTACTGATAAAACTTGTTAATAATTCTGCTGTGTTTCTTCGAGGGTCTCAACTATGCTCCTGCTTCAGTCTATTAGGGATGTTCTGCACGCTTTGGTGCTATTGTAAACTTGGCCACAGGAGCAGCAAAACATAGCTGGAGGTGAACGGGGTTTTTTTTCTTCACTTTGATTTGTTGTTGTGGGTTTTTTGTTCCTTGAGCTGTTTGAAGCACGGAATATTCCTAGGTACAGGAATCATCTCACTCTCTCTTGAATAATACTGTAGTTCTTTCTGAGCTTTTACTATCTGTTTCATGCTGAAAAAGGAGGGTGCAAGGAAACAAATATCTGTACAAGCATAATATATCTGTAATTACACCTCCTTTGGCCAGGAACGTAGCATCCCCTTGACACACATCACATAGGAAAAGTTCACAGTACCAAGTTTTACAGTCACAGTCACTCACAGCACCAAGATTGTCTAGACAAAAAGAAGTTACTGAAGAGAAAGGCCACTGGCCAAAATTCACACAATTGCCCACGTTAAGGGCTCAGGTTAAAAATAAAGCACTGCTGGGAAAGGTAAGCCTAGCCTTTGCCAACTCTCTGTTTGGGGGGGGAGAGCAGCAAGTCACCCATCCCAGCTGCAGCTCTGAACAGAACAGCACTTTTCTAGGGGCTTTTCTAGCCCCTCAACTCATCAGCCACCTGAGAGCTGGGGGGGGGAGCCCTGTAGCACCCCCACTTCTGCCCGGGGGAGCTGGAAGTTACGAGACTGTAAACATTTTGTTGTAGCAGTCCCCTGGAGCAGGCAGAAGCCCTGAAGGAGAGAATGGCTGTGTGTGCCGAAGTCGGGCTGCACCTGCAGTCCTGCTGTTGGCTGTGGGTAGCAGCTGGTTGTGCTTTATTTCCCCTTCCTGTCAGGACAGCTTGAAAAAAAGGCTCGGGACAGGAAATGCATTTTCCCAATCGCTGCAGCCTTGCCCGGATCACAAAATAGAAGCCTGGGAGGGGCAAAGTCCTTCCTCCGAGTGTGGCCTCTCTGCTCCTGCCTCCATTGGTCTGGTTTCAGAAGCAGCTGTAGCCAGGCAGAAGGGCAGGCCTTAACCCTCACTGAATGCTCGTGGAGCTTAAAACCAAAGATAACTGTGTTTCTATGACAGGTTACTAATAATTAACTTTTTCCCCAACTACCCTTAACCACATGCACATGGAGGACAGGGGGCTGGTGTGTGGGCTTTCACCAAAGCACTTTGCTTTCTGTGCTGAAAAGTGAGGTTCAGAGAGCAGAGGGCCCAGCCCGAGCACATCCTCTGCTCTGCTGTTGGAGAGGGGGCCATTTGCAGGCTTTGCCCCACCTCCCCTCTCTCAAACAGATGTTGAAGGGGCCAGAGGAGATCTTTCCAGCCTTCCTGACCTATGCAAAGGGAGACCCTACGCTGTGCGTAAAAGAAAACCAACACTGATCCCATAAACATGCATATTCACAGAAATGAGAGCCCCAGCACCTGAGTGCTGCTGCCTGGAGCAAGCAGTCGGCTGCTGTAAACCCTGTTCTCACCAGAAAGAAATGTCTCTGCGGTAGTGAAATGGGGTCTAAGCCCCTGGGTTATGCCCGTGCCAGATTCACGTGTGTTTCTCTAGCGTGTGAAGTCAACAGAAGATGCAGAAGGTTGAAGCACAGAGGTAGACATTTTCAGCTTGGAGAAAGTGGCTCCTAGACTTGAAATGACCAGGAGGCCAGCGTGCTCCCGGAGGTTCCCCAGCTGGCACGAGCAGGCCCTCTGAGCTCTGCTGCCGGGAAGCGGAGGTGGCAGCTTTGCAAGACCTCGCGGAACCAACGCGTGCTTCCTTTCGTCCTGCCTGCGCCCCGCGGGTGTGTCCCTGCCGGTCGGACCCCTCTCGCATCTCGTGGTTGTGGTCAGCAGGAGTTCTGAAAGGAGGGGACAAAATCCAGTGGTCCCTGTTGCTTAGGGGGAAGAGGGAAAATGAAACCTTTACGGTCACAAAGCAACACGATGTCCTGGCGAGGAGCAGGAGGGGAGGAGTGGGACCTTCCAAGCAGCATGGTGGAGCAGAAGCACGAGAAGATGACTCGGGGCAGAGGGCAGGTGCGTTTGCCGGGGTCAAGCCTCTGCCGTAGGCTCCTGCAGGCAGTCGGGTTTGCGCTGGGCTCCCGCTGGCGGGTTTGCCCGCGGGAAAGGGAGCAGAGCGGGGGTCCGACGGGGGTCCCCGCGTCCCCTTCCCGCGCTCGGCCGCAGCGGCGGAAGCCCGAGCAGCGACGCAGAGAGACTCTGCCGGGAGCAGGCCCGGGGGCGGCGGGCGGAGGGGGCTCAGCCCTGGGCGGTGACCGCCAAGGCGTTGACGTACCCGTGGGGCCCCACGTCGGCGTCGGAGAGCCCGTGGGCCAGCGGCGCGGCGGCGGCGGGCGCGGCG
>Ga0065711_1002953_pt1 | contig 31468 bp, 13 predicted proteins | sample Hoacrofraction12_FD_59098 | JGI IMG/M metagenome (GOLD analysis project Ga0065711, IMG submission 59098) | Hoatzin crop microbial communities from Cojedes, Venezuela - Epithelial fraction 12 v2 (version 2) | ecosystem: Host-associated > Birds > Digestive system > Esophagus > Crop | place... | reverse complement strand
CTGGCTCATGGTTAACCTGTCGTCCACCAGGACACCCAGGTCCCTCTCCACAGAGCTGCTCTCCAGCAGGTCTGCCCCAAGCCTGTACTGGTGCATGGGGTTGTTCCTCCCCAGGTGCTTTCCCCATACCACATATCAATCAACATATTTATGTACAAACAGTAGGATTCTGATAATGTAATTTACAGTATACTCTGCATCCACATAAAGCTCTACTGAAATATACCTCCATATATTCAAGGAAAATGACACATAACAAATTTCAGATCTCTTAAAGGCAATACAGAGACTGTAAATGAAACAAATTCTTTTTATCTGTGGACGCATGTGTGAACTGTATCTGCTTTATCACTACATGTGCTTCAGGTGCTAGACATTAAGAATGAACTCAAAACACCAAAGCGCTGTAACACAGAGCTCTTGTTGTAAGTACTGTAACGGGTTTTGGGGAAGGCAAGATCATGTGGTTAAGCAGTGCAAATGGCAAGTCATGTAGTTTAATGAGGTGGGTCACCGGCAGAGCTACAGGACCTAGCCCCGTGAAATCCCCAAACCAGGCAGCCTGCATATGGCCTGCAACTCCCTTTCTAGCCCATAATGAAAACGCAGAACCACAAGGCTGGAGCTTCACTAAATTTTCCAACGTAGATGATGATCCTGATTCCAAAAACGTTTGAAGTGCTGCTATTGAGTAGTGAGTGCCTTTTTGGCCGCTTATTCATAGTTATGTTACAAAATAATAAAGAATGATTCATCATAATGAGATACTTACATGCTCAGCACATTTGAATTTTTTCCAAGAACAGCCTATACCTACAGCAGCTCTCATCTGAAAGCAGTCATCTGCCAAGTCACTATGCTGTGGTACTCAGATATTCCCATATACCAAGGACATCTAATAACATAATACGGTCATTCTGTATGTAGCAGGGATTTTTCTTCTTTTAAATAGTGTCTATGGAAGCCATGGTAAATAATGCCAAAGGCTAAGCAAAATAAGACTCTGAAGATAGAGCATGAGAATCTGCAAAAAGTCTAGTTAGCAGTGAAGTGTGAAATTGTTCTGTCAAATATATACCTACACAACTGTGGGAAAATTTTGACTTAAAAAACTTTCAACTGCTTCTACCCTTGAAATACTGGAAGTTTACCTAAGATGGAAGTTCTGAATGTTCACATTTCTGTAAGGAGCAGTTTTTCTTTGACACCACAGCAGCAGCCCTTCTTTGGCAGAGGTCTCTGTAAGACACCAGGGAGTAAAAAAAGGAAACATGTAAAAAGTGTTCAAGTAATTAATTTCTTGTCATCTTAAATGTGGTAAGCCACCTGAAACTGGTTGGCATAAGCCAACATTTAATCCTAAAAGACATACAAATGGACTAATGGGGCTCTATTGGGACACATAGGGCAGCTCAACTGGAACAACTCAGACTAGAGTCTCAGCCTGCACAATTAATTCTGGGGTATTAGAAGTTTAAGAAATTATATTGGCTGGACAGAAGAACGTATATCTGGAGAAAAATACTCAATACAAATATAATAGAACTAGACATAAAAGATTGTGTTGGTGCCTACATGAAATATGCTTGTAGTCTCAGTCCAGTTGCTTATGGGGAGATATAAGTGCTGAAGAAACACCTTCATTCATTATCTGAACCCTACGGGCATCTGAATGCGTAAGTAAAGGATGGAGCAGATCAAATAGACCATTAGGGCCACATTTCACGTCCCACAAATTATGGGTAGAAGAACTTGAATTCACTCTACTTTTGTTGAAAATTGAGGTTAATTTCTAGAATTCTAGACTTTTCACAGCATAGACTTGATTTAAAGACTATTATAACTATAACACACTTTTTAGAGTCAGTTACCAACTGAAAGTTAAGAAAAAAAATTCTGAAGCAGTGGGGGGAAAAAAAAGTGATAGAAAGAAGAGGGATATAATCAGATAATATTTGCAAAGAATGTAAGAAATGGATATGACTAAAAAGGTGTACTGGAAATAGGACCACTATACAAGGTACGGCATAGTTTCAGGCCACTGAAGCTCAGAAACACAGACATGTTTCTATCTCTATAACTGAGAGATGTGCCCAGAACTTCTGCATTTAGAGAGCTGTCGCGAGGTCTCTCTCAGGACAAGGAGAGCGATTACTTTTTCCCTCCAGAAATTGATTTTGTCACCAGACAGCGAACTTGCAGTATCATTTTCTGTGAAAAAATAATTCATTTTTAAAACACTCATCTCACTTGTGCACAATTCATACAAAAACATCTTTAAACACATTTACTGCATTACTATTACCTTCCACTGAAATATCCTGAATAGCAAAGCGAAGGATGATAGTCCAGATCATACCCAGCGTCATTTTCACATTGCCATCAACAATTTCTGCAGTGAAAAAAGAGATAGTAGTAGTAGTTAGAATGTGTTTTCCATTTTCTCATATTTTAGTAATATATTTCTATAAATAATATATTGCTTTTAATAAATATGTTGCATTTCTACTATAATTCTTTATCTACACAGAGTTCATCTGGGTTCATTTTTCAACAAACTCATGCTTGTGCTACCCTGGCAGTAGGGCTGAAGATTACTCAGGTTAAGGTCACTTCAGCCCTTCCATGCTAAAAGGCTTCTCTCCCTGTTGTTGTAACTGTCTCAAATCTTTACCTTCTAGGCTGAGAGCCTGAGGGGAAATACTTACTTAAAGTTTGAACAGTATCAGCCTTACTGTTTTCAAATACAAAGGAACTGAAAAAATATGGTCTTACCCCAAATTTTAAGAAGCTGCAGGACATTAACAGTATTATTTTTTAGTAGAGTAATACTTAGAAATCCCCCTATACTATTTAGAACTTTTTGAGAATTTTACCTATGGTGCCAGCGCAGACCAGCTATGAAGAACACCCCAAGAGACACAGCATTTCCTGGGACTAAGCTACAGAGATTCCTGCCAAGCAGTTCAGACACATGGCCACGAGGTTGTAATGTCTTACAGCTCTGATGCCTATGCCCATTTATGTATCTTCAATATAAAATGGGATTTTTTATCTCTGGTGTTTCAATTTGTTTCAAGACTGCTTGAGTCTACCTACGACACAGGGCACTAGGAAGATGCTTTCTCCAACCTCTCTCACACATACACAAGCTAAGTCAGAATCTGGTGCTCCTACATTGCAACACAAACAGTGAGACTGCTTAAATTTCTCAACACCAAAAAATGTACTGCCAGGTCACTTACGTGGGGTGATAATGTTAAATCAATCTGAAAAGTATGGTGAGAGACTCAGAAGAACATAGGGAGACTATGAAGGGGGGCCCAGCACTGGAAGGGGAGGAGGTGGGCTAATGAGAGAGGGGAACATCAGACTGCCTTTCCAGTCATCTCCCACCAGAAGAGCAGTGGAGTGGGGAAGGCACCAGCTGCTCCCCTGCTCAAAAGTCACCTCCAGCCTTCCTCAAACACTGGAGCAGCTGTGGCTGCCTGGGGGCCCGCTGATGTTCTGGGGAAGGAGCAAGAGGCACTCGCAGCAGGAGGAATTTCCTCAACTGAACATCAAATGCCAATAGAGGTGCCAGCAGAAAATGCAGTCGCTCTGCTGGTTAGGAATTGCCTGAATCCAGGGGCAACTTCCACAGAACAAAGCAGCTGCTAGCTCCAAGACTTGAGATACCTGTTAAATTGCAGTACTGTGAGACACAAGCTGTTATCTGAACCTATGGAATTAACAAATGTGGTAGGAGATATGGCATCCATCACTAGTCTATGCTTACTTGGCTAGTGTGATAATCCAAGCTGATACATGAATGGCTACTTTTCTGCTTTCCCTTTTGGGTTCGATGCTAATTTTCCAGAATTCTTACCTCACTTTGCCTGCCTTCCATGCATTATTACTATCTTATTGGCTCTGAAAGACCTCAAGACTCTTAAAATCTCAAAACTAAACTCTTTCAGCCAAAAAAAGACCAAATGGCCTTCAGGGCATGTAGCTACTTCTCTCTTCTCCCCCCTCTTCAGTCACATATTTCACTGTATTTTGATCAGATATGTGATATGTATATACAGTACAGAAGAATTTCTTCAAATGTAAAAGAAATTAATTTAAATACTCAGGAGGAATTGCTGATTGTCAGGCAATCAATTTGTGGATTTGCATAGTCACTACATTCTTGTTTTGATTTATATATCCATATGTAGACACTGACAGAATGAAAGAGCAAGAGAGGGAATTTTCTGTGTTGTGCCTCAGGAGAATTTTCAAGCAATTTGCCAGCTTTGGTTTCTCATTATCTACTGCTAACATACAACACAAAAAAAGACATGTATGAAAAACAAGGAAAAATATCTAAACAAAAGGAAAAAGAGATTGCTAAATGATGAAAAGTATCAGTGACTAAAAAATACTGATTCAGTCCGATCATCTTCCTCTGCAGGCCAGTAGAAGACTACTTCATTATTTCCTTCACGCTGCCTGTTTGCTCTGAGAGGAATACAGTCCCTGCACCTCACATACACAAAGCTACAGCTTTCTGGGAAAAAAGGTCTTGCTGACCTGTGAGGACAGGAAAGGAGAGGATGGAAAGGGAAGGGGAAATAATAAAAACTGCCCAGGGAAAAAGCTAAGCAAAGCAGTGTGGCAAGTTTCCAAAGGTGTTAGTTTTGGTTTTTTATTCTGCTTTGGCTTTAGTTTTTTTTTATTTTAACCTTCTAGTAGCAGATTCACAGATCAGTTGGTCTTTAATATTTCTCCTACTCCCCAGAAAAGCAATACAGAAGTATCTCCTATTAACAGGATACTTATCTTTTGTGGTTCTCCATATCTCAGTTCATTTCATTCACGATGCAATTACCTTGCATGGAGTTACTGCACTTTTTTAAAAACTTAAGGGAAAACTTCTAACTCTTGGACTGTGAATGGCTCATAGGGACTACTTTCACAACTTTTTCTTTAGCTTCTTGACTCTTTCATCTCATTTCATCACCAATGGACAGAAAGACTCTTCCACAAGACACATCAAAGTAGCTAAATTGGGCTTCTGCTCAGCATTACAGCTGAAGGTGATCCCCTCTCTCTATCCACTCCACAGACAGCCCAAGTAAGTTAGCCTCAGAACAGTAATGATGGCTTTAAAGAATATCCCTGGCCCCTTAAAAATACTAAATTGACCTTTGTACCGATGTCTCACAGGAACTGCAGTTTAATCTTTGTTTTGAGGCCTCATTTTAAATGCCAGTTAGTCCCCTGGGCCTATGTGCTCATCACCACTCAGCATGTCAGATAATAAAACATGATCCTCAGCAGACTTAGATACAAGACTTCCATGCTTTGGAAATTAAAAAGTATCCCAAGCATCCATGTAACTCAGAGAATGCCAAAACAGATGGGTGCCGACAAGCCCCTACGCCCCATGCTCACACACAGGGGCAGTGAGTTAAGGGGTTAAGGACTTTGATAACAATACAAGCCTAAGGAGCCTGTGCTCTGCCTCCTTGCTGGCATTCATTCTATCTTCATACTATAACGGCTGCCCAGTCAACAATGCTGAAAAATACAACAAAAGAAAAAAAAGAGGTGAAGTGTGTTCTAAAACCAGATCAGATTGCTGATCCAGTCTCCAGCATAGCTACAGAAACAGTTGTCAGCCCAAGTGATAAGGCAGGGCTGTGAAGTGTGGGAGCAAGTATGCAGGACAAGGGGGCAGAGGGACTCTCTAAACACGTACTGGTGCCAGAGGTCCCACACTGTGAAACTATACCCAGTGATACTGCGTTGCTGCATCAGCACAGCACTGTGCTTTAGATAACAGATTCAGTAGAGGGGATGTGGTAAACTTAACAGGGCACTAAGCACGTCTGGGCCAGAGCTGGCTTTCTGCTCAGCCTGTTTAGAGTAGGAGTGGAAGGCACATGAATCTATGTGCCCCTGCCCACATGGATGTAATCTAATGTGTGTTAGTGGCCATACTTCACATACTGCAATGTCTTACGATGACAGGTTCCTCTCTGCGTATAAGCTGCGACAGTAGCAGTGGATTTTTCTCCTGTGCTTCCATCCAAGAATTTAAAACATTTTCTTTAATCCTAGTGAATGAATTTTTGCTTCCAATCGCCTCATTTTCCAGATTGAGAATTCCAAAATCAGGCAATAAAAGCCTGCAGTGCAGCCAGGAACATCACCTTAATCTCCTGACTTGCTAACTACGGCCTGCTGTTACATGCAGGAGGAAATACTGGGTGCATGGATAGCCATCACCTTGCAGCAGCTGGCTGAGAAGCTGGAAGAGCTTACTGCCTCTTGCTCCTGCCTCCCTCCCAGAGGGAATTACCTATCACCACACAGCGTCTAAGCTCATGCCAGTTGCTGCCAAGGAGGACAGCAGGGTTAGTTTAAATGTTTTAATGGCTGATCTGAGCTATCCCAGATGCTTTGTCTTCAGGTGATACAGAAAGTGCTTGAGCGCTGCTCCCTAGTCTGAGCACCCTGGCAGTAATAAGCAGGGTGAAATGGGGGAGATGGGACGGCAGAGGGCTGGCCTGCTCCTTTCAGGAACAGATATGAGCTGATGTATCTCAGCTTAAATGCTCCAGCCTTGCTTGAAGAGCCTAAGTGTGAAAACATTAGTACATTGTGCAAACCGTGATCAGAGAGAACGACCACTCTGTCCCACAAGTGACTCCTTTTGCTGCACTCTTGGTTTCTGTCGGGAAGCCTTGGAGTCCCAGCACGACATGACACAAACTACCATTCAATTGCTCCAAACCCTGTACTCTCAGTATTTCTGCACCAGCTATCAAACAGGTTTCTGTAGTTTTCATTTCCACATATAAATTGTCTCCTCAGTACCCTCTGCTGCCCGTTCAATGCCACGTCAGTCTCCAAATAACATTAACAGCAGAAGTTTAGGGTAGTGGCATATTTTTCCATCCCACTTCATTTAACTGAGCAAAGGGTCCAGCTGCCCCGAGTGCCTGTACAACTGACAGAGGGAGCAGGCACCTCTGAAATGCAGTAGAGCTCTTCTGAGATCTGCAGTGCCTTTGGGAATTGCCCGTCTCTCCCCACTGACAATATATCTCAATCTATCTCAATACATATCTATCGATCAAAAAAGGTCTCTGTTATGTGCCTAAAGATAGACAGTACGGATTTGGACTCAGATGGCCTACCAGTTCAGTCTCAAATGAATAAAAGGTGAGTTCAAATGAATGCTCTGCCCAGAAAGAACCCATTTCTTGGGATTTTTGAATTCTAGATCTAGAAACTGAATACATTTGGCAAACAATGCTTGAGGAACCAAGCAGGCTAGGTGGAACCATTGTGGAATCACCAAATGCTGATAGATCATCTACAGATGCCCCTATCCCACCTAATAAATCTGCCTGCTCCAGCCACAATTACAGTAAGCTCCCTGAGATGTTTGGAAGCCAGAATAAGGACATATATAAGCCTGGAGAAATCAGAAAACAGGAAAACAAGGCTCATGAATCAATCTAAAAAGGCCTAGCAATGTCAATAGAATATAGCCAGTGCTTCTCACCGTGATACTGAGGTTACAGCCAGAGTTTTGCTCTAAGGACATGTTAGAGGCTGCTCCAGAATGGACAGCACATCATTTGAGGCTATGGAATCAAAAGTAGTTGGATACCATGCTAGCCACATCACTCCTTTGTATGGTAACGGCTATGCAAAGCATTATGCAAATATATCCATGGAGCAGCTAGTTCTGGACAGACCTTTGTCCTTTTTAACCAATCCTTTGAATCTCATAGGAGGCATAGGCTCACTTGCAGTGAGAGCCTGCTTTCTTTTGCTCAGAGTTTATGTCTACCATCCTTTAGCTAGCCAACTGCATGTTTTCATTTAACGACCTGAACAACAGAACAATAACAAAGTAATAACTTCAGTAAACAACATCCCGCCCCACTTTCTTCCCATGCTCAGTCTCTCCCCAGCTACCATAACTTCTTTTGATCACTGCCTTAACTCTGCATCTGAATTTCAGAAACACAGCTGCCATGCAGTCAGTCTCATAACAAAATGGGACTAGGTCCCAGCCACCTGGTAGGGACATCAGCCTTTGTATTGTCTGAAATAATATCTTCTAAAGATAAAAAAAGATCCCAGATTGAATAAAGCACACCCTAGAATCCAACCTGATCTCTAAAGGAGTTCCTTATTTTTAATAATGTACAGGAAAAACACAGTGCTCTGAAAGAAGAAATCATTATCTGCACACCCACTGAAACACACAGACAATTCAATTTAATCTTTGAGATGAACTAATCTTACAGCCCATTTATACCCCTATCCCTCTCCAGGTGTCCACAAATTTCCACCTCTTGTCCTTGCACAGACATAGGTCAGCAATCAGTTAAGAGATTTTTGAGGTACCCATTTAATGAGAACAGCAAACGCAATTTGGCCAAGGGTCTCTGTCAGACTTCTTTGCAATGTGAATGCCTAAGATCTAAGTAAGGTTCACTGTCAAGTTCTGTCACGTACCTTCTGCACCAATAGACACAAGTTTCACTCCTTTGCTGGCGATATAATCCAGAGCTTTGTTGACATTAGCAATTTTATGGAAGCGCATCTTCCCTCTGTCTGGTTTCGGTAGTCTTTCCCCTGCAGAATAACAAATTTAACGTGTTTATTGTTACACACACCCAAGTGTTTAGTATTCAAGAGTGAATGTGCCTTGAACACTGTCTAAAAGTTAGAAGCTATTTTAACAGGTTTTTTTCTGAAAGAATGTCAAATGTTTTTGAACAAAACCCTGAAGAGAAAATTAAAATGTTAAAACATCCGACTTACATCTTTCTGATATAGCAGTAAAACCAGAGTAAAATTTTTATGTTTGCCCTAAACATCTGGAAGACACGTGAGTGTTTCCTGCTACTTGACTTCTGGTTCGTTGCTACTGTCTGCATTGGAGTAGCGGAATATCAAGGAGTTCGTTGCTACTGTCTGCATTGGAGTAGCGGAATATCAAGGAGGCAGCATGTTCTCAGCGCTCATCACCCTCACCTGCCAGGCTGTAAAGAGAGGCTGGACTCTCTCCAGCACATTAGCCATAGCATCCTTCCACATCCGACCAAGAGCAATGGCTTTTAACAACCTCATCCCGTACAGCAGAGCCGCTCATTTCACACAGGCTGATGTGTTTGAATGGACTTATCTTTTCAAATGATCATGAAGAATAATTTCTGAAAATATGACTCTCCATTTCATGCAGAGTGATCATTTGAAGACGTTCTTTCCCCACTGAAATCTCCAGCAAAAATGTAAACTGTCTCTTTTCCATAAACACATCTTAAAAATCTTCTTGCCCTCTTTCACCTTTATGGTGTGTCTGTAACTCTGTAGCTACTCCCTTCCCATCCCCTTCCCATTCAAGGGAATTCTGTCTGTACCTTGGGGACTGCCCCTCTGAATGATACATAAAATGGGTGGCATAGTGAGTTTACATCAGTTAGTCAAAAGGAGTTCTTGGATGTTCCACTCTTCTGAAAAACAAGACCTTTTACTTGTGACTCAATACTGATCTAGTTTTACTTTAGGCACTCACTTTTGAAAGCATTGGTACATCCAATGAAGTCAATAAAAGTAAAGCAAAACTTTTATACTACAAGTGGAATGAAATTAATTCGTAACCTAATTGTAAAGGCTTTTTAAGTGTTAAGGGCTAAGACCAGGTCCCCAGTGTTTGTGGTTTGTCCAACCACACAGTGATGTCAGTGATACCCTGATACACTGTGATATCCTGGAACGCAAGCACACACCAGAAAATTTTGGAAATAAGGAAAAAGAAGAGCTTCCCCTCCCCCCCCTTTTGTTTTACAGCGTGTTTCGTCTCTCACTTTTCAGCCTACTCAGAGTTTGTGTTCACTGTTTTGAACTGTTAACATTTTTTGTTCTTTTAAGACTGTTTCAGTTAGCATGCTGTAAATACAGAGCAAACTTTATTTTAACCAACCTGAGATAACTTCCAAGAGGAGCATCAGTTTGAGGCCATTTCTGAAGTCCTCCTCAATATTCTCAATCTGCGTGCCTGCTTTCCTGAGGTGGGAATTGCACCAGGCTGTAAACGTCTGTAATAGTAATTAAGAAAAATACTTATCAACAAGGCATGTTCCTAAACAACTGCTAAGCCATCTGAGTAAAGACTGCATCCGAGATTTTCACTACTGCCTTAGAAATTTGGGTGTCTAACTCCCATTCATTTTACACACATTGCTGAGTTCAAAATTCTTATCTCAGATGTTAATGAAGATGCAAAGAAATGCTTGATTAGAAGCAATATTGTGCTGGATTCTGCTCTTAAATGCATCCCAAAAAAAAGATCTACATACAAAGGCAAAATTTGTCTAATAGTTATCACTACACTTCACATTTTATGAGCACATAGTTCTATGTTGGGACTTATTCGTTAAACATTCTTCCTGAAAAGAAAGACTGATATGGTATAAAGGAAGCTATGTGACAGTAAAAAGTAGGCAACAGCATGCACCAAAGGAAATACTTTTGCTACCTGAATTCATGCCATGATAAACAGTTCGCATACAGATTATGCATGCCAGGGACAAGGAACGTGTATTTCTCACAGGCATGAAGTTGTGAGAATGCGCTTCAGGATGAAGTAACTGAAGAGAGACTTTACACAGCAAGGATACCAGCAAAATTGCATCTGCTCCTACTTGTAGCTACAGTGAGAAGCAGAATGCCTTTTGAAAGCATGGACAATTAGAATAGATTTTGAAAGTTTACAATAATTCAAGTGATGAAGTTTCACAAGCAGACCCTACATATATGGTCTGCCTTACCAAGGGTTTCATTTTTAAACTGTATTATATAATTTTCAGAAAACTATCACAACTTCATGAAACACACAAATGCAGACACCTAAGTTTGCAGGGCAAGAATGGTCACAAAAGCAACCATGCTAGTATTTCTCTGTCCATGGAGAATAACCAAGGAATAACCAAGTCTGCTTTTAATTGCACAGACAAAAAGAAGAACCAACTCCCTTGATCTACAGAGGTCATATACACATTACCTTTTGTATGAATGAAATCAAATCATTGGCTACTATAAAATTCAATAGTTAAAATTAGTCTGTTTTCAAATATCCATTACTTCTCAGCCTTCTGACAAATTCTCCTTGCTTTTCAGTGTCCATTAAGACATATAAAGGAAGTTTGTATTTACTAGGTATTTCACAAAGTATTTAACTGTAGGTATATAATAAGGCCATACATTTTGGTAAGTTAGACTTCAGCTACTTAAAACTGTCAGATATTTGGAATTCCCCTTCTTCTGCTATTTCAAATTACCATAGTTAAAAAAAAAATTTAATGTAAATAGTTTAAAAAATACAATATATCCTAAACCTCCATTGTCAATATGAAATTTCCTTTGGCCTTCTTTTTTCTTGACTGTTTTTTTAGACTATTTAATTTCTGCTCTCTCAGAAACAGAATAAGAAAGGCGACTAGACGAAGGCAAAAACTTCCCCTGGACGTGAATCTTGTAAATTCTGGACAGATTTCATACTCTTAGGAGACACGGATTCAATTTTCAAAAATGGTCTATTCTTAAAAATGCAACTTCCTGTTGAAGAATAACACTTTGATTGTTACTGGTTTTGACTCAGTTTTTGTGAGGAATTTCTGTGCAGCTTGCTGGGCTCTTTCCTCACAGCTCCCACAGTGAAAAGGAGCGGTTTGCTAAACTTTAATTTTACCAACTTCTCCTTTCCGACTGAAACGAAAAAAAAAAAAAGAAGAGCTATGGATATGGAGGAGCTGTGCAGTGAACTCCCTAATTCTAGACACCCAGAGAAAGGAGGAGAGAGAAGACAGGATTGGAAGTGGTTCTGGTAGGGGTCCTGGTGACCTGCAGAGGATGAGTCACAGTTAAAGGCCTACGAAAGTCATTCTGAGTGCAGACGGAGGTAAGTACAGCTGCAGCTGAACCATCTCTGCAAATACATCTATTTTAATAAAGGGATGCTAGTTTGAAAGCAGTGTTAAGGAAGGTAAAGCTTTCCTCATTCTAAGGTAACCAGGTTTACTGAGCTCATGGGAGACTTGAAATCAGAGTGTGTCAAGATCTCAACATCTGGTATCTCGACAGATACTAGGCACCTCTACCCTCAGGGCTCGACACGGTGGCATCTTAGGATGGTATTTGGTTTGGATCATTATAGGGTTAGGATCTAGTTTAGAAGACTAATCTGTCTGCCTCAAGCAGTATCTTGTTCTGGTGATACGTATCTAAAAAGGCTTAACACCACATTAAGTCATTTGCAAATACTAAAAATTATAACAAGCATCCTTGGAAGGAACAATATGACAGTAATATGGAAAAAAAAGCTAAAAGCACTCAAGGGTAAATGCACCTGAACCTTGCGTGGCAATTTGGCAATAAATACTAGAAAGCTGAACCATTAAATGAATTAGCCTTTCATGAATTAAGCTTAAGTGATGGACATGTGCTTATCTGCAGATGCTATTGCAGTTTGTAGAACTGTTCCAAGCACACCATGCTAAACTCAAAAAGGAATTTGGAGAAAAACCTCAGCTATTTCCATCTCCTCTTTTACACATTTCTGGTGAACATTCTGACCTTGTACCACTCAAGTAAAGGAGTTTTCCCCATTTTTCATTTAATTAAGAGTTTCACGGCAATAACCCCACCAGTCGAGCAGTCTTAAAATACAAATCTGATTCCTACTGTGAAGAAAGCTACTTCTCACTTAAGTTTCTTAAGAAATGGAACCTGACACTTCTTAGCTCATATATGTATATATATATTTATAAAAGCTGACGCAAAACAAAACGTAAGTTTTCTCCTAAGATCCCAGAGTTTTCAAATAATTCAAATAGTTTATCTTGAAAACAGACTTTTTTATGACACTGAATTTGCTGAGAGACAAACAGAGGCGTGGTAGATCACTGAATCTCGGCAGAAAAATTAAAACCATGCACTGGATGTTCCAGCTCTCAGTGATGTCCTCTAATCACTAGATAACACCTCTTCCAATCTGCACACCTTCACATCATCTCTTCTCAATATTGTCAATTTTATGAAGACACTAAGCAGCCAAAGTTGCTACGATATAAACCAGGAAAAGATGCTACTACTATGGAGTCAAGCTGTTTTCAGTAAACAGTTTGATGACAGTCACTTGTTTTATGGGCTGTCTTTTTACACCTGTAGGTTATTTAAGATGCTTTCCACTAGTATTGGAGCTTGTCATTAACATTGTAGCATTATGAAGGATAAACTTGGAATTATCTGTGAAGCCTCCATTCATGACAAACTAAGTTCTGCAGAAGCACTCTACTGCGCATGGATTATTTATTTAGACTATCTGTATCTAGATAGTTTACATTATCTTCTATATCTAGAAATAAAAGATTTAGTTCTTTTATCTAACTACAGTTTCTCATAGCTGTCTGTTTCACCAGTTCAGCAGGTCATGAAATGGTGCCATCCCCCTAGGACAGTTGCCTTTTGCCTCTGCACAAGTGTCGCTGCAGTACATTAGAGCAGACTCTCATAGCTTGGTGCCCTCCAAACTGGCTTATTTTCCTAGGACTAAACACGGTTATAGGAATGCTGCTTAAGGAAGTGTTTACTATATTTCAGTGATGCAATCCATAAGCGACTGTATTAAAGCTACTGCAAAACTTCACTTGCAAATTTTAACAGTTTCCACAATCCACATTTTATTTAACCCCCGTCCTTCTATTCTTACTGTGCTACCACTTGTTCTCCCTGCTTTGGCTTTAACTAACAGTTCTATTCATAGTTATTAAGAAACAATTCAAAGCACGTTTAAGTTCTGGAGATCAAGATACAGCCAGCATATAGTACCCTGCAAATTTGTAATCCACTGGGATTTAAAAGCTATTAAATGACTTAGATAAAGCAAATTCCTTCTTCTGCTGAGCTGTACAGCACATTTCAAGGTATCAGATTGCCCAGAGAAAAAAGGCAGGACCGAAGGCACCAAGCTGAATACCGTGAGGGATACAAATAAGTGCCTAGAAAGTTAGACATTTCTTTTTAGCATTTATTTACCATAGGTGGCTCTACAAATGCAAAAAAAAAAAAAAAGTCTCCTTTCCAAAGATATTATTAGAAAAGAAACTTTGCTGACATTCTTAGATGAGAGACCACAGCAGAGGGGATGCAGGCAGGAAGCCAAACAATTTGCAGTCCCACGGGTGAATGTTCTCTTAATGCACTATTAATTGTCTAGCGCTGTCACAGGTCTATTTTGGAAAAGCTAACTCTAGAAAAGGGAGTGTAGTTTATGTTCTGTGCCCACTTAGCCTTACTGTGAAAACTGCTAATAGCATATTCTCCATAGTTTAGATTCATTTATCTGTGATAGCAAAGTGATACCTGAGGGAAAAAAAAAACCAAAAACAACTTACCTGATGATTTACACAGGCCACTTCATTTTACAAGACCTTGACAAGTACAATTGTAAACAAGGGGCAGAAAAAGAAGATATCCCTAATTAACTATCAACTGCAGCTAATGCCAAAAAATGATAGTCTATGCTCACTCTGTAATGCAAATATTTTTACACACGCACAGTGAAGGACATGGTGCGATGGAGAAAGTGATGTCTCTCAGAGCCAAATTGTCCTACACTCCTGAGAAAGCCCACACGTGCTTTTTGTGTGGGTAAAATGGTAACTTACTTTTGATAGTGCTTCAAAGCCAGAAAGATGCTATAATAACAAGTTTCATATGTGAATGGGATAATAGGGATAAAGATAATTTAGAAAGCAGCAGTTACCACCCTCTCCAATACCGTTACCCTCCGGTGGGCAACCAGCCAACTTACTGCACCTGCTGAAGATACAGGGTGAATTTCTAGTTTGGCACTGACAGTGAGTCCAAAACATACATCACCAAAACAGCAGCATATCTTGCATGGGGGCGTGTACAGGGGGTAGAATCATAGAATAGAATCATAGAAGGGTTAGAGTAGGACGAGATCTTAAAGATCATCTGGTTCCAACTCCCCTGCCATGAGCAGGGACATCTCCCACCAGACCAGGTTGCTCAGAGCTCCATCCAACCTGGCCTTGGACACTGCCAGGGAGGGGGCAGCCACAGCTTCTCTGGGCAATCAGTGCCAGGGCCTTACCACCCTCATGGTGAAGAATTTCTTCCTAATATCTGATCTAAATCTGCCCTCTTTTAGTTTACAGCCATTCCCCCTTGTCCTATCACTACACACCCTTGTGAAAAGTCCCTCTCCATCCTTCCTGTAGGTCCTCTTCAGGTACTGGAAGGCTGCTATATAAGGTCACTCCATAAGTTCAGGAAGATTTATTCACTTGCACTCAGAACTGAAATTGAGAAGTGGATTGAGGCAATGAAGGATTGGAGACCTGTGTCCTATTTAGTACCCATATCTCCTAACAAAGGTTAACACTGTCTTTCACTCTCTCCAACTCAAATCAATTTCTGTCTGCTGTAATATTTATAAGTTTCAAAAACTAATATTGATTTTAAAAGGCATGTGTCTGCTTGTCTGTCCCCCCACCACAGACTCTGCTGGCCCATGAGTCATTTGGGTTTTGCGTTTCTAGACTTTCTATAACATTTACAGAATAAAATATAGACAAAATCCAATTTTAACCTGTGAAAGTTATGAAAAATATTGCATTAATAGGAAACTTAATAATTCCTAGGTCTGTTAAGTAAAGCAGAAGCACAACTCATTTTAAGCCGACTTTAAATTCTAATACCCAGAGCGGGAGAACACACACAAAGAAAATTAACTTCAAATATAAACACACTTGTTTATCTACATATGTGTTATCCCTAATCATCTCAGTGTGATAGAGTTATTTCTTAAAACTCTGCTTTAAAGCCTTTATTCTAAAATATTTTTCCTCTGCTTGTGATAGCTGGGGGTCTTCAATACTTCTAGGCTAAATGGGATGTAGTGATTCACTCTGTAGTTATACAGAACATTACTGGGCTCTGAGCACATGGCAAGGGTGTTACAGAAAAAGCTCTGCCAGAACATTCCCACTAGGCCAGATTGAGGTTTCCCCTTGAAGGACTGCCCATCTGTCTGTTATCCATGTTTTAAAATATAAGTTGTGAACCTGCAACATGATCTCCTAGCTCCTGTGTCCACACAGTGTTCTAATGACTGCAGGATCAGGGCTTTTCTCTGGGCTTGGGATACAGTCTGCGTTGTCCCTCGTTCTCTTAGCTATTTAATGCTGCTCCCAAAAGAAGCAGCATGAAGATGCAAAACAGCAGAAAATTGCACAGCTTTTATAAACTAACTTGATGTGAACCAATGACTATGCATGACATCTTTTAGATGTTCCTAGAACATCTAGATCAGCTGTACTTCTAGTATGCATGAGGATATTTTTATGAATTGAAAATAAATAAAATCTTATGTCTTACTTGTTGGTTTGAACTATTACTGTCCCCCTTGCTCTTATCTCCACTTGCAGTGGGAGCCTAAATGCACTGGCAGATGTTAGTGAAATAACTAGAGTAACTGTAAGAGGAGAGGTGGTTCACCAGTACGAGTCGACCACACTCGAACACTTGTTAGGCAAAGTGGGATTTTAACACTGAACACACCAGAGCACAGCAACTACTCAAAGGAAGCACAGCAAAAGCACAGTAAAGGATGCCATGAACGCGACAGTAGGGGAAATGTTCAGTGTGTCCCAAAAGGTCATTAAAAGGAAAGCCTTAAATCATAGGCAGTATGTCAAAGCCAAATTCCTGGGAACAACAGAAATAGCACACAATCAAAAGGAAGTTAGTAGAAGCTCCATCACAAGGTCCCCAGATCCAAACTGGGGAAAGCCTTGCCTGCTCCAGCACATCCATCCGTATAGCTGAACAGATGGTGCCAGAGATGATGTGCTAGCATACTGTGCACTCCGCTCTAGTAACTCGGGGAACTTCAGCCCAGTTCCTCAATTTTATCATTCACAGGAGACATCGTCAAAGGGATGCATTCATCACACAGGACACCGCATGTGTCTTGCTAGCATTCTGCATTTTTCTTGCATGGAAGAGCCCAGGGAGACCTCAGTCTCTACAGAGCAGGTGGCCTAATCCCATGAGAGTCTAGAGTTTCCTGTAAAACATGCAGCCCCCTCCCAGTGCTGAATGATTGCACATCTGTTTTACAGTGGCCACTATTAACAAAAAAACTGGAGGACGTAAATGTCCCTTCAGGAATAATCTGGCAAGGCTGAACCCCAAGAAACGTCAAGAAGATTGTTGAGCCTTTTGTTACAAAGTGAGTGACACCGGTTCTTCCTTTCTGAGGAGAAAACAGAGAAAGGTTATGTTGTCCCATTGGTCTGAAAATGGAAGGAAACTCAGGAGGCAGCAAGATGTATGGGAAATTCAGTATGGAGCACTGCATGCACTGTCCTCACCTCAGCCTGGTTTTCATAATGGAAGAACAGGAAGGAAAGGAAGGAAGATAAGAGGTTTCAGAAGGTCTTTGGAAGGGCTAAAACAGTTAAAATATTGCGAGTTTTTTTATGAACAGGCGGATAGTATCTTTATTGGATCACCCGAGATAGTTTTTTTTTTTTTAGAAAGAGAAGTTTTTAAGGCACATAAGCCCATCTTTACATGCAAGACAGAAACATCAGTCTTAAGCATGAAAATTTAGGTAAATCTTCAGACAGCTCAGGACTTTGATGGACCATCGGTATAATGCTACAACAGCTTTATTCCCTGAAGAAAGCTCCTTCCTTTTTCATTACTGTTGATGACACCCATTTATGAAAGTTATACAGCAGCAGGCGTCTGTATGATCCAAGTGTGTGACTTCTCAAAATACATGCAGTGACATCGGGTTGTCGGCTTGTGTATTTATATCAGTTTAAAATAATCCTGCCTATTTAAAATGTATTTTCAGTCAGAAACGTTGATATTTTAGAAACAGGAACACATGCAATGTTTAAAATCCCATTTGAAACTAAAAAGTGTTCAGGATCTGTAGGACAATTCTGGCCTAAATCTGCTTTTCATTTTTGGAATTGCAAGAATCACTCAAGTAAGAGAACCCTGCTCCGAAAAATAACACAGAAATAAAAGAGGCAAGAATCCAATGAAAATCTTCAGTAAAGGCATGGGTATGGTTTTACCTGGCGTTATAAAAAGTGCAAGAAATCTTTACCCATTCTTACCTTTACAATATAAGTACAATCTACTCAATTTGTTAAGGTGAAGGAATCAGAAAGACAAAGGAACTGTGAGGAAGAAAAACCCCACTGTCTACTTCTGGTATGTTTTTTTAATTGTGTATCTTTTTTAATGCTTCCTGTCGCTAAGCAGACCAGAGCAACTACATGTGGGAAATTTAATAATAAAGGGAGAAACACACTCTAACAGGTGATAAAAGGTTTGGTATATTGTATTTATGCAGAAGTGGGAAACTTCGCTAGACAATTAGCATCAACTGTTGCAGAATCCAATCTTATATTTAAAAAAATCAAACTTCCAAGGACAAGCAACCAAAAACTTACGTTTCTAAGCCTGCGTTTAGGTACATGCATGTCCTCCCTTCATGGTTTTACTTATCATCTAAACTCTAGCCATTCATCCCAGTTCCACTAGCTAAGCTAGAGTGTTTTAAAGGTCCCCCAGCCAGGACTCTATAGAAACAGATCTCTTATGTCACATACCTCAGCTGGTTACAACAGCAGAGTTATTTATCCAAGAGGGAAACTAAACTCAAATCCATGTGAGGGAAAAAAAGCAGTGTTTAGCAAGTCAGACACTTTATTCCTACTAATGGTGAGTAATGGCTCACTATTAAGCAGAAGGGCTTATTAACTATAATTCTGTAGGAATCTGCCCCGAACCATTTCCTATACTACACTGTACTTACTCATTTAGATGACAGAATAGAGTGTATGCTTATAACATTTTAATATGACGGCAAAATGATGGGTCTGTGAGCGTGTCTCATGACAGGGCTACAATTCAAACTAATCTTGACAAATCAGCGAAATAACTTGAAGAAAGCTGGATGCTCCTCCAGTAACAAAAACTGCAAAAACACAGGATGAAGAACTACTGGCAAGACAGCAGCACTAAAGAAGAGGATCTGGGAACAACAGCGGATCATAACCTCACCTGATTCAAAAATGTCATGCTGTTATAAAAGGCAAATACAATATTGGAATATCTAAGCAGAAGAATGGTGTATCAACATCTGAAGTATCTCTGCCAATCTTCTCAGTGCTGGAAAGGGATTAGCTGTAATATTGTCCCCTCTTCTGGACACAAAATTCAGGAAGAATATGGACCAGTTGGAGAGAAGGCATGAAAGAGCCATCAAAAGAACAAAATTCTAGAAATCTTCATTGGTGACAAATATAGAACCATTCGGCTAGTTTAATCATGAGAAGTTTGAAAAGAGAGTAATACTTGTCTCAACCATTTAAGAAGCCACATCAGAGAAAAGAATAAATCAGTTCTCTGTACTCACTGAATACAGAGCTTAAGACAGATAGTCATGAGCTTAAACAAAAACGAGGAAGATTTAGATTAATTTTTAACCCTAGAAGCAGTGAAGCACTGGAAGAGATTGGCAGGGTAAATGTGGAATGCTTCTTGGACATCATCAAGAGCAAGTTGGATAAATGGGCTGAGAACAGCATGAACATATTTGCTTCTGCCCAAAAGCAGGGGAATAGACGAAATGCTTTCCCAGATTCTCCCAGTCATATTTTCTATGATGTTCATGGAAGATTCCCATCCTAACCGACACCTGCACTGCAGCCTTGAAAAGGGAGAATAGGCAAGGAGACTTTTTTTCCTTCCAGATTCTCTGGCTGAGAAGCCCTAAAACTTAAGTATATATATTATTCAAAGACTGCAAAATAAGAAGTCATTCAGTAGAAAACAGCTTCCTTTTAGGAATCCAAGCACTTGGCATGCAACAGATATAGCTGTAAATTTTTGTTTCTGTCAGGGTGTTCTTTCTGCGGTGATCCCCATTTCCCAGACCTACTTTCATATGACTCCTTAATTTCCCTTACCAAAAAGAAATATAATATTGAAGGAGATTTGTAAGGAATATTGGAGAAAAAGAAAGTAGAACAGTGAAGACAGAGAAAAATAAAGAAACAAAGCTGAGGAAATGTAGCAGGATAGAGGGAAAGAAGATTCAAAGTCAACAGGCAGAAAAGCATTCACAGGAAGTTAAACATAAACCAAATTAAAATGAAAGTGGATTCAATGATCTGTTTGTTCTATGGGTACATACATTTCCCAAGGTCTATATTATGATCCTGGAGAAGAAATCCTGATACTTGTGTTTTCTCCCCAACTTTGCGACAGCCTTTAAGTCACTGAAGACAGGAATTTTAAAAATGTTTTTATTGTCCTAAATGCTGAGCATTGTATGACCCATGATTCCTCATGGGGGACTATAAGCTTTTTAACAACAAAGGGAGCAGATGTTAGCCATAGCTGAATACTTTTCAGTGTCCCACTTCTCCGTTCAAGGATAATGAGGATAATAAACCCTCCATATCCCACAGCACCATCGTTGCTTTTGAGGTGCTCGAACACTACCCTGAAAAAAATCCCAATAAAAAAATAGCAGCAAGAAAGATTAGAAAGTTGACAAAACTATAAATATCTTGTAAATAAAGAAGCGTAAAATTAATCAAAATGAGAACCTACTGTGAACAGATGGAAAACAACACATAACAATTACCAACAACTTCAGCATCTGTTCTCAGTCATCCAAAGTTAATTCTACATTTTAAAAAATCAAAGCTATCTGTTTAGCATAAAGCAGCTACCTACTACTGTAAATTGAGTTTCATGGTAGTTATCCTTCCTTCCTTAAACCCTTAGTGAATTATGAAATGTGCCAGCCACTTAGATAGGGAGAAAGAAGTCGCTCAGGGAACTGTTAAGAATAGCACTGACTGTGAATAACCCCACAGATGCAATCTGAGAAAACGTTTTCACACACAGAAATTGTTTTAGCTTTCACCTCTCGGATGAAAAGTCACTGTCCCAGCCTGTCACTAATAAGGTCAGTTTTGGGCACCTCCAATGCAGCTACCATTTCTGGTGGTTTAAATGATGGGGACACCTGTCCCCCTGTGAGCTAAACTGGGAGTACAACTCACCTCATCGACATTACCAAACAGCCTGCATGTGTTACCAGCCTTGTCACTTATTCACCTGGCCTGGGTTCAAAACACTGACCTAAAAGTGAAAGGTTCCCCCCAGCCACGCACTCCCAACCAATAAATTCAAAGTCTGTCTTCAGTACAAGGGTATCTTTCATCACGAGTTGGGGTGTAGGAGCTATTACAGTATTCCACTCGGAAGACTTTGCAATACTGAGACTTTTAATTAATATTGTCACCACCTTGCTAAGCAGTGACAAAGGTCAGGATTTTGCAAGTCAGCTTGCTTTTGGATGTGAATAACTATTTTTGCAGTATAATTTGTTCATTCACATTATATACATGAATCCTTGAAAAATGATGGTCACAAACAGCATCCAGGCAACGCTCTTTGAGAACTCCTTGTCCAAACGGCAATGTCCGGTTGTCCTACAGCAGCCCTGTATCTTCTAGCTAGATGGAGTAATGGGGAGCAATCCCTTGCTGTTTGCAATGATCTTACCACTCCATCTTTCCTCCTACTTCAATAACAATATGCATGACATCATTTATACACCACCTTTCTGATTACTCTCCTTGCCTTTTATGTAAAACAACCGCTATGTTAATACCTTGTCATAACAGAATTAATACCTCTGAATTTTTTGGATTACATATTATTCAATGCATTAAAATGCTGAAGGTACAAGATTAGCACTACAGAATGGTAAATAAATGGTATAATCTGTGAAGCAAACAAAATTCTCAAATTACTAACAGACATTTGAGTTATAATAGCCCTCATATTAAAATGCTTTCTCTAATGAGAGTGAAAAGAGAGACAGTGAGGAAAGACTCAACATTTGAGTCCTAACTCTTCCACAGCTTTTTGTACAACTTCTTTGAAGCAGTCAAACCTCTTTACATGTCTGTCCAAAATCTTTACTCCACAGTAGAGGTGAAACGTAATTAGGCCCCACAGACTGAGAGTTCTAAATGCAGAATTAGGAGGGCTGTGTTCATCTCTAAAAATGAGAGATAGTGCAGTATTTCACACTCATGTACGTTTTGCAAATATAAAATGCTGTAGCAAATGAAAGAACTTTTACTTCACAAGCCCCAAAAAATACATATTGGTGAAAGAAGTCTCTGTGAATCCAGCATATTCAGAACACAGTGCTTAAATGGAAGCAAAACTTTAAAAATAAAACAAAACAAAACATAAAAGGGACTAATGGAACAACACAAATGCAAGGTTTTGAATAATCTATTTTTGGTCAATGGCTTTTGTTTCTTTTATTTTCAGATGTTGATTTTGTATTTCCCTCGAAGGAAAAGTTTATGGACATGTTAGCTCTTTCAATAGGTCACATTGTTTCTAGCAATTAATAATTTAACAATTAACAGAACAAGGTAGATTTCTTTTTTTTTCATGCAGCACTGCCAAATTTTGCCCTTCAAAATGTCTCACGCTGAAATCTGCAGAAACAGAGAAGCATCACCCACAAGGCCCTGTGCCTTTTTGACAGAGACGCAGTGCTCCCACACAGCATGACCGGGAGCGTACGGCGTCCAGCCTCAACCGCTGAGGACTGCCAACTATTTGCACACCACAACAGTATTTTCCTCTAATGGGGTAACCTAACTTCAGAGCATACGAACCAAATGTTCTCTGTTCCAATATACTGCACTTCGCAAAGCTTGCATTTACACTGCAAAAACAAGGAATTCCGACATCGGAACCTGAAGTAGTATGGCTATAGCAACCAATATTTTACACAGCATTCCTGATCACTTCACACCACAAAACTTTACAGCCCATACCTAGACATAAATCAGTTCACGCCCAGTTGTCAGAGCATTAAAATAGATTTGCCACTACACTGCACATAGTTGAGTGCAGCAACGAAATATTGTACACAATTTTATAAAAGCTTTAATGGACTCTTTCACCCATGCAATAACGACTGCATCTTTGCATTTATGTAGAAATATACATTTATATCTCAAAAAGTGCTGTCCAAAGGATACCTCTCCCCAGCCAGTCAGGTAGGACACTATGGACCTAAAGCAGAGAGCTTGCAGAGGATGAAGTGTATAGGTTCTGTTAGAAACTCCAGCGTACTGATGTACGCTCCCACACAGCTCTCTCTCTCATGCACCGGCGCTCTCTCTTGCTCTCTACAACTTTTTACATAGAGATCTTGGGTGAACAAAATCAAGACAACTCCTGATACTTTTGAAGGCATGCTCAATTAATGCAACAGTGAGCTATTTGCATTCCAGTGCTTTCTGGATCACTTTTGAGCAAAGTGACACTTGGGAGATCTCACTGTAAGCGCTACTTAGACAAAGAGCAATATTTAAGGTGCACTTTTTGGATCTAACTACTGAAAAACTAAGAAACACAAGGATATAAAAAGGTATTTAGTATGTCATGGGACCAAAATAGCCAATGAAAAGTTGAACTGTTATAGGGTGAAAAGAAATTCACTCATTTCTAGATGCCTAAGAAGGAGTTAATTCTGGAGCCCGACCTCCCATGCTCAGCATTTCTACTTCACAAGAGCATCAACAAACTAGCAGGCATCTTCAGAAAAGGATTGACAGTAAAAACAGCAACAGGCCTGGAGGGAACTCTTTCATCAATGATAAAAGGTTTGAGATCAGCCATTTCTCTGTTTTTTCTCTCCCTCTATATTCTTTTCCAACTGGCGACTTCTTTGCTATTACTGAACAAAAGCGTAATTTCTGTTACATTTACCCCTCCCTGTGGAAAGTCAAAAACAAATTCCAGGTAAATCAAAAAGGGTCTCAAATACTGTGGTGGACCTGCAAGGGACAAATCTGTAGGTGTGCTTTAAAGGTGAAGTCTATGCCCTTTATACTGCCTGAGGCTTTCTCTCCACAATGAACATGCGTTATCTCTACCCTATCAGTGCCAAATGAACCTTCTTATATTGAGATTGTATCTTCTATTCTCCTTTCCAGTCTTGGGTTGTTCTCCCACCAGCTGTGCCCCACAGTGCTCCTCCTGGTTTCCCAAGAGCTCCTGAACAGATAGTGCTGGCTAACGATTTTGTTTCAGCAGATACATATTTAAATGATCGAACACCATTTAGGATGAGATGAAAGAAAAATTCACACATTATAGTATGGAAGGAACTGAAGGTATGCCTTCTGGAAATAGAAGGATTAATTATAGTAGGCTAATCCAGGATTTAGTTGACTGGATTTCCAAATGTCTTTCCCTTGCTTTCTCTGTTGATTTTCTTCACCATACTATCTCTACCCACTAATTATATAACACATTGCCAGGTAAGTAAGGAAATCCATCATAAATTGGTCAATACAGTCAATGAGTGGGACAAAAGTATGCTCCCATCCAATTTATCAACATTCTTTAAAACACTTCCATAAACAGAAAAGCATGTTTTCTGACTGATAAAGCTAAAACAGATTTTGAAAGTTTTTTCAATTCCACACACACATCTTTAAGTCCCTGACACCAACAAATGACAGGAAAAGTATGTCAATAGTCAGACCCCAAGATATTTCAACAGTAAATGTTGTCTTTGCACTCTGGTACATAGTACATTTGAACATCATCAAATCTAGTTTCACCTGTAAGCTAAAATGAGGTTTCAGTTGAGATTCTTATAGAGAAAGGAAAACCTCACGCATTAATTCCCAATTATGCATCAAAAAGCTCCTGTGTGGAATATATGCCAGGTTACTCAATGCCCTGTTTCACCATACACAAGGCACGTAATCTGTCCATGTTAATTTCTTCACTATTGTTAACTGATGATTAAAAAAAAAAATCAATTTTGATTTTATACTTCATTTAAGAATCTAAATTTGGTAACTTCTGCTGTTAAAGATACTACTAAAACATATTGGGTTGATTTTTTTTAAGCTCTAATGTTTTTTAGGAGGCATTAGCTACAAAGTAACATTTTCTAAAATATTTTAAATATCCCATAAGCCTGCACTTTCAGAAAAAATTCAGAGTTCCTAAATAACTTTTAGCGAGACTCAGTTTCCTAAATTACTGAGCTTCTCTTAGAAACAGAATAAAAAGCAAAACATTACTCAGGATCTTTGGATGGCTTGATTCTAGTTGAATATGAAATTTAACTAAGCAACCTGTTCTCAAGCACTTAGCTAAGAATAGATGGGTAAACAACAAACAATGACGGCTGTAACTGCTGAAAGCATAAACGTCTGTGTTTTAGACAGTACAGTGTTTGTGATAAGCAAATTGCTTTGTCAATTAAACACACAGTTCTTTGTTTATAGCAAATCTACTTTTAATAGGAGCCATGTTGGGACCCGGGCTTAGTCATGGAAATGCAGGCCATAGACAAAAGGAAAGCAAGCAAACTTCAGCCTCCTGTATGGTGTTTTGCTTGTCTTTTAATATTAATGCCAGATGGATGATAAAGAAACTCCTCTAGGTAAAATAATACCCCAGAGCTACACAATCATTTATGTATTTTTTATTTAATTTCTATTTAATGCACCTGAGTACCAATTTTCTTTATATTAAAGACTGCAATGTCTTAAGTCTTGCAGCAGTGAAAAGCTACACTGGTGCCAAGATTAAACATAAAACAGAGTTAAAAAAAAGTATCACTTAATGCTAGCCGGTTAAGCCTTTCTGTGAGTGCCAAAATAGCAGGCTGATTTTCAGAGGTGCAAAATAGACAGAAGTTCCTCCTGACGTCAGTGGAAATGCCTGGGTGTTCAACACCTATGAAAAATATGAGCGTTTCCTTAGACGCTTAAGGAATAATCACGGATGCTAAATTTAGACGAGGGTAGTCGCCTTCTGCAGACGCCTGCTATGGCAGCTGGGGTGAGCAAGGCTTTTCGAAGGGGCAGTTCAGAGTAGGATCCCTGTGGTCTAAATTAGGTTCTGCTAGTTCTCGAAGTAATGGTTGGCTGGACTGATTTTGCTTACAGGATTTTGAAGAAACTAAGAACAAGCATCAGATTTCAAGTTGAAGTGATTCTGACAGTTAAGAGCAGTGGGGAGGAAGTATTTGAAGTAAATGGAAAACCTCACTCATACCAAGTACAGTAAACACTTAGCACTTTCATCTGTAAAGCCAGCACATAGGTATTACAACCACTATTTTGAAGATGAAGACATGGGCAAAGGGATATGTCCTCAGAATTCAAAAGCAGGGAAAACTGGGACCAGACATAGGAGCAGCAGTGGCCATTCTTGCATCTAGGACATAAATTCAGGACTAATTTTCTCACCTGTGTGCACATGTGGAAATTTAAGATCCAAATACAGACACTAACTAAACATTAGCGAGAAAACTCTCAGCTTCTGCTTCCCTCTGGACAGGCCTTCTACAGAAGGAAGCTACCATTCCAAGTGGGACACTTTCGTAAAAGGAGAACATTGCATTTCAGAGACTTCTGTCTCTATCTCTGCAGATGCTCTGTTCCTGCAGAGCAGTAACACCTGCCCTGTAATCCTTCCACACCAGTAGTCTAAGGATTACTAGGACCATGCTATCTTGATCTGAGTTACTGGTACTGCCAGCAGGAAGAGCTACTACAGAAAATGTACAGAAACAGTCACAGAGGGTGATCATAACATTGTGTTGGCTGGTTAAATGATGTGGAAAGAGGTAACTTCTGTCTTTAAATACATGTCCAATTCTATCAGGTAGAAAAAGCATCATATAGCACCCGTATAGTTGTGATCAGCTTTACGCACCTAGTGTCTCAACATAAAGCATATTTAAAACAAATAAATCCAGTGATATTATAAGAACAAATGTCACACACTCTTATCACAGTGTTTCATGAAATGATGTTCTTCAAACATTGGAGTCTTGAAAATCCCCCCAAACTACTAGGAATGAAATTTAATTTAGGAGGAAACGGAGCACTCAGTGCTCCTTCTGGTACCCTTCACATTCCCCTTCTGGTATCAGTTGAGAGTAAAGAATGGATAGCCATAAAAGACATATTCACTCAGTCGGCAACTTTTCACAGCTCACGGCAGAGGAATACCACTTCAGTTACACACTGTTTATCCCAACAACTGAGGCTCAGAAGAAATGCTTGGCAGTAAGGCCATCCAAAACAACTCAACTATGCCAACTGTGTAAGCATTTTTATATTTGTTTGCTTGCAAGGATACAAAATAACACGCAGCAGGGACATCTTTTGACTTGGGACAAAGCTAAACACTACAAATTCCCACCTAACTCTATTTCACTGACATGCTTCTTCCCACATCATGTCCACCTGCATTCCAGATACAAATCCAACGCATTCTTCTACAAGCAGGCTCTGCAGTACAGCTTCTAAAATACTACCAATACTACCAACTAAAATACTACCATTGCTACCAATACTAGCAACTACTAAATAGTATTCACCATTCATAACTACAGAAAACGCTAATGCTCAGTCTCACTGAAATTAATTCAACAGAACTGTACAGTGCAAGACAGAAATCACTACCTAAACTAAACATCATTTGATGGATGTGATTAAATTTATGTTAGACATTTGGTATCCAATTTTTCCATCATAAGGATTAAACCCCTTTTGTCTTACTTGTAAGAGAACAGAAGGGCTTTGGTGGAAGATTTTGAACAGTGTTACCCCATCAGCAAAAAGCAGTCAAAATTCACCTTGCAGAGCTGTCTTAGTTTGATTTGGAAACTGGTGACATAATTATGATATTTTCTTACTGGGATTCACTAGTTTACAGAATACACCTGAGCCCTGCTTTTGCTTGCACAGGGCTACAAACTGCATGAACGTGGATTTCCTATTTACTTCAGTCTCAGGGCTGAAGACCCTCAGTGCTCTTCCAAGCAAACACCTCCCACGTCTCTCTCTTCAGCTCTCCAGTGACCCAAACACAGATCCACAGCAAGATGCAGACCTCCCACCCCCGAGAGATTATAGCAATGTCCACTGCTTAGCACACAGCTTTCCTTTAACTCTTAAGCACCTTGGTTGCAGCTAATGGAAACCCACTTAGATCCATACTTTCTTCCAATCCCTATTGTCTTACTAATCGGATCAGTGTGTGTCTGCAGACATTTTACTATACAAATTTCAGGGGAGGCTGTAGTGTGTATCTGTGAGTGCAGGTAGGAGGTAGCCTTTCTTTACCATTATAAAATGGTTCTTATAATTTCTTTTCATAACCATACAGTTCCGTTGCTGGCAGGTATTTGGGAGTGAGTGGCAATTCACAGCTGAACTGGGACTGCAGGAAATACCCATTTGACAACACTAACAAAAGCATACAGAGCCAGGAATAGGTCAACATTGAGAGGGACGTTTGAGTTTAAATAGAAAATATAATATTGAGTAACATATTGATTTCTCCCACTTAATAAGAAAACCTTCCCATTTGAAAAAACTACCTCCATAAACATTTCTAGTTAAGTGAATTTCATAGTAGCTTTCTCTGAATTTTCCTTCGTAGACCAGCACCACATTATTCAGGGCCCTCTTTAGCTGCACCCCTTATTGACAGTTTCCAAGACAGAATATGAAGCACACTGACAAAATATGATCGTTCCTCTATCCTTTCAGCATGCTCCTCTTAAGCACCATTCCACGCAAGTAACAGCAAGAGGAATTTAACGTTACTGTCTTAACAAGCACTAAACTCTAAGAGGCAAACTGTACAGCACAAGCCATAAACACATCCCATATTTCTATATAGAGTCCCTCTGTCCTCATGGCAACACTTCATGGGACTAGAGAAACTGCGACTCCATGTCCTTCTGTTTCATCAGTGTCTAATACTTAGGACAGTTATAGTATATGCTGAAAAATCAAGACATGCCATGGCAGAAAAAAAATGAAGTCCATCCATTGACTACCAAGTTCTGAGTCAGACCCTATATGGGGACATCTACCACTAAGGGCACTTAAAGAGCCCCCAGGATTTAAAAGGAAACAAGAGACGTTTCATGTGTGTGTTCTTAATACCAGAGGTTTTGGCATCCACTATTTGAAAAGGAAATTCTTGATGCACCTGGAGGAGAAACTTCATGTTAGCAGAAGGCATGCTCTGCATCTACAGCAGCACATATCATTTGGCAAGACATTGTTCTTCTATGGAAGACAGTCACAGTACTGGCTGTGACTAGAAAAAAAAAAGTCTAAAATAGTGAAATTGTTTGATTTTCTAACTATCAGCAGTAATAGAAAATCCTGCATTTCAACCTACAGAATTTCTAATATACCTAAGTCATCCTAATTCTGCACATAGAAGGTAAGGGAGGCAGAGAATTGCAATGTAAGACTCCGCATAGCACATGATTTTTCCACTGACTGTCATTCTGCTTTTGACTCTGGAAGACTGTCCTCCTAAAAAATTAAATCCCCTCCTGAAATTAGTCCTAAAGCTAAGGACCACCTTCATAAGAAGTGTCCAACTGTTAACAGGTAAGTACTAGGAATAAGTAACGAGCAGGCTGATCCTCTCTTAGAAAGAAGTGTACCTTTTGCCTCCCTCACCCCTCCTACATTCACTGCTGGTTCTCATCCAGACCCTGTTCTTGTTGCTCACTTGCAGAAGGGAATCTCTGTCCTTCTCAACAATCCCACTGGCATTCCACATGGGCAAAAAGTGTCATTTCATTAAAAGCCCTCGAGAGATGGATGGTTTCTCTGTGTGCTATGGGAGCTTAACCCAAAGGCTGATTATTCAAGGAAAGAATTTTGCATGGTGTAGAAGAAAGAAAAAAAAAAAAACAACACAAAAAAATACAAAAATACACACCCCCAAAAAAACCCACACACCCAAAACCCCAAATTTGATTATTTCCAGATAATTTCAGTAAAAGAGCAAGACCTAGGCTGGAATGCCCTGTGCACACTGTAGATAATGCTACATTCTCCATGACAATGACTTCAATTTGTAGCCTGCAAGTCCATGAGTAGTGATTCTATAGTACTGAATTTTGCTGGTGGCATCCAGCTTCTCCTGCCAACATTTTTCTGCCTTAAATTTCTTTTTCATTCATTCAGGCTTGGTTATTTCTCTCCTCTTCCTGGTTGAAGAATGAAGCTGTTTCCTTACACTCAATCATCCGTCTTCTCACTCACCAGTAGGCTTCTTCCAGGAAGAGGTTTGTGATAAGAAATCAATTTAGATTCCATCCATAGAAGAGCACAGAAACTTCAGAGTGAATCTGGGACACTGACTTTAACTCTATTTATAGACACTGAAGTCAGACTGAACACAAGGTCAACTTCTCTTTCAGGCTGCAATGAACCTCTCAAATCTGCTGAGCCTAAGGAAGTTGCAGGAACACTAGAAAAAGAAGGATGCTGTCCATAATTCATAGTCCTGGTGGCTTCTTCCAAATAATTTGCCATACGTGTGTCTTCCAAATGCGTGGGGTTTTTTTATTTGCAAGGACAACAGGAGTTGTATTACCAGCCAAAGCAGGTAATGCAGACAAATCCTTATAGGTCACAGTGAAAATGAAATCTGATATGTACTACTGAAGACTGGAAAGACACAGCTTCTTTCCTAAAGTCCTCACTCATGCACAGCATTCAGTGTCGTCAAGAAGATATCCATTCACAAACAGTGCAATGTCAAGGTAAACAAATATCCCAAGTCTTCTTGTTTACTCTATACCAGTGTAAAAAACATCTAAATGGTCAGAAATTGCATTGACACCTATATTAAAACTCTTCCACGTTAACAAGCGGTGGCGTCAGGGCCATACAGCAAGTTAGAATAAGATCATTCATCTGTAATAATATCAGTAAGACAAGGAGTATGTTTCCAGTTCTTTCCTTACGTGTGTTTTTGCATCAGTGCCACAGACACGTCTGAATGACTGGAGAAGACATGTACAAAATATATGGAGCCAGTTTAGTGCTTTACAATGCAATGTAACTGTCCTGAAGAAGGGATTACACCTGTTTCACAACCTTCAGATCTTTTCTCTATCCTGAAGGCTTAAGAAGCAGAAGCTTCTGCTTCCTTGAAACTCCTTCAGAGTCCTGGACCAGGCTGCCCAGAGGGGCTGTGGAGTCTCATTCTCTGGCGATATTCAACCCCGCCTGGACGCGGTCCTATGCAGCCTGCTCGGGGTGACCCTGCTTCGGCAGGGGGGTTGGACTGGGTGATCCCCAGAGGTCCCTTCCAACCCCTGCCATTCTGTGAGAAACTAACAAACCACATTTCATGTCAAAGTTTAAAAAAGCACATTCCTATCATAAAGTATCTATAACTAAAGCTACATATAATGAAGAGCACTATTTAACACAGAGCTCAC
>Ga0065711_1030779_pt1 | contig 31473 bp, 15 predicted proteins | sample Hoacrofraction12_FD_59098 | JGI IMG/M metagenome (GOLD analysis project Ga0065711, IMG submission 59098) | Hoatzin crop microbial communities from Cojedes, Venezuela - Epithelial fraction 12 v2 (version 2) | ecosystem: Host-associated > Birds > Digestive system > Esophagus > Crop | place... | reverse complement strand
GGCCAAACAGAGCAGGGTATTCCATACCATGTGCCGTCATGCTGGGTTCCGGTGGGGGGGAGCTGGGCGGGGGGGAACTCACTGTCGCGGCTCGGGAGCGCGCGGTGGTGGCAGTCGGTGAGAGTGGCTCTCTGCGTTCTGCTGTTTTGTTTTGTTTATTCTTCTTATCTGTATCGTTGTTGTTCCTGTTCCCCTTTGTTTGCTGTTCTGTCAAACAGCTCTTATCCTGACCCACCAGTTTCTGCCTGTTTCTTTCCATTCTCCTCTGCACCCCAGCGGGAGGAGGGGTGGCCGCGTGGCGCTTTTTGTTGCTGGCTGCAGCCAAACTATAAGAACCTACAATATGTGCATGCATAGCATTCAAACATCATTCTTCAATCACCTGCAACAAAATCAGCCTAAAATGTTATTTTTTGTTTTGTGTATGGTCTTGATTCACAAGATTACAAGAGTTTTAGCAACGTTCTAATTTTAGGAAGATCAAGAGAGAGTATTGGGACGTGGAAGAGTGATCATAATAGAGCTTAATGGAGTAAAGGCTTTGTCATAGGTGGAGAAAGAAACTTGAGCTGCTAAAGGAGAAAACGGGCAAAAATGAGGTTAGAAGTGGTAAAGAAGTAGTGGACACTGATAGATCATGGGCCTATAAGGTACTGAGCAGAAAGACGTGGTGAAGATGAATGACTCTGAAGGAGGCGAAATGGATCCAGTGAGATATAGAAAAAGAAACAAAGCAGACTGATGACAAGGTTGAGCAAATGGTAAATGGATGAGTTGATCCATGACTGAAAGTCAGTCTGCGGGGCGGTGCTAAGGAGTCGAAGGGGATGCCATTGCAGCTGCACCTGGTACCCAGCATGAAAAAAAGAGGCTTGAGTAGAGGAAGAGTTCAGTCAGGATTATTTTTCTCTTTATTTCTCTCAGTCTGTGTAAGCTTTGAAATATTACATGTATCGTATCTATATCATATTTTCTTTAGGGTCTGAACTTTGGCCATGTCCATAATGTAGTAGGTAGAGTTGAGGAATTGTTTGATTCATAACTCCCTTTCTTTGAATATTCACATATATGAATTTAGATTTATATATCTAGGTATGTATTTAAGGAGATTGAAGCCAGTCAGATAAGTTGGTAAACTGCCTGCAGTTTTCTCTGCTTATATTAAACATGAACAGGAATGCTAAAGTCATCATTATCACACAATCAAGTTTGAGGCACCATTGTGGAGCTGTAAGCTCAGGAGCTAATCTTTTCAAGGGCTTAAAGAAATTAGATGAATAAATCTCATCCTGGAAGAAAGTACCTTTTTTATGTGTATGGATGGGATTTATGCATTGTAGGCAGCCCTCTTCTCATATGATGAATATAGAGGCAAGGCTGATTTGGCTTCTGATTTTAAAGAAAATGTCCCTGTCTGAAACATGGAGGAAATCGTGCTAACAAGGTTTGTCCACATGTCCTCTGGATACAGGAAAACACAAACTGGCTCGAAAGGGTCTCTCTCCTGGGAGTCTACTTCAGAGACTATCTTTGGAGATGGCTGTAAAGGTGAATTGACATCTTTTGCGGAGTTCCCATGTCCTTACTACTATCCTCTAGTGTTTTTCCATGTTTTCTCTTTTTCTGTATTCCTAGATTATAGAGGGAGGATATAATTTGAACAATTTTATTTCCAGTGGGCAATTAGCTTACCAGTATAATTGGTCCTATGGTTTTCTTCCAGGCAGAGACAGAAGTGCTCCTGCACTTTTTTAATATTTCTTTATGAGCTCCATAGTTAGTATCCTAAAAATAGGCCTGAGGGAAATGTCTCAGTCTTGCTAAAACCCACCACTCTGAGACTGCTTCTGCCCCCTACTCTCCTGCACCACAGCTGTGACTGACCTGCACAAAGTCTCCTCACACATTCATGTGAGCCTTAACTGCTTTTAATTTTGTAAGCAGGAAAGAGATTCAATGAAGCAAGTTACTCGAGGCAAAATTTTAAAATACACAGCAGTTTATCCTGCAATGAAAGCCAGTGCCTGACAAAAATTACAGCAGCAATAAAAGAGAAGTGTCCCAGTCTACAAAGCTAATGATATCTTTGGTAATTAAGATACAAAACTAGTGTAAGTGCAGCAGTTTCTAATGTATGGCAGAGCTGGTGGAGTGCTTTTGTCTGTTCTATTTCCTTTGTGAGTGAACAGATAATAGGTTCATGGTTTAAGCTGAGAATAAACTGTATTACAACATTAAGTCCTTAATTATTTGACCATTTGGAGTACAATTAAATATCTCTAAAAAGTGGTTGTTACTTTAGTTAGCATTCCCAAGTTTTAAATGAAAAACTGAATGATATTTTAAATCTAATTTACTTAAACCGTCAAAACAAAGCTTGCTGTGAACACTTACGAAAGTTAATCTCCACTTGTGCTTTTTATAAATTGGGAAAACCAGCTGGTTTCAATCTCTCTTTTAAACCTGGGTTTCTTTCAGTGGTAGTGAACCGACATCTTGTTGAATAGGTATTATCTTAAACTACAGTAGTTTTTATTCAGAAGCATGCTTGCTGTTATATGATTAGAAAAAAATGTAAAAACCTACCTAAACCTCTGAGATAACAGGTGATATGGCAGCAATCTTATGTTTAGATTGTATTTTCTGCAAATAGCTGTGCAGACTTTTCAGCTGGAGATTTGAATGATCAGTAGTCACTTTCAATTAATTAACTCTCGTATTTAAACAGGCCATCTTTTTTCATCTAGTTTCTATTTATTCTGCATTGTCCATCTGGAGTCATAAAAGGAAGAGAAACAAAATGTTCTGAAATGTTTTCATGGGCATGTATTTGTGATTTTGTGTATTTTTGGCATAATAACACATTTAGACTTTACCTGATTATAGGAGAGGTATCCATCAGCATCTATCTGTAATTTGATTTTATGCTGATCCCATTTCCTACAGGGTTATATTTCAAATTGTGTATGCAGCAAAGCTGTCTGGCAGCAAAGTCCGTGGAGCCAAGAAGGGATTTGCTACCAGATAATTTGATCCTTTACTTTCTGCAATTTTTGAACTCTTCTTATCCTGCCTTGCTATCATTTACACCCCACAAGCCAGTGTGAAAGTCATCAATGATCGCATAAACGTTAGTAAAAAATAAAACTTGTCCGATGGTTGAGGGATATACTGGAGCTATATAAATATGTACTGTATTTTATTTTTAAAGGGCATTGCACTGAATACCTCCTGAAATTTGAGGGGGCATATTTTTTATATGTATAGTGCTGACCAGTTTTCTAGCTTATGGTTCAATTTATTTGAATACAGAAGCAAGACAATATGATAATAATGGATTTCTTTTAGACCGATTGACCATATCTGTAATATAACTCTGCCCAAGACAATACAAATATGCCAACAAAGAGTTTGACCCTACTACGTACAAAATTCAACATTTAAATAGCTTCTGAGTTGGAGTACAGAGACCTTAGTCAATTTAGTCCCATGTCAAAGCTATATAGGATTAAAGGAAAAAAAAAAGAATTTTAAATTGAAATCATAATGTATATGCAAAATAACTTAATGCAAAAATTATTCAAATATCTTTTTCAGGCTGAAGACATTGTTTAGAATTGCTTTTTTACCCGCACACAAAGATAAGTCAGAATAGAATAGTCCTGTCACTGAGTTTTGAGTGAACAAGCGTGAATAATGGCTATTTTTCCAAATTTGTCAAAGCAAACCACAGTGGAAATAGCAGAACATATTCTCAGTATAAATGGCTATGACAGCCACAAACAGGCACTCTAATGTGGTACCCACAGTTGTAGTCAACAGCTACTGCAATCTGTCCTCCACAACCGCCTCTCTTTCTTTTCGATTATTTCACGGCTTGAGACACCATCAGGCGAGTTGCGTTCCTTCTCCGCGGGAGCTGCCGCAGCCTGTTTTGCTAGTGCTGTGAAGTGCAGTGAGGCTCAGGGTCACTGTGAAATTGAGAAAGAAATAGGTAAAGAGAGGAAAAATCAGAAGGTAGTCAGGAGGACAGAAGGGAAAATGGAGCAAAATCTCGTGCATGTTGACCAGGATTTTGTTGACGCCTGTTTGATGTGCAAAGGGCAGGATTTCTAGACCACAACAGAAACTCACTGGCCTTTGCCAAAGGACTACCCCAAAAATGCTTAAGTGTTTGTTCTGAAATTAAAAAAAAAAAAAGGAAAAGGAGAGAGAGACTGGAATTAATTTTATCCACCCTTAAACCTCATTTGTGATGTCCTTTCAGTGCACAGATTTCTGATGTAGTTTATTCTGGTTTGTTGGTGAAGATCCTAACAGTCCTTGGATTTTATGGCTTTCACTCAGAGGTTTGTTGCCTTCTTGTGCCCTTTCTATCAAAAGTCCATCTTACCTATTGGCATAACACTTTCTGAGCTTGCTACAGCTGAGAGTGCAATTACAACAAGAAGATGCAGACAGAGTGGATACTGAGCAGCTTTCCCATACAGCTTGATGACTGTCCATAACTTTCGCATCAGTTACTCTCACACAGTTCTACTTTGGGGATTTTTCTGGCTAGATATTGCATGTTATGTCTATTTGAAAAAGACACAGAATGGATCACCAGAGATTCGTTTTAGTGCTCGACCTGAGAAATGCTGAGAAAAACTTTTCGTTTCGGACCTGCTGGTGGGAGATTTGCCATTGTCTTAAGTGAGCAGAGAAGTAGGCTGTGTGTTACAATGCTGTGTACCTTACAGAAAGCTTTAGTACCTGAAAATGCCCTATTCAGGGAAGCTGACTGAGGACAATTCTCATGTACTTAGTTACACATGTGCTGCTATGAAACCTCTTCAGAGATACTCCCCCAAGAGTGGTTCTGATGAAGGATTTAATGTCCCTTGTATCAGCCACTTCTAAGTTCATTTGAACTTGACATCACCTTTCTTCAGTTTGTACAGGCAAGCACAGTGATTCTGCGGACATAAGAGGACAAACAAGAAATTTGTTATTTAAACTGTCTTTATACTTGGAAGAGTCTTTTTTGTGTGAGAAAAGACCGAAAAATAATTTTCCCCAATAGGATAAATATTTTTTTTTTTACCCATGTGTTTACATTTCTTTCTCTTCTGGTGAATTTCTTCTTTTACTATTGGTGAAGTTGAGATAACTGCTACAGACAGGAGTAAATAATGCCATTATTTGTAGGAGTCCCAGAGCAGACCATTTCTGCAGCTGTGGTCTTATTTTTGCTTTTTGCGTTTCCATTTGTATTGCCTGACGTTTGCCTGGAGCTCTACTCTTTTCTGTTATAATCTTTACCTGTAGAGTGGAAAGGAAGGTAAAAAGATCTGTTTCAGATGTATTTACTGCACGCTTATTGTTTTAATTGTGGTGATCAGCTGGAGCCTTAGGTTGAATGGCTCAAAGTTTCTGCAAGCATAGCACAGCTTTTTCTTTGTAGCATCATTTGCGTGGGAGGCAGGGATCACAGATCCCCACTGCCTGTGTGCATCTGTGTCTTCGTGTTCCTTCTAAAAACTTTTGAACTTGGTGTATTTTAACTGGATGTGACAGAAGCAGACAACACTAATTAATTAAATAATTAGATTTCCACGGATTTATAAATGTTTCAGTTGGACATCAAGGTCAATCAGTCACAAGACACTTCTATAAGAAATCATGTTTTATTAGTTCCAGTGACGTCAGAACTTACTGTTGACTTTCATGAATCATTCAATTACTTTGGTGCTAGAGGAAATACAAACACACACAATAGATTTAGGTGGCAGTGCAGTCCATGACTTTTGAACTGTCCAGATCTTCAGACAACTTTAAAAGCGATTGTGATGGTATTTGAGCACCCAGTAAAAAGTAAATACATGAGAGGGTTTCATGTCTGAGAACCTTGGGTGTTAAGTGGCTAAGCACTTTCAAAAGTCTGCGTCTCTGTGTACCTTTGCAAGCACACGTATAATTTGGAAGTAGCATGAGAAAACATTGTTGTGCTTTTGTGAATATGAGCATCAAAGATGCCTTTTTGATCTCAGTGATGAGCTTATTTTGAAGACACACTGAAGCTCTGAGTACCACATTCTTCTCTGCCTCCCTGCAAATAAGCATACAGACAAACAAATAAAAAATAAATAAATAAAGCTTCAGATTTCTCAGTCAGCTCTCTGGAGACATCTTTCTTTCCTGAGGTGCATTAAAAATAATTCACAAATAAGGTGCAATAATCAACTAAGCCTGTAAATTTGAGATAGTTGCCTAGGCTTTCCTAATGGTCGGCAGAAAGAGATAGGTGCTGCCAGAGGCTAATTCATCCACCCTAAGATAAGTATTAACCGTAAGTGGAATACATTGCCCTGTGGATATTCCTGTCACTTTTTGTATGGCAGTCTAGGTGATTAGCTTAGATTTGACATCTAGCATTTCTGTCGCTAAAATTAGACTATACGAATCCCTCATCTATTGTACAAATTGACGTATCAATTTCTGTTGGATTCCATGTGAAGTAAAGTGTTTCTTAATGTAAAACAGGCAAGATCTACCCCTTAATATTCCTTTAAATTGAGTATTCTTTTTCGTGTGAAATTCATCAGTACAGTTTTGTCCTCATATTTAAAAGTTTAAAAAAAACAGTGCTTAAGTATAAGTTCTGAATCCTTATCTCTTCAGAGCCTAAAGCGACTTCAAATCTTCCTTAATCTGGTTTGGATCCCAGAGACTGATATTGATCTTGCAAGTATTTTCCCTACTGATTTCCTGTTGTTTGCAGTGGAAGTTTCATTAATTGAGAACTATTTGCTTTGGCCAGTCTAATATCATATTCATCACAACTCAGAGTCTCTGAAGTATTGATCTTTGTCGTTGATAAATAAACAGTGCCAGTTCTGTGTGAAAGTTGAGCTGAAAAATCTTTGCAATGTACTACTTAAGGAATGCTAAAGATTGAAATTTGTCTATATGTCCTCTGTAAATTTATTCTGAGGTTCTGATAGAAAGAATTCAGTCCTGTATCTAATTAATCAGTTATATTGTTTGTGAGGAGTTTGTGTTGTTCCACTAATCCACAACAAAGCAATGTGGGAAGTGTGCAGTTCATTATCTCCGTTCATAAAGTACTGTCAGGCTTGAGAATGTGGAAGAAAATTATTTTTCTTCTTAAAAAAGGTGTTATTTCCTTTTAAAATCTCTCCGTACAAAAGATCCTGGTAGCAATAAGCCTGCAAGCAGCATACATGCTGCTTCTAAATAAAGCTTTTCTCCCAGGCTCTCTTTTTTCTCACCTTACGCACACAGGCACACAAGGGACTCACGCTTGGCAGTTTCTGCCACTTTGTCTCTAAAAACAGACAATGGTCTGTCGTCTGCATTGTCGGCTGTCGATGTTCTATTACATCAATGACAGTTCAGGCAAAGAGAGCTTCCAAGCTCAGCAAAGGCTCCAGTTTTCTCTCCTTCTTCCTATTTTGTTCTCCAGAAGTCTGTTAGAAGCATGAGAAAGGAGGGATGCAGCTCATCTAGAACTGCGAGCAGCATTCATAGCCACCACCATGCCTCGTGGCAGCAGATCCAGCAATGCTGCGCTGGCCACGCTTTAAGGGACAGAGCTGTAACCCGCTCAGATGTCCCCTTTTCTCCTCTGCACCATTAATCTTTTGCTATTGTCAGGGAATTTACAAGGGCGAACACAACCAGTCTCCTTCCAAGACTGATATTTCTGGATGACAGGACAGGAGGAGCCACTTCAGATGCTGAAAGATGAGGTTTCTACTAAACAGGCAGTGGTTTTGCTTTGGTGTTAGAGGTCACTGAAGTATCTTGCAAACCGTCAGAAACAGAAATGGGTCCCATATGTCACTGGAAATCTACTTTCCAGAAAAAAATAAAGAAGAAATGTGATTTATGCAATATTTTATTGATTTTTTGACTGTAATATAGAAGAACCAAAATAAGTGCATTCTGTTCTTGAAGTGTGAATCTATTATGAAAGTGTTTTTATAACTACTGCTAATTCATGTTGGCTGAATTTAGTGAGGAAGCAATGTTCATTTTGGGGAGTTGTTTTGGCTTTTCTAAAAATGCTTGCAAGGCGTACAGAAAAGTTGCAGATGTGCAAAAGGGAGTTGGATCCCATTCCTGTTTTGTGCAACAGCTAGAGTAAAGCCAGTGAAGCCTTGGTCCGTCCAGCGAAGGATTGCACATGCATGGGAAGAAGCATGGGTGCAGTCACAGCCCACTGGGGCCAGTGGAAATCCTGAGCACGTTTGCTCTGAAAGCCATGGAGAATTGCAGTAGAGGTTGGTGCCCAAGGCGACACACCGGGCAGAGGGAGATGTGCTGTGGTGCGCTTCTCCCCGCAGAGCTGCAGCTCTCCTGCTGACACGTAACCTTACTGCCTGTCAGTCCCCAACAATTTACCTTCTCCTAATAGTGTACATCACATTTTAAAAGGTGCTTAAAGAGGACTGTCAGTGGTGTCTAGAAATATAACGTGCAGGTGTTTCAAGACCAATTAAAACAAGTTGCAAACACCAGTGAGCATTCAGTCTACCAACTCTGCATTCAGAAATGCCATTTCGTTCCTTTGTGTGATGCAGTATTGTTGAGAAACCAGCTGCAAATAAACATTACTTTGTAAAAGACGGAGAAGGAGGACATTATCACATTCATTTAAATAAAAAGAAGTGAGCACAACTGACAAGGTTATTTTTTTTTTCTTCACTGCCTGATGTGGTACAATAAATCATCCTTGATGTTTCCACCATTTTATTATCAGTATCTGTGAACAAGCTAGAAGTAAGTTGATTCTTTATGAGCTATGACATTCATCTGAAAAACAAGACTAAAAATTCAGTCTCCAGAGGAAAAAATTAAATTCATTAGGGAAATACGGAACAGAATGTCTAATCAAATGATTATACTGGATGAAGGAAAACCACGATTTGGCAATGAGGCATTTTGCTTTGTAGTTAGAATTAACTTGGTAATTATAACAAGTTATGAGTTTTGCAATTATTATTTTTTAGAAATATATAACTGTCCAAGAGAGTGGATTTCAAAAAAACAGTGTTTTCAACATCAGAAAAAAATTGTACTAAACTCCAAATTATTAAATAGAATTAAAGTATACATACATGCAAAGCACCTTTACCTCTGCAAGTAAGCTTAATACACATTGAAGGCATAGTATTTACCGGTGAAAGCAGGGACATGTGACCTGGGAGGAATATAGACACACTGTCCAAACATGCAGAAACAGGGTTAGAAATGTCAAAGCCCACTCGGAGTTAAATCTGGTGAGGGAGATGAAGGGCCACAAGAAGGCTTCTACAGCTACATCAGTAGCACAATAAAACTAGGAAAAACGTGTTCCTGCTGGTGAATGGTGCAGAGTACCTGGTGATGAAGGATGTGGAAAAGGATGAGGTATACAGTGCCTTCTTTGCCTTGATCTTTACTGGTAAGACTGGTCTTCAGCAATTCCAGGTTTCTAAAACCAGTACGAAAGTCTGGAGAAAGGATGACTTACCCCTGGTGAAGGTGGATCAGGTAAGGGAACATTTAAACAGGTAGGACAAGATATGACATAGAAAAGTCCATGGGACCTGATGGCATACATTGACAAATGCCGAGGGAGCTAGCCAGTTACTGTGAGGCCGCTCCTGGTTATATCTGAAAGGTCATGACTGTGAGGAAAGCTTCCTAGGGACTAGTGGCTCCCATCTCTAAGAAGCGCAAGGAGGAGTATCCAGGGAACTGCTGGCTGATCAGCCTCACCTCAGTCCCTGGGAAGGTGATGGAGTAAATGGTCTTGGAAGCTGTTAGTAAACATACTAAGGACAAGAAGGTGATATGGAACAGTCAGCATGGATGAGAAGAAGTCACGGCTAGTCGTGCCTTTTCTACAATGAAATAACTAGCTTGGTGGATGAGAGGAGAGCAGGAGAGGAGAGGAGGAGAGCATGTTTGTCTTGACTTTAGCAAGGCTTTCAATACTGTCTCCCGTAATATACTCATGGACTAACTGATGAAATATGGGCTAGATAAATGGACAGTGAGATGGACTGAAAACTGGTTGAACTGCTGGCTCAAAGGGTTGTGATAAATTGCTCAAAGTCCAGCATCCGAGTTAAATCTGTAATGTGCAGGGTAATAATGAAGCAACAAAAGCATCTTGCTTAGCAGGACGCTGTGAAATTTATACCACACTTGTACAGACCTGCTGGTGCAATACAGAATGGACTTAAACAACTATGTTTAAGTGAAGGGTAGTCATGTCTTAAGGAGTGCCTGCACCTTTGTGCTGACATGGGGATTGTGTGACTTGTAAACAAGTTTGAGAAGCGGGTCTGGCCCAGAATTATTCCTGTAAAAGTACCTTGGTCAGCTTTGGGCCAGATCAGCATCATGAACTGACATAATTAAAGGAGGAAGAGAGGATGGGGCAAATTTGCTCTACATTGGCATAAACTGTTGTATGTCTTTCAATGTGAGACTGTAGGTAAAGAACAAGATTTCAGGAACAAGCCAGGTATGCAGGCAAAACTACACAGCTGCAAATTATAAGATTTTTTTCCTGCTGCAAATATATCTTCAATTACATTTCATTTATTTATAGAGTGATTACCTTTCACTGCATAAATCACTTGACACCATACAATAATGTTGAAAGGAATAGCAGTTTAGGCAAAGTTATACTTCTCATATGGAAATGGGACTGCTTTGAAATGTTCCCATTAGATTGATTTTATGCATATTGGTTGTAAATTTCACTGAGATGAGAAATATTCTCTTTGAAGTACAGTAACTAGATCTATATTGTGTTACAAATGAGGTTAGAAATATTTCGTTATTGATTGTGTGATTAATTAGAACAGTAGCTAGGAGGAAAACCTTTATTAATGTTCAAGTGAAGTTATTCTGTTTTTCTTTTGTTGGATAAAGTACTGAGTATATTAAGGGAAATTGCTTTGGAATGAACCGGCTGACTTAAAAGGGTTAACTGCAATTCTGAGAGAGCAAATCTATTTATTTCCTTATCTGCCCTGTACCAGAGAAAAGTAAGTCGCATGGAAAATATTTTAGAACTGTAGCTAAGCTGTTAATTAGAACACTTCTCAGAAACAATGGATTTTGTGAACAAAATGAAACAAATCTTTGATAGACGAAAGCAGTTCAGAGCAGTTAGTTATTACTTTTGCTTACAGTTTTTCAAATATTGTTATGTAGAAATGTCATGTTTTTAAATATATTTTATTTAAATTTGTAGATGTGTGTTAAAATATGTGTTTTAAAATTAGTGCATTTTTTAGAAAAATACACAAATCTTTAAGTATAGGAATAAAACTGTAACAGCACAAAATTGGGTTTTTTTTATTTGGTTTTCCACTTAAATTCATACCCACCTAGCACAAGGCAGTGTTAAGGCAGTAGTAGTAATAGGCTTAGCTATTGGTGACTTTTAGGTGAGGAATGGTATATTTCCTGAAAAATGCAGTTTACGTGTCAAACTCCATGAGACCTTTGCTTTAACCTATTAGACGAATTATGGAGAGGGAAGGGAAAGTCTCGGTTCAACTTTTTTGAAACTACATATTACAGCTTTTTTATTTCAAAGTATGACGTCTAGAAACTTTTGTGTAAAAGTGAGATTTTTAAGTGGTTAAATACGGTGGAGAAAAAATATTTTGATTTGGAGGGGACCTCAGGCAAGAAGAGAATGTTACGTGGATGAAAAGGAACATAGAACTGGATTAGTTAGTACCAAAAACAAGCATTGTTCATGCTAATGCAGAAACAGACTTTCAGCCTTTACCTGCCTTTTCCCTTGTCACGCAGTACTTTCTGTATGAAAGCTAAGATTGGAGGGCAGTCATTTCTACATGCAATATTCCTCCCAGTTTTAAGTAGCAGGAGAGTGTTGTTATGCATTCATTACTATTTTGGAAATTGGTCTTTTTTTGAGTTATGTGGCGGGAATTAATTCAATAAAGTGTAGGTCCCTTAAAAAAGTGTAAGCCTAGCAAGAATAGAGTCATCATATCTTAATGCACTATTATTACTGTAATGCCTTTTTCTTGAAAGACTGTTAATGTCTGTAAACCTTGTCCATTTATTTTTCTAGTAAAAGTTGCTTAAAGGGGCAATTTCTACAGTTGTTAACAAAGCTATTAGAGCAAAAATTAAACCTTAATTCCTTAATCTCAGTTATTACTTTAAGATAAAATCATGCAAAATAATTCACAGTCGTTGTCACCCATGCGGATTGGTACTATGAGGAGAGTGTGAGCTTTACAGAGCTGGCATGGAAGCTGGGTTGCCATCAAGCGGTCATCTCCTACCAGATAGCCGCCAGTCTGGGGGAACTTTGTGAGGAACCATGCAAACATGTTGTGGTGTACTCATTTTGAGGTGGTACATTTGCAACACCACCTACTGGCAATGAATGCTTAATTTGGATTTTGCAGAACAGCAAGTCTGTATTTTCAAACCAAAAGTTCCAGATAAGGTCAGTGGAAAGTGTTACAGCTCAACACTTCAAACGCAGATAAAGAGACCTTGATCCCATAGTAGGTGAGAGAGCCTTATTAGCAGACCTCCTGGTTTAGAAATAAAGTCTAGACCAAAAGCACCTGCCTCCTTCCCACAGTGAACCACAAGTCCAAGGTGACATATACAGACTGGGAATTAAATATAAGCAGACAGGATTTAAAGCACTTTAGAAGAAGATGTTGGAAATTATATGTAAATTTCTATAAAGATTTGTTGCAAAAAACTTACACAAAAGAGAAATAATTTTGGTGTGTGAGATACAATAAGAGAGACCTTAAAAAAACCCAATAGCTTAATTATGTCACTAATATTTACATTTCTACATTTGAGTATATAATTTTTTTAAACTTCTTACATTAACTAGAAACAGAAAAGAAGGAATTTTACATATTACAGAACAGAGACTTATTGCAAATATAAACATAAATAAGGCAGCTGGTCCTGACGGTTTTATTCAGTAACACCCACTACTTGCTGGCTGGCTTGCCATGAGAACTAGAGGCTGCCAAAAGAAAAAAAAAAAAAAAGAAGAAAAAAGTTTTCTTTTGTGAACAAGAAATGTTCTACAAATATTGATACTAAATTCATTCTGTATTGTCTGTATAGCACATGTATGCAGCTAACATCTCTCACCTCTCTTTTGATGCAGACACTGAAAATAACAAACCTTTTATACACAGGGTGAGGAAGAAAGTGAGTACTGAATCTTCAGACAATAAAATAGCTGAAGAAAATGATGCAGCAAGAGGCAAGAAATGGCCATGAATGTTAATTTTATTATGTATGTGACTTTGCTAAATTTTAGCTCGAGAAATAAACCGCCTCTGGAGATGCTTGAAGAGTAAGAAAACCAAGCATTTCTCCATATCCAGAAATAACACTATGTTGCGTATTACACTAGCCTTGAAACACCAAACATTTCAGTGAATTCATTCTAGTAAAGAAAAGTGCATGTCCCTGACACACACATCTGTTTTCACACCATTATTGATGGTGTTATCAGATTATCATTAATTAAAATAGATGCTGGGTTTTTCTTTGTGTACCCATCAATGTCCTCAACAAATTATGACTATAGGCTATGGCAGACGGAAGGGAATTTGCCTTAAACTGAGTTGATCTCCAAATCTGTAGAGCCACTGTGCATGGGGGAATTGCCTTGGGAACCAGCATTACTCTGCTTCCCAGCCAGTGTATTTTAGCTTCAAGTGAGAATCGGGCTTTTTTTTGCCTCTACTTCTACTGTCCTGCCAGCACAGCGGCTGCTTTAGCAGGAGGTGAAGAACATCTTCAAATCTACATGACCATGAAAAGTGCAATTTTGGTACTCTCAGCTGGTGACTGGAATGCAGTGATTTTTTTGTTTTCCTTTATTTTAGCATCTTCTCAAACATACGCTGCTACATTCAATTTTACACCATCATTTCCTACCGATTGTAGTGGATCCTGAAGGTGTCTGATTTAAAATGGTATCTCACGTACTTAAATGGGTACTTGATTGTTCACTTTTTGTTGCAGTGGGTGGGTAAGAGAGCACCTCAAAGGTTGGCTTCCTGTGGCATTTTCCTTCCCAGTTATGGTTTTGAAAATTCTATTCCCAGTGTTGATGGCATTGACTTAATCTCTTCAAGGGCACTGCAAAACCTGTAACGATATTTTTGAAAATATGACATACTATATTGCTTTCACAATCTTCCTTTCTATCAGATAAATTATAAAATTAAGGAATTTACTTTATGGTAACTTCAGCAACTTATTTAATCACTGAATTCTCAGCAGTCAGTAATATCATACTGTTATCATACCTCAACTGCTGGTTCACCTTACCTCCCAAATTATGATCACTTGGTCATTCTTACCAGTACTCGTATTTGTTAACATATTCTACATCACCTGTCCAGCTCTGGGTTTACAGAAAGAAACACCTCCTGCCTTCGAATGGAAATGAAATGCAGCACTCCTGTCCTTTCTCACCTTTTCTCGGGTTTGGCATGTTCACTTTCGCTGAAGTAATTTTCTATGAATGAGCAAAGTTCTTTCAAACAGCCAGTTTCTTCCTTCCTACCTAAATGTTTTGTTTTGCTCTTCAGGTAACTGGTGTGTTTGCATCAAATTTTACAAGGTAGTTTGTCAGCACTTGAAATAAGAAATACTGTACAACAAATTGTCCATACTGGAGTACTACAGTTACAGTATAATTAATGCAGCTTTCAGGGCTCTCCTGCCTTCATTAGTCTGTAAGAATATTTTCCATTCATAATTCTCTCCATGACAACTCATAAAATGAACAGTTTGTGCTCATTTTGTGCAAGTATGCGTTTTGTTTCTCAGTCATCCAAGACCATCTGCACATTCCTTTTATTCTAAAGATATATATTTCATTTCAAATCAACTCGTAGTTTGCTGAATATAGTAACCCAGATACTGTGCTTGAAGATCTCTTTAGATAAACTCAAATACTTTAACTTCTTCTTCTAAAATTCCTGTGGACTAGGTACTTCTTCTAACAGTATGCGTATCTCTTGAGCATTCATAGACTTACCTAAATTTGTCTATAATTCAGGAAGCCCACAATGATTTGCGGTTCTTTGTCTTAAGTTGAATGTGGTATAAAGCCCAGATAGTGTGTTTCAATCTGCAGGATGTTATTTATTCTGAATAATCTTTCCCCAAAATCCAGAAGTCAGGAAAAATGAACTTGGAGCTGACTTTCTAAAAGACTAACACTTGGCAAGTTGTTATTATGACAAAACCAATTTTCAAAATTGTCTGCCTTTTTTTCTTAGAAAAACTGTCTCCTCCTGAGTCTGCCACATGTCCTTTCATCTGACAGCAGAAAGCGACAATAGTGAGAATGCATCGTTTGCTCTGTTCCCCCCAACACATTTTTCTGTAGTTTTTATCTCTCCCTTCAAGACTACAGTACTTCTGTACTAGCAGTCTTTACAAAAACCTTATAGGATGAAGCATTCTTGGAAAGCTTTCATAAAAATAGGAATTGTCTGTTACTTGAATACTACACATTTTGCTGATTTATTTTTAATTTTGACCAGAACTTTCTCACCTAACCTTTGTCCATATTATGGCTGATGATTTTTGTATTATTTTTTTTTAGCTACAATTAAAAAAGTAACTGCAATGATTTAGGGGTGGCCAGGGACGGGCATGTAAAATCACATAAAAAGAAGCTAAGCATTTCAGTCATAAACACAAGGGGAAAAAAAAAAATCAAGTACCGTTTATATATTACAGTGCTCGGTAACACCCAGGTGAGATTACAACTGTACTGATAAATGTTTCACTCTTCCATGTTCAGGGACTGAGCACATGCTTTCACAAAGAACCAGCCGGTCAGCACACTCCTGCACCAGCCAGGCTCTCTGCTGACCATTAAGAAACCCCTGCAAGGAGCCTGCTGCTGGGAAACGTTAGCCCTCTACACAGTCTTCCAAAAGCAGAGACCTGTAAAACATCTGCCTGCTTTTTTGTACTTGGAAGCAGTGTAACCCACAGAGACTAACGCTGTTTAGATTTGTGAAAAACTAATAACCCATCTCTCTTAGTATCTTAGTATCTCCAGCACCCAGTGATGGCAACGATGGGAGTGATTATTTCCCTTCCACTGTAGTGATATGGTCAGGAGTGGAAAAAATACTACCTTTTTCCTAATTGCCGCAGCATCTCAGCTTTCAACTTTTGAGATAGCTATAGCCACCTAAATCATCTTGAAGTCTTGTATAAAAATGTTTTGGCTCTTATATTGTAGCACCCACAAAACCTCACAAAAATGGAATTACAGTTTATGGAAAGTGGTCCAACAAATGAATTGAAATGTATACAAGTTACCTACAGATCTATAAATTTTCCTCTGTAGCCTGTTTCACAAGCTAACCACCGGTGTCTCGACCTGTCAAATTCAAACTGTGGGAAATGAGGAAATATAAAATTAACCTTAGTTCTGCACTTGCTTATCAGTGGCCCGCCATATGTATTTTGCATTCTGTTTTTGCAGATAATATAAAAGAATCATGGAAAAAGCACTTTACCTACTCCACGGAAACACTATGGGTTTTTTTTTCCCTCTGTTTACTCACTGTATCTTTTTACCACGCTGCCCTGTCATGCACTTCTTTTGGAGATGGGCTGTCACAGATATTCCCAGTGGCTTTTGAAAGCTTCAGAGGTAGAAAGGGAGTGAGTTAGAATGAGCTGTCATGTAGTGTAATTCTTTATTTTATGCTTTTCAGCAGATTTAATTTTTCTGAATTGATGCTCTGTAAGAGATACTAGTGAGAGTCTTAAATGTGCATTAACAACATTTTTTGTCAGAGAGTGTGATTTCTTAATGTAAGAAGATATAGATTTATACCTGATTTCTGCCATGGACGGATATAGTCTGAAAACCAAGCTAAAACACAGAATCCCCGCCTGCAACAACAACAACAAACAACAGAAAAAAATTCAGCAAAACCCCCCCCACAAAATAACCCAAACTAAAACAAAACAAAACAAAATAAAAAAGTGACAGACTTTAAAACTGAATTGGGCCGGTTGGGCGAGTCGAAGGCGCCACGCATACAAGCACCTCACCACGTGAGGAAGGCCAGAAGGACACTTTGGAAAGGTGCTGAGGATGCACCTACCTCTTCAGCCTGACTATCTCCAGAGAAGAGTTATACATAAAAGTGTTTTGAAACGTATAAAAGGTTTCATGTTAAATGGTAAAATAATTTGCTGAAACTGATGATAATGCAAATGTTATAATTTAAACTATCGTTTGGCATAGAAGCAAGCAGTCCTGGTTTGTGTCTGTACCTCACGGTGATAAGCAAAGTAATTTGTAACAGTATGAACAATGGACTTGGAGATCTCGGTGCATAACCTTGACTGTCTTCCAGACAAATATCAGAAATACATCCTGAGGCTACAGATTATCAGATTTAGGACGACGACTGTTGGATTCTCAGCACAATTACTAAGTTGTCCCATTTTATCTCAGTTTTGCTTTTTCTAATTGTGCGCAGTTTACTATACAGTGAGGAAAAAAAGTGCTGCCTTCTTTACACCTGCAATCCTGCAGATTTCGTGTTTTTTCTTATTATTCAAAGGACTGTTGATACAGATGTTACGCTCATAAAAATTCACATGCATATAATGTTGCCTACAATGATCCCATGTACTTTATGAGCATAAGTAAGCCCTGGAGCACAGTTAAATGGCATTTCGGTTTTATAAACAGGTAAACTGAGGCATTGCAGTCATGATGATTACACCAATTTAATGACAACATTAAGTGGTGGAAGCTGGGGGCTCTGACTACCAATTGTTTGATCCAAATCATAAGAACATACAGCCTGCATGAACCCAGACTGACTTCAACTACAGCCACACTTCTTTATAACTTTGTATTACAAATATTTCACTTGCATTAAGCTATAATGGTTGCTGACATTTATATTTGATCAGCTACCTCGGTTCCAGTTGCCTCTTTCAGAGGGTTCAGCTTTCCAAAGCAACATCATAAATCCCTTTTTATACACTCACATTTTCCCCTTATTTTTTTCCATTGAGTTTCCACCTTGCTCTACGAAACCTTGTCACTATGACCCTGCAGTGCACTAAGCACACTTTAAAATTCTCTTTCCTTTCCTGATGATTTTTTTCATTAGTGACATTCTTCAAATCAAATGTACCTAATCCATGGTTCAGTCTACTAACAGGAAATCGGTTCAGTGAACAAGGATTTATATAACAAAAGAAGTGCTCACTTAGGGAGTACTTTTAATACTTTGTTCATTGAAAAAAATGCTAACCTTCAGATTTTTCTGACTGTAATGCTCTGGTGTTTCAGTTTGGATTTAACTGTAAATGAAAGCCTTTGAAAGCCGTATAATCCATCGATCTCATATTTGCTGAAGCACAAGTTTCATGGTACATGAACAGTTTTTATTTCTGTGATTTTTTTTATTCTGTAATTATGTCAGCTGTGTTACTTCCACGCATGCTTAATTATGTTGTCTGTTCTGCTGCACAATTCTTAACCGAGGTCCAAATGTCTATTTTATTTCTTATTTACTTAATTTTGGAATAGCGATTGTAATCCCAGCATCTGAATTTGTTTTTTGTGGTGCAATGTTCCTCTTTTTTATGCTATCAGTACTTCAGTTATTGAGGTGTTGAGGCTCAAGTGTTCTGCTTTGGGATGTGGGTATCTAAAGATACAGTCCTCTTACTTGGTAGATTTATATTTCTTTGGATGCAAAGATTTTTAACTGTTTCCTGAGACACGAGTTTCCTCTATTTCTGACAGGACTTAGTTTTTATTTCTCTTAGCTTTCCAGAGGGGTATTGATATCAGAAACTATACTGGACTGCAGATTGTTAGATTATCTCTTCACCTCTCAAATTAGTTTAACTAACTGCACAATTCACTGTTCCAAAGATAGATCAAAACCTACTGTCACTACCACCAGTGTTAGCTTGGCTGGCTTTCAAAATTATTAATCCATTGGTAATACTCTGGAAAGAGAGAAAGTTGGACTTCAGGGTTAGGGAATGAAAACAAGAAAAAGCAATTATGCCAAGAGAACTGTGTCCGGAAATTGCGACAGTGCCTAGGAAATGATTGTGCCCAAATGTTTTGGTTTTAGTTTTTTTTCAGGGAAGAATGATTCCACAGTGTTACTGATTAGAATATATAGGTCCTAAAGTAACAAGGCCTTTTTACTGAGTTGTGTCATGCTTCTCTTATTCTTTCATTTTTACATCTACTAAAATAACTTCTGGCCCCCAAATGCAAATGACCTTGTGCAGCTCAGCTAAGGTTAAATTATAAATATCAATATATTTTACAATAGAAACATCTGTGGTGATCAGATCTGAATGAAAATAGGGTTCTGAAGAGAGGAAATGAAAAGAACCCATCCAGAGTATGAACAAGAATTATATAACATGATTTTATACTCTTAGCAGATAGCTGAAGAGCTTTTTTCTTATGATTTGTCTCGTGGGTTTTCCATTGTAATTCAGTGGAATATAGGTATGCTTGAAAATTGTAGACACGGAATCATGAGACAGGCGCATGCCTTCTATACACAGAACCATAATTTTCAAATAGGAGTCATTGCGCTACTTTGAGTCACTACTCCTCGAAGCGAAGGTCCAGCTCATCACTCATCTCTAATGATTCTCTTCCCTCTGGGATACATGTGAAATGAGCTGCACAGGTGACAGTTTTAACCGTGCTCTAAATAGGAAAGAAGTTCCTATCAATATACCCTGCTTGACCTCCTGAAAGAGGGGACAGAAGCAATCCAGCCATTCATTTTCTAGTTTCCAATTCAGAATACACTTTATCAGACTGTAGCCTGGTTTGAAAGAAATGAGTTCTCCACATGTCAATCATCTGCTTTTCCTGTTGTGATCAAATGCCAATAGTATTCAATAGGCTACTCTACTGGCAATAAAATCATTGTATTGATTAAACAACTCTTCCTTATCTAAGACTGTAAAATAGAGTATTTAGCTATGGTGTGAAACAATTGACTAGCAAAAAAAGAATGCGAAAAGCTCAATGTAGCATCTGCAGTACATCCCAGTACTGATGTACAACTATTGTTCTTTATTCAAAGTTAAAAATACCCTTAATATTCTGCTGCCTGTACCATCACTGGAATCAGATGAGACTTATTTGCAAGACAGAAATTCACAATTCCCCTTATGAAGACTTTAAGGAACATGAGACCAGCAGTCAAGATCTATAATCTAGCCAAGATTTCAGCCCTCATTTAGAGGTATCCATAGTTAAGTTACTCTTGTCCTATCTTTTGTTACAATGAAAAATCCTTCTGTATCATGTTTTAACAGAGTGGCATGCCAGAAAGGTTTGCTCTACAGTATTCTGTTTGTATTTTGTTCTTGCTAGGCTCTAAAGAGTTTTTAGCAATACTCAAAAGTGAGTGCTCAAATATTATGTTACCAAATTTCACAGCAGAAAATAAGTTAGCATTCAGTACTAGAAGGGTTGATGAATATGCACTGAATTTTGGTACATGTAATCTTTGTTCACAAGAATTTTTCTTTTCAGTAGAAAACAGGTGCAGTGAGGTAAACTGTGATATTAGAAATCTTGACATTTATGTCAAAAATAGGTTTCTCCTCATGTGTGAAGGTGTTCCACAGAATAAAGAAAAATACAGTAGAAGAAAAAGCAAGATTAGGCTCTTGGTGTTGAGTCTGACAACTGGATAAAGGCCTGACACTGTAAAATCAGCAGCTGCAGCTACCTACATTCTGAGGAGACTGTAAGATGTGTGCTTTGGATGCCAACTCATAGTTGTAAATCAGATAAAATTTCCACCTAAAGTATCATTAAAGATTGAGTTTTTAGTATTATTTCTGAGTTTTATAGATAGAAACTTCATGTGTTCATCTGTGTTTTAAATGTTTCTAGTATTCCATTTGCCTAGGATATAAGACCTAGAAAATCTTAATCTCTAGGTCTTCTTATTGATACCATTCAGTACCTGTTACCAGTAATAACTTTAGCTCAAATTAGCAGAAAAAAAAGAGAAATAATTTTTACTATTTTTGTAATATACCAAAAAAACCTATAGTGTTATTTACAGAAGATCTTTGTATTTTGTATTGCAGATAAACGTGATCAGGTTTTAATTCACAGATTTCCTTTAAAATCTTTAGTTGTCAAGTTTCTTCTACTGAATGTGGGGCTGCTTAATTCTAGAATTCTTAAAGAAAATAACACTTCCGGTGTGTTATGGGTAAGTTGTGATCTCCATTATAGTCAAGTCATCAGAAACAGTTATTAAGAAAATATTTTTATTTGTGCTAGGAAAAAACAAGAGCCATTAGAGGTGAAGTATTATTTATTAGTAGCATACTGTATCAGATTTGGTTTCTATGTGACATTCACTCTCAGTGCCTATAGAATGAGTGGCATTGCGTGGTCTGCTTTTGAATTTAAAGGCATGGGATCTTAGTAATAATAATAATGGCACAATGAAGAGCTACTGGCCTTGTAATGGGGATGGCTTGCCTTCCTCTTTCACTGCCTATGGAAGTAGGACCTATGATTTTGTGCCATTTTGAGACCTTCCCAAGACCTTCTTCAGCCCAACATGCTTTGTAGAGTCTAACATTCCCCTCAGACCTATGAAACTTGTCTTCAGGGACTGACTGGAGCCAGATGAACTGTTCTTCCACCACAGTTGCCAGGATATGTACTATCCTATGTGTTAGCCCAAACTGAGTTCTGAGTGATCCAGATAAAGGCTATCATTTGTTGATGCTGTTTGAATGTGACTGCATTTGTATGTGACTTTGACTTCCTCTTTCGTGTCTAAAGAATACATGTCCCTTTCTTTCGAAAATACATGGGCTTTACCCTTCAGACTTCCCATTTTATAACACCTGATTTTCCTACTGTGTACTGAGAAGTGCTATGACTGGAAATGGATTTCTGGTAGAAGGTGCCTTGGAGCCAGTATAAGCCGTTCTTCACAGCATTTCAATGTAAGCAGTTCTTCACAACATTTCAACAGTGACTGTTTTCATTTGAGGATGCTTTTTTGTGTCTGAATCTTCTGAAGCACATTGCATGGGTGTTTTGTTTGTTGTGAAGAAAGATAAGCTACTTCTGATTCTTATTCTGATCGGGAGGCCATTGCTGAGGATGCACTCTGAATTCCAAGTACAAAAGCCACAGTATTATAAGAGAGATGTGAAATATACTTTCAGAACTCTTTCAGCTTTTAAAAAAGAAAGAATGCTTCCATACTGCCAAATCCACAAAGCTGGTCTCCTATGAATCCTGTGGTTGAGCTCCAGAATGAGCTCTTTGTTCAGCCTTTCCTTATTTCCCCTACCCCTTTGTATCTTCACAAAACTTGTAAAAGCATGATAGCTTGAAGATGTCAATAGCACTTTAAAAAACATTTGAAATTGGCCGTTGTGCTCAAGCTTGGTAGGGGAGAGTGAAGGACGCACAGACAACTGCATATATGTGTATATATCATACCTGCATTTTCCTCTCCTCCCTTCTTGCTTCTCTTTCATGGTACCATGACAGAAACCTAATTTCCCATAAGAAACTAACATAAAAAAAATCACTGAGTTACACCGAGGAATCTGTACTGACTTTTGGGAATCATTCTCGATTTATATCTGTTAGAGAGTTAATTAAACTCTGAGCCTTAATGACATCATTTAGGTACAGATCCTGCAAGGACGTAACATGTGGCTTCGTACGAGGGAACACTTCCAGTGAACTGACTGGGATTATTCACCTTTGTAAGTTTTTGCAGAATCAGGTTTTTAGTTGTGATTTCAAGCTTTGACTGGTCTTTCAAGCTTTGAAGAGAATCCAAATCGTTCAAATGTGTTTAATACATGAAACAAGATTGACAACTGCATCTGTAGTTTTAGGGCTTTAGTGAATTAATTTATATGATTATAATCACAGTAACTTATGATTCAGAGTTATTAGAAAGTAAGTTTTGTAACAGTACACAGTGTAAAAGAATGCAGTATCTCTGACTCAGATACATATTAAAACAACAAAGCTGCTATGCTTGATACAATGCTTCTATTGCATGTTCTGTGAATATAAGGCAGCCTTATTAAAAAAAAATTAAAAAATCAGTGAGCTTGAAAAAAGAGAAGGAAAACATTCTGTTTCTGACAAATGGGAAAGTTGCTGCAACAGTGAATGCGACTATAAAAGAAAAAGACCATTTGAGGACGAGGAAGGGGAAGAAGGAGCAGTCTAAGAGACGCGCGGAAGCAGAAGGGCTGACGACCCCTGCGGAGCGAGGCGCGGAGCGGTGTTTGGCTCCGCGCTCCCAGGGCCGCGGCAGCGCGCGGTGGGCGGTGCCGGGCGCTGTCGCTCTCCGAGGTCCTGAACCGAGCAGACCCGCGAGCTTCAGCAGAGGAGTAACCAGCAGAGGGGTGGTTTGAACAGGAAACCTGAAGGGAATGAGGCCAAAAGTACCACAGGCGTTTAAATGATAGACTAAACTGTTTATAGGAAGCAACAACATACAATAATTTTATTTCTTTAATTATTTATTCACTGGAGTTGGGATTGTGCTTTGTACCTCTTGTGGTATTTCACTGTGGTTCTTAGAGGGAATATGTGTGTGTCTGCTTTTGCGTGCTCACGCTCAACATTTAGAAAAGAGTTTGATGTGTTCTGCTGACACAAGCTTCCCATTGTTGCATTCCTGTGCATTAGATCTAATCAGTGATATGCTTCCATTCTGCTTTTCATACTGAGTTAATTCCCTCTTCCAGTGGGCAAGCACACCACAGAGTGTTTCATTTACTTGTCATGGTGAGATCAGGAAATCTATTGTTAATTATTATGGTTTCAATTCCCAACTCAGCTGCCTATGTCAGATGTGCCATTGTGTATGTGTTTGACTTTTAATGACTAGATGGAGTATTACTGTGTACACTATGAATACAAGGCGCTTTTTAAGGCAAACTCTTCTAGAAAGAAAAATCAAAATGGTACCAGAAAAGTCTGACAGTCTGTTACACAACTATCCAATAAATGATTTAAGTTCAAAACTGAAAATATCAGTTTTATGTGTGTGTACAGGAAATAAGGTATCTAAGTCTTCAGAATGTTTTAAAAAGTATATAATATGCAAACCAATGTATTATAAAAGAGTATGTGAACACAAAGACGGATTAAATGCTATTAATAATAATAATAGCATATTTCTATTAACGAGGTGATTTTACCACACATAGCTAAAATGCTGAAAATACAACAAGAAAGATGAAGTAAAATAAGTTTAAAAGTATCTGATTCACCAAGTGCCTATCATACCCATTTTAGTAATTTCATTATGAATTTTTTTAGTAGCAGCTACTGACTAAACAAACAAAAAATCTAGAATTTCCATTTAAACTCCTAGCTTGTAGAGGTCCCAATGAGTTCCCCACATTGGGAGTTTTAGAGTAGAAGAACAATAGTGTGGAAAATACTTGCCTCCTCCTCTCATATACCGGGAGGGTGGGGGGGAGGAGGGAGGAAGAAAATGTAATGATTTCCAATTGTTAGGTTGCTCCAGAACAAGCACATTTGAAATTTAAAATCATCCACTTAGTAAAATTCTTGTTGGCTTCAACAGAATGTTATAATTGGCAAGTAACTGTAAGAGTTAAAATAGTGAATGTGCTACCATTCTGTAACTAGCGAACTGTGGAGTTCTTTATTTATGCATATAGTATGGGACTTCCATTTTCATTTGCAAATGGACTGTAGCATCCCCATATAAATACAATGCATTTAAACAAGGTGCATTAAAAATATATATACAAATAGACTACCAAAGTGGATTTTGCATTCTTTCAGAAGTCCCTTCATTGTGACAGTAAATAAATAAATAAATTAAAATAGCATTTTTTATAATAGGGATGACTGGAAACTATAATAAATTGACACCATAATTAGCAATATGATTTTTTATTCTGTTACTAGCATGATATTAATCCAAAATTTGTAATTAAAATTTCAAGAAGTGTTTTAGAAGAGTTTTGTTTCATGTATAGAGACTAGTGAGTGCTGAGCAAACATGCAGAGGAGCAAAGATTAACTTGGAAGCACAGTGTAGTAACACTGGTGTAAGAAGGCTCAGTCAAGAGCTTTGTTATTTTGTAGTATTACATCTATTCATTCTGCAAATTTAAATCTTCGTATTCTTTCTGTTTCATTCCTACTAGTAGTAGAATCAGTATTGCACGCAAGACTAAGAAATGTTTGCTAACATGTAATTTAGCTGTCCTTAAATCAGGGCGAAAAAGGAGTAAAAACACAGTCAGGTCATTATTAATGTTGATACAACCACTGTGATTTTTCAGATTTACACATTAGTTTTCCTTTATAGAACAAATCAGTAAATTATTTTTCTCCATGAAAAAGTTTTACAAATCAAAACTTGTTATGCTTGAGTATTCAACAGAGGAAAGAAAAAATACAAAAATACTAATTTTTATTGAAAATTGTGTTTCATCAAAATATGATTTATTCTAGAGGAGACTCGGCCAATTCTTTGGCCAGTTTTAATGGATTTAGTTCATTTGTTTTGTAACATACTAGAGTGCTTTCAACAAAAGCATTTGATGGCTTTACCATTTCAGATCTTAAATCAGATAAAAGAGGACTGGGAAACAGTCAGAAAAATAGGTTAAGGGATTCTTTTTATTTAATCGTTTCACAGATCCTAAACAGTTGAAACCTAAGGAGATTCTTTTCAAGTTATTCTGTTCATTTTCTCATATGAACAAACAAAAATATATAAATTTTCCCCTTCGACAAAGAATAGTTTCACATAATTAATAAACGGATACCTTTTCCCAATTCTGGGGAAGGAGACTATCAACACATGGACAAAGTCACAGATATAGAAGAATATTCCAGAACTAGCTTTGAATAAAGTAGGTCAGATGCTGTAAACTCAGAGCAGGTAGAGCTTTAATTTTTGTAGGCAGTGCCACAAGAGTTGTGTGATTATGCTCCTGTTTAATAAAGAGTATGGCATCTTTGTACAATACCTATTCTCTGGGAAGAAGACGAAGAGAACTTGTAATAAGAGAAGTTTGCAGGGTGAGTCAATCAAGTGCCATTGGAAGAAGAGGTCCACACTGTGAATATACCAGTAATTGACATCTTGTGGCTAACTCCATTGTAATCCAATTAAACTTTATTGAATTCCAACAGGGGAAGGCGGTAGGGACACAGATCCTCACTGCCATACTATCATAGGCCATCCTCCTTACAGGCACTTGAAATCAATTAAAAACTTGCTTCTCCAAAATAGCACGCTTAATGAACACACTGTCTGGAGAGGACTGTAATTATCTTCTTCTCATCATGGACCCGTACAGGCATTAGTACAATCTCAGGGAAAAACAGTTGAACTATCCCAAGAAAGTTAAATTAATATTCTCCAAAAAATAAACCAGACATTTTTATGTGTTTTTTTCCATTACTACTCACCTGTTTCTGTCAGTTATTAAGACTACAGTGCTTAGCGGTTAGATAAAGACATTCAGTCTTCTCTGAAACACACACCTCAGAAACGGTTGGCAAATGAGCTGGCAAGAGTTCTTGTAAAAGTCTGGCTGAATGTTACACATCCCGTCCCCCAAACCCGCCTCAAACTGAATTGTACTGAATTAAATTGAACTCTACAAATTTTGTACAAGAGGAGAACTGCCACTTCGTGGATGGAATGCTATGCATATGTAGAGATTAACAGCAACACTGAAGACAGCTTGGATACAAAAGTCCATTATTTATATATCTTTTTTTTAACTGCATTGTGTTACTCTGAGGGATACGTCTTATCTTCCTTTTTTGAGACTGATAGGAATTACCAGAGCAATGATCATGCACACGCATAGACACACACACATACATATGTGTGTATATGCCAAAGTAAAGAATAAAATCTTTCTGTCTTTAGTCTGGGTCAGCAAAATATTTATACTGGCTCTAGATTCTAGCCAGGATATTGGTATTGAATTCCTGCTTCGCAAAAAAAAATAGCTATTTCCGTGGGATATTTCAGTGGCTGCACGGAGTCTAACCCGTCATTTTTGTGTTGTTAAGAGGTTTCCTGTAACACAGTCTTCTGAAGCAGCAAATAAGGGCCTGCTGTTGACATTGGTGTTGAATGGTATCTATCCATTCCATTTCCATGTTGCTCAAGCAGTTTATTTAGCAGTGTCCAAGAGCTGATGTCACTCCTCTGTCACTCCCACAAGGAAAAAAGAGCATGGACATTCTAGCAGGATGGATGGTGAATTTCCTCATCAGTCTCAAAGGAATTTTGTTTCTTCTATTTTTATCTTTCATCTGGTTTTTGAAGAAGGGAAAGTTTCCATAATCTATTCCTGTGGCTTTGCATTATTTGACAAGAAAATGCCAGGAGCTTCAAAGGATATTTGTATTAACCTTGCTCATCATCTCTCAGTTCTTTACGTCTGTTGTAAAGTCAAAGATAATGACTAATTCATTCCACAGGCAGGTCTGCATTAAATGCTATCTCTAGCAAGGGTCACAGCCCACGCATGTCAAAGGGCTTATTTATAATGTCACTGGAATAGGACCACATCTCTTCCTCAGCCTTTCTTCTTTCTCTTTCCTCCTGGCAGTCTTTCTCCTATGAGCACAAAGGACTGTAGGTACATCCAAAAACCAATGAAAATCTATCCCAAAATTCTTAACCTTAGTGATTATAACTTACAGTATTTCTGAAGGTGCAAGACACTTAAAATACTGTCAGTGCTAATTTTGTAGTGGTTTTCTCCATTGTGTAAATTACTTGTGCAGCATGTATGCACTTGGATATTTTCACTCATCAGTAGTATTAAAGGATCTGAAGTTAATAGTGTTTTATCTCCTTTATCATTATTTTTGAAACACAGACTTGCAAATTCTACATCTGGAGAGTAATGGAAAAGGAAAGCATTCGTGCCTGTTGCCACACAAATTCAAAGAGATTTGATAAATACACTTACGTGACATATCCTTTTTCCTACTGATTGGATATAGTTTCATTTTTAAGCATGTACCATTTTGACTTGCATATAAATGAACTGTAAAAAAAATGCAGCCTAATTCTATGGCTTCTTCTAGGAATAAATCCAGCCTTACGGCTGATACATATTACAAATAAAATAGGGAGTTTTACTGTTATTTTATGCTGATGTATGCATGCTTTTACTTTTTTCAAATTAACATTGCAAATATTGAGACTATTTCTATAATAAAGTAGACCATTAATTTATTTTCATCATGCCTCAATAATTTGCTTATGTATGTCTTTGTTTTAGAGCTCTAATTTTTAAAAGAGTATAATTTAAAAACAGTGATTCTGTCAGGAATCTTTCATATTTCTCTCAAAGGATTACAGTTGATAACCTTAATGATTAAAAAATACTGTATTTACTTCTTGAGTAAAGTATCAGTTTGTATTTTGAGAAGTATTACTGCACACAATTTCCAAAACATAATTGTTACCTACAAGGTTGGGATGGGGTTTGATCCATATTTATTATGTGGATTTGTTTAATTATGTATGCATGCCTGTATATCTATATGGTTAATTATGTATGCATGTCTATATTAATATCTATATATCTGTGTGTATATACCCTTTAGATAGAAGATAGTCATCTGGTTTCTTTCAGTAGACTTATTACCGAATCAACACATAAGTGCAGAATGTCTTGTTCCTCTCAATTTGTATGGCAGCTCAGGCATTTTAAGAGGCTTTATGGGAAGTCTAAAATAAATTAAATGACTGCCTTTTGAGAGTCATAAACCATATTTAGCACTAGATTGGTGACCACAGTGTTTCACTGGTGAAAATCTGTAGTGTACTCTGCTTTGCTAAACTGAACATTTTTGGCAGCTGTAATAAGTATGCAGAAGATGTGATCCTCTTGCTCATCAAGAAACTCATCACATTCAGTGGAAGACCTGTGCACAGAGTGACACAACTTCAGGCTAGTCATTGACTTTAGGTTGGAAATTTTGTCAAGCGGCTCCACTATTTACACAGCATTGTAAGTACTGTAAGTGGCTGGCAGGACAATGGTGTCTATTTGCCTTTTCAGCAATGACAGTTTAGGCCCATTTCTTTACTAAAAACAGGTTTTGTGTTGACTTTATAGCAATAAAAGACTGTTGCTGATAACCAAGTTAGAAAACACCAGTATATATGCAATTCTGTGCTATGAGTTCTGAGTAATTAGAGTAAGAAATCTGGTTTGACTGTCCCTGCTAACATCTTCAGATTATTTTCTTAGCTGATTCTCTTCTGTTTGACCCATTCTAGCCAATATACATCATTACTCTTCTTTCACTGTTGCTGCTTCAGGAGGATGAAGAGAAAAAGCTATTAATTGAGTAACTACATGTGGATGTACAGAGTCACAAAAAAATGCAGAATTCCACTTAGTTGATGGAGGTGGAATTGTCTGGTTCTTCTGGCGTCTGTTGGCTCCTATGGCCTTCATTGCTGGGATCATCATAAAGGTGTTGAAGTGTTAAATGTGCAAGGCATTAAATATTTCTCTACAAGAATATGCTTACCTTGGCATGACAACAATCCTGAGACAACACTTCTGAAATTTTTTCAACATATAATTAAATGAAATCTTGCACAGCAAAACTCCGGTGATTTTTTTTTTTCTTCTTTTTCCCCACCCTTTTTTTTTCCTAGGAAGACTGGTTTGAATGAATTTGATATATTGTAGTCATGCGAATTTCACCAGCCCCTTGGAGTCAGTATTGGCATCTGCTGGAAGCTCATGGACTATGGCAGAAACTTTGGCTGTGATAGGAATGATGCAAAGCACTTCTACTACAACATCTCTAACAACGATGTGTCAGAGATGTTAAATCCTTAAGTCCCTGAAAGTCAGAGCAAGATAGAGAGAGTTGGTAGTATGGATCTTGTAGAGATCACCTAGTAATATGGTGGTGCAGATAATGCATGATATGTCATACAGCTCTTTTTCCTTGGTATCCTAAAACAAATTCAGGTTGCTCCTTTGTGTGCTTGTCAAGACAATTACCAGGCATCATAACAGTGATAGTATGGAAAGCAAAAACTGGAAATTTGTGTTCTGTGTGTAGTGCCAGAGGAACTGAAGTGTGGTCTGTGGACAGATCTGCGGTTAATATGAGATGGGTAAATGGTCGTTTATGATATTGTTGGAAACAATGGAAAGCATTAGAAGTGCCTGTGCTGGATGATGGATGGAGGAGTACAGTTTCTGGCTTTAGCTTGAGTCTTTGAGAAGATGGGCATAGGAGGATGGGCTTAGATTTGTTCTGGAATGGGTGACATATTACATCTACACATAAAGTTTCTCAGACAGATTGATTAAATATGAGTACCTAATTCACCCTTTGTGCCTAGTTTTGCAAATAGTTCCTGTTTGCTAACATTTTATAATGAGTGCAAAGGAGATGTGCTGGGTGAAATTCTGGTCTCATTAAACCTGACAGAAATTTTGTAATGACAACTGGGCTTAAAAATTCAGTATTTTTTCAAAAATGACAGTCTTTGTTTCTTATGAGATTTACTTGCAATATATTGTTTGCAAGTAAATCTAACTTTTGCAAAAATATTTGGGTATTTCTGAAAACTTGGCAATAACTAGGAGTCTCGGGGAATCTGGGGCTCCAGTTTTGTTCTTTCAGTCTTCTAGAGTCTAAGCTCCAAAGCCCTGCACAGTATGGTAGCTTTAATCAGGGTAATCCCAGGGAACGAGGCCATTGGATAAGGTTGATGTGTAGTGGCCCTTATGGCAAAGATATTTTGAATTACACTGTAATAATGAGAATACAGAACTAATAATTGTCTTCAGTTGGGTATGTTCCATTTGCTGTTGAGATATTAAATACGGCTTCAGCATAAACATTTAAAGATCATATTGTAAAAAAAAAAAAAAAAATACAATTGGGAAGAAGCTGTAAAGGGACGTACAGAACCAGCATAGCGTCGATGAAAATCTGAAAAAAGATGACGTTTATTTAGGAATAAGCCCCTACTTTTAAACGTTTAGGAGTGTCACGGCATACAAGCTGTGCGTGATTATTACCACCGAAAAGTTTAATTACATCTCTTTCCGCCGTGCCTGCTTTTGTGGATTGCCGGAGGAGAACTGGGAAGCAGGAGAACGCCCGACGACCTCCTCAGAGCTGTCTTTTCCTCCCTGCTTTGTGATGCAAATGGGCAGTTTGAAAACCGCCCCGGATTCAGGCGCTCCATCCCCGAGCATCCTCTCCGGGTTTCGGCAGGAAGCCCACCTGCCCGCCCCCCGAAGCCGCCCCTTCCACTGAGCCGGCCGGGGGGCGCCGGGCAGGGCCGGGGCCGGGGGGCG
>Ga0065711_1030778_pt1 | contig 31475 bp, 19 predicted proteins | sample Hoacrofraction12_FD_59098 | JGI IMG/M metagenome (GOLD analysis project Ga0065711, IMG submission 59098) | Hoatzin crop microbial communities from Cojedes, Venezuela - Epithelial fraction 12 v2 (version 2) | ecosystem: Host-associated > Birds > Digestive system > Esophagus > Crop | place... | reverse complement strand
GACCTCTAGAATGAGCTGCTCCATCACCTTTCCTGGGATGGAGGTGAGGCTGACCGGCCTGTAGTTCCCTGGGTCCTCCTTCTTGCCCTTTTTGAAGACTGGAGTGACATTGACCTTTCTCCAGTCCTCGGGCACCTCTCCTGTCCTCCAGGACCTCTCAAAGATGATGGAGAGTGGCTCAGCAATGACATCCGCCAGCTCCATCAGCACTTGTGGGTGCATTCCATCAGGGCCCATGGATTTGTGGACGTCCAGGTCGCTTAAGCGATCCCTCACACAGTCCTCCTCGACCAAGCAAAGGTCATCCTCTCTGTAGGCTTTCTCTCTTACCTCCAGGGCCTGGGATTCCTGAGGGCCTGCCTTCGCACTGAAGACTGAAGCAAAGAAGGCATTCAGTAACTCTGTCTTCTCTGTATCCTCTGTCACCAGGACACCCACCTTGTTCAGCAGTGGCCCCACATTTTCCCTAGTGTTCTGTTTGCTATTGATGTAGTTGAAGAAGCCCTTCTTGTTGTCTTTGACATCCCTTGCCAGATTTAACTCCAGGTGGACCTTAGTCTTCCTCATTGCATCCCTGCAAGATCTGACAACATTCCTGTATTCCTCACAAGTGGCCTGCCCCTCTTTCCACATTCATCAGACCTTTCTCTTCCATCTGAGCTCTGCTAGAAGCTCCTTGATCATCCTTGCAGGTTTCTTGCTTTCTTCCTTTTCTAGATTTCTTGCTCAGGGGGTTGCACCACTCCGGAGCATGGAGGAAGTGACGCTTAAACAGTGACCAGCTCTCTTGGACCCCCCTGCCTGCTAGAGCCCTGATCCACAGAATTCCTCCAAGTAGCTCCTGGAAGAGGCCAAAGTTAACCTTCCTGAGGTCCAAGGTTTTGATCCTACTTATCGCCCTGCTTCCTCCACGCAGGATCCTGAACTCCGCCTTTTCATGGTCACCGCAGCCAAAGCTGCCTCCAACCTTCACATCCTCTTTGTTTGTCAGTACAGGGTCCAGAAGCACACCTCTCCTTGTTGGTTCCTCCACCACTTGCATCAGAAAGTTATCATCGATGCTCTGCAGGAACCTCCTGGATTCCTTGTGCCTGGCTGTGTGGTCTTCTTGAGAAGGCAGCACCAAAATTTTTAAGCAAGTCAATAGACCTACTTTGCTGCTTAGATTTTATAGAACTGGAAAGGGTAGAAGAGCTAGCCCAGCCACATATCTACTCTCTGACTCAGGAGAAAAATTTCAACTGTTTTCTTAAAGCACGCTTGAATTAACAGAGCTACTTAAAAATGATCCGCAAGTCATATTGTATCTAGCTCTGTGCAAATAATCTGTTCTTCAGTTCCTTGGCAAACAAACAACAACAAAAAGGAACAAAATAAATTTTTGGGGGGTCAAACATGACTAATTTTAAAGCAAAATTTAATTCCTATATTTAAAGTTAGGTACATTTATTAAAAAAATACTATTTTGGAAATAAAAAAAGCATTTTATTTAGAAAACAACCTTTAATATTTTTAAAAGGAATCAGCTCTTTTTCAACCAAAATAATTTGATGAGCACAACACAAATTTTGCCAGCAGCTTCAGTAACCCAAATCTGCAATTTTTCTGCACATAAATTGAAAGACCAAAACATTTCACCCAGCTCTGATTGCAGCTTTAGTCCTGAAAGATGTCCATGTTTCACTGCCCTGTGTTGGATGTGGCATCTTTTTCTTTACTTGCTCTTAAAATCTTCCATGATATTACGGAATCTGAATAGTAAACACTGAAAAGAAAACCTTGCTTTTTGTTATCTGATCTATAAGCCTAGCTTTCCCCTTTGTACATTATGTCTAGGGAGCTATGTTTTTTGAAAACATAAGGAAAACTCATCTGCTAATCTGTCAACAAGCCATCCATCTGTAATGTCTGCTCTACATTTGTTTTGCTATATCACTATGCACCGAATGTTTGATGCAGATGTTTTGACATGAGTGGTAGAGCAAAATGAAATTTGTTGTTTCCTACCACTACCGCCCTCAAAAAAAGGTTTATTTAAACTGCTTTTTAAAAATAACAGAATACTACGTGATAATGAGTGACTTCTCAATGCCTTCAGTCAGGGTGTCGCCTTGCTACTTTAAGGAAATCACACCAGCAAGCAATATTAACATTACAAAACTTTTATACCTTCTAAAAAGATACGAAAGAGTGACTTGGCTCTGATTTGCATATTTATGTCAGAATCCAATGGTCACCTCCCGTTAAAGACAGGCAGAAAATATAGTTTGCAAAAGGCACCTCCTAGATGAGAAGTAGCCCAAACACTCAAAGGCAGAACTGAAATGCTCCTGTCTGTTCCATGCGTTTCACCAGTAATTGTGCCAGATATATTACCACCTGAGTATGAATGGAAGGACATCTGCTTTCTTTCAGACATTTCCTTACACCAAGCAATGGGCTCCTGCTCACTCAGTCCACTTTCTTTAACCGCTTCCACTTCAGGAGAGGGGAAAGAAAAAAACCAGGAAATATTACATGGGCAGTGTGGCTTATGTAGAGATTGTTGGTGGGACACCCAGAACCAAAGTTGCAGGTTCAGATTATATTGTCAACAGGTCAGTAGATATTTAGAGGGTATGTTTCATGTAGAGGTGTATGAAGCCAAATCGCCTGGGTGCTACTGGGTTGCTGGATGGTAACATGATGACAGTCTTTATTCTAAACACCCCATTCTGTAGGAAAGGACCATGGCCATATCACCTGCTAGGGGACAAGATCATGGCATGCACATGAGCCCATGCACTTGTGGAAGGCATGGATGGGTGTTTGTGCCTGACCTGAGCCTCCAAGCCAGCCTGGCCTCCTCCCTCCAGAGAGCTCCCAGGGTAAAAGCCAGATCTGAGGGCTGTACTCGGGAGTCCCCTCCAACAGCAGGGCTGGCAGGTGAGTTTGGACTTGAGAAGAAACTCAGACCCATACTTCGGTGGTTACACAGGCATATCATTAGGGTAGAAGTTCATCCCATTGATTTCTACCTATGGGCCCCCTCAAGTCACTGGGATGAGACAGGCTCCTGCTGAGAGTAATGCCTTGCCTCAGGGTCCTAAATTGGTTCAAAGTGCATCACACCCTGAAGCACCTCTTTCTCTGCAGGCTCTCAAAAACCGTTACCAACTGTCTTAGACTAGATGTCTAAACGTAGGTGGAATTAGCTCAGCCATAGTTTCAACACCAATACATTTTATACTTCTCTGAAAGTGCATTTCTAACTCTCTTCACTGCAGATAGGATACTGGAAAATATTTTATTTTAAATTTACAGTGGATAGAAATATTTCACAGTCATACTTCAGAGCCTGGGCAAGGTGTCCCCTGAAGCCATGCAGGGAAGGGCCTTTAGGCATGAGAAAACCCTCAACTTGTAGAAGCATAAAATGTATTCACAGCAGTGAAGATGATGCCACCTGGACTACTTTCTGGACCATCATAAATTCTCACATGGCTGCCAGCAAACAGCTTGCAGCCAAGGCAGGTTTTCTGCTATCCAGCTGTGAGGATAAGACACATCAGGAGAGGCAGATTGGGAGCAGGGGAAGCACAAGGAGGGAAAACAGGAGAGAGAGCAAAGGACTGCTGAATTCCAGCACTGAGTCTCCTTGTTCAACTAGGTTCAGTATCTAGAAGACTTGATAGTATTTTTGTTACTTTATACCATTTTGTCCTCTGATCCAGCTTGGTTCTTTAAGCCGTTGCATCTCCCCACCGCTGTGGGCACAACCGTGCTTGACTCTGTCCCATTTCCGATTTTTACATCCACATTTCCTCACTGTGCTCATCACAGGAAAAATAAGCATTAAGCCAAAAAGCCATTTCCTGGAACCACCATGTTTTTTGGATTGTTGCCGACAATGCAACAGCCTCTGTTTCCTTCTTCTTGAGCTAAGTCACTACAAAGATAGAGAAGCAGTATGTATCTTGAGAGGAATCACTTAAGAGGTTTTTACTGTGAAAAATGTAATCTGAAACCTTGAAGGAAGGACTGCCGACTTTCTAGCTGCATTACTTGTGCCAGAGGCTCTCCTGATGTCATAGTACACAAGGGCTGATAATACCAAAGATGTCTATCCTCTTCATACAACTGTTATTACTGCTGCTTGTCCAAGAAGTGTACATTAGCGGAGGAGGAACTGTGGTTATCTGAAACATGATAGCAAGCACAACTTTTCTGTTCAGGGATTCTCAGTCATTCTCCCATCCCTAAACGTGCTTTTGAATTTTGGGGCCTCTGTGGATTTTCAATTCCCTGACACACTGCACAGCAAAATTAAAGAAGTGCTCTGGCAGCTTCAGCTGTTTCAGAGTCTGAGAATTATTTGGTTTCAACTCAGAAAAATCACCACTGATCCGTTAAAGAGAACCATCTATGTGAGTGCAAAATGACTCAAAGAGGAAATTAAGAAGTAGCAGGTGGCACAAGAAGTCGTATATGGCTCCATAAGCACCAATTTAATCTGGTTGGCTTTTCCCAAAATTAGCAAAGACACCAATCATGTAAATCAAAACGAAGTTGTTCCTCACAAATCAGTCCCTTCCTGGATGTGCTTTAACTTTGAACTCTTTGGAATTGCTTTGCATCTCTGGGGCTTGTCTGGGGATGGAAGTATTAAACATCAGGAAACAAATCTGGCATCCAAGTGCACTTTCACGGGAGTCTAGGGGCAAAAGAGAACGGCTGTGCAGGGCATTGTGCCTTTTTATAGGCACTTCTAAATAATGCTGATCTTTTTTCCTATTGCCATGCTGCCTTGCAGACTCCTGTCTATTATGCCATTTCAGCATTTCCCTCCTCTTGGAAACCTGCATTTGAGATCATTTTTCAGTGGCTGCTTTCCAGATATCATTCCATTTCAGTATTCCTTCTCCAAGTGTCAAAGGGCCATGAGGGTAATTCTTCCATTTCCATGGGTCCAGATGGATGCAAGATTTTAATTCTTCTGGCTGAATAGGTACTTCTACTTTAGGGCTCCAGTTTGGATCAGGAGCACACTTTGAAATGAATCTCCAGGTTGTCCCTACTTAATGTGCATTGGCTCACATTACAGGGCGGGCTCAGAGCACACAAAGTGTCTTCCTTTCAAATGAAGCTGTTGCAGAAGGTGTGCCTATGGAGCCAACCTGCTCCAGCAGCTAATGGACATGCTGTGCATGGCCCAGACTAGAGCCAGTGTGAAGTAAATCCCCCTGAAGCATGTATGGTATGGATGCCAGGACCTCAGCCACAACTGGTTTGCTTTACAAACCTCCTCCTGTTGATCTGCACTGCCTGATAACGCAGATACAGCTAGCAAATGCTATACGAGGTCTAGGCTAAACTCTGAGCCTGAAATCTTTAAAATGGATGTAAAAAGAACATACTTAAAGCAATAGAAAAGATGTCTAGCTGTTGCTATACAAGTCTTATCTTTGTGCGAATACAGTTAATCTGCAATACAAGCATTCCCAGAAGCACAGCTTATTTCTGGTGTAACCTGAGTTTACATTTGGTCTTTTACTAATATAAATATTTTAGTAAAACAGGCCAGATCACAACTGGCACAGTTCTCATGGTGAACTTTTAAGTCTAAACTGTTCACAGAGTGAATGAGATTCAGTCCTTGATCCAGAGCCTAAGTGACCGGCATAAGAGCACTGCAAACTGATCTGAAGACTGAGGAAGCTTGTGTTCCTGTTAAAACAGAGATCTAGGCTGGGCAGAACATCAGAAGGATGTTCTTTACTGGGGGAGAGCCAAGTTTGTGACCTCTCCTGAAGACCTCTAAAACTATGGTGATAAGGGAACAGGTGATTGTGTATGCTAAAAATTCAAAGGCAAATGTTGCTCTCCTACCAGCTAATGGAAAATTTAGCATGGGCAAAATTCCTCCATTAACTTTGGGGAAACCAATAAGTGTGAAGCTTCCACAAAATTGCCATCCAAAGAAACACTTACTTTTAAGGTACAAGAGATGTGTTGTCACATGCAATGTGACTTTTGGGATTGGGCCCGCTTGTCTTTCACTGATTTTATGTTGATGCAATGCTAGCTTACTAGTACAGCTATTCTCGATTTACAGCACTGCAAGTGTTAAAGGATCTGGCTACTTAGTTATATGGATATTTCAAAAGGCACAAAGCCAATGGATAAACGGAGTTACTCAAGGGTAACACTGATCTCTTTGAAATACAGTGTGGCATATCCCATTTCTGTTATAAAATGAAAATTACAAAGAAAATAAAAGAAACGGCTCCTTCTCCATTTACGGGAAGGTATTTTACAGGATGTGACACCACTGGGAGCTGGCAACTCTCTCTGCTCAAATCCATAGATCTCATACCATTTCAAAATCATTCCCTATACTATTGCCATCATGCCTCCTATTCCAAGAAACTAGGGCTCTGATCTAAGAACAAATTCCTTTTGAAGAAGGCAGTTGTTAATGTGTAAGCTCATACGCTGACAATGTGCTTAAAAGTTTTCCTAAACTGAGCCCTGGAACTGATGGGATATGACATAAAAGTCCAGACTGTTCACTTCTAGAGGAGACGTCCTCATTGCACCCATTACCGCACCTATTTGCTCATCAGCACCATTCACACAAATGTATTCATTCATCTTGGTGTTATTATTTATGCTAGTGCTCCTACTTTCCCCCAGCCAGTAACCTTTTCTCTTCGCAACTTACTAGTTTTCAGCCCAGTTTCTATGCTTAAAATTTTGATTTGCCAAATCAGAGGACAGAAACTGATGGTCATCTGCACCATACAAATAAAGAACATTAAACTGCCACATAGAATAAAATGAACACTGCATCCACCAAAAGCAATACCCAACACACTTGGCAGATGTTTGCTCTGCTCAAAATCAGAGTGAACTCCCAACATATTTGCAAGCAGACAGAGGGACTATGTTAACATAACCTACTCATGGCAAACCGTTTAGCCACTCTACTAAGAATGAATTGCAGTGAATAATGCAAAAATCTCTTGAATTTTGAAACAACTTTCATATAAACTTTGAGAGCATTCAGAGTGGGTTGTGTCTGATGTAACAACTTTGTACAGTGGGTTTGCACCTCTTCAAATTACTTTTTGTTCTGTATTATTCTTATTAATTATTCGTACTTTGGTGATTTCTAAGAGCCGCAGGAATGGACTAGTACCCCATTATGTGAGCACTGTACAGACACAGAAGAAGAACTTGCACAGAAGTTTTAAAAGTAATCTGCAAGTTGCACTGTGTCTGAATATGCTGTACTTTGGGAATGAATTTGTAAGCATTTTTTCAAAGCACCTACCACTCAGATAATGGACAGAAATAGCTTTGGGAAGGCTCTGCATGGCAGAATGCATTCATATTAGGCACAGTAATTTTCTCTCCCATATTGCACAGTAGTATTAGGCCTTTTGAGTTCTCTTAAAATGAAAATGTCTCAAGAGTGTTACACTTCTGCTAAGCATTTTTTAAAGACTAAATGAAAGAAAATAATGTAGAGAACTTCATACTCTTATAATTGAGTTCTATAGCTGTGTCATATTAAACCATAATCAGGATTCCTAAAAACAATCAGACTCTGAAATAATTCTCCATTTATGATTCACAGAAACATGTTTTATTGTTAGCACTCTGCAGATCAAAGAAAGAACACGTAGAAAAGCTGGGGAGTGTTTCTTTGCTCGCTGGAATGAGAGTTTTGTTAACATAAAGCACAAGAGAAGCCTCTTTATTTAGATGCCTCTTTAGTAGCTGAGTCACGTACATATTGTTGGACACGAAGGAAAGTTTTAAAACAGCCTGGCAAAATCTTACCTTCCAGGGGTATTATTTTTTTAATTGAAAATATCACCAGTGTTTTTGTTATCATAGCAAAGGATGGACAGTGGGTTCTGTACCTTGGTTGGCATATGTCCATGATAATTTTGCAGAAATGCTTGAAGATACTGTATCAAGCAGAAAATAAGCAATCAGCCGGTCTTTTCCATTTTCACATGAGTGTATGCCTGCAGTCCTCACTGCCGGCGTGCCTGAGCCTCTCTCTGCCTCACATAGAGGTTTCCCCTGCACGAGAGGTGGCAGTGCCATTGCCTGCTTTGCTGGGACCAAGGAGACAGATGCAGTTTGACAGCACGGGATGTGAAGAGCCACACCTGCACCCAGAGCGAGGCGGGAATCTCACTTCCTTCTACCTTCTCCCCTCCTCTCCCCAGATCCTGTCCTCCCAGGGCAGGGTGGGATGTCCCCAGTGCTGGGAGGCACCCTGCCTCCCCTCTGATGTCTCCAGCCTGGGAGAGGACAGGGCCACAGCAGCAGACAGCTGGGGTGCCCATAGCAGAGAAGGAGACAACCTCCAGCCCAGAATGGCGAAACCTCCAGGAGCACACGATCAGTGAGGCATGGGGGATGAGGCACCACCATGACGTGAGGAAACCCAGACTAAGGGTACCTGCCAGGATGATGAGCCCCCTGTGATGCCTCTCCCCATGACAGGTCCCATCCAACAAGGCCCTGACTCAACTGGGAGGGACACTGCATGACTAATAAAAGGGCACTGCATTTGTAAGAAGTTCTGCTTACCTCTGTAGCATAAGAAGAGCTGGAAGAACTCAGACCAAGCAGAGCAGGAACCCACCATGACTCCAGCAAGGACAGGATGAGACATCCCACGCCATGCTCCCAACTTCTGCGTGCCACAGGTTGGGGACATGCGAGTCTGCAGCTTTGTTGGTCCCATCTCTTTTACCCTGGAGGAAGTAGGTCTGCCTTCACGATTCGATGTGGGAGCATTGAGGATTTATACAGGTGGATGATGACAGTTTCACTTTTATTCTGTACCGCTTTTCTAATAATACCTAATGCTCACTTTGTCTTTCTGATGACTAACAAGCAGGGAGCAGATGTTAACTCTTTCCTGAGGTATAGAAGTTAGGTCAAGACATTATGTTGTATGTATGTACATAACTGGTCTTATGTTCCCTCTTGTGTCTCACCTTGCATATTTTGAGAGGGAGTTCCTGCTCCCTGCATGTCCACTCTTCTGCAAGCATGACCTCTTTCTCATGACTCAGTCACTCAGCATTATAAGATCTTCATGCGACTCATCTCAGTTGCCTTTAGTTTTACTATCCTAAATCATTTTTAATTACCCATAAACATTCCTACCTCGGTACCATCGCTTTTACTAGATCATTTATGAAGATGCTGACCTATCCAGGTGCCTAAGAACACCTTCAGGTAGCCTTTCTCCATTGTGTAAATTAATAGCTTCTTCCTTGTCCTCTTTTTCCAGCTTTCAATCAAATGTTAATTTGGATCTCCACTGTGATTCCACAACAGCTGATTTTCTTTGAGAGTTTTGAATTAAAGGTTTTGAAAAATCCAATCTGCTATTTTAACCAGACAAGCTTTACCTGCTGCCTGCTTGTGCACAAGAATCCCTAACTTTTAGGTTAGGCTCTAGCCAGAGTCTTAAAAGAAACTGCACATTTAAAGCAAATGTTTTTAAGTTTTCTGTCTTCATACAGTGCCTGGGGATATCAGAACAATAAACAAGCAAAGCAAAATTTTCTCTGTGGCCCAAAGTATGACTTTTGACTTTACACGTGCCAAGTTTTGTGAATTAGTTAGTTCTCCCAGCTATGTCAGCATGCAGCGTAGATGTCTAGTTACTTGATTTGTGGGGGTAATCAGGTACTCAAATGCCCTAAACTGTGCAGTTACTGGTGCTGGCAGATTACAGATGGAAAACTAAGACCAGGTCATAAAAATTTGATCCTTTGTGTCCATAGTCATAATAAAACAGTTACGGTCGGTGATTGATTATAGGAATATTAAAATGCAGAAAAAGAATAAAAGTTGTTTTAAATTGCATTGTATTCTTGTGTTTAGGGAAAAAAATGATAGCCATTATCTTGACATGTTTATCACTTTGAGGCTGAGCCAGTTGTTATCGTGTGAGTTCATTTCGTCCTGTAGCTGAAAAATACTATCATGTACTATAAAACTCATTATGGCTCACTTTTTCAGCTGTAATAAAACAAGAAAGCAAATACAGTAACCATTTATATTTAGGACTTTAGTCCTAGCACACATCCAGTAAGACTGCGGCTTAAAGGTTTAGACAGAAAACAAGCCAGATTCTCAGCTTGGTTGCATAGGTTTTATTCCACAATTTATCTCAATGGCAATCATTGTCATTTGTGTAAGAAAAAGAGAAAACAGCATCAGAGGCAATATACTAACACCACGTATTGTTCGTCTCATGTGTTTGCCAAGGACTTATCTGTATTTTTTAGCTTATCTGTTTCTTTCTTTTGGAGTGAGCCTTGGAGGCCTGAAAGTGTCCCCTGGCTGCACCTCCTATCTGAATTTTATTTGCATAGCACGTTTTGCAGCTACTCTTTCCACAGAAGCGTTCTCCTGCAGGGCCGTCTTCTCTGAGCGCTGCTCCATGGGTATGTGCGGATTGCAGCCGCGCTCTCAATTTTGTGCTCAAACCCTAATCCCCAAGTTGTCCCCGCAACCTAACACTGATGTACTTCTGGGTTGTGCTCTACCACGCTCCAAACCGCTCCCTTACCAAAGGGGTGCCAGGGTACGGTTGGATACTGCTGCCAGGGATAGCCCAAACATAGCCTCAGAGATGTCCATTGCATGCACATTTTCCCTGTAGATACATGCGTCAATTCAGTGGTATGGTCAGAGCCATACCTACCCCAACTCCTGTGCTTCTAGGAGTGATGTGGGGTTTGTTGCATATCTCAGTCATGCTCCTTAACCAGGACCATACGTAGCTCATTTTGGTGTCAATTTGCACATTCCCTTCAGAGTCTGCTGTTGCTGTACCACCCTGCAGATTGAGGGGCTGAAGCAGCTGAGCAATCTCACATGCCCAATGTGTTTTGCCTTTTTCCTCAGTCACCATGCTTGAAAATGCTTGAAATATCTCTTGGTTTTGATCACAGAAACTAAATCAGGAACATTTTACACTCCTCATTTAGCTTTCACAGAGAAAAGAAGTCAGATTGAAACTGTAACATAGCTGTGGACACCTGCAGCATCAAAAGACGCAGATGGCCTTTGCTTGTGTTTAGTAAAAGACAGGTGTGCTCCAAGAAGTGAGAGTGATGGGTGTCCTCTGATTTTCTTGTTTCAGGATGCCAGAATTTCCAAAATCTAAAAACACACCAAGCAAACAGAGAAAATATATGCACAACATTGAGCTATGACAAGGGGCTCCAGGGCCCATCTCTGCACTTCACACCAATGTCACAGAATCACAGAATCACAGAATGTTAGGGGATGGAAGGGACCTCTGTGGGTCATCTAGACCAACCCTCCTGCCGAAGCAGGGTCACCTAGAGCAGGCTGCACAGGACCTCATCCAGGCGGGGTCTTGAATACCTTCAGAGAAGGAGAATCCATAACCTCTCTGGGCAACCTATTCCAGCGTCTTCACAGACTCACTTCTCATGAAGGGTATACGTGAGGACTGGTTTGGTCAGATGACCAGATTCAGCACCTTGCAGGATCAGATGCGAGTCAGCATCCTTGGAAGACTCAACCTCTTTTACGATGGGCTGGAATAATATTATACCCAGGACACTTCTTCCATGGTTAAACACCCTCCAGATAATTCACTGGAGCATGTATCGGTGTAGCTCCCGTAACACCACCATTCATGACTGTTGTTAGTCTCCATGCCTGATATCCTTACGGAAATAAAATAATGACCAATAAGCACCTGTGACCAAATGGCAGCCCCTGTAGCACTATCTCATAACTGTCTGATGACCTGAGATGTTTTTTATATGCATACACTGCTGTAAGCAAAAGCAAGGAGAATGGCTCAGGATGAATTACCACCACCTCCCAGTACTTATTTTGGATATGTTAAGAGGCAATGGTGACATTTTTTGCTTTGATTATTCTTTATATTACCTCTGGGGAGCTCCTAGAAGCAACATTGAGAACGAGGGCCAAAGACTATCAATGGAAGACAGCCAAGGGATGGCTTTCAGGTGGCAGTACAGGTAAAGCTGAATGAGAAATACAAAGAGTTTTGCCTGCTTCCCCAATACCAAGGAGAGAAGCTTCTTTCAGTGTGGTGGATATGTTGATAGTCTGCTGTTTTAAAACCTTTTCATTTCAACTGCTTGCAGACTGCACTATTCAAAATGCAGACTTGGTGTTAAGCAATTTGACTGTCTATAAACATCACCAGGCCAGGACCCTTAGCGAGAAGAACCATGGGTAGCAAGTCCAGTTAGGCAGGCTGAGTAAATACATTGCCAGAAATTACTGAAGGCTCATCTGAAAAGTAGAAAAGAATCCCACCTCAGGAGAAATAAAGACTTTTACAGACTAATGCGCCAAGAAGTGCCAGAAAAGCTCGCAGGGATCAGCTCCTAGCAGCTGATCCAGTAACCATTTGTTCAGAACAGCATTTAACCAGAACAAAACAAAAAGTACTTCTAAGCTCCTTTCCCTTTTTTTCCTGTGAGCCTCAGCAATATAACCATATGAAACTCTTCAGCACTGATTGGCAAGTTTCTGTATTGATTGGCTTCAGAGTCTGATTAGATAAGACAGAGCCAACTAATGAAAGCCACCAGAAAAATCTGCTGGAGTATTATCTGCTGAGATAAACTCCGTAAAACCCCAAACCAGTCTATTTAGTAGATCTTTTATCTAAACATATCCTGATATTGCTGACAGTATTGTGCACAAACAAAATACGGGATACTTACAAAAGGGCATTGTAAAAAAAGAGGACTACTGTCCTGGAGAGAAAAAGAAAGCAGATAGCCTGGACTTTAAATTCAGAAGTAAGAAGTGGAAGGCCAGCATTAAAACATGCCATTCCTTACCTGTGCTGCAAACTCTCCTCTCACCCCCAAAACATAAAAAGGAAGCTCTAAGATATGTTTGTTAGATGCCTCACGTCCCATCACACTGACATTAGCCATTCCCTCCTTCTTCAGAGGAGCAGCTGGGTATTGGACGCTCCGTCTAGAGAAAAAGCTTTTCTTAAGCTGTGTGCTCTGCTTATCTTCCTTGTTTTTACTTTGTCATGTTGTTTTTCGGCTATTGTACTGGATCTGCCTGAAGCCCTCCCTCAGTTTTCTCACAGCTCTTTTGGAAGTGAAAAATCATGCTGACTTGGTAGGGGTTTGGGCTGATTAAAACCGGAGTAAGGGAGGCAGGGCAAAGCCCGGCATTTGTGCCTCAGGTTTTGCCTGTTTGGTCCTACCTCCAGCCCTGCTGTTCCAAATCTCTATGTTTTCCATAGGGTGGAAATACCAGTTGTTAGAAGTGATTTGGGAGTATACAGGACAATGGGGGAACGTCCTGTGATACGCAGTCTGTTGGGATCTACGAGATGCACAGCACTCATTTAAGGCAGATGTCCACGAAAGAATCCATTCCAGCCCTGAGCACGTGCATCAACCTGAAATAATTAATAAGTCTAAAGAGAAAAAAAGGAGTTTGAGTAAACTGTGTGCTCTGAATTTCCTCAGAGGAGTTCACCTGGGAAAAGCAAGAGGTATTCCTCACCCTGCTCCAGCTCACGCTGACAGGAGGTTAAGCCACAGGGATGTTCCGATGAACTACGCAAGGGGTTTCCAGAGCTGTTCTCTGTTTTAAAATAAACATTCCAGTGTGTATTGTTATCATATTTTGTCTTGCTCTAGTCATTTAGGAAAAAAAAAGGCTTTTGCATATCATTTTCAGGGGGTATTTCTGTAGCATCTGGCTCACACACAAAAATACATATATATATATTGTGTGTCCACTCTTCTGTTCAGGTTTTTGTCTAAAGAAGACTTTATTTCCCAGGAGAGCAAATGTTCCTTGAGACTGATGAAAAAGACTGATTTTTAGGCATCCATGGCAAGGCAGATGGATGCCACATCCAGTATTTTTCCTTTCAGGGCTGTCATCACACCAGTTAAAGGTCTCTCATCTAATATCTTAAGTCCAGAAATTCCAAATTGTCCAATTTCAAATGGTTTCAGACAACCTTTCTCTTAATTTATGATACACAGTTTTCTGTGCACCCCACAATCTGCTCACAGGCCTTGTGGCCCCAGATTTGGAATGCTGATGCTCCCTGCAGAGCTCACACGGTAGTCACGGTTTAGTTTTTTTGTTGAGGATAAATAGTGGATGGATTCCTTAGGTAACAAAGCAGCAGCAAAGTCGAGTGCACTTCTGCCTCAAAACAAGAGTCATCATAGGAAACAACCAACTAGCTGAGTAAGAGTTTCCCACCCTTGGCCACCACCGAGATCCAGGTAGCTGAGCAGACAGGCAGAGCTTTGTTTCCATGTGGTTCCTAACACAGCAGCAGCATACATTCAAAGTTGTTGCTATCTTAACAATCCTGTAATAAAAGTTCTGCCTTCCATGCCAGTGCAAAGGTTATCAACTTGTTTCTCAAACACAAATTCACTATAAATCTCCAAGAGAGCGGAGATGACAGAAGTGGCCCCTTCGCAGGTGACAAGGGCAGACGGCTGGTGTCCAGAATGCCAACCAGCTAGTGAGGGGGCTAAACTCCAACCTCACATTCCCTCCAAAGGGAAAAATGTTGATTTATGTGTGTCACTTCACACAGGTTATCATGTTAAAAGGAGAAAGCCTGTTGGAAATCCTAGGGATTTGTATCTCCGCTCAGATATCTCTCAGACATGGAAGTGGGAAGTCTTTGTGGGATCATGCATAGAAGAGTCACTAATGTGAAGCATAGTCTGGATTTTGTCTTCTCCTACCTAGAGGATGGGCAGGTTTTCAAGAGCTTACTGTTCAGGTAGGGGTAAAGAAAAGGGGCATCCAAGTGCTAAGAGGAACTCAGAAATCGGCATGTGGGTTTGCCTACTCACTTCGGTGCTTTGGCAGAAGTTCGGCAATTCTGAAAACCAACAACTGATTGTGGGCTCTGAGTCTTTTAGAAAAATTCTGGTCCTTAAGACTGTGTAATTGTTGCACGGTTTATAGTTACCCACAGGTTTAAATCGTGAGTAACAAACAGACAAAGAAGATGGAATTCCTTGGCTGCTGAACTTTGAAAGCTGCTGTATTCTTTTCCAATGACTTATTTATGTCTAAACTGCAAGGTTCAGTTGTCTGTGTATATGATCTCTTATAAGAACAAAAATTTCAAATATAAATTTAAGCAAAAACCAAGAAAGTAAAATACACATTTTCTAAAATTTAAAGCAATTGGTAAAGCACTCAAAGACTTTACACCTTTGATATGGATGAGTCAATTCTAACACAAGGTCTTAGCAAAGAATAGTTTCATATGCTGAAACTGACTCAAACACTACAAAAATTAAAAACACCCTATATTCTGTGTCCAGGAGTGCTTTGCATCCTGAACTGGATAGAATAAGTGAAGACGAGTGTCCATCTGCAATCTTCTCAAAAGAAACTGAGCTGAAGTTGAAATTGGCTCAGCAGATAGCAGCTAGTAGTAGGAGAATGGGAATTACATCAGGTCATATTTAAACCATGTATCCCATGATGAATTTATTCACAGCCAACAAAAACAAGAATCTAACATTTTGTTCTCGTATACGCTGTCTGCTCTAAGCATGTTTAAAAATCCGTCTGTTGAAGAAGCAAGGCACCACTGGACTTTGTTTTCCTTCCAGATCTGCATTCTTGCCTTAAAGCTATTGTATTCATTGACACTCTACTAATGGGTTTCTTAATTTGGGCATACTGGAAAAAAACAGAACACATTTGCTACCAAGAGTGCCCTTTCCATGTGGAAAACCATTAAAACCTCAGAGACGTTTCAGCTCTGATGGGAGGTGTCTTTCACTAAGTTGAATCAAACCATGCATATGAGGAAATGTTGACAGAATGTTGCTGAGTTGTAAATTATCTACAAATGTGAAATTGTTCTGTGTTAACTCTGGTGTTGCTTAAAATAATATTTACTGATGATTTATCTTCTGAAGTCACATAGGTAATGATTCTGTTTCCCTCATTTCTGCTTCCTCTTTGTACAGTGAAATATGTTCACTGAGAACTTATGCTGTGCTGGATCCTGTCCTTTCTTATAATTCTCTTGGTTTACACCTCTGCTCATTGACATACTTTGGTTCTCATTGGTAATAATTAAATTAACGTTTGGTTATGTGTTTTCTTGGTACCTAGTATAGACCTCTCACATATGTAAAAGATGTATGGAATGGAGACTGGATATTCACATGTGTATGTGTCCTGTTCACTGTATTCAAATACAATAATTAACATGGAGTACCACTGTGAAATGCAACTATGTGAAAATCTCTTACAGCATTCCACCTTTGCTGTCACACTGAATTCTGGAGCTAAATTGCTTAGCTGGGAAGTGAAAGTTGGGGGGGGTTTATGAGGTTTGGGTTAAACCCTTTGCAACTTCTGGTGGCAGGAAGAAAAAAGATGTCTCACAGTTCAGGCTGCTGAATGCTGCTTTAAAGAACGGGATCTATCCCTGCTGCTGCAGCAGGTTTTCTGTGCAACGTCAAATTAATGAAATCAAACTTGTCACTCGAGTTCACTAATCACTTGCTCCTTTTTTTCATGTATGCTCAGCTTGGTAATCAGAGGTCCAAAATGTTAAGCACTCACAAATGCAAATGCAGCCAGCAGAAACATGCCTGAATATATCTGCGCTATGTAATGCTGGCCACAGCAAGGGTAGGCTTTGTTTCACCCAAAACCTTTATCTACACTTTACCTACTATCAGTGAAGGTAAAAGCACAGGTTTATGTCTGTCTCACTACATGCAATTCCTCAGCATGCATCAGGCCTCAGCAGACAGGAGGGGCAATACAGAATTTCGAGACAGGTTGTTCTGGTGGAGACAACCCCACTGGCAGATGTCTCTGCTGGTGAGCTGAGCCCTTCCCTAGGAGGTTCAAAGGTGGCACAATAAATTGGTCCTGATCTTAAATTTTTCATGTGTCTGTTCCCTGTGTGTAGAATAGAGGGTATCAGGAAGACTTCAGTTTCTCCGTTGTGAAGATTAATAAGAAAAGCACAGGAAAAAGACTGTCTTTATGCCAGAGTGTACACTGCAGAAGGCATGGGGTTGCACCTTGACTAGTGAGGACGAAACAACTTGCACAGAAGTGGCTGTTCCTTGAGGAAAGCAGCTAAAGAGAAGAGTACATCATCTGAACCGAGGAGGGTCAGCACACACAGTGACCAACGATTCCTAATGGGAGGGACTGATTTTGCAAGAGCTGCAAAGGCCTTTTAAATCTGCTTTTAATGCACTGTGAACTCCGTGCATTTGAGTCCATCAGCTGAACATTTTTCTCCCTTCAGCAAGAAGACTGCCGCAGAGACTGTAGATGATGTAGAAGCTGTACCTTGCTTTGTAAGGAAAAATCAGTCTCCTGTATGACCCTTGCATTTGTACCAAACATCAGCTATGCAAAACTGAAATTTCCTTTAGGAAAGATTGAAACTGAGCTGCTTTTATTGCATTACCTCCATTCGTCCCCTGATTTATGCAGCCATAGGAAAGTCAGCTCCGAGCTATAAGCAGGGGCATTCGCACCCTACTCATGTAAAGGGGACTATTATTCATAAAGGCCCAGCATTTAACCAGTATGGCAACAGTCGTCTACCAGCTGCAACAGCTTATGCTAGCATGGAAAAAAGTAGTCAGATTCCCAAGTGATTCAGGCCTTGAGCGCGGTTTACACTGAAGCTCCAGGGCCTCCACAGCTCTCAGATCTTTGCCAGTGCCTAATCAAGGCCTTTATCTTAATCATCAAAGCCACCGATGGATTAAAACCAAACAACTTCTCAATGACACGCTGAGGGAAGCCTGATTTACTTGGGCATGCAACAAGATTGTCAAAACTTTTCTGCCATAAGCAGAAGCAGGGACCAGTACATAAAAGCTCAGATTTAAAAAGAATATTAACATAGATATGAAAAATATGGTTTAGACACCCAAAAAAGAGCAGCTTCTTAAAGTCCCACATCAGTGAGGGCTGGAGCTCACTAGTTTGTAGGGACTGGGTCTCTCAAAGCAACATTACTCTATCACCACTGAAATAAGACAAGGACAGTCAGAACAGAAGAAAAAACAGATGCAAAACTTACATTTTTCTAGTGAGTCAAATAATTAATAAAATAAAAATATAGCAAAAGTACAATTCCCCAAGCTTCCCCAGCACAATTTCTGTATTTGAGTCCAAGCAGAAGCTCATCTTGGCATTTAGGAAGACATTAAAAATTATAGCCCTGGTATCTCCTCATGCTTCCAGGACAACATCTGAAGATAATAGCTCCTCTGCAGCACCTTGGTGAAACAGCCAGTACTTGACCTCCCGCTGAGAACTGTCAGCTGCGCGATTTGGCCCTGGGACTTTGATGAACTGCATAAATTAGAAGGGTGTAATAGCAAATATGATCTGAGGACAGTCTGAAACGGATTCTTGCTGAGTCTGAAGTAGGGTTAGGATGACATGTTTCCTTGACTCCCGGAAATGAGGGGGAATTTTAACCATCAATTTCCATGGCCAGGTTGTCCTAATACAGGATTTAATCCTTTTCCTGCAGTTCACTGAGATGTGGAAACCTTTATGCAGAGAAACACTCCAAAATCCTTCTTTTGATTTCCTTCAGAAGAATGGCTGTTCAGCCTCTAGCAGTCCCTTACAAAACGAGTCCCTGCATAGGGAAGGTAAGATTAGGTCTTTAATGAATACTTCATCCCACAGATTGATTTTTGGTAATGGAATCTCTTTTGGTTATTTTTTATTTCCTTCCCTTTGTTATTTCTGTATTTTTATCCTTTTTTTTTTTGTCCTGGCATGTTTTCCAGACCCTGGATCCCATACTTAGTTTCCTGAACTTCTCCAATATTCATTCTAGCCATCCTGGTTGCCTACCATGAGTATCGGTTTCCTTCCTCCTAGTTTGGGGGGCAGCGAGGGAGGAAAACTGTTTCCAGGCCAAGCAGCAGTGCCACTCTGGAGATCATTTGGCAGGTTGTGCAGCCTGAGAATGAATCATTGTTTGCAATGCTTAAATCTTCCTCCGTTTCTTACTTTCTCTCTTCCAGGGAGTGAGGAAGTGGTGGTGCCAGCGGCTGCTACATTTAGTAATGTGTGAAGTATAAATAAGCAGTTAAGATTAAAATTAAATTGATTGCTATTCAAAAGTCAGGCAAATGCTATGACATAATGCTTGTCAGTTATTGGAATTACTTATTTTTAATAGAAATTATTTATTTTTAGTAGATTTTAAGTTAATCAAGCCATCTAGCCTATGTAGCAGCTGTAGCCTGCTTCCCACAAGATGCCTCCAATTCTCTCCTATACCCCCAAATGACTAATGGTGATTGCTTGTTTTTTATCTGTAGCCCATGCTTGCTCTAACTTGTTCATTCTCAGTCTGCAGCCATTGCTTGATACTTTCCCCAAGAAGCTGTCTTTTCTGAATCTGACTTAGTAACACCCTCTTTCAGCTTGAAATTGGGCTTGCAAGGACAATAGTTCTCTTTCAGATTCTGCGCTCAGTCTTGCTGTAGACCTGTACACGAACACCTTAAATACATGGAAACAATATGCAGTGCCTTAACGTTTCACATGTGTTTACTCCTTCACAAAAAAATCTTTTTCACTACTAAAGGTATAAATTTAGGAACACGGTAGTGTAATATTCACTGCTGCTGCTGAAGAGTCACCATCAGAGCCCAGGCTTTCAGATGAAACATGGCAAATAGCTACAGCTAGCTTGCCTGTGGTACCTCTGCTTTGATGGACTTTGCACTTCCCAACGTAGGCTCAGTCCCGCCCGCACCGATTCTCACAGGAGGAGGGTACAGTCTCAAAGGAAGCAAATAAGTTTCATGTCTCTTCTTTCAAGGGTCAGTGCTTAAACTCACAAATCCGTCCTCTTTGACATTATAATCTCTAGTTGTAAAATGGATTTAGTGGTTTAACATTAAAATTTCAAGCACAGTTAAGGAAGGGATTGCAAAAGAGTTAATAAGCAAAATAGTTTAACAAACTTTGGCAGAGAAGATTGAAAAGCTCATATGGTCTCCCAGTGAAAGTAGCTTAGCCCTGGCTTTGCCAGTCTTTCCATTAAAAACTCTCTTAACTTTTTTTTGCTTTGTTTTTTAATTTGATCACTTTTACTACTCCTGAAACTTAGAGACTTCAAGCATGGGAGAAAGCCAGTCAGATTTCAGGTAATCATTTTGCAAGCTTTTACACTGCTGCCAGCACGCCTCAGACCTGGAGTGTGATACCCTTGCCATTTAACTCTTGGACCTCTCCTGAACAGTTACTGATAGTCATGACAAGTGGGGGTCTGTGGCGGACACAAATGCAGTAAGAAGCATCAGCAAATTGCCAAATTCATTTTGCTAGTGACCCCACACAGTTTTGTCTCCAGAGGAGGTTGCATTCAGGTCCCCTTCTTCCCTTCCTCCTTGGTTTTCCAAGGTTTGTGGCTGGGATGTTTGGCTGAAGCATATGTCAGGGCACGGTCACATAAAGTTCTGCAGGAGGTGCAGGGGTTCCTGCACTGGCTCCTCAGCAAGGGACCCTTCTTTTCATGATGCTAAAATATTGGCAGCAAAAGTCTCCCTAGCATTAGATCACTTCTGCTAGCAAATCCATTCTCCTTCCAGAAATACACATGCATAGAAGGAGAAGCAGGCAAGAGGCTTGACCTGGGCTTGAAAGCACATCCCCTCAAATGGCGCTCTGCAGAAGCATCTGTGCTTGCTGAGAGAAGGGGAGTGAGCATGGAGAAATTCAGGCTAACGAAGCAAAAAAAAAAAAAAATGACCGAGGCCTCCATGCTTGCTAAAAACAGCAACTCCTCCACCTTTTGAAAGCAGAGTCAGCACTCCCTCCTACACTGACTCAACTCCCTTGACTCAGCTCAGCTTCCAGCCCAGCACCTGGAGACATCAAGTTATTTCAAAAAAAGTGACACAAGGTTCTTATTTTATCTCTTGTCACTCTATATTTTTGTTAAATGTAATCAACAGGTCCATTACACAAAAAACATTTAAGTCATTCTTTGCTGTCTGTGCAGTGGACATCTGCCCGCAATATCTCCCTGTTGCTCTGCTCTGCAGTGACTGCTGGAAAGGTCATGCTCACTGTTCCACACTATTCTAATGCACAACGGGACTACATTAAAGGAAGCCATAACAAAAGGGATAATCTCCTCCTGCCAAATCCACTTCAAAATGACTGGGCTCTTCACATATAGAAAAGAGTGCTTAGGTACCTGAAGAATGCTAATGTATGACTTGTAACAATGTTTTACAGCAAATTAATGAAACAACAAAAAAAAAATCTGAACTCTTGGTGGAGGTTGAAAACTTTAAATAATTAAAACTTCTGGAAGTTAAATAAAATCTCATTTTCAAATGCAGAGGCATTGCAGGTCAAACACTGTTGGCAAGCAGATTTCTGACCTGGACAAAAAAAAGCCAAGAAACAGATGTGTACCTGCTCTGTTAAGCAAGACACTGGATGCACTGCTGCATCTGGCATTCACTTCTCAGTTCAAAGAGATGGAAGATCATTTTGTTCTTGCAAACATACACTCTCACAGTGCGTTCACCTTAATAGCCATTTTCAGGATTACAAGCGAGAGCACCAGTTGATTCGGGTTGATTAACTCGCTGATAATGTATTGAGACCGGGTGACAAGTCACACACTTAGTGCCAAGCATGAGAGATTCATGTTACCAGGTGGGTGCTCAGCTCATGCGTGTTTTCTCTAGGGTGACTTCTTTCCCTCTTCTTTGTCCTGGTTCTATTAACAAAATAAAATGAAAGAGATTAAAGAAGAAAACAGTATGGGAAAGAAAGAAGACAGCATAACAGGAACTAAGCCCAGGGCACTGCAGCACAGGATGGGGTGCTGCTTGAGACACTACAACAAGCCATGAAAGGCAGGGAAGCAGGGAAATCCTCATAGCAGAAATGTGTCAGTGTGGCTCTGAGACTGGCCTCCAGTTCATTGGGACGCAGAGAAAGTAACATAAAGTAAACTGAGTGCCTACACATGCAAGGTGGGACTTTATGTCATTTCCAAAGCATGGATGAGAGAGATGAATGAGATATGCTGGAAAATTAGGGCAGCGAGGAAGAGTTTTTGAAGGAAGTTGATGTGATAGCAATGGGTTCATTTTGGGTGGTCCTACAAAAACTAACAGGTACAACGGAAAGGTTTAAGGGAGGAAGCTGCAGGGGTCAAGTCCATGACCACACTGAAACTTCAGGGAAATCAGACACTTTGCCATATTCTCCTCTCATTAACTTGCACAAACAGAGGCTTCACAGGGGTCTGGACCTAGGACCAGGGATCAGCTGAGCAACACAATGGTGTATCAGTTCCTCTCCAGAAAATATATCAATAAATTTACTAAGTGGAAAAATATGGCAATCGCTTGCCAATTAGCAAATAACAAATACATATATGTATAGCAACAATTTTCCAAAATAGAAATTCTGCAGAACTGGAGGGCAAGGGGAAGTTAACCAACACAGTCTGTTCCAAATACTGTTTCTGAATTACTCATTTTGCGTGTCCATGTGTGAAGCCTCTTAAAAGGCCTGGCTTTCAGAAGGGCTGAAAATTTCCTTTTATTCAAAAAGTGTATCATGATGGGCTCTTGGGTTTGGGTAAGTCCTTAAATCACCAACCCATCCCATTTGAAAATCTTTTGTCTATGTGTTTTTCAGCATCAGAAAGAGGTCACCCATTCCTACTATCTCCCCACAGTAAATCATTCCTTATTCCTTTTTTAAGATTTTTTTTCTTAATGCTATGGAGTTTGAAGATAGACATGAAGTAATCTCCTGTGAAATAGCCTGCTTTCTCACATGTACATCATTGTTCACGGACTGGGAAAATAAAGTTCATTCTCCTGTATCTACACCATATCCTGCCTTTCTTGGCAAAAGAAAAAAATCTGACTGGTACACCTCTGCAGCCAAAGACGACAGATACCACGGCCACCCCATCCACTGGAGAGGACCTGCTGAAGCCTTGGGGAGGTGACAAGCCCACAAATCATCTTGGCCTTTTCCAACATTTAGAGACGATTAAGATGGAGGTGGTTTGGAGGGGATGTACAGAGCAAAGCAGGGAAGATACAGGAAGGAGTGAGAGCCGGGACAGGTGTTTGGAAAAAAAGAAAGAGTGAAAGAAAAATGCATATTTTACTGTTTAATGAGGTGGGTGGGTGTGTACGAGTTCACATGTCCCTCTACACTCTCCTGGAAAGAGGAGGAACTACTGCCCAGGGTGCCCTGCTACAGCAAGAGCCAGCAGATAAAGCCTTGTAAGCAACGCATTGCGCAGGGCAAACACAGCCTCTTCCCGAGAAGCTGCTTGGCTGCCAACATGCAAGCTGGAAAGCCCATCTTCCCTGGGTGCCAGCCCCTGGCACTGGTTTTGATGCCTCCAGGAAGCCCCGTTTCCCATTTTTCCAATCCCTTCTTTCCCAAAGTCCCTCCTTTCCCAAAGTCCCTCCAGTCCCTGTTGGGAGGACTGGCCTCCTCCACTGGCACCAGTGCTCAGGGGTGCTGGGAGCCCTCAGAACCACAGTGGGCACACGTGGCCACCACACTCCTACAGAGAGGTGAGCATGATGCTGGGACTCTGTGCCGTGTCCTGATCCACCAGGCAGGCACGTACTGCTAGCAGCACCATCTCCCACAGGTCAAAAAAGGAGGAATTTGAGGGATTTCAAAAGGATGCTGCTTACAACAGGTTGCACCCATGCACTTGTGTGTCTCTGGGCCTGTAAACTAGTGGAAAAGTAAAAGAGACCACATGGAGTTCAACAAAACATTATGCTTTCAAGGGCAAGGAGTAGAAGGGGATCCTCCTCATCCTAAAGCTTTCCTCCATCACTAAGGAGATGAACAACCAGGACCTTCCCTTTCCCTCCCAAAGGACTGAGGCCACAGGCAGCTCTTGTCTAAAGCACTGAATATCCGAATATCACCCTGCAGTGTAAAATAAAGCCTCAAGTTAGCTCAGTTTACACAGAGGATACCTGTTCCTGGGAGAAGTGTGCCATCCACCTTGCCTCTTCAGGGGAGCAGCCACAGCAAGAAGTATGACAAAAGCCAATTGAGTAGGGCAGACAAGAAAGAGTGAGCACACCGAGAGCTTTGACCAGAATATTTGTGTCCAAGATTCAGTTCTGAGGCGTACCCTCTAGTAGGTGGGTGCAACACCAGCATTTATACCAGCGGTTTTTTTGCCTCCAATCTAAATGCAGTGCACTCTATTTTCTTTGTAAATTCATCTGGCATTATGGCATATCTGCATACAGTTTAAAACTACCTAAGGAGTAAATAATTTGCTGTTTTTGACAGGCATACTGGGAGTTTCAGTCTGTTACCCATTTGCTTTAAATATCAGGCCATAAAACTGTGCTTGGGTTTTTGGCTGACATCATGGTGAATGCACTGTGCCTATTCTCTGGTTATGGAGGAATTCTCACATTATTTCTGGGATAAGGTAATAATGAATGTTACTCAGAACAAATCTTAAGTTTGTGGTTGACTTTCTGCCAATGTAGGAAATCATATTATGACCATTATCTCAATTTATCTCTTCCCTCTCAAGCAAAAAGTTTTAATATTAATTCCAATGAAATCTATATCTAAGTAAGCGGTGCTTATTTGGTGTGCAACATAGGGCACCAACTCCCTTGAATAGTGTCAATGTGGCATTTGTACCAGGGGGAACCGTCTTGGCACTTCATCTTCCCAGATTGTTTTGGGGCACCACCTTGTTTCTTATATGCAGCTCTATGCTTTGCTCTGCTTTGCAAAATTTCCTGCAGCAATTCTCATCAAATGAACTTGCCTTACATGCAATCATTTAAATAGATTCCATTGCACTTTTAGCCCCAGAACAAAGACAGAAACAACATACACACCACATAGGTCATACCTGTCAAACTGCAAACACATCAGTAGAGCAAAGCAGAGCAGTTCGCCCTCAGATCTTCATTTACTTATTTGTGCAAAAATAGAGCCCTCAGGAACAACAAAATACGACTGGAGTCGGAGCTTGGCAATTAGGGTCTAGTTCACACTAATGCTTGGGATAGCATTAGAAAAACAGTCTAACTGACTGTATTCAAGCTCTGTTAGGTGGTTGCGTTCACATTTGGGATCCAACCCGCCAGGGCCTTCAGAGCTCCATTTCTCTCTGATGTGGTTACCAAACAGTGGAACATTTCTAGCGTGACCAAAACTTAGTCATGCCTCAGTAACGTAACTCAGATTCCACATCTTCAAGCCTGAAAGTAGTTTGAGGGGCACAATTTTATCCATGCCACTCACAAAACGTAACCTAACCCTGTTTTCCTGATCACTTTGGATGTTGTGGTGTGCACACATCACTTACTTTGCTGAAGTGCACAGTGCCGTCCAATAGGTCATAAATCCTACAGCTGCTGCCATCCAGTTATGGCGTACGGGAATTTTCCTTTAAAAAACCCTCTCTGGTGTTAGCACAGTGGAACTTGTATTCTCTCCACTGTCAGAATCGAGGCTTTCAAACAGCTACGTAATACAAGTAACAGGGGCAAAACCGCTATCTGCTTTTACGATGGAACGTGATCGATGTGTGAAAGGTCCGTATGATGTGGTGACGACAGCAGGAGACGGGACTGAGTGACTCAAACTTTCCTTCCAGGCCCCCGTTACCATGAGGGCTCCCAGGGGTTCTTCTCCCGCTACAAGATAGCGCAGTTCTTTCCACTGACGTGGAGTTATGTCCAGCCCCGTGAAAACTGAGCTCGTTCCTTGATTTGCTCCTCTCTGAACATCAGGTGAGTTATGGCAGGGGAGAAAAAGACATTTCCTCCCCCTCTCATCTCACTGCCCAAAAGCCAGTGGCAAAATTTAAATCCTGAAAGCAGCTTCTTGATGACTTACAGTGACAAGACCCCAAAAGAAAAAAGCAGAATATCTGTCTGAATATGATCCAAAGATTTTTCTTTCCACCTACACTTTTCCCTTTCTCTAACCTAGGTCCAGGTTTCCCTCATAACTACAAAGGGTGTGCTACTTAATGGGGTTTGAAACAACCTTTTTCTCTAGTTAGAAAACACAGCAGGTCAAGAAGTAGTAGACTAAAGTGAGATTCTTCTCAGCATCGCTACACCTTCTGAGCTAGCAGACCTTCCCCATGACTGTCCTTGGAGCTTCTTCATGTTACTACTGGAAGGTGACTTGATTTTTAAAACCCTAGTCCTGTACAGCTAAAGAAAATAAGAGGCTGAAGCAGATTCAAATGTGTCAATGAAACATTGCATTAGCATCTGCAGAATCATGCATTGTACAAGTGTCACTGAGGTCACAGCCTGGAAGAGCCACAGTTCTGCCAGTACAAACCCAGTTCATCCTGATACAGCAGTTGTCATAAAAGAAGGTAAAAAAATCAGTAAGTAAAGCCTTGCAGTCTTATTTTACAATTTCAGGATGAGTGTCACGGACCACTGGTTTTGAAAAGTGTGTGAGTTAGTGGGAAGTGAGGTGCGGAGAGGGATGAGTGTTTTTATAGCCGAGCGCAACTGAGAGGGGTCTTGAGAAACAGAAGATGTGAACCCGCGATGGATTAAGTAGAGCAATTTTTACACACAGAAAGTGTTGGAAGGATTAACTGCAAAGAGAGAGAGTTTAGTAAGTTACAATAAAATTCTTTCCATCATTAACTACTTAAAGGCTAGAGGTAGACAAGCTTTCCTTTTGCTACATCAAATGTGTGTCGCTTCCACATCGAAGACGAACCGACTTCAAAAGTACAAGATGTCCACAACCGGTTGAAGTAATTTTAGCATTTTTAAAAAAAAACCTGTGCACGTGAGAGTTCCTATTAAAGTTCTAATCAGTCCCTTGGAAAGCACATTTTTCTGGAGCATAATACATTTTTGTGTGTGGCATGCCAGCACCCAACCCACATTTTTTTCCACAAAGTGGGTGTTGTCTGGGAGTATTCTCTCAGGATGTCTAGCACCGCAGAGCCAGCATGTACCAGAAATCCCCTCTGTCTCAGCACCCTGATCCAGCTTCATGCCTCCCATCCTCCCTTACTCTGTGTCTCCAGCCCCTCGTGCTTTTGTGCCTTTATCTCGTTAGCCAACTTGCTCTATCTGCCCACGGAATTCTCCGCCTGATGAAAACCTCCTGTGCGCAGTTTTTCCTGGTCTCGGCGCTTGTCTGCTCTCAGACATGTAGACATAATATGGTCTGAGAAGATCAGTTTCTTCTTTGAGATCCAGTCTTATCTCCCAGACAGTGGTTTAAGCAGTGGGTTCCCTGGGGAATGTTCCTCTTCGCACGTGGAGCCGTTCCCTTGGCCAAAAGCTAATGAATGTGGCACATCTCCAGACTGCACCATGAAGACAGGCAGGAAGGATGTACACCCGGGCAGGCTTCTTGCACACTCAGACATCCACTCTGAAGCATGGAGTGCAGCTCCCTTCTCAAGTGGGTGAAATACCCCAGTGTCTCAGTGAGGACTTTACGCAGACAGTTTGGCTTTTTTTCCCCTCGATATTCAGTGTCTTCAAGGTGGACTAGGGTGTTTCATAGCTGAAGTCCTAGGCTCTGTACTTCTCCTTCATCAGCATGATCCCACTATCACCAGATCCTCAGCGTGGTTCCTCTTGTGGGAGGTGTTAATGACCCAATGACTGCAGTACCAGAAACATCAATGATGAGTTCCCCGGTCTCCAGGAAGGGGGAGCGGGGAGGAGGTACAGTGCTTTGGCCTAGCTCAGGGTGGCTTGCTCTGTTCCTCAGAGACCAGCCCTGCTGTGCAAGTTCCCTGTACCTTTTGGGGGCTCCAGGGTGTAGCTTGGACTCCAGTTGCTTACGGCTCTTTACCCCATGCCATGGAAGGACAGTCCTTGCAATAGCACTAGGAAAGCCAGTGCCCTGTTTTGTAGGAAGTGGCGTGAGATGGAAAGCTCAGGCCAAACACAGACCTCTTCCAATTTGGAAACATCCACATTTGGGATTCGATCAAGGGTCGTTTCTTGCTATTAGCCTTCCATGGCTGTAGTGATACAGGCCTGGAGATAAGCTGGCTGCCCCGCCAGGACCCAGGGCTGTGGGCACAGCTCAGAGGGCAGCAGAGCAGCTCAACGGTTGTTTCTGTGTGAACCCAAGGGCTGCTGGCACAGGGTTGTTCCACCGAGGAATGGATGCAATAGCTGGAGCCATCAGCTGCCCCATTAGGGACCTCCAGGACATGGGATCCAAAGCCATCAGCCATCAGCTCTATTAGTTTATCTTGCCTATTCACACATGCCCCAAGCCCAATAACTGCTTTTCCTGCTGCACCCTCCTTTCATACCGCCCAGCACAAGGTCAGCTGTCCTCCCTTCTTGATACAGAGCTACTTGGTGACTGTGGGTCCCCCACCCCACTCCCTGGGTCAGCTGGCCCTGCCTGGGCAGAGACACGGAACCCATGGCTCCAACTGCTAGAGCAATGCCCTAGTTTTGGGGTTCTTCCTTCTGCTACTGACCCCCAAACCTCAAATTACTAGCGCCCTCCCCTTTTCCAGATGGCATGCCTGTTTCCCCAAGAGTTCAGCTGCAGAGATAATCTTTTCCCAGTTTTCCTCTAGAGGGACCCTAACCTTGATTTTAGTTTTATTAGTTCTGATTAAAACACATTTAAGTATAAAGAAGCCTCACTAAAAGCCAAGCTGCTAACGCTGCAGAGACAGTGGCACAGTAATCATTTGTACCACAGACTGTCTTAAAACTGAGGGGAGTCCTGAGTGTGTGAGGAATCAAGAAAGGACGGCTGCAGTGCAACTACTAAGTTTTACTGAACCATACAAAGCAAATATATTAGCGTGTTTAGTCTTAAATGTAATTAAATGTTTCAGTAGCAAATTAAGTGAAGAAAACAAATCAACCACATGTTTTCAGATACTGGGTACATAAATATTAAATCATTATAAAAGGCATATGAAGAGGAAAATGCAAACATTATGCAGATTTTAATTTCCTCAATTATTCCTAATTCCCCCTGAGCCCTACATTCATTCCCAGTGATTGCAGACAGACTAATCACTCAAAGCAGGACACCATTTAATAAGATGCAGCAGCTGAAACACATAGTTTGCCACTGGCCCCATGTTGGCACTGTCAACACGGTGGCACTGTCGTCTTGATCAAGCTCCTCAGCTGCAGGGGACTGTGGTTTGCGACTCGCATGTCTGCAGGTACATAGGTGACACGTGTTTCACACTGCTCTGCAGTCTATCTGGGAAGAACTATCCATCAGCATCTGCCTTCTAAAGCCTACAGAGATCTATTTATGTAACTCCCTCTCTGGAGGAAAGGTGCTGGGAAAGCAGCCAACAATAAATGGAGTGGGTGTGGGAAAACGAAAAATAAGCAGGCAGAAATACTACATAAAAGAATGACCATATGGTTTAAGCCACAAGCTATATAAGTCACAGCTATAAAGCTGTGTCTGATAACAGATCCAGCAGAGTAGGTGCGTAGGGCCAGAAGCTCCGCGGCAAGGGTCCCGGTGGGGGGTCAGGTGTGGGGAACGGATGCGCACTCAGAGATCTCCACCAAGCACAAAACAAGCCAGAGCTAGCCCAGAGGCAGCTCTGCCTTTTCCCAGCCAGCCACAGACCTGCTTTGCCCATCCGCAGACAACACCCCACAGCCAACACCTGCCATGGCACCCGTTCGCTGGCCACAGTGTGGAAAAAGAAAACAAACACCACTCAAACCTGTACACTGCTCCGCTTTGAGGACTGATATTGAGCAGACTAAAGTGTTGACTCTGGATCAGGAAAACTATCCACACTCTCCTGCCTTGTTCACAATCTTCTTAAGGCCACTGCAATGATCTCCAAAGTGACCATCCAAACAGATAGAGAAAGCCTGAAGTGTAACTCCTCTCTCACTCGGTATCACGTAATGCCGAGGCTGGGGTAGAATTAAACGGGCAACTACTATATTTCAAAAAACAAAGATATTTGCTCTTCCAATTAATCTTTAGTGCAAGGGCTTCAAAGCAGCCCACTGTGCTGCTGCCCACCACTGGGAGATGGGTGTGGGAAGTGCTCCATCTCGCTGCCCACACAGCCCCGCCAGGTGCCTGGTGTTCAGAGCCCGGTGCCTTTCGGAGGGTGGGAAATGCTCACATACCAGCGCAGGGATTAAGGCAGACCGTAGCAGGAATGTCTAAAATGGGTGTAGTCGGTCACTTTGGAACAAGGGGAGTCAGTTGTCACTTATTAACCTGCATCCAGATGAAATTACGGGGATTAGCTCCCTTTTAAATCAGGCACCTTAATTAATTAGTTCCAATAAGCTAGTTCTCCAGCCTGGTGGTGAGAGGGACTCCAGGGATGCCAGCAGTCACTCACCAGCAGGCCGGTCAGCTGCTTCAAAGGAGAAAGAACTTTTTTTACTCAAGACAACATGCTGACTTAGTATTAAAATCCTACGTTAGATAGCTACTGCAGGATCAGAAGTGCTGACCCAGAAGTGCCAGTTTCGCTCTGTGGACCTCAGATTTGGATGCTACATCTGGTCAAAGTGAACCCCACATCTCCACAGCAGAGCACTGCTCCAAAGCACTCATACTGTGGCATGAAATCCCAGTGGCACAGGCCTGTCCCTCATATAAGACTTCTCTTCATCATCTCACTCAACGTTACAAAATAGATTCCTAATGTTGCCTTATGCCTCAGCCCACAGGACTGAATCAGAATTGAAAAGGTGGCTCCAAAAATCCACCTCGATCTACCACTCGGCTCGGACAGGCACCTCTGCAGAGTCTCCTCCAGCTCAGCAGCAGTGCTGGAGGTGAGAACAAGGTGGGCAGATTTCATCTTGTATCCCAGCACATTTGGCCAGAAAGTGTGAAAAGGATGAAACGGGAAACGTTTTGCCTGTGCCTATTGGCGCCCGTGGGAACAGCGTGTATAAGCAAGTCATTTATCCTCCTCAAGCTTCCTGTGGCAACCAGAAACCTGATAGTTTGGCAGATGAAAACAAAATGAGCACAGGGCAGATCAGACTCAAGGGCACTGCTATATGCACAGCTCAGTTCAGTGCCGTCTGCAGAGCGATACCACATTTGAAAGGAATGAAAAAGCTGAAGAAATAGCTCATCGAACTGAGAAAAGGGGCGACAGACGAAATGACAGCCACTTTACAAAGGCCATTTCTTCTCCTGCCACCCCCACAAATGAACTCTAAAACTGATGCAAGCAATAGCAGTAATTTCTGAAGCAGGCAGCTCTGGCCCTTGTGAAGATGGATCAGAGAATGGAAGTCTGGGATTGATGCAACCATTATATATGATCGTCCAACCAATACTCCCCAGTGTATTTTGCGCAAGCCATTTTTTTTTTCTTTCATATGTCCCCTTTTTTTTTTTTTTTTTTT